>Ga0126313_10000326_pt1 | contig 22237 bp, 22 predicted proteins | sample Plot105A_FD_89954 | JGI IMG/M metagenome (GOLD analysis project Ga0126313, IMG submission 89954) | Serpentine soil microbial communities from UC McLaughlin Reserve, CA, USA - Plot105A | ecosystem: Environmental > Terrestrial > Soil > Grasslands | place: USA: UC McLaughlin Reserve, Lake County...
AAGATTTGCGGTGGTTCCTTGCTCCCTACTTACTTTTTTATCGAATGACATTGCTGATGAGCAATTAGAAAGGCAGCATCTGTATTTTTTTAAGGTAGTTTTTCTAGAAATCAGAATATCTAAGCTAGATCGCCTTTTGGGTTAGGCGCCCAGATTCACAGATTATAATTTACACGATATTAATAACAGATTGTTCTATATCCTTAGACAATAGAAATTCATGTAAAAAGGTGAATCTCAAGATAGAACCATCGACTTGCGGAGATTCAAAAAGGTTATGCGATTGAAACGTAAGGAAAATAACAGATGTCAATACCAATTATTCATTCTTGACCAGCCCACTATAGATAGCAGAAGCCATATCTTCTCTAGCAAGTCTTATATCATTGAGATACTCTAAATGATAAGATGCCCAAAGCTGGCTTCAAATCTATTACGGTAAGTGACAATGTTTACAACAGGTTCTTTGGAACTTACGAACGGACAAGAAGGGGTTTGGAGCTTAAGGGGATTACAAGCTTTTCTGGATATCTTACCAGCATGATGGAAGAAACTATTACGAAATACGAAGCGTTTGCCAGACATGCTCCATTTATGGAGAAAATTGATGTCGACCAAAATAGAATAACGATTAAGGATAATAAGAGAAATAGGATCGCGGAAGTTTTTCTCAAGGATGATCAGTTGCGCTGTTCACTTGATGAAAATGCCGATTGTTCTCATGTAGGTTTTGTATACTCATTACCCGAATTCTATAACATTATTTCTGCTAAAGGGATAAGAATCTCTCGGCCTTCTTTTAAGCATGCTAAGACTAAGGGCAGTGCCTTTGTCTGACATCCTTGGTTAGATTTCTACTATGATCCTATGGATATCGAACAATTCCAGATATCAAGTGGAGGGAGTGGGATTCGAACCCACGAACCCCTAAAGGACGGGATCACACAATAACAATTCGTTTTTAATCTTGAGTCCTGCGCGTTTGACCAGGCTTCGCTATCCCTCCTGTAAGTTCTTCTATTTAATTCCTTATTTCATCCTTGCGTTGACAGTTAATACTAACAGAAGCAGCTCAAGTAACTTTCCATACCCTGATCTATAATAAAAGGGAGAAGGTTTCATCAAAGACAGATTAGCTGTTATATTTAATTCAAATTCCAGAATACGAACTCTTCTTCCAAGATCCATTCGCATTAAGAAGCCATTAACCGTTGTAGACTCAATTAGGGTCTTTAATTACAGAAGATTATTATTCCAACGATATACACTTATTACAAGAATGAAGATTAATGAGTTAAAGCCGGGATTGCGTGGAATAACTATAGAAGGGAAAGTTGAAAGTATAGCAGAAGCAAGAAGTGTCAATCTGAGAACAGGCGGAACAGCCCAAGTTGCCGACGCGATTCTTTCGGATGAAACAGGACGTATTAAGCTTTCGTTATGGGACGAGCAGCTGAACATGGTAAAAGAGGGTGACCAAGTTTATGTGGAAAACGGCTATACACAGGAATTCCGAGGTGAAACTAGTCTGAATGTTGGGAGATATGGTAAATTGAAGAAGCTATAGTGAAGTCGATTCGGCTGTTTGATTCTTTCAATCTATCATCCAGGCTCGATTTATACCAATTGGCGAATCTGAAACTTTCAAGCTTGTATATTACAATTGAGCCTACTGCGTCCATGTTGAAGTACAAGCTATTAGTATCTGTAGTTTAGCTAATATAGCCTGTGTTTGATGACCTATTTTGAGCCGAGGGCTCTAGAATTCTTCCTGTCCTACCAGATATCTGCTGCTCAATACTCTGTATAAGAGCTTCGGTATCTTTTGCTCGCTTCTCCAAATTTGTCATATCGACCTTCATACCAATCAGTGAAAGTAAGGTTTCCAAGAGAGATTTGGATGACTTTGCGTCCACAACATAACCTGATGTTTCTCCCAGTAGACAAACACCTTTCAATCCGTGCATCTTAGCGATTCCAATCATAATACCATTCATTCCTGTAATGCTGCCACCATCCATAGCAAGGACCCCCTTTTCCTGAAATGTTTTCACGGTATCTATGTCGGTTGCCGTCCCAAATATCCTAGGTTTATCGATAAAAACCCCAGTGATATATGCAGCGAGCGTAAAGACCTGTCGGGAATTAAATTTAGCTGCAATATCCAAAATCTCCTCTGCGAGAAAATATTCCGAATCAGGGTTCGCAGGTTGAGAATCGCCTGTCAACAGCAGCAATGAAACGGGATCAGGTCCAGTATCTTCAAAATAGAAAATACTATTCTTTATTAGTTCGGCCGTTCCATCAGTTCTTATAAGGATTTGAGGAGGAAATGAAGTTGAATAGATATCGGCGAGATGTTTCGCTCTCAATTCTTGTATCAGATGGTCTACAGCCAATTTTCCAACGAACCCGCTGCCAGGGAAACCACAAATCAATAAAGTGCCCTGTAATTGCGGAACTGTTTCTTGTGAAAATACAACGTTTATTCCATGTCTTGAAAAGACCACATCTTTTAAGTCAATAAGAACGCTTTAAAACCTTACTAGTGTACACGTGGTCCTAAATAGAGCATCTGTTGGTTGTTAAATACAAAGTAACCCAACCAAAACTAGATTAAGAACTAAACCATGTAAATACCCATATAAGACAAAGATGAAAAGGCTTTTTCTTGGGAAGGTGAAGCAGGTAGGGGTCATATCAATCATTTCCATTGTAATCCTTTCCTATGGGTTATTTTTTTATGTGCAGGGTATTACTGAAAACAATGTCAGAAATAGCCTTTTCGAACAGCAAAAAGACCGTCAGCTCGAGTCTGTTAGAAGTATTTCACAAAATATAGAATCCGACATTAACCTTGTAATGTTAATGCTTGATGGTTTAGCCAATTCTTTTTACTTTCAGCAAGAAAAACTTTATAGTGATACTGCGAAAAAACTTATGGAAGAAAAATATCAGCAATTTAGTACAATAGTCGATAGATTATTTGTTTTGGACAAGAAGGACATTGTAACCCTAAGTATAACCCAAAAAGGTTCCGAGACATTTGTAGGCAATGACTTGTCTCTAAGGGAATGGGTAAGCGAAACTAAAAATACGTTGAGACCAGTTTTCTCTAATGGATTCGAAAGACAGGGAATTTACACAATTTTTATCACTCATCCAATAATTAACAGGGACTCCAATGAGTATATTGGAATGGTGGTAACATCAATCCCTACAGTCAAATTTTTCTCTCATTACGGAAATATAGTAGATAGTAGTACCCCGTATTTGGTAGCATATGATAAAAGTGGTATTATATTGGCAAACGGTGTTAATAATGCCCTGGTAGGTGAGAGCTTCTTTGATGCAACGACGCAGAACTTTATCAAGAATGACCCTACACTAAATAATCTAACCCGGAGCTTATTGTCGGGTAACTCTGGTCACGGGGTGTACGATTATGGTAAGGGCGAACGATTAACCACCCAGTCAGCCATATTTATTGATGGTATCCCCGTATTTTCAATTCAACTTGTGATGCCTAGCGCCGAGATCTATACACAAATTAATCAAGTTCTATTTACAGAGAGAATGAAGATGTTCTCTCTGCTAGCTGGTACTAGTGCTGCGGTTGTTGTACTCATAGTGTTTCTTATCAAATGGAGTGGTAGTCTAGATGCCGAGGTAAGAAGAAGAACAGCAGAGCTGAAAGATTCAAACAAACGCCTCGCTCTTGCCAATGAACAGCTAAAGATTCAAGAAAGGATGCAGAAAGAATTTATAAATGTCGCGGCTCATGAGCTTAGAACTCCTATCCAGCCAATACTAGGATTATCTGAGATCCTTCGTTCGAGACTAACGAAAGGGTCGGAATGGCAAGGACGCGATTTATTAGACATCATAATTAGAAATGCAAAGAGATTACAGAGACTGGCTGAAGATATACTTGACGTTACTAGAATCGAAAGCCAATCACTCAAACTCAAAAAGGAGCGCTTTAATCTGAATCAGCTCGTTTCACAAATTGTAGAGGATCACAGGAACCAGATTTCGAAGGCTGGTTCCGATCCAGCGTCCGTAAATAGCGATATGGGCATAAAGTTAGTCTTTGTACCCCAAAAAGATAGTATATTTATCGAAGCAGACAAGAGTAGAATCTCGCAAGTGATTTCTAATCTACTGAGTAATGCGATCAAATTTACCGTACAAGAGGGAAAAGAAGAAGAAAAACATGGAAAAACTATATTGATCACAATAGGTAAGGATGACCAGCACAAAGAGGCGATTGTTAGTATAAGAGACGCTGGGGTTGGCATCGATTCGGAGATATTTCCGAGACTTTTTTCTAAATTTGCTTCAAAGTCATTTGAAGGGACAGGATTAGGGCTATTTATTTCAAAAAGTATCATTGAAGCTCACGGGGGAAAGATATGGGCTGAGAATAACGTGACTAATGGTTATGGAGAAGGGGGCGCTACATTTAGCTTTAGTTTAGCTTTAAGCCAAGCGAAACGTCAAGACATACAGGCAACAATTGATACCTGAATATCACAAGATTTCTATTGGTATACTAACGCAAGCAGTAATTGTTGTCATTACAAGACATACATTTCACAGTCATCAGACAATTGAGTTCGTTCCAGAACTTGTGCTCATATATATGGGCAAGGGAGTAAACTTTTTTCCTTTTAATAGGCGTCGTATTGCAAGTAATACAAAAGATTTTATCCTCTTTTTCGTTAATAAAGTTAGAAAAGATTCTCTTGTTCAGGAGATATATCTTGCTATCAAAAATAAGTAAAACTACTGCGGCTCCTTAGTTGGTTGTCCTGTGTTTTCACCAAGCCATTATTTATATCTGACAACGGCCTATTAGTACGAATATAAGACAAAGGCGTTATAGGATAAATATATTGGGTCAGTTCGTCGCGAGATCTTCATCGCTTGTAACTCAGTCTGGAGCAGCATTATGTTACCTCATCCCCTAGTTTATACAAACGCTTAAGCTATTAATATGTAAGGATAACAAGCTTTCAATAGCATGTTTAATCTTGGTTCGAAATAAAAGAACTCGACAATATAATAATAATAATAATAACATATAATGTCTGAGGTCAGAGATTCCCAGTATGGAAACGGATGGTTTGCTAAGTAATGCTCTTCTAATTATGGATTAATGCCCCTGATAAAGTAAATACGTTCTAGAAGATACCTATATTAATAATCGCGTTAAATATTGTATGTCATAATCTTTTATGTCGAAAAAAATACGTGTTGCTATAGCTGGGGTTGGGAATTGCGCCTCTGCTCTTATCCAAGGTATTTACTACTACGTTAAAAATAAGAATGACTCCACAGGGTTGACTGCTTTCAACCTAGGCGGCTTTGAACCGGGGGACATTGAGTTTGTTGCTGCCTTTGATGTAGTGGATTCGAAAGTGAACAGAGACCTTTCGGAGGCAGTATTCGCTCCACCTAATAACACTACAAAAATCTCCGACGTGGATAAGCTGGACGTTCCAGTAAAGAAGGCAGAAGTATTAGATGGTGTTGGGAGACATTATAGTGAAAAGGTTAGAATATCAGATGAACCTGCAGTTAATGTAGCACAGGTCCTAGCTGAATCTAAGGCTGATGTCCTCTTGAATTATTTGCCTGTGGGTAGTAGACTTGCTACTCAATATTATGCCGAAAAGTGTCTGGAGACAGGGGTGGGATTCATAAATGCAATTCCTGTCTTTATCGCTTCTACACCGAAGTGGCAACAGGCATTTCAAAGCAGAAACATAGCTTGCGCAGGAGATGATGTTATGAGTCAGCTTGGTGCAACTGTTATTCACAAGACGCTAGTGAAGCTGTTTGTCGACAGAGGTATAAAGGTCGATGAAACTTATCAACTTAATATCGGAGGAGATATGGACTTTTACAATATGTTGGACGAAGAAAGACTAGAAGATAAGAGAATAAGCAAGACAAGCGCAGTCGAGGCTATGACTCCTTATGAAGTCCCCATGAGAATAGGACCTTCAGACTATGTAGGTTTCTTGCATAACGACAAGGTATGTTACGTGTACATGAAGGGTATGTCTTTCGGTAACATCCCAATAGAACTTGATCTCAAGTTACGAGTAGTGGATGCATATAACAGTGCGGGCGTTATGATTGATGCAATTAGAGGGTTAAAACTGGCCATAGATAGGGGCGTCGCAGGTCCTATTGAAAGCATTTCTGCTTATTGCTTTAAGCATCCCCCTATACAAATGCCCTACTTAAAGGCAAAAGAAAGTTTCCTAGAGTTTGTAAACGGGGAAAGAGAACGATAGAAAAATATTCTTTTTTCATATAACCAATTTGACTCTTAAGGCCTGTTAGACTTGATGGCATAACTGAATGTTCACATAAGAATATGCAAGATCAGTAACAAGCCTGCGTAGCTTCTCCAAAAAATATTGCTCATTTACCCCTAGTGGCAGCAAATAGTTTATTGTGAGATTTTTGGCTCTTTCTTAAGAAGCTTGGTTTATGGTACATAAATAAACCTGCAATTGTATGCATGGACTTTAATCCTCATTCCGCGTCTGTACTGCGGTCAGTTTGCCCGTCAATTGCCATGCCTAAGACAGATAATTCTATTCACAAATTAATGTCTTTTGATAATTTAATACAGCGACTGTCTGCATCAACTAGGACTCGAATTCCTGGTTTTATAAGTGATGTTGAGTCAGAGGGTTGTCCTTTCATATCTACGGCCGGAATGTCTGATATAGCACATGCAGAAGCAGTAATTATGTCGATTATATTGGTACATATTACTGCCTCAGGAGCAAGCCCCTTAACCTTTAATGAGTAAAATGCATAGGCACCCACTGTGCTACCAATCGCATTAGGAAAAACTAAGACCTTAGACTTTAAAGAACTGCCATATAGTTCGTGTTCTGAATCATGAACAATTCCTGTCTCAGGATCTAGCATAGTCAGAAAATTAATGGGTTGCCTAGTAACAAGCGCTTGTCCCAGAGCCGATCCTCCTATAATTTTTCTACATTTGATAACAAGGTTCATGGATCAATCTTCTTACTGAGAATGGTCTTTAATGATTGTCTTCAAGTCTTTAAGGCATACTGCAACCTTGTTCGAATGTTTCAAGTAGTATGCAGCTTTAATGCTATTCGTTATGGCGGAATCGGTTTCTTTTTTGCTGATCAAGGGAGTAAGACAACTACAAGAATCACAGATAAACCTGCATCCAGACTTAACTAGTTTATCTGCAATCCCTATACGAGAAGCATTACGGTGTACGGTTCTTGCGCAAAAAATCATGCAGCGTTTCTTGAATTTTCTTCCCTCTACTAGACTAGCAAGGCAGGAGAGATCATTCATTCCAAGCTGAGGACTTCCGAGAATGATAACATCACCGTCTTCGGAAGTACTGAGCTCATCTTTAACTGATTTAGCATCTTGAGGATCATAAGTAACTACTTCCTTTTCTCCACCTTGGTTGACTGTGAACATCCCGCATGAACCAGAAGTTCCCAGCGCTGCAGAGAGAGATTTTGCTCTTCGTAGGTCTGGTTGAAAGACCCCCTCGAAGTTAATGCAACTTTCGGTGCCCACTTTGCCCGCGAAAAAGCCCAGTAATCCCCAATCCAGCTCTGTCTCAGGGGAAAAGGAGGATCTAATGGAAAACTTTGCTCGTCTTTGTCCCTCTTTTCTGAGTTCAGAATAGGGGGCCTTGCCAGTCACAGAGCTTGCCAGAGCGCTAAGGGCGCTTTCTTTATTTGTAAATAGATCAAGCATAGAGTTCGAAAAAATCGCTGCATTACTTTCGGCAAAGCTTATAGTTGATCCATTTGGTACCGAGAAGAGCTCGTATGGGATACAAGTAAACGAAGTAACTGCACCCATTCTTTCGTAAGAATTAACTATGTTCATTTGTTTAGTTAAAAAGTTCTTGGAAAGCCTGTTCGGTTGTGTTCTATCAAAGCCCATGGGGTTAATAGTAGTTTTCACCTTTACTCGAGCCTCCTTGGTGAACTTTTCCAGGAATATCACTCCAGCATCACCTATAGTGTTATAATTTACTCCAGAAAGATGGGCCCATTTTATGTTTGTAAGTCTCTCCGCCTCTGTAGCTTCTCCGATTGCTACCAATATTCTGTAAGCCATAGCCATGGTTGAACCATAGTCACCTTTCAGTCCTTTTTCTTCTTCTCTAGTCAGCTGCAATGTTGCAGAATAAGTTTGGATATTATGGTATAAGTATTTATAATATGCCTAGACGTCCAGCCTGATGTAGATCATAACTAGAATGTAAAAAGGAAGGATACTACGGGGATGGTTGTTTATGCAGAAAGTGAGCATTTAGGACGGTACTAGATTTAAGGTACTTCCAGGATTTTAACAAAAAATAAATATTGTTTATTACTGGTTATATCTCATGGAATGTGCAGTTTATGATACCTACGTGACAAGGAACGATGGCAAGATAATGCATTTTGACGTGGTTGTTGAAACAAATACATCCCACGAAAAGGCAATTGAATATGGGAAAGAATATCTATTGAGTGTGGGTCAGGGAGGCCAAAAAATGACGCAGGAAGAATGCCAGTTCTGTCATGTACAAGAGGCTCCTCCAATGGTGAAAAGTGACATCGAATCTAGAGGATATTATATACAGAAAATGGAAGGTTGTTTATAGATTCTTTAATTTTTACAATTTTTCTGCTGGAAACTGAGCAGATAGGCTTTAGGTCAAGCTATAATGGGCCATGCCACTGAGGCTCGAGAATTTCGATCCACAAAAATACATATGCTTAGATATCTTGATATGCAGCACATGAATCTAAAGAATAATAGTAATGGCGGCACAAGGTACGAAAGCAAATAATTGCGGCAGTTATCCTTTAGTTATAAGTTCGGAGCTTCTCCTATAGATGCCAAGCGATAGAAGAGCAATAGTTGTGACCTATCCTTATAGGCACATAATAAGGGAAGCTATTTCACTGGCACAATCAGCTGGATTTGAAACTCTAAAAATAATAACACAAAAACACCTTACAAAATCGAAATTCGGCATCGGCAAGGGAAAGGCAGAGGAATTGAGGGGGATAACGAGGCAGATTCATTGTGACACAATCATAATTGACGAGGTACTAAAAACCATTCAGCAATATAATTTGGCGGCCCTCTGTGGGGTTGAAGTGATTGATAGAGAGCAAGTGATTTTGAATATATTTGAAAGAAGAGCAAGTACAGCAGAATCTAAAATTCAGACTAAGCTGGCACAACTCCGTTACGATATGATAAGGGCTAGGGAAAAGGTGAGGCTCGCTAAAGCTGGCGAGCAACCAGGATTCTTAGGAATGGGAAAGTACAATGCCGATGTATACTACCTTGATATAAAAAAAAGAGCAGGAGCCCTCAAGGCAAAGTTGCTCAAGGAAGAATCAAGAAAGGAAATTCACAGGAGTCAACGGCTTAAATCAGGGTTAAGAACAATCTCAATAGCAGGGTACACTTCTGCTGGAAAGACTACTCTGTTTAATACTCTCACCGGTGAATTAAAAACCATAGGTCACGGCCTTTTTACTACATTGTCTACCCTGACAAGGGCTGTTAACGTGGGAGATGACAAAGTATTATTGTCAGATACTGTTGGATTTGTTAGTAAACTTCCACATTATATGATTGATGCCTTCAAATCTACTCTAAATGAATTAGTGTATTCTGATCTTGTTTTGCTAGTACTAGACGCGAGTGAACCTGTAGAAGATATGAAAAGAAAACTGGCAACCTCGACCCAGGTATTAAATGAGCTCAATGTTCAAATGAGCAAGGTAATTCTTGTAATCAACAAAATAGATTTGGTCTCAGCCTCTGATCTAGTGACAAAGATTCAATTTTTAGAGATAGACCAGTCATATGCCAACACTAGCACTATTTGTGTCTCTGCCAAGAACAGGGATAGCATAACGCAGCTAATGGCATTAATTGAGGAGCTTCTTTTTGCCTCAGAAAAAGCTATGAATGTTCTTACTTAAACCTCATTAGCAGCTTGTGACAGGCTAGTTCCTTTACTTAACCTATACAGATGAACCCTATTTCAAAGCTCAATGGGTAGAAAGGGCCCAAAATAATGCCCACTATATTGATAGAAGAATTCTGCGGACAGTCGACTATAGTCTCTCTAATATGGAACCAAAACTCATTTGCAATTCTTTGGGCTTTGTGCTATCATAGGTGTCTTTATTATATACGTCGAGAATTAGTCATAAAAGCAGCTCTGCTTCCATTAGTGAGCCTACCCTAATAGGCCAACGAAAATACCTATTCCACGGTTGGTCAAAAAGTATGCCTACCTTGGGAGGAACCAGATCCATCAAATTGCTTGGTGCATCATCAACTATTATGTCAAACGGATAGTCTGATTTGGGAATGTCATCGTACACAAACACTAAGTCATCTGAAAACACATCGTATCGGTCAAGCCATTTTGCTACATATGGAATTGTAGCTCTCTCTCTTTTTGTCAGAATTGATATTCTATAGCCTTTTCGGTGGATTTTTTTAGTAATTTCTCCTAATCCTATTTCAGTTGGAGGAATCTCTAACCACCTATGCTTCCAAATATGATTAAATAAACCTGAAATGTGGGGCGGCGAGATAGGTAGAATTAGGGATATATCCCACGAGGTAATTTCAGATTTTGAGATTCGAGTACCCATTCGGATATTGTACTCGTCTGTCCACACAATCATAGTGTCTGCCAAGACAGAATCAACATCAATGGCTAAAGTCTTAGTTGGCCCTATACCTGGCTCACCCCACGATAAACCAAATCGAAAAATAATAATTTATGCTTTATTGTATAAAGGGGTGGACATTCAAGGAGACACGTTGTCAAGAAGGTCTGTTCGACATTATAAGCCTTAATCTAATGATAATAGCACGCCTTCTTTTACAATAATCCTCGTCACCAAACCAAATGCGCTATCACAAACACTTTTGGCTATGCCTTGAAGTCTCGAGTGAGAGTCACTTAACCCGGTATTTCTGGATGTTTAGATAGGCAATATTCGTTGAATATTACGCAATTGGAATTACAACTCTATGGAATTAATTGGAGTGTTTCGAATCAGCAACTGTGCATCGTGCTTTCTCTAGCTAAGGCATCCTAGCATAAGATATCCATTTATGGTAGTTATCAACGAATACGAAACATCGTGAACAGCAAAGTTTGGATTTTGAATAGTATTATTGCCATAATAGTTTTACTATTCTTTATTACCGTGCTAAGTAGTTCGCTCTTGCTAACAATGGTTTACCTCCCTTTGATTGGAGAAAACTTTGTGATAGAAGCTTTGATTGCCGTAGCCCTGTTTTCATGTATTGTTACAGTTGTATTTTCAATAATGGTGCTAGGCTCAATATATGATAAGATGTACTTTGCACTAGTGGCAAAATTAACTTCATATGATAAGTGAAGTCATTTGGATATTCCAAGCGTCATTTTCAGTAATGTTTCTATTATTATGTATTAGTAATAGATTACTGCAATTGCAGAGTGATAAGAATACTACTTTCGTACAATGATCATCATAGCCTCTATGGTATAGGTTAAGTAAATATGGTTTAGGGTTAAATAGTACTTAAAATAGATGTGTCATTATTATCTCGGCCATATAGCATGAAAACCCCGTTTTATGATTTACACGTCAAATCTGGGGCTAAGATAGTAAACTTTCACGGGTGGGATATGCCTCTTCAATATCTTGGAATTGTTCAGGAGCACATTAACACGAGACAAAATGTTAGTATATTTGACGTATCTCATATGGGCCGTTTTGAAATTAAAGGAGCTGATGCCTTTGAATTATTACAAGCATTGGCGACAAATGACCTTTCAAAGCTAAACGACAATCAGGCACTATATTCGCCCATCTGTTATGAGGATGGGGGAATAGTGGATGACTTAATTATCTATAGAATTAACAGCCAGAGATTTCTTGTTGTCGTAAACGCCTCCAACAGAACAAAGGATTTCCAATGGATTGCTTCGCACTCTAATTCTTCTGTTGTTAAAGATATCAGTGACGCCACCGCACTAGTGGCAATACAAGGTCCACGAGCTTCACAGATGCTTGAGCGAGCTTTACCTGCATTAGACTTGGCTGGTCTAAAACCGTTTGATCTCATCAAGGCAAATATTTTGGACTTCCGACAGCCAATAGCAAATAAAAAAGAAGAGACAAAGGAGGAAATTGAGGAAGAAAGAGAAGAAGAAAAAGAGAGTAAAGATAATAATAAAAAAAAAGAGGAATTGATAATTTCGAGAACTGGCTACACAGGAGAAGATGGATTTGAGTTAATATTTGATTCATCACAAATCGATATTTGGGAAAAGCTCATGCAGATCGGTATGCCATTTAATATTAAACCCGCTGGATTAGGGGCACGAGACACTTTGAGATTAGAAGCTGGACTGATGCTGTATGGCAATGACATGGACGAAATCACCACACCATTAGAGGTTCCCCTTAGATGGACCGTGAAATTAGAAAAACCATCTTTTGTAGGAAAGCAGGCACTAGCGACGCGACCTATAACTAAAGAGCTTGTAGGATTTGAAGTTCTCGAAAAGAGGATAGCAAGATATGCAAATAAAGTGTTTATTGATGGACAGCCAGCTGGCCGCGTCACGAGTGGAGGCTATGCTCCTACATTAAGGAAATCAATTGGATTTTGCTTCGTTCCTCCCAGCGTTTCCCCTGGACAGCTCATTGAAATTGAAATAGGCGGTAAAATGTATAAAGCCAAAATTGCTTCTACTACTCGCTTCTATAAGCGAAAATAACATATTTTTATAACTAATCATTACCAGGTTAGTGATGAGCGAAGAGGAGATACGATTTTCTAAAGAGCACGAGTGGCTTGTATTAAATGAAGGAGGAATTGCTACAATGGGAATTTCAGACTTCGCTCAGAGACAACTAGGAGATATTGTTTCAGTCGAACTACCAAAGGTAGGGTCTGCCTTTAGCCAAATGCAGCCGATGGCCATCGTCGATTCAGTAAAGGCTTCTTCTGACATATATTCCGCAGCCAGTGGAGAGGTTATACAAGTCAATGAAGACCTGATTGAAAAGCCTGAATTGATAAATCAGTCTCCATACAATTTAGGATGGATTGTAAAAATTAAACTATCCAATCCACAAGAGTTCGAGCAACTAATGACAAAAGAGGAATATGATGTATTTATTGGTGAATCAGAAAAAGAAGAGGGAGAAGAAGGACAGCGAGAAGAATCTAGTGACAAGAGAGAGGCAAACGAGCAAAGCAAATAGCAGACATGGAGATTATAATGGACTATATTCCTGCAACAGATAAGGATAGACAAGAAATGCTAAAGCAGATAGGAATAAAATCACTCGACGATTTAATATGTAACTTGAGACCATATCTTCAAGATAAAATGAATCTTTATAAGCCTATGAGTGAACTTGAGCTGGTTGACCATTTGAGCAGACTGTCCCAAAAAAACAAGCCTTTGAAATACTTCGTTGGGGCGGGGTCTTACAATCACTATATCCCATCTGCAGTGGCACATTTAGTACTACGTGGAGAGTTTCTAACAGGGTATACTCCCTATCAACCAGAAATGAGCCAAGGAACTCTTCAGGCGATATATGAATTTCAATCATTTATCTGTCTTCTTACAGGTATGGATGTTTCAAATGGTTCTCTTTATGATGGTTCTTCGGCGTTAGCAGAAGCAGTTTTGTTATCTTCTTCATACAAGGGTAGAAATTCTATTTATATAAAAGAAGGACTTAACCCTGAATATTTCAAGGTTTTAAAAACATATTGCGAAGGAGCAGATATCACCATTACAAATGGGATATATGAAGATACAGCATGTGTTATAGCACAAAACCCAGACTTTTACGGAAATATTGAGAATTTACAGTATCTCTCAGAGCAAGCACACAAGGCTGGAGCATTATTTGTTGTTTGTGTTATTGAGCCTACTTCTCTTGCACTCTTGGAACCACCTGGAAACTATGGTGCAGACATTGTAGTAGGTGAAGGCCAATCTTTTGGCATCCCAATGAATTTTGGGGGCCCCTACCTTGGTTTTATCGCAGTCAAGAACTTTTTATTAAAAAAGATCCCAGGGCGAATTTGCGGTATGACTACTGACGCAAAAGGAAACAAAGGCTTTGTGCTAACGTTTCAAGCCCGCGAACAGCATGTCAGAAGGGAAAGAGCAACAAGCAACATCACTACGAATGTGGCACTTATGGCCATAGCATCGACTATTTATTTGTCTCTCATGGGCAGGACCGGACTTGTAAGCGTCGCAAAGTTATCGTATAGCAGAGCACATCTACTTCAAGACAAATTAAAAAATGTAGGGCTCACTACATTGAATACAAAACCGTTTTACAACGAATTTGTAATGCAGGCTCCTCCTGGCTCAAGTAAGAGGATTCTTTCAAACCTGCTAGAAAATGATATTCTTGGTGGTCTTGAACTCGGAGAAAATAAAATGCTAATCTGCTGTACTGAAATGAATCGAATGGAGGACATTTCATCATTCGCATCAATTACAAAGAAGACCCTTGTTAAGAAATGAAATTAATATTTGAGTATGACGAAAACGATTCGAAACATGTTTCTGATATACAAGATAATGATGATTATTATGACAATAATAACGGTAAGAAATTAGTAAAACCAGACATTCAAGTTGAACTTCCAAATGACCTTCTACGAAAAGAACTACCTCTTCCAAACGTAAGCGAGCCCACAGTTGTTCGGCATTATACTAACATGTCTCAAATGAATTATGGTATTGACTTGGGCTTTTATCCATTGGGTTCATGTACCATGAAATATAATCCCAAGGTAAATGAAGACATTGCCAGGCTCCATGGTTTTCAGAATTTACATCCACTTTCACATGAAGACTGTAACCAGGGTTCACTACAGCTGATGTGGGAATTGGAGCAGGACTTGAAGACTATAACAGGCATGGACGCTTTTTCTTTACAACCAGCCGCTGGGGCCCAAGCTGAACTTTTGGGTGTTATGATGACCAAAGCATATTTTAAGCAAAAAAATCAAAAACAAAGAAAAAAAATAATCATACCCGATTCTGCTCATGGAACAAATCCTGCAACAGCGGGTATGTGCAGATTTGAAACTATATCCATTCCGTCTGATTCTCGAGGTAATATGGACATAAACAAGTTCAGAGAAGCCCTGCACGAAGACGTTGCTCTAGTAATGTTAACAAATCCAAATACTCTTGGACTTTTTGAGGAAAAGATTTTAGATATAAGCGATCTTGCCCATAGAAATGGGACGCTAATGTATTGCGATGGCGCCAATATGAATGCGATGTTAGGAATAACTAGGCCTGCAGATCAGGGATTTGATTTAATACATTTGAACTTGCACAAGACATTTTCAACCCCACACGGCGGGGGCGGGCCCGGGGCCGGAACTCTGGGAGTAAGGGCATTTTTGGAAAATTATCTGCCTGTGCCAAGGGTGGTAAGAAAGCACAATAAATACGCCTTCGATTATACTCAACGAAAATCAATAGGAACAATGCGATATTGTTATGGGAATTTTGGTATGCTCGTACGAGCCTATACTTACATCAAATCATGGGGAAACAATTTAAGAAAAGTATCTGAAAATGCGATTTTAAACGCCAATTACCTATACAGTTTGCTTAAAAACGACTTTGATGTTCCATTTAATCGTATATGTGCACACGAATTTGTAATATCTTCCAAGAGATTGGGAGATAAAAGCGCACTTGATATAGCAAAGAGACTGATGGATTATGGTTTTCACCCCCCTACTATTTATTTTCCACTAATTGTTAAAGAAGCATTAATGATAGAACCTACAGAGACAGAGGGCAAAGAGACATTAGATAGGTTTGCATCGGCTTTAAGAAGTGTAGCCCAAGAATTGAGAGAAAAACCAGATTTTGTTAGAGGGTCTCCTTATACCAAACCTACTGGTAGATTGGACGAAGTTGGCGCTGCAAGAAAACCCAATTTGAGATGGGCTCCACTACCACCAACGCAATCTGACCGGGGAACGACCCAATGATTGTATTTGTCTATGCAAATTCAAAAGGAGAGATATAGCCTAGTGAGAACAGTATGCAATATATATAAAACAAAGAAATTAATCAAGGTATTTCTCAAGTATGAAGACGACAAAGAGGGTAACAAGATCATAAGTTCTGTGAGGATAACGGGAGATTTTTTTCTTTACCCTGAAGAGAGTCTGGAAAATCTAGAAGTGCAGCTTAAAGGTACACGACTGGGTAAAGATAATCTGAAAAAAAAGATAGACAAATGCCTTAACAATTCCGAAGCGTTTGGTTTTGATTCTGAATCCTTGTCAGACGCTATACTGGGTTGCCTGCATAACCAAATAACCAAATAGTTTCATGAACACAAATTATGCCGACATGAACAAGATCCGACTCTTGGAGACTGAGCACAGATCTGCTTACTACAATATGGCCCTCGACCAGGCGCTTATGTCTACTGTAGGAGATTCTATTCCTATCCTGAGAATCTATGGATGGAAGCCATGTGCAGTCTCAATAGGGTACTTTCAGAGCTTAAAAGAAGAAGTAGATATAAAAAAATGCAAAAAGCTAGGAATTGATGTGGTCAGAAGGATAACAGGAGGCGGAGCAGTTTTGCATGAGCACGAGCTGACTTATTCTTTTATTACAAAGGGGTATCCTGCAAATATTATGGAATCTTACGAACTGATATGTGAACCAGTCGTCATGTGCCTTAGAAATCTTGGATTTAATGCCCAATTCTCTCCACTAAACGATATAGATGTAGACAACAAAAAAGTATCAGGGAATGCTCAAACAAGGAGGAATAATATACTACTTCAGCATGGAACTATACTATTAGACGTAGACGTAGACAAGATGTTCTCTGTGCTTAACGTTCCTTCTGAAAAGATGAAAGACAAGATAATACAGGATGTCAAGGCTAGAGTTATGGGCTTGAAAAAGACCTTTGACGAAGTAGCATCTGAGCTTCAAGAGTCTTTCAGTAGAAAATTCGGAGCGGAAATTTTCAGAGACGACATAAAGACTGACGAAGAAATAGAGGCGAAAATATTTCAAAAGTACAAATACAGTTCCGATGACTGGAATTATAAAAGGTAAGGATTAACAACAGTTTTTTCGCCACCCGATTGAATAGATCAAATTAAAGACTTATTGCATAGTCTGGATTGACTCCTAGTAGATAGTCATAATATGTATGACACTGTAATTATCGGCGGAGGTCCTGGCGGATATAGTTGCGCTATAAGAGCAGCCCAGTTAGGAGCAAAAGTATGCCTCATTGAGAAGAATGGCCTGGGCGGGACATGTACTCATAGGGGATGTATTCCTACAAAGTATCTTCATTCATTGGGAGATATAATAAGGAAAGCAAACTCGGCAAAGAAAAATGGAGTCAAGGCCACCATTGAACTAAACTATAACCTTTTGAGATCCAGAATGTTTGCTACAGTTTCAAGACTAGCTTTAGGAATAAAGTATCTTTTGGAGACAAATGGGGTCAACTTAATAGAAGGAGAAGCGCATATACAATCAGCAAATAAAATTATTATTGATAATGGATCCATACTGAAAACCAAAAACCTAGTTATTGCCACGGGTAGCCTTCCTATATGCTTGCCTAGTTACCAGTTTGGAGAACATATACTTTCAACTACCTCGGTTCTTGAATTAGACCACCTGCCTAGGTCAATTACTATTATTGGAGGAGGCTACAGTGGATGCGAATTTGCTTCTGTTCTTAATGCACTTGGCTGCAAAGTTTGTTTGATAGAAGCTCAAGATCATCTGCTGCCTTTGCAAATAGGAGAAGTCGGAAACATGATTGAAAAGTACATGGCTTTGGATGGTATAACTATAATTACAAAGTCAAAAGTAGGTAAAATTGTCGATACCACTGTTTTTGTTGACAAGCAAGAGATCAAATCAGAAAAAATACTTCTCTGTATAGGCAGAAGACCGAACATAAGGAGTAATGAACTTGATAATGTTGGTATCAGTTTTAATGCAAAGGGAATAAATGTAGATAACAAAATGCGAACAAATATTCCCTCTGTCTATGCAATAGGCGATGTAACCGGTATGTACGAGCTTGCGCATGTAGCTTCAAAACAAGGGGAGGTCGCTGCAGAAGATATCATGGGATTATCCGGTGACGGACTCGATTATAGAATAGTACATGTTAGCGTATTTACATATCCAGAGGTTTCATTCGTAGGAGATTTAAAGGGCAAGTCTGGAGAATTTCCCCTAGTAGCAAGTGCCAAGGCAAACTGCTTGGGAGATACGAGGGGTACCATAAAGACCTTTGAGAGAGAGGGAAAACTAGTCGGAACTTATATTATAGGGGCACATGCCGGCGAGATAATTGGAGAGGCGGCATTAGCAATAAGGTTGAACCTGCGCCCTAAGGATATCTATGATACAATACATCCCCACCCAACATTGCCAGAATCATTCGTAGATGCAGTTAGGGATATTTATCACGAATCAATTCATATTCCAGCGAAGAAGAAGGGAGATAAACCTAGACCTGGACTTTAATCCATCCATCAATCTGATTTACAAGAACAGGGTATTATATATGATCTGGTATTCATATCAGTATCTCCTCTTCTTCCATGGCAAACGGCCTTATATTGAACTGCAAGTCGAAAACTAGAGAATAATATTTCTTATATACCTCTTTTTGCCTTGCTATATTATGATACACACCAGATATGCACAGGATTGTTTTGATGTTCTGTCCCCTAACTTTGAAAGTAATCCCTCTCATATTAAAGACGAGGTATATAAGATGCTTTTGAAAATTCCTGCAGGAAAGGTCTCTACATATGGTGATATTGCCAAAGCTCTGGGCCACCCCAAAGCTGCGCGCTTAATAGGCCGAATCTTACATGACAACCCAAATCCTGTAGATATCCCCTGCCATAGAATAGTTCACTCGAATGGGAAGTTAGGAGGATATGCATACGGAAGTACAAAAAAGCGAAAATTGCTTGAAGAAGAAGGCATAAAATTCAGCGATGATAGTTATGCTGGCTTGAAAGAATTTCAAAAATGCAGAATTAGTTGGCCTGTTGTATAATTCGTATTGACCGAAATCTGCATCAAAATTGACAACAAGGCTCTAGCGAGGTTACAATGTGGTTACAATAAGTAATAGTAGTATATGTCGAGCAAGATGTTGGCAATCAGAAACAAGAATTTTCAATGTGTGGCGATCCTAGGTTAGAACTTGATGTTTTAAAGCCTATTATCATAACAGCAGTTCCACAGACAAAAAAGCTATTAAGGTCAGCCTAGGAGTTTTAATTCTACCTAATTTTACTCTGCTTCACAATATCTTCCAAGTGTGATAGCGATCTGACCTGGCCACCATTTACTTTCTTATATATTGACCAGTAGGTCTCTTGATTTATTTCTTTTCTATCCTTTAAAACTTTCAGACGATATCTCATTGATCTTACCTTGATAACGTAGGCTGATTTTTTGCCTGTCCTTGCAGTCTTTTTTCCTTTTTTCGAACCAGGACCTAATCCACTTTTCCTACGAACCGCTTGCTTTGCTTTGGCACGTCCTCTTGATGTTCCTTTTATCCTGGTCGTCCAAATTGTTCCCCTTTTTACTAGTGAGCGCAAGTCTTCCCTCGTAATAGAGTCTCCAATGTCGTCAAGTTTGTCAGGCTCAAATCTAATCCTATTAGCACCAACACCCAATATTCTGGCGACAAGTTCCCGCTTCTTTTTTATATTAACTGGCATTAAGATTTAGTTACCTCGATATACCTAAGTTTTTATCCTCTAAAATACTTCTAAAACTAAGCATCATTATTTGCTCTCGGTTCTTCTCCCTTCTTCTTTCTATCCCTTGTCGTTTTGCCGCATTAGCTTTTCGTTTTCGTCATCTTCTTCTTCATCTACTTCAAACTCTTTCTCATCTTCTCGTTCTTCTTCCTCTTCTTTCAACTCTCCTCGTTCTGTGGTGCTCAGAGATTTTTCTCCTTTCTTCTCTTCAGAAGTATCCTTAGTGTCGGATATCTCTTCTGTTTTTTGCTCTTTGCCAGGATTTAGTACCTTGATGCCTTTAGCACGTGCTTCTGCGAGGATTAGTAGTCTTTTTCTTTGTCCTATTACATGAGCTATTCTTGCAGCATCTTTTGAAGGATCTAGGCTGGCTAGATCATTTACATTGAAAACGATATTATCTGTATATCCAGAAGGATGGAGACCTCTTGCTTTCCTTGGACTCCTGTACCCTATCTTGACGAGTCTGGGTGCGCCGGAAAGTTGTCTTCTCATTTTGTTATCCTTGCCTTTAGGTTTCCTCCAGGTTTCAGCCAGTCTACCATATCTCCAGCTTTCCTGTCTGACAAATTTAGGTCTTCTATCAGAGACCTTCTTTCTTGCCTGGAGCAATTCTTTGTTAATTACCATCTATAATACAGATAAGACGAAAAGAGCTTAAATCAATAAATACCTTTCTGGCTAGTGCCCACAACCGTCGGCCACAACAACTAATCACATATATCATAGAATTCAAGATCACATACAGTACGATGAGGCCTGAGAATCATATTTCAGGAAGTCTTATTTTGAGCATAGTTAATGAACCTGACATGAGTCTCCGGTTTGAAGAAATCGAGCTTGGTTAATATCGAGACTTACCTCGCCATAACAAAAAGGTTAATAGTTTATGATTGTCAGGTATTAAATCATGCAAAAATATGAATTACCTCTGGTACCATATCCCTACGATGCATTAGAACCATATATTGATGCAAGAACTATGGAGATACACCATACAAAACATCATCAAACTTATACAGACAAGTTCAATGCAGCACTTGAAAAATGTCCTCCTGAAATTCAAGAAAAAGACATTTTAGATATATTATCTAGTCTTGACCAAGTTCCAGCAGACCAAAAAAGTGCAATCAACTTTAACGGAGGAGGATTTGATAACCATCGAATTTTTTGGAACAACATGAAACCAAATGGTGGAGGAGAACCAGGCGGCTCCATTGCTGATGCAATAAACACATCCTTTGGAAGTTTTTCAGACTTTAAGGAGAAATTCTCTTCTGCCACTGCATTGATTCAAGGTAGTGGTTGGGGATGGCTAGTCTATAACCCATCATCCAAAAAAGTAGAATACAAAGCAATGCCAAATCAAACAAGTCCAAGAACAGAAGGTCTGATCCCACTCTTAGGATGTGATGTATGGGAACATGCCTATTATCTCAAATACCAAAACAAAAGACCTGACTATATTTCTGCTTGGTGGAACGTTGTGAACTGGGATGATGCAACATCACGTTTTGATAAAGTAAAGTAGGATTAATGGATGTGTAAATGGAGCCAGAGCCACCATTTCTTTATTTGAACACTTCTGGCTGGAAGACTGGTAAACAACATAAGATAGAAATTTGGTTTGTTGAGTATGATGGAAGATACTATATAATTTCAGAACGCGAAGATAATGCACATTGGGTTAGGAACATCATGCATAACTCAAAAGTTTCTTTCTCTTTAAATGATACGACGTTTGAAGGGGCGGCACGAATAGTCAATCGAGAGAAAGAATCAGAATTAGCTACTGAAGTCTCAAAGCTAATGAACACAAAATATGGATGGAGCGAAGGTGTAATCGTTGAGCTTATCAGGCATTAAATGTTTCAGCTACTCACTCAATATCTATGTAACTTACTTCAAACGACGAAGCATAATGTGCATGATATAAGGTTAATGGTAAGAGCTGTATAGTTATATGGCTTGAATTTTTCAATTACCTTAGCTACTTCACTCATTGGAGATGCTTTAAGAGTCATACTACGAAAATTACCTTTACTTTCTGCTTCTAACAAAAATGACATTATTGTTTCATCATTAGGTGACTCTAATACCAATACTCCATCATATTCCTTAGTCAAAATAGTAACAGCCTCGAATAGAAGGTATCATTAAAACCATGATTAAGATCCAGTCCAAAACATATATGCGACCGCATGTCTAAATGAACTTGTACCATATCTGGAAGATGGGGATGTTGTGATGGATGGCGGCAATTCATTTTATCTGGATTCTATCAGGAGAGAAAGAGAGTTATCAGAGAGGGGAATCTATTTTC
>Ga0126313_10000327_pt1 | contig 22162 bp, 23 predicted proteins | sample Plot105A_FD_89954 | JGI IMG/M metagenome (GOLD analysis project Ga0126313, IMG submission 89954) | Serpentine soil microbial communities from UC McLaughlin Reserve, CA, USA - Plot105A | ecosystem: Environmental > Terrestrial > Soil > Grasslands | place: USA: UC McLaughlin Reserve, Lake County...
CTTCGTCTCCTATTACGACTACTACCAGCCCGAGGCCTACGTCCCCGCCCAGGACCTCTACATCGAGAAGGACTCCTCGATCAACGACGAGATCGACCGCCTGCGCCACGCGGCGACGGCCGCGCTGTTCGCCCGCCGCGACGTGATCATCGTCGCCTCGGTCTCCTGCATCTACGGGATCGGCTCGCCCCAGGTCTACAACGAAAAAATGCAGCTCTTCAAGGTCGGCGAGTCGATCGACCGCGACGACGTCCTCCGCAAGCTGGTGAAGATGCAGTACCAGCGCAACGACCAGGTGCTGGGGCGCGGCGCCTTCCGGGTCCGCGGCGAGGTGCTGGAGATCATGCCCTCCTACGCCGAGTCGGCCTACCGGATCGTCCTCTTCGGCGACGAGATCGAGGGGATCCAGCACTTCGACCCGCTGACCGGCGAGGTCCTCGACGTGATCGACCACGTCTCCGTCTGGCCGGCCTCCCATTACGTGACCAAGGACGAGACGGTCGACCGGGCCGTCGACGAAATCCGCACCGAACTCGAATCGCGCACCGCCGAGCTCGAGGCGGAAGGCAAGCAGCTGGAGGCCCACCGGCTGCGGCAGCGCACCGCCTACGACCTGGAGATGATCAAAGAGGTCGGCTTCACCTCGGGGATCGAGAACTACTCGCGGATCCTCGACGGCCGCCCCGCCGGCAGCCCGCCCCACACCCTGATCGACTACTTCCCCGACGACTTCGTCGTCTTCGTCGACGAGTCCCACCAGACGATCCCCCAGATCGGCGGGATGTACGAGGGGGACCGCTCGCGCAAGTCGACGCTGATCGACTACGGCTTCCGGCTGCCATCGGCGATCGACAACCGGCCGCTCAAGTTCGACGAGTTCCTCGACCGGGTCAAGCAGCTGGTGATGGTCTCGGCGACGCCGGGCCCGTTCGAGAAAGCCGAAGCGAGCCGCACGGTCGAGCAGATCGTCCGCCCGACCGGGATCATCGATCCCTACATCGAGCTGCGGGAGACGCGGAACCAGATCGACGACCTGATGAACGAGGTCAAGAAGGTGGCCGAGCAGGGCGACCGCACCCTGGTCACGACCCTGACCAAGAAGATGGCCGAGGACCTGACCGCCTACCTGCTCGAGTACGGGGTCAAGGTCCGCTACCTGCACTCCGAGGTCGACACCCTGGAACGGATCCAGATCGTCCGCGACCTGCGGCTCGGCGAGTACGACGTCCTCGTCGGCGTCAACCTCCTGCGCGAGGGGCTCGACCTGCCGGAGGTCTCGCTGGTCGCGATCCTCGACGCCGACAAGGAGGGTTTCCTGCGCGGCGAGACCAGCCTCGTGCAGACGATCGGCCGCGCCGCGCGCAACGTCAACGGCCGGGTCGTGATGTACGCCGACAGGGAGACCGACGCGATGCGGGCGGCGATGAGCGAGACCGACCGCCGCCGGGCGATCCAGGTCGCTTACAACGAGGAGCACGGGATCACGCCGGAGACGGTCCGCAAGGGCATCTCCGAGATGTCCGAGTTCCTGGCGATGGAGGACCGGGCGCCGCGCAAGCGCCGCCGTCGCCGCGGCGACGACTTCGACACCCCCGAGGAGCTGGAGAAGACGATCGTCGCCCTGGAGGAGGAGATGCTGGCCGCCGCCGACGATCTCCGCTTCGAGGAGGCCGGCCGGATCCGCGACGAGCTGCGCGAGCTGCGGCGTGACCTCGACGGGATGACGGCTGGGGCCTGAGCGGCATGCCCGTGGACGTCACCGAAGCGACCTTCCCGGCCGAGGTCGTCGAGCGCTCGCGGCAGCTGCCCGTCGTCGTCGACTTCTGGGCCGACTGGTGCGGTCCTTGTAAACAGCTGAGCCCGGCCCTGGAGAAAGCTGAGGCGACGCGACAGGGGCAGGTTGTTCTCGCCAAGGTCGACGTCGACGCCAACCAGCGTCTCGGCGCGCAGTTCCAGGTGCAGGGGATCCCGGCGGTGAAGGCCTTCCGCGACGGCCGGGTGGTCGACGAGTTCGTCGGAGCGCTGCCGCCGGCCAAAGTCGAGGCCTTCTTCGACGGCTTGACTCCCTCGCGGGCCGATGAGCTGCTGGCCGCCGGCGACGAGCTCTCGCTGCGGGAGGCGGCGGAACTCGAGCCGGCCCGCGCCGACGTCGCCGTTGCCTTGGCCAAGGCCCGGCTCGAGCGCGGCGCCGAGGACGAGGCGCTGGAGGCGGTCTCCTCTCACGAGGGCGACTTCGCGGCCGCCGGCATCGCCGCCCGCATCCGCCTGACCAAGGCGGGTATCGGCGCCGACGCCTTCGCCGCCCTCGACCGCGGCGAGCGCGAGGCGGCCCTCGACGGACTGCTCGACGAGCTAGCGGGCGCCGACGACTCCACCCGCGACGACCTCCGCCGCGCGGTCGTCGGCATCCTCAGCGACCTCGACCCCGCCGACCCGGCTGCCCGCGCTTACCGGCGCAAGCTGTCAGCCGCCCTAGGTTGAGGGAACATCTGTTCGTGTGCGTAGAATCGAGATAAGTGGCTGCCTCTGAGCGAATCGTCATCTCCGGCGCCCGGGAGCACAACCTCAAGGACGTCGACGTCGAGCTGCCCCGGGACGCGCTGATCGTGATCACCGGCCTCTCCGGGTCCGGCAAGTCGAGCCTTGCCTTCGACACGATCTACGCCGAGGGGCAGCGCCGCTACGTCGAGTCGCTCTCGTCGTATGCGCGGCAGTTCCTCGGTCTGATGGAGAAGCCCGACGTCGACTCGATCGAGGGCCTCTCGCCGGCGATCTCGATCGACCAGAAGACGACCTCGCGCAACCCGCGCTCGACGGTCGGCACGGTGACCGAGATCTACGACTACCTGCGCCTGCTCTGGGCGCGGATCGGCGTCCCCTACTGCCCCGAGTGCGGCGAGGAGATCACCGGGCAGACCCAGGAGCAGATCGTCGACCGGCTGATGACGCTCGAGCAGGGGACCAAATTCATGGTCATGGCCCCGGTCGTCCGCGGCCGCAAAGGCGAGTACGGGAAATTGCTCGAGCAGATGCGGCTCGAGGGCTACTCGCGGGCCAAGGTCAACGGCGAGCTGCGCCGCCTCGACGAGGAGATCACCCTCGACAAGAAGTACAAACACGACGTCGCGATCGTCGTCGACCGCCTGGTGATGAAAACCGACCTGCGCCGCCGGCTCTCGGAGTCGGTCGAAGCCGCCGCCGGTCTCGCCGCCGGGCTGATCGAAGTCGAGATCCTCAGCGGCGCCCAGGAGGGGGAGGTGCTGCTCTTCAGCGAGCAGTTCGCCTGCCTCGAGTGCGGCACCTCGATTCCGGAGCTGGAGCCGCGGATCTTCTCCTTCAACTCGCCGCACGGCGCCTGCGACCGCTGCCACGGCCTCGGCTTCCAGCGCGTGATCGACCCCGAGCTGGTCGTCCCCGACCCGACCCTCTCGCTCGCCGAGGGGGCTCTCCAGCCCTGGAATCGCGGCATCACCGCTTACTGGAGGCGGCTGATCGCATCCGTCGCCGACCACTACGACGTCGACGCCGACAAGCCCTGGTCGAAGCTGAAGAAGGACGAGCGGGAGATCTTCCTCTACGGCACCGGCGAGGAGCGCCACCACGTCAGCTACACCAACCGCTTCGGCCGCCGCCGCTCCTACAAGGTCCGCTTCGAGGGGATCGTCAACAACCTGCAGCGCCGCTACGAGGAGACCGACTCGGAGTCCAACCGCGAGCGGATCGAGGGCTACATGGCCGAGCAGCCATGCCCCGCCTGCAAGGGCGCCCGGCTGCGGCCCGAGAGCCTCGCGGTCAAAGTCGGCGGCTGCTCGATCGCCGAGTACAGCGACCTCTCCGCCCACGCCGCCGCCGAGTGGATCCGCGACCTCGAGATGACCGACACCGAGAAGGCGATCGCCCGGCTGATCGTCCGCGAGATCACCGAGCGGCTCTCCTTCCTCGAGAACGTCGGCATCGGCTACCTCTCGCTGGCCCGCGCGGCCCGCTCGCTCTCCGGCGGCGAGGCGCAGCGGATCCGGCTCGCGACCCAGATCGGCTCGCACCTCGTCGGGGTGATGTACGTCCTCGACGAGCCGTCGATCGGCCTCCACCAGCGCGACAACGAGAAGCTGATCGCGACCCTCGACCGGCTGCGCGATCTCGGCAACACGGTGATCGTCGTCGAGCACGACGAGGGGACGATGATGGCCGCCGACCATCTCGTCGACCTCGGCCCGGGCGCCGGCGAACATGGTGGCCACGTGATCGCCGCCGGCACCCCGCAGGAAGTGAAGAAGAACCCGAGCTCGCTCACCGGGCAGTACCTCTCCGGCAAGAAACGGATCGAGGTCCCCACCGAGCGCCGTCGCCCGACCGGGAACCTGCTGGTCCGCGGCGCCCGCGAACATAACCTCAAGGGCGTCGACGTCGAGATTCCGCTCGGCGTCTTCTGCTGCGTCACCGGCGTCTCCGGCTCGGGAAAGTCGACCCTCGTCAACGAGACCCTGCACCACGCGGTCGCCAACCGCCTGCACCAGGCGAAACTGCGGCCGGGCGCGCACGACGGCATCGACGGCCTCAGCCAGATCGACAAGATCATCAACATCGACCAGTCGCCGATCGGGCGCACCCCGCGCTCGAATCCGGCGACCTACACCGGCGTCTTCGACCACATCCGGGCGCTCTTCACCCAGACGCAGGAGTCGCGGGCGCGCGGCTACAAGCCGGGCCGCTTCAGCTTCAACGTCAAGGGGGGCCGCTGCGAGGTCTGCAAAGGCGACGGCCAGATCAAGATCGAGATGCACTTCCTGCCCGACGTCTACGTCCCCTGCGAGCAGTGCCACGGCAAGCGCTACAACCGCGAGACGCTCGAGGTCCGCTTCAAGGGCAAGAACATCGCCGACGTGCTGGAGATGTCGGTCGAGGAGGCGGTCGGTTTCTTCGAGAACGTGCCGAAGATCGCCCGCCGCCTTCGCACCCTGCACGACGTCGGCCTCGACTACATCCGCCTCGGGCAGCCGGCGACCACCCTCTCCGGCGGCGAGGCGCAGCGGATCAAGCTCGCCACCGAGCTCTCCAAAGTCGCCACCGGCGACACCCTCTACATCCTCGACGAGCCGACCACGGGTCTGCACTTCGCCGACGTCCAGCGCCTGCTCGAGGTGCTCGGCCGCCTGGTCGACGCCGGCAACACCGTGGTCGTGATCGAGCACAACCTCGACGTGATCAAGACCGCCGACTGGCTCGTCGACCTCGGCCCCGAGGGGGGAGAAGGGGGCGGCGAGATCGTCGCCACCGGCACCCCCGAGGACGTCGCTGCCGTCGCCGGCTCCTACACCGGCAGCTTTCTCGCCGATCTGGTCGAGCCGGCGAAGCCGAAGCGCCGCAGGCGCGAGCCTGTGGCCGCCTAGTCCAAACACACACCTTTCCTTACTGCGAGCTGGCCACGATCTTCACTCCGCCGTCGAGGGGTGAATGAAATGTCCGCAATGGGGTAATGGTCCAATGCCAATTCCCCGAGGAGGAGGGTTATGTCCAAGCCAGCGTTGTTGCGGCGGCTCGTAGGTATCGGACTCGCGCTGCTGACGGTAGGCCTACTGGTGGCCGGCTGCGGTGGCAGCAGCGGAGGAGGCGGGACGAAGATCGCCCTCCTGCTCCCCGAAAACGAAACGCCACGGTACGAATCCAACGACAAGCCGGACTTCGAAAAGTCAGTCGAAGAAGACTGTGAAGACTGCGAAGTCCTCTACAGCAACGCGGGTGGTGACGCCTCCAAGCAGCAGAGCCAGGCCGAAGCGGCGCTGACCCAGGGCGCCGAAGTACTGGTCGTCGACCCGATGGACTCGAAATCGGCAGCGGCGATCGCCGAAAAGGCGAAGGCCCAGAACGTCCCGGTGGTCAGCTACGACCGGCTGATCGAAAACGCCGAAGTCGACGCCTACATCTCCTTCGACAACGAAAAAGTCGGCGAACTCCAGGCGGAAACGCTGGCGAAAAAACTGAAAGAAGACGGCAGCCCCAGCGGTCCGGTGATCATGATCAACGGCGACCCGGCTGACCCGAACGCCGCCCTGTTCAAGAAAGGCGCGCACAAGGGCTTCGAAGCCGCGGGCGTCCAGGTCGCGAAGGAGTACGACACCCCCGGCTGGTCCGCGGAAAACGCCCAGCGCGAGGCGCAGCAGGCGATCACCGCTCTCGGCAACAACGGCTTCGCCGGCGTCTACGCCGCCAACGACGACACCGGCGGCGGCGCGATCGCGGCGCTGAAAGGCGCCGGCGTCAACCCCGAAGAAAAGCCGGTGACCGGTCAGGACGCGACCCTCGCCGGCCTGCAGCGGGTTCTCGCCGGACAGCAGTACCTGACGATCTACAAGGAAATCCCGCCCCAGGCCAAGATCAGCGCCGAAATCGCGATCGCTCTGGCCGAAGGCAAGGAAATCCCGAAGAACCTGATCACCGAAGAAATCAACAACGGAAAAGCCGACGTCCCTTCGGCGATCCTCGAACCGGTTGCGGTGCTGAAAAACAACGTCAAGAGCACGGTGGTCGCGGACGGCTTCGTCGACCCCAGCGAACTCTGCGCCGGCCCCTACAAGTCGGCCTGTGAAGAAGCCGGGATCTCCGGGTGATGTAGGTGGCGTCTGACACTCCTCTCCTGGAGCTGGAGAAAGTCAGCAAGAGGTTCGGCCCGGTCCAGGCTCTGGACCGGGTCGACTTCGCCGTCCACGCCGGTGAGGTCGTTGGTCTGGTGGGCGACAACGGCGCCGGCAAGTCGACGATGGTGAAGACGATCGCCGGCATCTACACCGCCGACGAGGGGACGATCCGCTTCGACGGCGAGGAAGTGAGGATCAAAGGCCCCCAGGACGCGACCGAACTGGGGATCGCGACCGTCTATCAGGACCTCGCCCTCTGCGACAACCTCGACGTGGTCGCCAACCTTTTCCTCGGCAGCGAGGAGGTGGCGCCGGGACCAGGACGGGTGTCGCGTCAGCTCGACGAGGCGAAGATGGAGCACCAGACCAGCGACCTGCTCTCGAACCTGGCGGTGACGATCCCGAGCCTGCGCAGCGAGGTCGGCACCCTCTCCGGCGGCCAGCGCCAGCAGGTCGCGGTTGCCCGCTCGCTGCTCGGCGAGCCAAAGGTCGTCCTCCTCGACGAGCCGACCGCGGCGCTCGGCGTCGCCCAGACCCAGCAGGTGCTGAACCTGATCCGGCGCCTGCGCGAGCGCGACCTGGGCGTCGTCGTGATCAGCCACAACCTCGCCGACGTCTTCGAGGTCGCCGACCGGATCTTCGTCCTGCGACTGGGCCGGGCGGGAGGCGAGTTCGACGCCCAGCAGACGACCGAGGAGCACGTGGTCGGCGCGATCACCGGCCTCGGCGAAGACAACGGCGGCACCGAGCGAGCGGAGCTCGAGGCGGAGAAACGCGAGGAGGGGAGATGAGCGAGACCGTCGAGAGCGCCGAAGCGCAGGGGCCCGAAGCCGGCAAGGGCGAGGGCAGCGCCCGCCGCGAGACGATCCGCCGGATCGTCCAGGGCGACCTCGCCTCGCTGCGCGTCGTCATCGGCTTGGCGCTGATCTGGATCATCTTCCAGTCGCAGAACGACCGCTTCCTCTCGGCCGAGAACCTGACCAATCTCGGGCTGCAGATCACCGCCGTCGGGCTGATCTCGGTCGGCATCGTCTACGTCCTGCTGCTGGGGGAGATCGACCTCTCGGTCGGCGCGGTCAGCGGCCTCGCCGCCGCGGTGATGGCGGTCCTCAACGTCAAACACGGCTGGAACCCCTATCTGGCGATCGCCGCCGCGGTCCTAGTCGGCTGCGCGATCGGCCTCCTCCAGGGCTTCCTCTTCAGCCGCTTCGGAGTTCCTTCCTTCGTCGTCACCCTGGCGGGACTGCTCGCATGGCAGGGAGCCTTGCTGCAGGTTCTTGGCTCGACCGGGTCGCTGAACATCAACGACCCGAAAATCACCGGCCTGGCCAACACCTTCTACTCCGACGTCGTCGGCTGGATCTTCGCGGCGATTGCGATCGCCGCCTATGGAGCGGTGCTGGCGGTCGGCTACAAACGCAGACGCGACGCCGGTCTCGACGCCGAGAACCCGACCTCGCTGATCGTCCGCTTCGTCCTCGTCGCGGCCGTCGTCATCGCCGCGATCCTCGTCTTCAACTCCGACCGCGGCCTGCCGCTGGCGATCCTGATCCTGATCGGGTTCGTCGTCGGCATGGAGTACGTGGTCAAGATGACCCGCTTCGGTCGCCACGTCTACGCGGTCGGCGGCAACGCCGAGGCGGCGCGCCGGGCGGGGATCAGCGTCAACGGGATCCGCGTCGCGGTTTTCGCGATCGCCGGCACGATGGCGGCGATCGGCGGCATCATGGCCGCCTCGCGCCTGCTCGCCGTCAACCAGAACTCCGGCGGGAACGAACTCCTGCTGCTGGCGATCGCCGGCCCGGTGATCGCCGGGACCAGCCTCTTCGGCGGCCGCGGCTCGGTCTGGACCGCCCTCCTCGGCGCCCTGGTGATCGGCTCGATCTCCAACGGCATGGACCTGCTCGCCCTCTCCTCGGCGGTCAAGTTCATGGTCACGGGTGGGGTTCTCCTGCTGGCCGTGCTGGTCGACGCCGTCGCGCGGCAACAACGGCAGACCTCAGGGCGCGTCTAGCGGGAGACGAGCAGGCTGGCGCCGATCGCGCCGCCGAGGTCGCCGAGCGAGGCGACGCGGATCGCCGGCGGGCGCTCGTTGACGAAGAGGTGCTTCGCCATCTCCTCGGTCAGCGGGTCCATCAGGCGCTCGCCGAAGCGGACGCCGAGGCCGCCGCCGATGATCACGGCTTCGGGGTCGATCAGGTTCACCGCCGAGGCGATCCCGGTCCCCAGCGCCTCGATCGCGCGCTCGATCAACTTCTCCGCGAGGTGGTCGCCATGGTCCAGCGCCCGCTCCCAGATGCCGCTGGTGAGGCGCGGTTTGTCGTGCTTCTCCATCAGCTCGAAGAGGTCGGTCTCGTGGCCCTCTTCCTGTCTTCGACGCGCCTCGGCTTCCATCGCCGAGCGCCCGGCGTAGGCCTCGAGGCAGCCGCGCCGCCCGCAGGGGCACTTGGCGCCGCCGCGCTTGACGACCACGTGGCCGATCTCGCCGGCGGCGCCGCGGCCCAGCCACGGCTTGCCGTCGAGGACGAGGCCGCCGCCGACGCCGGTGCCCCAGAAGACGCCGATCAGGCTCTGGAACTCCTGGCCGGCGCCGAGGTGGAACTCGGCTTCGGTCGCGACCTGGACGTCGTTGCCGACCTTGACCTCGGCTCCGAGCGCCTCCTTCAGGTTTTCGGCCAGCGGGAAGCTGCCCTCCCAGCCGGGGAGGTTCTTGGCGGAGGAGACGACGCCGGTCTTCTCGTTCGCGTCCCCCGGGGAGCCGACCCCGATCCCGGTCAGCTCACCGCTCTCGACGCCGGCTTCCTTTGCCGCCTCGCGCAGCGCCTCGGCCATCGCCGTGGCGACGTCCTGCGGGCCGCCGCTGGTCGGCGTCGGCCGCCGGGTCTGACCGACCACCTCGCCGCGCCCGTCGACGATCGCCGTCTGGATCTTGGTGCCGCCGAGGTCGATGCCGCCGCGCAGGTCAGTCACGCCCGCAGTCTAAGCGGCGTTCGTCCTTTATCGGCCATGCAACGACAAAGGACGAACGCCGGTGGCATAACGTGCCGGAATGGCAACGAAAGGCTGGCGACTCTGGTGGGCGAAGCGGCGCTGGTATGAGCGCAACCACCGCCTGCCGCGGCGCTGGCGGATCGACCGTCACGCGGCGCGGGGCGGCTTCTTCATCCGCCACCCGGTCGAGGGGGAGGTGCTGGAGGCGCTCGACCAGGGGCGGCTCGTGATCGGCGAGGGAACCCTGCTCGAGCCGGGCTGCTGGCTGACCCTGGCTCCGGGGGCGCGGATCGAGATCGGCGCCGGCTGCTTCCTCAACCGCAACGTGATGATCGCCGCCCACGAAAGCGTGGTCATCGGCGACCACACGATGTTCGCCAACGGCTGCTTCGTCGGCGACGCCGAGCACCGCTACGACGACCCCGAGCGGCCGATCACCTGGCAGGGGTTCACCAGCAAGGGACCGGTCAGGATCGGCGCCAACTGCTGGTTCGGGATCAGCTGCGCGGTGACCAGCGGGGTCAGCGTCGGCGAGCGCTGCGTGATCGGCGCCAATTCGGTCGTCACCCGCGACGTCGAGGACGGGACGATCGCGGCCGGGGTACCGGCGAAGCCGATCCGCAGGATCGACTTCGCCGCTCCCGGGGGGTAGCTACTGGAGGAAACCCGTTCCCGCGACCACCTTGAGGACCTGGGAGGCGGTCAGCGGCTCGTCGAAGGCACCGTTCGGCGCCTGGTTCTTCGGCGTCGGCTTGAGCAGGAGGCCGGCGACCGAGGCGTGCCGCGCCTCTACCGAGTGGATCGACAGCGCCGCCGCCACGTAGGCGGGGTTGACGATGTTCAGGGCCTGGCCCGCGTAGGCGGCGACGCCGGTGTTCTCCAGTGCCACGGCCGTTTCGAGGAAGGCCGAGGCGCTCGAGGTGGTGCCGCCGAAGTCGACCTTCGGCGCCGCGACGGCCTTGCTGCCGAGCGCCTTCTCGAGGAAGGCGACGTGGGCGTTCTCGTCGGCGGTTACCCGCTTGAGGAAGGCCTGCTCCTGGGCGCCCTCGAGGAAGGTCTTCTTCTTGTTGTTGGCGGTCGCCTCGTTGTAGAAGGCGGCCTCCAGGTACTCGAGCGTGAGGGCGTAGTTGAGGATGCCGATATCGCCTTTGCCGAAGCTCGCCGGCGGGCGTCCCTTGCCCGCGGCCATCGCCGCCGCCGGAGTCAGGGCACTGAGCAGAGCGCCGCCGCCGACCAGGCCGCCTCCGGCGAGGCCGGCCTTCTTCAGGAAGCCGAGCCGGGTGTCGCCCTCCAGAGCCTCCGTCGCCTCGTGTGCTGCCTCCTGCACCACATCCTTGATCTCTGCGCTCATCGCTTCCTTCCGCATCGGGGTCTTTCCCCACCTTGCGTCAAGGGACCGCGGACGGATCAACGGTTCGAGAAGTCTTTCCGGGCGAAAGTCACAGAATTGCCACGAAGGGTGCCTATAATTTTGTTCTGCACGGCCGTGACCCCTAGGGCATGGACCTATGACTTCCAATCTCCTCACCGATAACCGTCGTCCCACCGTGGCCGCTCACGCACTGCGTACGAAGGCCGAGCTCCGCGCTGTCCTGCGCGACGCCCGCCGCGCCGGTCAGACGATCGGCCTGGTGCCGACGATGGGCTACCTGCACGAGGGACACCTCTCGCTGATCCACGCCGCCCGCGCCGAGTGCGACCTGGTGGTGATGAGCCTCTTCGTCAACCCGACCCAGTTCGGCCCCGGCGAGGACCTCGACCGCTACCCGCGCGACGAGGAGCGCGACCTGCGCCTCGCCGCCGAGGCCGGCGCCGACCTCGTCTTCGCGCCGCGTGTATCCGAGGTCTACGCCGCCGACGCCTCGACCGCCGTCGAGGTCAGCGGCTCTCTCACCGGCGTCCTCGACGGCGACCTCGAGCGCCGCGGCCCCGAGCACTTCCGTGGCGTCACCACCGTCGTCGCCAAGCTCTTCAACATCGTCGGCCCCGACGTCGCCTACTTCGGCCAGAAGGACGCCCAGCAGGCGGTCGTCATCCGCCGCATGGTCCGTGACCTCGACTTCCCGGTGCGGATCGAGGTGCTGCCTACGGTGCGCGAGCCCGACGGGCTGGCGATGAGCAGCCGCAACGGCTACCTGGAGTCGGCCGACCGCGAGCGGGCGACGGCGCTCTTTCGCGCCCTCGCCGCCGCCGAGCGCGGCGCCCGGACCGAATCCCTCGCCGCCGGCCTCGACGCCGCTCGCGCCGAGCTCGCCGCCGCCGCGATCGAGCCCGAGTACCTCGAGGCCAGCGACGCCGAGACCCTGGAGCCGGTCGAGCGCCTCGGCGAGCGGCCGGTGCTCGTCGCCGTCGCCGCCCGCGTCGGCGCCGCGCGGCTGATCGACAACGTCTTGATCGACCCGACCAACGTCCCGAACACCTAGCCCGCGAAAGGGGAGACCCCGTGCAGAGACAGATGCTGAAGTCGAAGATCCACCGGGCGACGGTGACCGACTGCGACGTCGACTACATCGGCAGCATCACGATCGACACCGAGCTGATGGCCGGCGCCGATCTGATCACCAACGAGCAGGTCCACGTCTGGGACGTCGACAACGGCTCCCGTTTCGTCACCTACGTGATCGACGGCGAGCCAGGCTCGGGCACGATGCAGGTCAACGGAGCCGCCGCCCACCTGGTCGAGCCCGGTCACAAGATCATCGTCGCCTCGTTCGGCGCCTACGACGAGAGCGACCTCGAGCGCTACGACCCGGTCGTCGTCCATGTAAACGACGACAACAGGGCAATCGCCGTCGACAGCCACCCGGAGGTGCTGCTCGAATGAGTTCAGGAGGCCGTTCCCACACCGCCCCGACCTCGGACCGCAAGCCGGTCAGCCTGCCCCGCCTCGCCGAGATGCAGGCCAACGGCGAACCGATCGTGATGGTCACCGCCTACGACTACCCCTCGGCCACCGTCGCCGAGGCGGCCGGCGTCGACATCGTCCTCGTCGGCGACTCCGCCGCCAACGTCGTCCTCGGCTACCCCGGCACCGAGCTGGTCTCGATGGACGAGATGGTGATGCTCGGCAAAGCCGTCCGCCGCGGCCTGAAGACGCCGCTGATGGTCGGCGACATGCCGATGGGCAGCTACGAGGCGAGCAACGAGGAAGCGATCCGCAGCGCCCAGCGACTGATCAAGGAGACCGGCTGCCAGGCGGTAAAGCTGGAGGCCGGCGGCGTCATCGTCGAGCGCGCCCGGGCGATCGTCAACTCCGGCATCCCGGTGATGGGCCACGTCGGCCTCACCCCGCAGACCGCGACCGCCCTCGGTGGCTACAAAGCCCAGGGCAAGTCGGCCAAGAGCGCGATCAAGCAGCTCGAGGACGCCCTCGCCCTGCAGTCGGTCGGCTGCTTCGCGATCGTGATCGAGGCCGTCCCTTCGGCGATCACCGACGAGATCGTCGCCCGCCTCGAGGTGCCGACGATCGGGATCGGAGCCGGTCCCGGCACCTCCGGCCAGGTCCTCGTCTTCCACGACCTGCTCGGCATCACCACCGGCCGCATGGCCAAGTTCGTCAAGCGCTACGCCGATGTCCACGACACCATGGTCGCCGCGGTGAAGGGTTACGGCGACGAGGTCCGCCGCCGCCAGTTCCCTGAGCCCGAGCACGTCTACAGCGTCGAACCGGCCGAGCTGGACGAGTTCCGCCGCTACCTCAGCGAGGAAAGCCTGGCCAGCGCCAAGGGCTGGGAGTGGGAGCCGCTGCCGTAGCGGCTCCCGATGCGCGCACGTTCGCGCTTTGGCAGGCAACTCGCGAGGATCGAGAGGCTGGGGCAAAGGCGCGCGGTGAAGCCTTCGCCGGCGAGCGGTATCGCCGCGAGCCCCGGCAGCGTCACGGCAAGCGGCCCTTCCCAGGTCACAGGTCCGGGTTTCGGATCCCGGAACCCGGCGTAACCGCTGAACGGCGAGGGGGGAGAGACGGTCGCGCGTGAGGTCCCGGTGGCGGTGAAAGCGCCTTGCTCCCCCGGGACACGGACAGAGCGCTCGATCCGCATCCCTTCCACCCGTTCCTTGGTGCTGGCGTTGAATTGAATGGTGCCGCGAGCGCTGCGCTCCCGCGATGCCCGGAAGCTGACTTCACCCGTCCTGGTCTCCATCCGCGCCGCGAGGACCGTTTCCCGAGGGAGGCCAGGTGGCAGCCCGGGCCGGAAGCTCCCCAACCCGCAGAAACCATCGGGCAGGCGAAAGATCACCCCTTTGAGTTTCCGCGCTTCGCTGGTGATGTAGCCACCCTCGCCGACGAAGTTGACGCTTCCCCGGAAGACGCCGACTTCGATGATCCAGCGGCAGTTCCGTTCCGGCCGTTCCACGACCTTCTTGCGCCGATGGAAGCCGAGGGCGACCTGGCCGAGGGAGCCGAAGGTCGCGTGGATCCCAGGGCCGTTTCCGGTGCGGACCGAGTAGCTGGCGCTGGCGGTCTCTCGCTGCGCGGTGATAACCACCCCCGGCCGCCGCTTGCCGAGGCGGAGGCCGACGAGTTCGAGTTCGTAGCCGTTGCTTTCGCCCAGCTTGATGGTGCTGAGCGAGATGGCGCCCTTCGGGAGACCGGCCCCGATGGCGCCGGCGGGCAGTAGCAGTGCAGCCAGCGCACAGGCGAGAACGCCCAGAAGTCTCCCTGCCTTCACGCGCGCAGAGTATTCGAGTACGGAAAATCTTGGCGTAGGGGAAATACGATGCCCGCAGATGCCGATCTACGAGTTCGACATCTAAGTGCGCCTAGGATCGGTCCCATATGGCTTGCTAGAGCGGATGGCGCACTATTCACGAATTTCGCCCAGGCACGAGGGCAACGCCTGGTCCAACACGACCCAAGATCAATGCAACCCATTCGTATATTGGGCCCATATGCGATCATTTTCCCCTATGGAGTCCCACGCTCACGTCAAGCTCAGCGGTGATCGGGCTGGCGAGTACGTCGTCACCGAGGAGCGCCCCGACGGGTCGCTCACTCTGGTCCCTGACACTTCTTGGAAAGCGGTTCAGGCTCGGACGGGTGGCCGAGAGGCCACTGATGAGGAGTTTGCTGCCTTCGAGCGCGAGTTTGGGCCGTTCTTGCCCCCTGACGGCGAGGGCTAAATCGTGACCAACAAGCGGGGTCATGCGTCTGTCGTATTCGACGAGGCGTCTTTTGACGCGGATACCAAAAAGGGAAACGCCGCTGGCGCAGACGTCGCTAGGGCTGCCCGACGCGCCTACGAATGTGACGGCGTGCCAAGCGATGATCTGCGGCGGTGTGAAGCCGAAGGTAGCGACGGCACCCTGCTGCCGCACTGTCTCAAGGTCTATATGCCGCCCCCGGCTGGACGATTCGGGATGGTCTTCCAGCTAGAAATCGTCGACGGTCGCGGACGGCTGCGCTATCTCGCCTTCGGTATACGCCACCACCCGCGCGGATCGACGGCTCGCACGGTCTACCAGATCGCGCACCGTCGACTGCACGCCGATCTCGGCAAGATGGCGGCTTTCCCAAGTGGCTAGGGCATCCGGACCCCAGCTTCACGCTTAAGACCTACGTCCAACCGCATCCGTTGCGACTCCCGAAGCGCAGGATTTGGCAACCTAAAGCCAAAATGACTACTAGCCGCGAACAGCCGTAACCACCCATGCCGATCTATGAGTTCGAGTGCGAGGAGTGTGGGGGGCGCTTCGAGGAGCTGATGCCGAGTGGCCAGAGCGCTGCCTGTCCGAGCTGCGGCTCCGAGCGCTCCCGGCGATTGCTCTCGTCCGTCGCGCCTCCCGGGCGCCAGCCGCGGGGCGCCGGGGTTCGCTCCGATGAATTGCGGCGGCGCGAGCGGGAGTCGGCCCGCCAGGAGCGGATCGGCGCGGCGCAGAAGCGCCGGGCGGCGGGGGAGAAGCCGTGAGCGCCGCTGCCGAGGAGCGGCGGCAGTGCCTGGTCGAGCTCTACAAGGAGGTCACCGACTGCTCCAGGTGCCCCCTGCACGAGACCCGCACGAAGGCGGTCTTCGGGGCGGGCAATGCCGACGCCGACCTGATGTTCGTCGGTGAGGCGCCGGGGGCCGAAGAGGACCGCCAGGGGCTGCCCTTCGTCGGCCGCGCCGGGCAGCTGCTGAACCAGATGCTGGAGGAGATCGGGCTCGCCCGCGACGACGTCTTCATCGCCAACGTCCTCAAGTCCCGGCCGCCGGGCAACCGCGACCCTCAGCCGGAGGAGATCGCTGCCTGCGAGCCCTACCTGTTCGAGCAGGTGCGGCTGATCGAGCCGCGCGTCGTCTGCACCCTCGGCAACTTCGCGACGAAGCTGCTCAGCGGCAGCCCAACCGGGATCACCAAGGTGCGGGGCACGCCGCAGGTGCACACGCTCGGCGCCCGCACCGTCTTCCTGCTGCCGCTCTTCCATCCCGCCGCCGCGCTTCGCACCCCCGCGGTGAAGGAGACGCTGCGAGCCGACTTCGCGACGATCCCCGAGTTGCTGGCGCGCCCGCTCCCGGGTGCGCTCCCGAGCGCCGAGGAGGTCGCCGAGGCCGAGGAAGAAGGCGGCTCGACCCCGCCGCCGCCCGCCGACCAGCTCGGCTTCTTCGGCTAGCGGTGAGCGTTTCCGTGGAGGTGATCGAGACGAACGGGCCTGCCGAGACCGAGGCCCTCGGCGCTCGCATCGCCGAGGGCCTGGAGCCGGGCGACGTGGTCCTCCTCGCCGGCGAGATGGGGACCGGCAAGACGACCCTCGTCCGTGGCGCCTGCCGTGCCCTCGGCGTCCCCGGCCCTGTCACCTCGCCGACCTTCACGATCGGCCAGCGCTACGCCGGCGGCCGCCTTCCCGTCTCCCACCTCGACCTCTACCGCCTGGAGACCCTGGAGGACGAGGACCCGGCCCTGCTCGAGGACTACCTGCGGCCGGAGGGAGTCGCCTTCGTCGAGTGGCCGGCGGCCGGGACCGGCCGTTTCTGCCGCCCCGCGCTGGAGGTGCGCCTCGCCCACGTCAGCGAGGAGCGGCGGCGGATAGAACTCGATTGGGATGGGTAGGACGCAGGGGAAAAGCGCAGCGAACGCCGCTCGTCGGTGTTTCGGAGGCAGCGTCGCCAGCTTGTAGCATCGGCGCTTCGAACTCGATTCAGAAAGGCAAGGACGTGATGAAGGGACTCAAGGCGCTTGCGGCGGTGATGTTGGTGAGCGGATTGCTGTGGACCGCGGTCCCCGCCAACGCAGGAGCGGCGGCCTACAAGCATTACGTCGGATGCGGGGTCTCCCGCAACGCGAAACCCGCGCACGCCTGCCCGAAGAAAGCGAAAAAGGGCGCCTTCTTCAAAAGCCTCGACGGCAACGTCGTCTACAGCGTCTGCGTCAAGTTCCCGAGCGGCAAAAACCTCTGCGCGCAGGCTCAGGAAGCCGAACAGGGGACCCTCTACGTGAACAAGATCACCTCGACGATCCCCGGCCGCCACGTGGTCAGCTGGTACGTCAAAGGCAAGAAAGTCGGTTCCTGGGCTTTCAAGGTCACGGGGTAGCGCACCCCTGATCGTCGTCGGCCTCGACACCGCGACGGTTGACACCGTCGCCTGCGCCTGGCGCGACGGCGAGGTAGTGCACGAGTCGCGGCTGGGGCTCTCCTCGCAGGGGAGGCCCCTGCACGCGACCCGGCTGCTGGAGGAGGTCGAGCGCGCGGCCGCGGCGGCAGGGGGTTGGCGGAACGTCGACCTGCTGGCGGTCGGCCTCGGCCCCGGCACCTTCACCGGGCTGCGGGTGGGGATCGCCACCGCCCGCGGGCTCGGCCTCAGCCTCGGCCTGCCGGAGCGCGGCGTTTGCACCCTGGACGCGCTGGCCGCCGGAATCGGCGAGGGTTTTTCGAGCGAGCGGCTGGCCGTCCTCGACGGCTGGCGCGGCGAGGTCTTCGCCGCGCTTTACGCGCCGGACGGCGAGCGGATCTGGGAGCCGGCGGTCTACCGCCCGGAGGAGTTGGCATCCCGCGTGGCCGAGCTGGCCCAACCCCCATCGGTCGCCGGCTCGGGGGCGGTACGCTTTCGTCACGAGCTGGCCCGAGACGGAGTCCGCATTGCGGACGTTTCCGATCCCGTCCACCGGGTCGCCGCGCGACACGTGTGCGCGCTGGCGGCCGCGGCAGCGGGTGAGGAGCCCGCAGGGCTTGCCCCGATCTACCTGAGACCCCCCGACGCGGAGCGGTGGCGTGAGCGAGACGCTTCACAAAGAGCACAGTGAGCTGACCCAGGAGGTCCAGGTCCGCAGGTTGGCCTACAGCGACCTGCCGGCGGTGATCTCGATCGAGCGGCGCTCGTTCCCGACCCCGTGGTCGCTGGCGATGTTCGTGCTCGAGCTCTCCAAGCCCTCGGGGATCTGCCTCGCCGCCAGCGCCGGCGATCAGCTGCTCGGCTACGTGATCTGCTCGCGCTACGACCAGGTCTGGCACCTGATGAACATCGCCGTCGCCCCCGAGAGCCGCGGCACCGGGGTCGCCGGGCTGCTGATGCGGCGCCTGATCGAGGAGTCGCGGAGCACCCTCCCGTTCACTCTGGAGGTGCGGGTCACCAATCACCGCGCGATCGGCATGTATGAGCGCTTCGGGTTTCGCTCGGCCGGCGTCCGTCCTCGCTACTACCACGACAACGGCGAGGACGCGCTGATCATGTGGCTGGACTGAGGGTGGCTGGAAAGAGAGGGCTTGGATGAGCCCTGGCCTGCTGCTGGCGATCGAGACCTCCTGCGACGACACCTGCGCCGCGGTCCTCGACGGCCAACGCATCCTCAGCAATGTGATCTCCTCGCAGGCCGCCGCCCACGAAGGCTTCGGCGGCGTGGTGCCCGAGGTGGCGGCCCGGCATCACCTCGAGCTGGCGACGCCGGTGGTCGAGGCGGCGCTCGGCGAGGCGGGGGTCAGCCTGGACGACGTCGAGGCGGTCGCCGCCACCGCCGGCCCCGGCCTGATCGGGGCGCTGCTGGTCGGGATCAGCACCGCGAAGGGGATCGCCGCCGCGCGCCGGCTGCCGCTGATCCCGGTCGACCACCTGCAGGGCCACGTCGCCGCCAACTTCCTCGAGCCCGCGCCGCTCGAGCCACCGTTCCTCTGCCTGATCGCCAGCGGCGGCCACACCCTGCTCGCCGGCGTGCGCGAGCACCAGGGCTACGAGCTGCTCGGCCAGACGCTCGACGACGCCGCCGGCGAGGCCTTCGACAAGTCGGCGCGGCTGCTCGGCCTCGGCTACCCCGGCGGTCCGGCGGTCCAGCGCGAGGCCGAGGCGGGGGACCCCGAGGCCTTCGAGATGCCGGTCGCGATGTCCCGCCGGCCCGGCCTCGACTTCAGCTTCAGCGGCCTGAAGACCGCGGTCCTCTACCGCTGCCGCGAGCTCGGCCCCGAGGGGGTGCAGGAGCGCCGCGCCGACCTCGCCGCCTCCTTCCAGGCCGCCGTGGTCCAGCAGCTGACCTCGAAGCTGAAGCGGGCGCTGAAGCAGGGGGAGTGGGAGGCGGTCGCGCTCGGCGGCGGGGTCGCCGCCAACGGGCCGCTGCGCGACGCGGTGGGGGAGCTCTGCGGGGAGATGGGCGTGCGGCTGAAGTTGGTTCCGATCAGCCTCTGCACCGACAACGCCGCGATGATCGGCGCCGCCGCGCGCCACGCCGAGCCGATCGCCTACCCGGACTACCTCGGCTACGACGCCTTCGCCAGCGGCGAAACCGCGCCCGCGGTCCCGCACTGAGCCGATGGCCACCGTCGTCGTCTACTCCCGTCCGGGCTGCCATCTCTGCGAGGAGGCGATGGCCCAGATCGTCGCCCTGCACGCCGACGGCTACCGCTTCGAGCTGCACGAGGTCGACATCGAGAGCCACGAGCTGCTGCTGCGGCGCCACCTCGAGCGGATACCCGTGGTCGAGGTCGACGGGATCGAGGTCTCGGAGCTGATCCTCGACCGCGAGGCGCTGGTCGCCAGGCTCGATACTGTGGGGGCATGGTCGAGGTGATCGAGGAGTTCGACGCCGCAGGGGCGTTCCCAGTCGAAGGCGAGCGCCTCTCGCTGGGCGTCGCCGCGCGCCTCTCCCGCTACCTGCAGGTGCTGACCCAGGCGCGGAAGATGGGGCGGGAGACGATCTCCTCGCAGGAGCTCTCCGAGTACACCCACATCAACCCGACCCAGATTCGGCGCGACCTCTCCGGCTTCGGCAAGTTCGGCAAGCGCGGCGTCGGCTACAACGTCGAGTCGCTGGTCTCGGAGATCCGCAAGATCCTCCGCACCTCCGGCCAGCACAACATCGCCCTCTTCGGCGCCGGCAACCTCGGCCAGGCGATCGCCACCTCCTCGATCTTCGCCGACCACGGCTTCCAGGTCGTCGCGGTCTTTGACAGCGACCCGGGCGTCGTCGGCAGCCCGATCGGCGAGATGAGCGTGCGCGACATCGGCGACCTGCCGGACGTGGTCGCCGAGGAGGAGATCGTCGTCGGCGTCCTCGCGGTGCCCGCAGAGGCCGCCCAGGATGTCGCCGACCGCCTCGTCAAAGCCGGGGTGAAGATCATCTTCAACTACTCCGAGCAGCTGCTGCAGGTGCCGCCGGAGGTGACGGTCCACACCTCCAGCCCCGCCGTCGACCTGCTCTACGCGCTCTACTTCTACCTGGCCTAGCGGCCCGCGAATCTTGCCTCTCGACCTCGATCTCGCCCGCGAGAAGTTCGAGTCCTCGCGGGACTTCACGATCGGCCTCGAGGAGGAGTTCGCGATCCTCGACCCGCGGACGCTGGAGCTGGAGCACCGCTTCGAGGACGTGATGGCGGCCTGCCAGCGCGACGAGGTGCTGGCGGAGTCGGCGGCGGGGGAGCTGATCGCCTCCGAGGTCGAGATCCGCTCCGGGCGCGCGGAGACCTTCGGCGAGGCGGTCGGGCGCCAGCGCGAGCGACGGGCACGGCTCTTCGAGGTCGTCAACGGGCTGGGGCTGACGCTGGGGGCGATGGGGACGCACCCGTGGGCCAACTACCTCGACCAGCGGATCATCGACACCCCGCACTACAACCGCCTCCGCCACGAACTCGGCTGGGTGGCGCAGCGCAACAACACCTGGAGCCTGCACCTGCACATGGGGATCCAGGGCGCCGACCGGGCGATCGCCGTCTGCGACTGGCTGCGGGAGCTGCTGCCGCTGCTGCTGGCTGTTTCGGCCAACTCGCCCTTCCTCGACCGCCGCGACAGCGGCCTCCACAGCGTCCGCAGCGAGATCTTCACCCGCACCTTCCCGCGCTGCGGGGTTCCCTCGGCGTTCCGCGACTGGGCCACCTACGCGGGCTTCGTCGACAAGCTGCAGCGGCTCGGCTCGGTGGTCGAGTCGACGCAGCTGTGGTGGAGCGTGCGGCCCCATCACAGCTTCGGCACCGTCGAGGTGCGGATCTGCGACGCGCAGACGCGCGGCGACGAGTCCTTCGCCGTCGCCGGGCTGATTGCCGCCTGCATCGCCCAGGCCGCGCTCGACTACGACGAGCACGGCTATGAAGGGCAGGGGCCGCCGCTCGCCGATCGCGAGATCGAGGAGAACCTCTGGCGGGCGATCCGCCACGGCGCCGGCGGCCGGATGATCGACTTCCGCCGCGAAGAGGAGCTGCCGACGCGCTCGCTGCTGGAGCGGGTGCTGGTCTGGACCGAGCCGGCGCGAGCGCGGCTGGGGTTGGACCTGCGCCTGCCGGAGCGAAACGGCGCCGAGCGGGCGCGCGAGGCGCTCGATTCGGGGGTCGCGATCGAGGACATCTACCGCGACGCGGTGGCCGAAACGCGGCGCACCTATGCGGGGGCGCACGCCTCCGAGCCCGCCTGAGCGACAGCCAGCGAGCGCAAATCACCTTCCAGAGCGGGTCTCAGGCCGTGTCGCCGCCTTCGTCTATAGACTCCCGCGCCGCTAAAACCACCGGAGGAATAGGAACTTGACCGAATTTCTTACTGATTACGGAGTAGTCGTCGCGCTCGTCTGCGCGTTCGCTGCCGTTATCTACGGACTTATCGTCACCCAGCGCCTGCTCGCGAAGCCCGCGGGCAACGACCGTATGCGCGAAATCTCGGGCGCCGTCCAGGAAGGGGCCCAGGCCTATCTGAACCGCCAGTACACGATCATCGCCGCCGTCGCGGTGCCGATCGCGATCCTGCTGCTGCTCCTGCAGGACTGGAAGACGGCCGTCGGCTTCGTCATCGGCGCGGTCCTCTCCGGCGCCACCGGCTTCATCGGGATGAACGTCTCGGTTCGGGCCAACACCCGCGTCGCCGAGGCCGCTCGTGGCGGGGTGCCGCCGGCGCTCGACGTCGCCTTCAAGGGCGGCTCGGTCACCGGTCTGCTCGTCGTCGGCCTGGCCCTGATCGGGGTCGCCGGCTACTACGGGTTCCTGATCATCACCGGCTCCACCGACAAGGAGGCCGTCGACGCGTTGATCGGCCTCGGCTTCGGTGGCTCGCTGATCTCCGTCTTCGCCCGCCTCGGCGGCGGCATCTTCACCAAGGCCGCCGACGTCGGCGCCGACCTGGTCGGCAAGGTCGAGGCCGGGATTCCCGAGGACGACCCTC
>Ga0126313_10000328_pt1 | contig 22137 bp, 26 predicted proteins | sample Plot105A_FD_89954 | JGI IMG/M metagenome (GOLD analysis project Ga0126313, IMG submission 89954) | Serpentine soil microbial communities from UC McLaughlin Reserve, CA, USA - Plot105A | ecosystem: Environmental > Terrestrial > Soil > Grasslands | place: USA: UC McLaughlin Reserve, Lake County...
AGTCGTTCGTGGCGGAGAAGCTGTTGCCGGCGTTTGCGGTCGGCCCGCCGAACGCGGCGAACGAGACGCCGACCGCCGCCCCGATGGCGGCCAGCGAGAGGAGTACGACCAGGACGACGCGACGCGTCACGGATGTCCTTCCGCCGGCTTTCTTCCGCGTCTCCGACACGGCGTTCTTCCTGGGCGGGCGCCAGATCGCGAGCAGCTCGAGGATCGCGATCGCGATTATCGGGACGAGGAGCGCGGCCATCGGCCCGCGTCCGGGCGTAGACGGCGACGTAGCCGACCTTCGGAATGCGGTGCTCGACCATGCCGACCTTCCCGTCCGCGGCGATCGTCCAGCTTTCGGTGCCGGTGTTCGCGTCGCCTTGCGTGACGAAGCGCGCCTGCCTCCCGACGAGGGAGACCGACTTGACGCGATGGGTGATGAGCTTCTTCGCGCCGGAGGGGTCGGCAAAGGTGATCACCTGTCCGGGGACGACGGTGTTCGCCGGGCCGTTCCGGCGACCACGACATCGCCAATGTGGATCGTCGGCTCCATGGACCCGGTCATCACAGTCAGGGCTCGCCAGCCGAACCCGTACCCGGCGAGCGAGTAGGCGACAGCCGTGGCCGCCGTTGCCGCGACGGCCCAGACGAGAAACGCGCGCGCCACGACCACTGCGCGCCTCACTGGTTTCGCGCCTCCCAGGTGAAGCCCGCCGTCCCGCTCAGGCCCTGGGCGGCGTCCTTCTTCTGCAGCGTGACGACGAACCTGTACCAGTGCGCGTCGTTCTGGTTCCACGTCGCCGGCGAGCCGCTCGTCGGGTCGACCAGCCCGGCCGCATACGAGGCGGGGAAGGCCGAGACGGTGCCCGAGTAGACGACGCCGTTCCCCTGGCCGATGTAGTTCGTCCCGTCGGGGGAGAACGAGCCGCACGAGCCGAAGCCACCCGGGTTCGTCCCCTGCGTGACGACGAGGTCGAGGTACTGGCCAAGCGAACCGGTCGTGTTCGCGTAGAGGCGGATCGTCGATGCGAGCCTGCCCGTGTAGGTGATGCGGATGCAGCCCGTCACCGAGTCGCCGGGCTTCGCGTTCGAGAGCGTGAGCATCGAGGCGCCCGCGTCGTTGTCGGAGAGGGCGACCGTCCCGGCGGTGAACGAGTTCCCCCCGTTCGTCGTCGTCCCCGAGAAGGCCGCAAAGGTCGCCGGGCCGGCGACGCCACCGATGGCCATGACGAAGAGGAGGCTGGCGAGGAGTTTTCGACGACGGGACATCTCGTCAGTGGTCGGTTGGCGCGGAGGTGGCCCTGAACTGGAGCGTCACGGGAACTCGCTGCCCACGCCACCCTGTCGGTACCGAGACGGGAATCCAGGCTCGGACGGTGTAGCTTTCGGACGCGCCCGGACGGAGGACGAGGCCGCGGTTCGTCCATTGACGGAACCCGCGGAGCGACCCCCGATAGACCTCGCCTCTCGTGGTTCGGACCTGGATCTGGAGCACGTCGTCGAGATCGTCGGTCGCGGGAAGGCCGCGAGCCGAAACGACCTGCGAGAAGGGCGATTGGTTCGTCAGCCGAACGGAGGCGGTCGCGCCGTCCGTGGGCGAGGAGGGGATCAGCGCAGGGGCGTGCAGGAAGTCTCCCGGGTTCGAGACGGCGAGCTCACCGCTCGGGACCGCGCGGATCGACACGTCGGCTCCCGCTCCCGCCGGGAGCGCGGGGACGCGCCAGGCGACGAGCGCGACGAGCGCGACGGCGATCCCGACGACGAGGCCCGAGAGCCTCACCGCCGGGATGCCGCGAAGGAAGATTCGAACGGCCATCGCTTCGACGTCCTCTGACAGGCAGCCGGCCGGGCTCCTTGCGTCCGGTCGAGGGCCTACTGGTTCTGGGCCTCCCAGGTGAACGCGTGCGAGCCGGTCGTGAGCGGAGTCGCTCCGCCGTTCGCCGAGTTGTCATCCTGGAGGGTCAGCGTGAACCGGTAGACGAGCGCGTCGTTCTGGTTCCGCTGCATCTGGCTTCCGGGGAAGGCCGAGACGCCGTTTGCGTACGAGTTCCTCGTCGAGACGAAGCCGCCGAGCGTGCCGCTGTACACGGTCGACTCGGCCGTGAACGTCCCGCAGTTCGGGAACGTCGGGCTTCCGGACGAGGTTCCCTTCTCGATCGTCAGGTCGACCTGGTTCGCGAGCGAGTTGACCGACGACGTCGAGTACAGCTTGGCCGAGGCGGGGAGCGTCCCACCGTAGGTCAGCTTGATGCACTTCACCGTGCTCGCCCCAGGCGCTCCGGCCGAGACGTTGTACATGGCCGAGCCGGCGTCGTTGCTGGTCAGGTAGACGGTGCCGGCGGCAAACGTGTTGCCTGAGTTGCTCGTCGTGCTTGAGAACGCCGAGAACGTGCCGTAGCCGATCGCGGCGCCGACGAGCGCCGCCAGGCCGACTGAAAAGAGGATCTTTCGTCGAAGCTGCACCGCACTATCTCCTTTGTCCATGCCGTGGAGTCGCCGCCCCCGATCTGGCGTAGTCACAGTCGGCGCAAAGAGGGACGGCGCCCTCCCCCGATCGGGTGTTGTCTCTTGGAAGCGCGCATTCGGCCGCACCGCAGGCCGCCCTGCGATCGTGGGTACGGCCTGGGGTTAGGCTGGGCCGAGATGGCCTCTCCCGCCGAGACCGCCTCCCTTCCCGAGCGGGAGTGGTGGCTTCGCGTTCCGGCCGTCCTCGTCAGCCCGCGCGCCGTGTTCGCCTGGTTCGGATCGTCCGAACGAGACGTGGCCGATGCCCGGCAGGAGCCAGTCCTCGCGCTCGTGCTGCTGGCCGGAATCGCCGGGATCCTCTCCCTCGACGCAACGGGATCGCTGCTCGACTGGCCGGGCGCGGGGAGGGATCCGATCGATCCCGCGGTGCTGCCTGTCGTGATCTTCCTCCTGGGCGCGATCTACGGCTTCGCTGCGTACTGGCTCGGGGGTCTCGCGTTCTACCTCGGTCTCCGCGCGGCCGGCAGCACGAGCTCGTACCGGACGGCGCGCCATCTGCTCGCCTACGCAGCGGTGCCCCTCGCCGCATCCCTGCTCGTCGTCTGGCCGGTCGAGCTGGCGATCTACGGGCTCGACGCGTTCCGCACCGACGCGAGCGATCTCGGCGTCGGCTCGGATGTCTTCCGCATTCTCGAGCTCGCCTTCGTCGCCTGGGCCGCGGTGCTGCTCGTGCTCGGGATCCGGGTGGTGAACCAGTGGAGCGTCGCGCGGTCGCTCGGTTCGGTTGCGCTGGCGTTGCTCGCGCTCGTTGGGCTCTCGCTCGTCGCCGTGATCCTGACGCGAGGGTAGATGATGCCGGGCGACCCGCTTGGCGCCTCGCCGCACGCGGCCTCGGACGCACGCTAGCTGTCACGTTTCCGTGCACCACGCGCATGCTTTTTCGCGGTACGCTCGACGCGGGGGAACCGGTAATCCGGGGGTCCCCCGGGGGGGAACGACTTGACGGCGTCAAAGCGGCGCTGCGGGACTCGCGGGCCTAGGTCACTTCGACCCCGACGGCGGCCCGGAAGCGCGTGAGCTCCTCCTCCGGGATTGCGTACGCGTGCCGGTCCTCGGGGAACGCCCCCGACCGGACGTCGGCGACGAAGTGCTCGAGCGCCTCCCGGATCGCGGGCGCGAGGTTCGCGTACTGCTCGACGAAGCGGGGCGAGCGCCCCTCGTAGAGCCCGAGGAGGTCGTGCCACACGAGCACCTGCCCATCGGTCCCGGCCCCCGCGCCGATGCCGATCGTCGGGATCGCGAGCGCCCCCGTGACGTCAACGGCGACGGGAGCCGGCACCGCCTCGAGCACGAGCGCAACGGCACCGGCCTCCTGGAGCGCGAGCGCGTCCTCGTAGAGCCGCTGCGCCACGTCCGCGCTTCGTCCCTGCGCCTTGAAGCCGCCGAGCTTTGTCGCAGACTGTGGGGTGAGACCCAGGTGGGCGATGACCGCGACGCCCGCCTCGGTGATCGCGCGCGAGCGCGACACGCTCGTGCCCGCGCCCTCGAGCTTGACGAGGTCGGCGCCGCCCTCCTTGACCATGCCGACGGCGCTTTCGACCGCCTGCTCGTCGGAGACCTGGTAGGAGCCGAACGGCAGGTCGCCGACGACGAGCGGCCTGACGGCGCCGCGAGACACCCACCGCGTGAGCATGAGCATCTCGTCCAACGTCGCCGGCACGGTCGCGTCGAGACCCATCACGACCATCGCCGCGGAGTCCCCGACGAGGACGACGTCGACGCCCGCTGCTTCGGCGAGGCGGCCTCCCGGGAAGTCGTAGGCCGTCACCATCACGATCCGGTCGCCTCGACGCTTCATCTCCGCGAGCTCGGTGAGGGGGAGTTTCCCGGCGGTCTGAGGACGGCTGCTCATGAGTCGACTCCTTCCAGGACGACGTTGTCGATGAGGCGCGTGGCGCCGATTCGAACCGCGGCGGCGAGCAGGAGCGGTTCGCCGTCGAACCTCGCGACCTGCACGTACTCCGGGACGAGTCTGCCGTCGCCGTCGAGCACGGCGCGTGCGGCGGTCGCCGCGTTTGCGCCCGCGAGGTGGGCCTCCCGTCCGGCGGCCAGTGCCTGGGGGATCCGTGCGGCGGCGGTGCGCTCGTCTTGCGAGAGGCACGCGTTCCGCGAGCTCAGCGCCACGCCGTCGGCATCGCGCACCGTCGCGACGACGCGAATCTCGAGGTCGAGTGCGAGATCCCGGACGAGGCGGCGGACCACGGCCGCCTGCTGCGCGTCCTTCTGGCCGAAGTACGCGCGATCTGGCCGAACGACCACGAAGAGCTTCGTGCAGACCGTCGCGACCGCACGGAAGTGACCGGGCCGCCCGGCGCCTTCGAGCCCGCGCGAGATCTCCGTGACGTCGACCCAGGTCTGGAAGCCTTCGGGATACATCTCGCCGAGCGGCGGTGCGAAGACGATGTCGACGCCGGCCTCCTCGGCGAGTCGGTCGTCCGCATCCGGGTCGGCCGGGTACGCCTCGAGGTCGGCCGGGTCGTCGAACTGCGTCGGGTTCAGGAAGACGCTCGCCACGACGGTGTCGCATTCCGCTCGGGCGGCCGCGAAGAGCGCGGCGTGGCCGCCGTGGAGGGCGCCCATGGTCGGCACAAGGCCGATCGTCCCCCCGCGGAGCGGCTCGAGGAGTTCGCGCACGCCGGCCATCGTCTCCACGCGTCTCATCGACCGACCAGCTCCGTCGTCGCATCGGAGAGCGCCCGATACAGCGGGACGAGATCGGGGCGCGCCTCGGCGAGCACCTCGACGTGGCGCTCCACGGTCGCCCAGTCCCCGCGCACGTGTGGCCCCGTGGGCGCGAACCCGTTCTCCATCGTGCGGCGCATGAGCGGGAGGAGGGCTTCCGGGGGCGCGCCCGCGGCGCGGAAGACGTCGGCCGCTGCCTCGTGGAGCGTTACGAGGAAGCTGGCGGCCACAGTCGCGCCGGCGTGGTAGAGGGGCCGCGCAGCGTCGGACAGCACGAACGGCTCCAGGCCGAGGAGGCGCGCGGTCGCGAGGCCTGTCTCAAGAGTCTCGTCGGTCTCGGCGCTTACGGCAGCCCACGCGCCGTCGAGCTGCTCGGGCCCCCGCGCGAGCGTGAACGTCTGGAGCGGATGGACGGCGAAGCGCCGCTCGTGCGGCTCGAGTGCCGAGAGCGTGCACGCCCCGCTCGTGTGCGCGACCCAGGGGCCGACCGGCAGCTCGGCGGCAACGTCTGCCACGGTGCGGTCGGGCACGCAGAGCAGGACGAGGTCGGCGTCGCCGCAGGCTAGATCGCGGCCTGCGACCGTGGTCGGGAGACGCTCGGAGAGCCGGGCCGCTACGGCACGGCCAACGCGTCCGGCGCCGACGACGCATGCGGATCTGATGTCCATTTGCGCTCCAGTTCCCGAGGGATACCGGGCGCGAACGAGTCTAGCGGGCTAGCGCTCGGGCGCGCCTGGGTTCTCGGGCTCGAACTCGAGCGCCGCGGAGTTGATGCAGTAGCGAAGCCCAGTCGGGTGCGGGCCGTCGGGGAAGAGATGCCCGAGGTGGCCTTCGCAGCGCGAGCAGAGCACCTCCGTGCGCCGCATGAGCCACGAGTTGTCCTCTTCCGTCTCGACGGCGCCTTCTTGTGCCGGCTTGTAGAAGCTCGGCCAGCCCGACCCAGACTCGAACCTCGCGTCGGAGCGGAAGAGCTCGGCGCCGCAACCGGCGCAGCGGAAGACGCCGGGTTCCTTCACCGAGTTCAGCGGGCCCGTCCAGGGGCGCTCGGTGCCTTTCTTCCGCAGGACCTTGTACTGCTCGGGCGTCAGCTGGCGACGCCACTCCTCGTCTGTCTTCATGATCTTCTCGGCCATGAACCGAGGGTACCTGGGGTTTGGGCGCTGCGAAGTGGGTACGGGACCGGCATGCCCAACAAGAGACCAAGCGTCAAGAACGAGAAGCAATACGAGGCGCTCAAGGACAAGGGGATGTCCAAGGAGCGCGCCGCGCGGATCGCGAACTCGCCGGGCGCCTCGAGCCGTGGCGGCAAGAGGAGCGGTTCGGGCAGCAGCTCGAAGCAGGGCGGAACGAGCGCCCAGAAGAAGGCCGCGGGCCGCAAGGGCGGCAAGGCGGCGGCCCGCAAGCGCTCTTAGGCTGAACTCGACCCGTTCGGCGTTGCGGTGCATCCGGCGCGGTGCCTACACTGCCGCGGCGATGCCAATTTACGAGTTCGTATGCATGTCGTGCGAGAGCCACTTCGAGGAGCTCTTGCACGCAGACGCCGCTGATCCGGACTGCCCGGACTGCGGCTCCGAGAAGGTCGCGCGCCAGTTCTCGGTCTTCGCGGCTCACGGCACCGCCGAGCAGCCCACCTTCGGCGGAAGCGGTGGCTGTTGCGGCGGTTCGTGTGGCTGCGGTCACTGAGACCGAGCTGAGCCGCGCCGACGCGCTCGCGTCGTTCGCGCGCGAGATCTCCGGCTGCACGCGCTGCCGATTGGCGGCGGGGCGGACACAGGTCGTCGTCGGTGTCGGCAACCCGGACGCCGACCTCATGTTCGTCGGCGAGGCCCCGGGGTTCCACGAGGACAAGCAGGGCTACCCGTTCGTAGGACACGCCGGGAAACTCCTCGACCGCCTCCTCGGCGGCATCGGGCTCAGCCGCGACCTCGTCTACATCGCGAACGTCATCAAGTGTCGCCCGCCCGGGAACCGGGATCCGCAGCCGGACGAAATCGAGGCGTGCGAGAGGCATCTGTTCCGCCAACTTGCCATCATCGAGCCAAGGATCGTCGCCAGCCTCGGGAACTTCGCGACGAAGCTCCTCTCCGGGAAGCCGCACGGAATCACGCGCGTCCACGGGCGACCGCAGGAGGCCACGGTTGGCGGACGCGTCGTCACCCTCTACCCGGTGTACCACCCGGCCGCGGCGCTCTACACGCCGGCGATGTTACGGACGCTCGAGGAGGACTTCGCGCGCATTCCGGCGCTTCTATCGGTCGACCCCGAGCCGGCCGCGCCTCTCGTTCCGATGCCGTCACGCCCCGAGGTGCCGCAGGTCGTCCCCGCGGTGCAGCCGGAACAGCTCGGGCTCTTCTAGTCGGCGTCGCGCCGTGGCCTCGAGGCGACGCGGTCCCGCTGGTGCGACCCGACCGCAAGGGTCTGACCCTCGCGGGTGGCGCGAACGGACACGGCGAATGTCACGACTTCATGACAAATGTGGTGCAAGGGGCCCGCGGCCACCACGGGGTTTGTCGCTTTGTGCGACGCTCTCGGGGCGGGTAGCGGCCGGCTGGAGGTGACGGCCCGGCGGAAAAGCGCGGCCGCGGAGCCGCGGCCGCCGCCCCGAGGCGCGACCTCGCAGCGCCTCTAAGCTCCCGCCATGGTCGCGCTCGAGTCGTCCTCCCCTGAGCAGACCGAGTGCATTGCGGCTCGACTCGCGCCGCACCTTCGCGCCGGCGACGTCGTCACCGTCGCAGGCGAGCTCGGCGTGGGGAAGACGACGTTCGTCCGCGGCGCCGCGCGGGCGCTCGGTGTGACGGCGCCCGTCACGAGCCCGACCTATACGGTCGGCAACCGGCACGCCGCGGATCCGGACGTCTCGCATCTCGACCTCTACCGCTTCGCGACGCTAACCGAGGACGACTGGGGCGACCTCGAGGGGTACTTCGCCGAGGCGGTGGCGTTCGTGGAGTGGCCGGAGCGGGCAACCGCCTTCCTCGAGCCGACTCGTGCGGCCGTTCGTTTGCGGCTCCTCGGGGGTGAGCATAGACTGGTCGAGGTCGAGAGCGGGGAAAAATCCCTGGAAATAAGCGTTTCTGAGCCGTGCTGATCATCGCCTTCGACTCCGCGACGGACGTCGCGACGGTCGCGGTCGTCCGAGACGGCGAGCCGCTCGGCGAGCGGACGTCGCGGGCCGTCCGGCTGCTGGCGGACGTGGACGAACTCCTCGCCGAGGCGGGGGTCGATCCGGCCGACGCGGAAGGGATCGTCGTCGGCACCGGTCCCGGGAGCTACACGGGCCTCCGCATAGGGCTCGTGACCGCCCGGGTTCTGTCGCTCACGCTCGACGCCCCGGTCGCCGGCGTTTCGACGCTGGACGCGCTGGCCGCGGGCGCGCCCAGCGCCCTTCCGGTGATCGACGCACGCCGCGGCGAGGTCTTCACCTTCCGCGACGGCGAGCCGGCGGTCGAACGGCCGGACGCGCTCGAGCTCTCCTCAGGGGCGACGCTCGTCGGCGACGGCGCGGTGCGCTACCGCGACCTGCTCGAGCCCGCCGGAGCGACGATTCCGCCGGACGACGACGTGCGGCACATCCCCTGGGCGCGCCACCACGCCGCCCTCGCTGGCGACTTCGGCGCGGCCGAGGACGCGCGGCCGCTCTACCTCCGCGTTCCCGACGCCGAACGGGCGGTGAGCGCATGACGACCGACATCCGCCGGCTTACGCTCACCGACCTCGACTCGATCGAGCGAATCGAGCGCGAGGCCTATCCGACGCCGTGGTCGCGGTCGATGTTCGCGGGCGAGCTCGCGAAGCCGTCGTCGGCGTCGCTCGGCGCGTACGACATCGACGCGCCCGGCGGCCCGCTCGTCGGCTACCTCATCATCTCGCGCTACGTCGACGCCTGGCACGTGATGAACATCGCCGTCTCCGCAGCCTACCGCCGGCACGGGATCGCGAAGCATCTCCTCGAGGCGCTCTTCGTCCGCACTGAGAACGACTCGCGGCGCGGGTACACGCTTGAGGTCCGCGTCTCGAACTCCGCTGCGATCTCCCTCTACGAAAGCCTCGGGTTTTACGCGACCGGCGTGCGGCGGGGGTACTACACGGACAACCGCGAGGACGCGCTCATCATGTGGAAGGACCCGGCCGGCCGCGCGGCCGCGACGGGCCGATGATCCTTGGGCTCGAGACGTCCTGTGACGAGACCGCCGCCGCTCTCGTCACGCATGACGGGCATATCCGGGCGAACGTCGTCGCGTCCCAGGCCGATCTGCACGCGCGCTACGGCGGGGTCGTGCCGGAGGTCGCTTCGCGCCGCCACCTCGAGCTCGTCACGCCGGTGGTCCGCGAGGCGCTCGGCGAGGCGGGCGCGGATCTTGCTGACGTGGACGCCGTGGCGGTCACGCGCGGCCCGGGGTTGATCGGCGCGCTCCTCGTCGGGCTTTCGGCTGCGAAGGCGATCGCCTGGCCGAGACAGCTCCCGCTCGTTCCGGTCGACCACCTGCACGGCCACGTCGCGTCGCTCTTCCTCCGGCCGGCCCCCGTCGAGCCGCCGTTCCTCTGCCTGCTAGCGAGCGGCGGCCACACCCTCCTCCTCGACGTCCGCGACCACGCTGGCTACACGGTTCTCGGAACGACACTCGACGACGCCGCGGGCGAGGCGTTCGACAAGGGCGCGCGCCTCCTCGGGCTCGGCTACCCGGGCGGGCCGGCGCTGGACCGGCTCGCGCGGGACGGCGATCCCGAGGCGTACCGCTTTCCCGTCGCGGGCGTCGCCGGCTTCGACTTCTCCTTCTCAGGTGTGAAGACGGCCCTGCTCTACGCGGTCCGCGACCTGCCGCCGTACGAGCTCGAGCGCCGGCGGGCCGACCTCGCGGCGAGCTACCAGCGCGCCGTCGTCCGCGCGCTCGTCGAGCGGACGAGTGCCGCGGCCGAAGCACGACGGGCCGACCGCCTCGCGGTGGTCGGAGGGGTAGCCGCGAACTCGGAGCTTCGCGCGGCGCTTCCGCACGCCGCCCTCGCGCCCCTCTCCCTCTGTACCGACAACGGCGCGATGATCGCGTCGGCGGCGCGTTTCGCCCCGCCTGTCCCGTATCCCGACTATCTTGCGCTGGATGCCTACGCCTCCGCGGCCTGAAAAGGGGCTCCGGCGGGCGCTCGTTCTCGGGGTCCTCGCCCTCGCGGCAACCGTCGTCGCCGTGGTTCCGGCGGTCGGCGGCGCGGGAGAGACGCTCGTCCGGAGCGCCGTCTCCGCGTGGAACGGCGTTTTCGGCGACCGCCCGCGCGCTCCTGTCGGACAGCGGATGATCGTGGTCCTCCGCGCGCCGTCCGTGGCCGACCGGGTCGCTGCTGCGGCCGGTCCGTCGAGCCGGAGTCGGATGCGGCGTTGGGCGACGGCGGCCGAGGCGTCGCAGCGCGTGCTAGTGGCCGACATGCAGCGGCGCGACGTTCCCGTAAAGTCGCTTCGAAGCTTTGCGCTGACGCTGAACGGCTTCTCGGCCGTCCTCGACGCGCGCGCGGTCGCCGAGCTCGAGCGAAACCGCGGCGTCGCCGGCGTCTACCCGGTCCGCACCGTCTACCCGGCGTCGATCGCAGGCGAGACACTGGCCCGTCCCGACTTCACGGCGGGACGGCGACCAGGCATCTCGCTGCACGGATTCGACGGCTCCGGCGTCAAGGTCGCCCTGCTCGACACGGGAGTCGACCGGCGTCAGCCTGCACTGCGAGGCAGCGTCTTGGGCGGCGTGGACGTGCTCGGCGGTCCCGGGACTGGCGCGCGCGCGAAGCCCGACGAGCCCGACCGGCTCGAGACGCACGGGACGCGGATGGCCGGCCTGGTCGTCGGCCACGGGCCCATCGTGCGCGGAGTGGCGCCGGGGGCGAAGGTCCTGCCCATCCGGGTCGTCGGGTGGCAGCAGACGACGGAGGGCGACTACGCCGTGCTCGGCGAGACCGACGGGCTTCTTGCGGGCCTCGAGCGCGCGGTCGACCCGAACGGCGACGGCGATCCGTCCGACGCGGCCGACGTCGCGCTCGCGCCCCTCGCAGAGCCGTTCGCAGCCTTCCCGGACGGCCCGGAGGCGCGCGCCGTCGGCGGGGCGACGCGGCTCGGCACGCTCGTCGTGGCCGCGGCCGGGAACGACGGTCGCGCCGGAACGAAGGGCTTCGGGAGCGTCGGTGCCCCCGGCGGTGCCGCCGAGGCTCTGACCGTCGGGGCCCTGGACACGCGCGAGCGGCTCGCCCGGGCGCACGCTGTCCTGACAGTGGACGGCGATACGGTCGTCGAGTCCACACTCTCGGTCGCAGGCGCGATCGGGCCACGTTCGGCCGCGACACTGGACGTCGCGGGCTTGCTCGGGCCGACCCTCGCCGATCCCGGCCGCGCCACGGCCAAGTCCGCGGACGGCACGGTCCTCGCCGACTACTTCGAGCCCAGCGGCGTCAGCAGCGTCGCTGGGCGCGCCGTGCTTGTCTCCGCCGACGGTGCGGTGCCCGACCAGGCGCGAAACGCCGCCGCGGCAGGTGCGTCGGCACTCCTCGTCGCCGGTGGAACGATTCCAGCCGGCGCGCTCGACCTCGACGAGGACGCAGCGATCCCGGTCGTCTCCGTTCCGGGGTCGGTCGCCGCCGAGGCGCATGCGGCGCTCGAGCAGGGCGACGGAGTCACGGTTTCGCTCGTGCCGGCGGCCTCGGCGCCGAACCCCGCCGCGGGGCGCGTGGCACCGTTCTCGTCCGGCGGTCTCGCGTTCGACGGGCGCGTGAAGCCCGATCTCGTGGCGCGGGGCGTCGGCCTCGTCACGAGCGACCCAGGCCCGGGGCCCCGCGTGGCGACCGTGACGGGATCGAGCGCCGCGGCGGCGGTCGTCGCCGGAGCGGCTGCGCTCGTCGCCGACGCACGGCCCCGGCTCGAAGCGACCGAGCTCCGAGGAGTTCTCGTCGGGAGCGCGGACGCGGTCGAGGGTGCGCCGACCGTCGTCCAGGGAGCGGGCGCGGTCGACGCGGGCGCCGCCGCAGCGGCCCGGATCTCAGTCACGCCGGCGACGGTTGCCTACGGGAGGGTGACTGCCCGCGGCTGGCACGCCCAGCGTGGAGTGACCGTTCGGAACCTCACGACGCGCCGGCTCGACGTGAGCCTCGGGCTCACCCGTGACTCGTTGACTCCGCGCGTCGCGTTCGCGGCGAAGCCTGCCAGCCTGTCGCTCGCGCCCGGCGAGTCACGTGTCGTCACGCTCGAGGCCTCGGCTCCCGCCGGCACGTCGGGCGCGGCCGGCGGCTCCTTCGTCCTGACCCCGGTCGGCTCGCGGGCGGTACGCCTTCCGTGGTCGGTGAGCCTCCGGCCAGGGAGATCGGCGCCGCTCCTCTCGGACGTGCGGCTCTCGGACGAAACCTTCGAGCCTTCGGCCGCCGCGCCCGCCGTGCTCGCGTTCCGCGCGGGCCGAGCCGCGTCGAGCGCCGCCGGCGAGTCGGTTGAGCCGGTTGCTCTCCTCCGGGGGCGGCTCGCCACGCGGCAGGGCAGGCTGCTCGGCACGCTGTTCACCCTGCGCGACCTCCTGCCGGGCCGCTACGCGTTCGGCCTGACCGGCCGCGCGCCGGACGGCTCGCCGCTCGCTCCGGGTGCGTACGTGCTGACGCTCGAGGCGCGGCCGGTCCCGGGCGACTTCGGAGCGAAGCCAACCGAGGTCGACGTACCCTTCACGATCGGGGCGCAGAAGGGCTGACCGTGGAGACCGTCGAGGCAACTCCGTCCCATCTGAAGCATGACCCGTGGGAGATGGCCCGCGAACAGACGCGCCGCGCCTGCCGGTTGCTCGACAACCTCGGCCAAAACATGCTGAACGTCCTTCTCGACTGCAAGCGCGCGGTCGAGTGCGCTGTGCCCGTTCGCATGGACGATGGGAGCGTGAACGTCTTCACCGGCTTCCGCGTCGTCCACAACGTCGCTCGCGGGCCGTCGAAGGGCGGGATCCGGTTCCACCCAGCCGTGACGCTCGAGGAGACGAAGGCGCTCGCGATGTGGATGACGTGGAAGTGCGCGCTCATGGGTCTGCCCTTCGGCGGTGCGAAGGGCGCGGTCGTCGTCGACCCGAAGGCGCTCAGTCTGCCCGAGCTCGAGCGGCTGACGCGCCGCTATACGACCGAGATCATCAACCTGATCGGGCCCGAGTCCGACATCCCGGCGCCCGACGTCGGGACGAGCTCGCGCGAGATGGCGTGGCTCTTCGACACGTACTCGATGAACAAGGGCTACTCGGTCCTCGGCGTCGTCACCGGGAAGCCGATCGAGCTCGGCGGGTCCCTCGGTCGCCAGCAGGCCACGGCGCGCGGCGCCTCCTACTGCATCCGGGAGGGGCTCCGGAAGCGCGGATACGAGCTCGACGGCCGCCGCGTCGTCGTCCAGGGGCTCGGAAACGTCGGGCGGAACCTCGCGCTCTTCGCGCAGGAGTCCGGCGCACGCGTGATCGCCGTCTCCGACACGCAGGGCGGCATCCACGCCCCAGACGGGCTCGACGTCGCTGCCGTGCTCGAGTACAAGCGCGAGAACGGCACCGTCGCCGGCTACCGCAACGGGGACGCGGTCACGAACGAGGAGCTGCTCGAGCTCGAGTGCGACGTGCTGGCCCCGTGCGCCCTCGAGCAGGTCATCACGGAGGAGAACGCCGACCGCGTGAAGGCCACCGTCGTCTGCGAGGGGGCGAACGGGCCGGTGACGCTCGAGGCCGACCGGATCCTCGACGACCGCGGCGTTCTCATCCTTCCCGACGTCCTCGCGAACGCGGGCGGTGTCGTTGTCTCCTATTTCGAGTGGGTCCAGGGTCTCCAGGAGTACTTCTGGAAGGAGGCGGAGGTGAACGCAAAGCTGAACGACATCGTCACGCGCGCGTTCGCCGAGACGTGGCGCGCGCACGAGGAGAACGGCGTCTCCATGCGCGAGGCCGCCTACTCGATAGCGGTCCGGCGCGTTGCCGACGCGACGACGACGCGTGGCCTCTACCCCTAGCCTCCGGGTCGAGCTCGTCACCGCCCGCGGGTGCCACCTGTGCGACGCCGCGCGCTCGGTTGTCGGCCGCGTGCGCTCGGAGGTCGAGTTCGATTTCGTCGAGACTGACATCACCGGCGTCCCGGAGCTCGAGGCCCGCTACCGCGAACGGATCCCCGTCGTCCTTGTCGACGGCGTCGAGGCCTTCCACTACCACGTCCATCCGGACGGCCTGAGGCAGCGCCTCTCACGCGCACAAAGTCGCTAGGCGTGCGGGGTCTGTAAGGCCGTTTCCTCTGGCGCGGTGCCGGATCGAGCTGCGGCTATGCTTGTCACAAGGAATGGCTTCGAGGACGTACCTGGACGAGGCGGCGGAGCGGAACGGGGACCGGCTGACGGTCGGCGTCGCCGCGCGCCTGAGCCAGTACCTCCGCGTCCTGACGCAGGCCCGGAAGATGGGGAAGGAGCGGATCTCCTCGCAGGAGATCTCGGACTACACGAACATCAACGCGACCCAGATCCGCCGAGACCTCTCGGGGTTCGGCAAGTTCGGGAAGCGGGGGGTCGGCTACAACATCGACGCACTTGCGGGCGAGATCCGAAAGATCCTCCGCACCCAGGGCCAGCACAACATCGCGCTCTTCGGCGCGGGACGGCTGGGCCAGGCAATCGCGAGTTCGACGATCTTCGCCGACCACGGGTTCAACATCGCCGCTGCGTTCGACGTCGATCCCGCGAAGGTCGGCCAGCCGATCGGCGGGGGCGACGTCCGCGACTACGCGACGCTCGCGGGCGTCATCCGCGAGAAGAACATCATCGTGGCGGTGCTCGCCGTCCCGGCCGACGAGGCGCAGCGTGTCGCCGACGACGTCGTCGCGGCCGGCGTGAAGATCATCTTCAACTACACCGAGGCGCTCCTCGACGTTCCGCACGACGTCACGGTGCACACGACGAGCCCGGCTGTCGAGCTCCTCTACGCGCTCTACTTCTACCTGACCTAGAAGCGGGCTCTGCCCGTCGCTAGGACGCGTCGCCGGAGTCGCCTGCATCCCTGAACCACGTCACGATCGTGTAGCGCTCGCCCTGGGTCACGGGCGAAACACCGTGGAGCGCCGTCGAGTCGAACGCGACGAGCAGGCCGGGCGTTCCCGTCAGCGGCAGCCCGACCTTCTCCGACCCGCCGCTGCGACGACGGATTTGGTGCTCGAGGTTGCCCATGAGGTCGTAGAACGTCAGCGTGCCGCCGCGAAAAGACTCGTCGTCGTCGCCCTCGCCGTTCACGAAGGTGACGACCGAGACGGCGCGGTCGCGGGCGTAGTCCGACGTCGCCTCGGTCTGGCTGTTGTCGCGGTGTGCCTGGAAGTGGTCGCCCTCGCGGTAAACGAGAAACTGCGGCTTCTGCGGCGGACCGAGGGGACGCTCGAAGTGCCGCTCGAGCTCGGGGCGAAGCGCGTCGACCCGCTCGGCCATCGCGTCGTGAACGTCATCGCCGACGAGGGCCCACTTGCTGCTGCGCTGCGACTCGTCGACCGCGTCGCCGGTCGCGCGGGCGAGGGTCGAGGTGCTTGCCTCCGCCGCCCGGATCGTGGCGAGCAGCGAGGAGCGCGTGTCCGCGGGGAGGAAGTCCTCGCGAACGTAGAGGCCGAGCCGGGCGAAGAACGAGGCGTCCACGTGCCTCTGTGTAGCTGCTGCCGGGCTGCGAATCAAGGGCGAACGACAATCCGGACGCCGCCTGGGGGAAGCGACGAAAGGGTGCGTGCCAGATCTCGCTTCCGGTCCGTGCGGACGACGACGCGCCCGCCGAACGCCTGCGCCTCGAAGCCACGCTCGCGGAGCGTCCGGGCGACATCGCGCGGCGGGCCCGCGACCGTGCGCGCGGCATGCGCCTTTGCCTTCGACGCTTCCTGATCGGCCGGCGCCTGCTCGCCCGACCCCTCCTCGGACGAGGCCGCGGTTACGGCGGCTTCCCCTCCTGCTCCTCCCCCGCCGTTGCCGGAGCCGCCGAGCGTCGCGACGGTGGCGATCCCCGCGACGATCGCAAGGCCTGCCGCGATCGGGGCGGCCGCCGCGAGGAACCGGCGGCTCGCGGGCAAGACGAGCCGGCGCCGTTCGGGCAGGTCGGGTAGAGGCCGTGCCGGCGCGTCGAGGGCCGGGGCGCCGCGGAGTGCGGCCGCACCCTGTCGGGCGAGCTCGACGTCGTCGGCGCAGCGCGCGCAGTCGGCGAGGTGCTGCTCGACGGCCGCACGCTCGGCCTCGGCGAGCTCGCCCTCGACGTACGAGAGCAGGGCGGCGTCGTCCGGATGAGGTCCGACCATCATCCGTTGGACGCCTCCTCGGAGGATGATGTTCCCAGCGCGGCGGCGAGGTCGCGCCGCCCTCGGAAGATCCGCGACTTCACGGTCCCCTCGGGAACGCCGACGATGCTTGCGATCTCGAGGTACGAGCAGCCGAGGAGGTCGTAGAGGACGATCGCCTCGCGGTAGGGCTCGTCGAGGCTGTCGAGCGCGGCCTGCAGCGCGCCCGAGAGCTCGGCGGCCGCAAGCGCGTCGCGAGGATCGGCGCGCTCCTCGGCGAGCTCCATGGGCTCGGCTCGGCGGCGTTCCCGGACGTCGTGCGAGCAGTTGACTGTGATCCGGTAGAGCCAGGTCGAGAAGCGCGAGCCGTGACGGAAGCGCGGGAGCGAGCGCCAGGCGCGGACGAGCGCCTCCTGCACCGCGTCCTCCGCCTCGTTCGGCGAGCCGAGCGTTCGCGCGGCGAGCGTGAAGAGCCGCGAACGGTGGCGCTCGACGAGCGTGTCGAACGCGTGGACGTCGCCGCGCTGCGCCCGGCGGACGAGCAGTTCGTCAGGATCCACCACCCGTGAAGATTCTCCTCTGGCACGGCTACCTCCTGGGCGGCACCGGCTCGAACGTCTACTCGCGCGCGCTCGCGCGCGAATGGTCGCGGGCTGGCCATGAGGTCGTCGTCCTCTGCCAGGAGTCCCACAGCGAGCGGTTCGACCTCGGCGGCGCGCGCGTCGTCCGCCCGCGGCTTCCCGGGCCGCTGCCGGTCTTCGTCCTCGACCACTACGAGGACCTCGAGGCCCGCTACCTCCAGGATTTCACGCGCGAGGAGCGCGAGGCGTACGTCGAGGCGAACGCCGCGGCCGTTCGGGCCGAGCTCCCTGCCGACCTCCTGCTCGTGAATCACGTCCTCCCGGGAGGCGCGGTCGGCCTGGCGAGCGGCATGCCGTTCGCCGTCAAGGCTCACGGCTCGGAGCTCGAGTTCTCGCTGCGGGGAAACGAGGAGCTCGCCGCCCGTGCCCGCGAGGCGCTCGACCGTGCTGACGCCGTCTACGCGGGGTCGGAGCACATCCGCCGTGTCCTCGAGGAGATCCTCGGGCCCGGCGCCTACGAGGCCCGCGTCCGGATCGCGCCGCCGGGCGTCGACGTCGACGAGCTGCGACCGGAGCTCCGCGACGAGGCGCTTGCAGGCCTCGTCGAGGAGTCGCGGCAAGACACCCCGAACCCCGGGCGTGCCCGCGAGCGCGATCCCGATCCGGGGAACGCGGAGCGGCTCGCCGACTTCCTCGCCGGCGACGATCCGACCGTCGTCTACGTCGGGAAGCTCTCGCGCGAGAAGGGCGCGGATCTGCTTCTCGACGCGGTCCGGGACGTGGGTGCCCGAACCGTGATGGTCGGCTTCGGGCCGCTCCGGGACGAGCTCGAGGCTGCGGTCGCCGGCCGCCCCGTTCTCTTCACCGGCCCGCTTGAGCATCGCCACCTACGCCACCTGTGGGCGCTCGCCGACGTCTCGGTCACCCCCTCGGTCTTTCCGGAGGCGTTCGGGATGGTGGCCGCCGAGGCCGCCGCCTGCGGTTCGCCCCCGCTCGTCGCCCGCCACTCGGGGCTGGCCGAGATCGCCGCGGGGATCGAGGCCGAGTACCCGCCCGAGCGTCGCGAGCTCGTCTCCTTCGAGCCCGGAAGTGCCGGCGCCCTGGCGGCGAAGCTCGGCGCGCTCCTCGCGCTCCCGAGCGCCGAGCGCCGCTCGCTCGGGGAAGCGGCCCGGCGCGCCGTCGTCGCGCGCTGGAGCTGGGCGCGCGTGGCGGCTTTGCTACTTTCGCGCGATGGGTGACGCCCAGCGGCTCTCGCCCGAGGAGCAGCTCGCGAGCGCCCGCGAGGCCTTCGAGACGGGCCAGGAATTCACCGTCGCGGTCGAGGAGGAGTTCGCCGTCCTCGATCCCGACACGCTCGGGCTCGTGAACCGCTTCGAGGACCTCCAGGCAGCGGCTCGCGGCAGCGCGCTCGAGGAGCACCTGGTCGGCGAGCTGATCGCCTCCGAGGTCGAGGTTCGGACGGGCCGGTGCGAGACGTTCGCGGAGGCCGCCACGGCGATGGGGGAGCGGCGCCGCGCGCTCCTCGACCTTGCCGGCGGACTCGGGATCGCACTCTGCGCGGTCGGAACGCACCCGTGGAGCCCTTGGCAGGACCAGCGGATCATCGACACGCCGCATTACCGCCGAAACGACAAGGTGCTCCAGTACGTCGTCTGGCGCAACAACACGTTCGGGCTACACGTGCACGTTGGGATCCGCGGTGCCGACCGCGCGATCCGGGTGACGAACGCCCTCCGTGCCTTCCTCCCCGATCTGCTCGCACTCTCGGCGAGCTCGCCGTTCGTCGAGGGCGTGAACTCCGGCCTCCACTCGGCCCGCACGGAGATCTTCACGCGGACGTTCCCACGCTGCGGCGTGCCGGACGTCTTCCGCGACTGGGCCGAGTACGAGGAGTACGTCAGGCTGCTCTACCGGACGGGGTCGATCACCGAGCACACCCAGCTCTGGTGGAGCGTCCGGCCGCACCTCGCGTTCCCGACCGTCGAGATCCGGATCTGCGACGGCCAGCCCGAGCTCGGCGAGGCCCAAGCGCTCTCCGCGTTCCTGTACGCGCTGACGGCGCGGATCGCCCGGGCGCTCGACGACGAGGAGCCGCTGCCCGACCATCCGCACCGGCTGATCGAGGAGAACGTCTGGCGTGCGATCCGCTACGGCCTACCGGGTGAGCTCATCCGCCTCGGGACTGACGTCGTCCGGCCGGCGCGCGAGGCGCTGGCCGAGCTCCTCGACTGGCTCGCGCCGGTCGCCGACGAGCTCGGCTGCGCTGGTCTTCTCCGCGTGCCGGAGCAGAACGCCGCCGAGCGCCAGCTCGCCCGGCTCGACGCGGGGGAGACGATCGAGTCGATCTACGCCCAGGAGGTGCTGGAGGCCGTGCGTGTCTGAGCAGAACCCCGAGGAACGGGAGCAGCTCGCCGAGGACGTCGCGGAGATGCTCCGGCAGCTCCGCGTCGAGGACGTCCTGATCCAGACGCTTGTCACCGTGTCGTCCATCGGCTACCGCCGGCTCGGCCTCACCGAGGACACGAGTGACGAGCGCGATCTCGAGCAGACGCGGCTCGCGATCGAGACGCTGAACGCCGTCACGCCCGTGCTCGGGCGCTTCGTCCCGTCGGAGCTCGTCCGCGACTTCCGCCAGTCGGTCGCGAACCTCCAGCTCGCCTACGCGAAGGCCGCGGGGGAGGCGGGGGAGACCGGCGCGGCGGACGAGCCAGACGATGCGGGCGCGGAGTCCGGTGGCGCCGAAGGCTGAGGTCGGCGTTTTCGGCGGCTCGGGCCTCTACTCGCTCCTCGACGAGGTGGAGCGAGTCGAGATCGAGACGCCTTACGGCCCGCCGTCGGCGCCGCTCGCCATCGGCGAGGTCGGGGGCAGGCGCGTCGCGTTCCTCCCGCGGCACGGCGAGCATCACGAGCTGCCGCCGCACCAGATCCCGTACCGCGCGAACGTCTGGGCGATGCGCGAGGTCGGCGTGCGCCGGCTGATCGGGCCCTGCGCGTCTGGCGCTCTCCGCGTGGACCTCGAGCTCGGCGCGTTCGTCGTCTGCGACCAGTTCGTCGACCGGACGAGCGGCCGCGCCGACACGTTTTACGACGGGCCCGAGACGACGCACGTCTCGGCGGCCGATCCATACTGCCCCGAGCTCGGTCGCCTGCTCGTTGAGGTCGCGCGCGGCCTGGACCTCCCGGTCGTCGACGGGGGCACGGTCGTGACGATCCAGGGCCCGCGTTTCTCGACCCGCGCCGAGTCGCGCTGGTTCCAGTCCCAGGGTTGGGACGTCGTCAACATGACCGCGTATCCCGAGGGTCACCTCGCCCGCGAGCTCGAGCTCTGCTACGCGAACATCTCGCTCGTCACCGACCAGGACGTCGCCGTCGAGGGCGCCGAGCCCGTGTCGAGCGACCGTGTGCTCGAGATGTTCCACCGGAACACCGAGCGGCTCCGCGAACTCCTCTTCGCCGTGATCCCGCGCATCGGCCCGCAGCCCGCGAAGCATCTCTGCGCGACCGCGCTTCGCGGTGCCAAGGTCTGAAAGCTAGGCGGTCTCGACCGCCGGACGGCGGGCGAGGAGGGTTCCGAGCGCGACGGTGTTCTCCTTCTCCCGGAGGAGAGCCTCCGCCTCGCTGAGCCGCTGCGCGGCCTCGTCCCGGAACCCCGCCTGCTCGAGAACCTCGGCCAGGTGGACGAGGGCGTCCGCCCGGCGCACGATCGCGTCGCCGGTGTCGAGCAGCTCGACCGCCTCCGAGGCGAGCCGCCGCGCCTCCTCCAGCTCACCTCGTTCCGCGAGGATTTTCGCCCTGGCCGACCGCCAGAGCGCCTGAGATCCGACATCGTCCTCTGCGCTCAGCTCCTCGGCTGTCGCGGTCATCGCGAGGGCCTCGTCCAATCGCGACTGGGCGACGAGCGCGCGGGCCAGCTCGCCCGCGATCGTCGAGAGAAGGTACTTCTCACCCATCCGTTCCAGCGCCTCGAAGTCACGCCGGAGCTGGCGCTCCGCCTCGGCCGCATCGCCCGCGAGGAACTCGACGACCGACGACTCCTGCGACGTCGACGCGGCCGCGACGCCCTCTCCGAGCTCCTCGAGCGTCTCCTTGCCGGAGCGGGAGAGGATTCGCGCCTGGTCGAATTCCCCGCGCATCGCCTCGAGCGGTGCGAGCAGGCTCGTGACGACGCCGGTCAGCCGCTTGTCCTCCCGCGATTCGACGAGGATCTGCATGCAGCGCTCGATCGCCTCCGGAACGGGGGTCGGGCCGTGGAGAGCAGCGATGGCGTACTGCGCCGCGGCCCGCGAACGCTGCCGCTCGTCGCCCGCGACCGCGGCGTGCACCATCGCCTCCTGCGCCGCCGCGGCCGCGTCCCCGAAGTGCAGCGCAGTGCCACGGGCCCACGCGAGCAACCGGTAGGCGGTCGCGAGGCCGCCGTGGTCCTCGGACCTCATGAAGACGTCGATGGCGTGACGGGCCGCCTCGGCCACGGCGTCCGTCGCCGAGTCGTCCGTGCCGGCGTAGCCGATGACGAGCGCGTGCATCAGCTCGAGACGCGCGGCGAACGCTTCGTCCGCCTGCGCGCGCGGGGTCTCGAGTCCCTGCTCGAGCACGAGCTGGGCCCACGCCAGCTCGCCGATGTCGAGATAGGCCTCGCCGAGGGGCGCGGCCAGGTCGAGCCGCGCATCGTCGTCCTCCGGCAGGAGGTCGCCCGCGCGCCGGAGGAGGTTTGCCGCCGCGGGCATGTCTCCGCGTGCGAACGCCCGCCGCCCGGCGGACGCGAGGCGCTCGGCCGCGTCCCCGGCGAGACGCCGGCCGTGGTCGTCGATCGGCCCGAGATCGCGGAGGTACATGAACGCCTGCTCCAGGTGGTATCCGAGGATCTCCTGGAACTCGGTCGCGCGCTCCCGGTCTCGGTTCACGCCGTCCGCCCACCCCACGAAGCGCTCGTGAAGCGAGGCGCGCGCGCGCTTCAGCATCGCGCCATAGACGGCGTCCTTCACGAGCATGTGGGCGAAGCGAATCGTCTGGTCCTCGCCGCCGCCCCCGGGACGGAGGAACCGCCTCCGCTCGAGCGACGAGACCAGTCGCGGCACGTCGTCCGAGATCTGGTCGGGAACGAGATGGC
>Ga0126313_10000329_pt1 | contig 22102 bp, 21 predicted proteins | sample Plot105A_FD_89954 | JGI IMG/M metagenome (GOLD analysis project Ga0126313, IMG submission 89954) | Serpentine soil microbial communities from UC McLaughlin Reserve, CA, USA - Plot105A | ecosystem: Environmental > Terrestrial > Soil > Grasslands | place: USA: UC McLaughlin Reserve, Lake County...
AAGGAAGGCCACCACAAAAGCCCAAAGCCCGAAGGTGCCAGCCTTCCTCGACTGGCGCCCGTAGATGCCGATCAGAGCCCACAGCAAGAGGATGGTGCTGAGCAGGCGCAGCCCAGCGGATACCTGCACACCGCAATCGGACTCGCCCTCGGCGGGCACCAGTTCGGTGTCAAGATCGTCCGCTGAGCGGCATTCGACCGGAGGTTCCCATGACCCACACCCGTGCAGCCGACGAGATCATGATCGACCTACGTAGAGCCCTTTGAAATGTGCTGTGAAGTCGCGAAAAGGAATCGTAGCTTCTCCATCGAGGCATCGCGAGCACACCTACCATTTGCTCACTTCTCACCAAAACCGGAAGAATCGGCAATTTCGACTAGGTGTCATGCACTGATACTACAAACTGACACAAGTTCGGTTGTTTGTAACTAAATGTTGCTTGCTTAGCGTACAAAATTCCCGTTTTGGTACCGTGACCCCTAGAACAAGAACGCACTCAAGAAATCCGCCTCCAGGGCCGTGGCGACGTTCGTGGTATTGGCCGAGACGAAATTACGACCAAAGAGGTTGAGGCCGCGGGCCCTGGCGAGTGCGTCGGCCCGATTGGTGGCCAAACGGTCTGGGTAGGTTCGATCTCGCGTTGCTACCTTTGTCTGTCCCGACCGCCCGCGACCGTGGGATGAACGCCGTGCAAGGCTCCCGTCAACTCCGCGGCGCCTAAACAGTTTTCTTTCAGGTAGGCCGTAAACTCGTCGAGGATCTCGTGCGGGTCCCTGACGAAGCTCGCCGTGCCTACCTGGACTGCTGTGGCGCCCGCGAGCATGAACTCGGCCACATCTGTACCGCTCACGACTCCCCCGCTCCCTACTACTGGCACTTCGACCACGCCTGATACGTCGTAGACTGCGCGGAGCGCTACGGGCTTTATCGCGGGGCCGGAGAGGCCGCCCCTCACGAGCACCTCGCCGGTTTTGGCGTCCACGGCGAGTGCTGGGATAGTATTCATGATGGTGAGACCATCGGCGCCCGCCGACTCGGCGGCGCGGGCGTTCTCCACTACGCCTTCGTTTGTGAGCTTCGCCAGGATGGGTTTATTAGGGAGGGCCGCGCGGCAGGCTGCGACCACCTCTTCGACGGAGGCGGGGCCTGCGCAGAAGACCAGGCCCCCGCACTCCACGTTGGGGCATGAGAGGTTCAGCTCGACGGCGGAGATACGATCGTCGGCCGCGAGGCGCTCGCAGAGCCGACCGAAGTCGGCGACGGTATCCCCGGCTACGGAGACGATGATGGGAAGCCCAAGGTCAAACGCGTCGAGATCCTGCAAGAAGCGCTCGATACCGGGGTTCTGGAGACCGATCGAGTTGACCATCCCCGCCGGTGTCTCGGCGACGCGGGGTGGCGGATTGCCGGCCCTTGCTACAGGGGTCGTGGTCTTCGGTAGCATGGCCCCGTAGACACCCTCGACCTCGTCGAGGGCTTCTTTGGAGAGGGTTCCGGAAGCCGGGATCAGGGGCGTCCGTAGCGTGAGGCCGCGGAGATCCACCGCGAGGTCGACGCCTGACTTCTTCTCACGCACTACCACGCCAGAACCTCCGCAGGAAACACGGGTCCCTCGACACAAGACCTGATGTACCCACCCCCGTGCACGGGGACCACGCACCCGTTGCACGATCCGTTACCGCATCCCATCCTCTCCTCCACGGAGAGCTGGCAGAGACCGTGCTCACCCGCCGCGAGCTTGACCGCAGCAAGCATGGGATTGGGCCCGCAGGCATAGATCGCCCCGTAGTCTTCGAGAGTGTCTGCAGCATCGAGCACGGTCCCGTGGGTCCCGGCGGAGCCGTCCATCGTTGCCACCCCGGCACCGGGGAATTCTCGGGCGACAACGGCCGACTCTGCGTCGGCGAAGCCGAGGAAGACGTCGTGGCGAACGCCCGCGGCGTCGAGGCGGCGGCGTAGAACCTTGAGCGGGGCGACGCCTATGCCGCCTCCGAGAAGGGCGGCCCGTCCAAGTCCGGGCTCGATGCTGAAGCCCTTGCCGAGAGGCGCGGTTACCTCTATGGTCGGTGTGAGATCCAGGAGCGCCGTACCACGGCCCCGGACTTCGAAGAGGAGGCTTGCTGTTTCACCGTCGTAATCGTAGAAAGAAAACGGGCGGGCGAGGAACGGGTCGAGGGTCGTGGGGTATCCGGCGGCCCTCGCCATCACGAACTGGCCCGGTTCTACGGGTCCGCCCCAACGGTAGTGGAGCAGGGTGTAGCTGCCTAGCTCTTCCCGCTCTTCGATGTGAACGCTGTAGAACTTCACGCTCTCGCCGCGTGGAGGCCCTGGAGCGAGTTAACGCGTCTGGTTCCGCCGCGGACCCTGGCCTCAATCCCCTGCAGGGCGGCAGCGGCCCCCGCGAGGGTTGTGATACAGGGGACCCCGTGCATGAGGGCCCGGCGCCGGATCAGGTACCCGTCCGTGCGCGGCCCGCGACCCCAGGGCGTGTTTACGATCAGGTCGACCCCGCCTGCCTCTATGAGACTCAGTACGTCTTCGCCGAGCTCTCCTATCTTGGGCACGATCATGACCGGAAGGCCGTTGTTCTTGAGCACCTCGGCCGTCCCTTCGCTGGCGGAGATCTCGAATCCGAGATCGGCGAAGGCCCTGGCTATGAGCACGACTGCCCGCTTCTCCCTGTTGGAGACAGAGATGTAGACCCTCCCCGAGACGGGGAGCTCCTGCCCCGCCGCCGTGAGCGCCTTCGCAAACGCGCCACCGAAGGTGCGGTCTATCCCCATCGCCTCCCCGGTAGAGCGCATCTCAGGCCCTAACAGGGGGTCTACATCAGCGAACCTGTCGAACGGGAAGACCGGCGCCTTAACGGAGAAGTGCCCGTTGGTGGAAGCCCGTAGTCCCATGCCCTCGAGTTTCTCCCCGAGGAGGACCCTGGTTGCGATCTTGGCGAGCGGCACGCCCGTCGCTTTGGAGATGAAAGGCACGGTGCGCGAGGCGCGCGGGTTGCACTCGATCACGAGCACGTCGTCGCCCCTCACGACGAACTGCACGTTCATCAATCCTACGACGCCGACCGAGAGCGCCAGCCGCCTTGTGTAGTCTTCGATCTTCTGCAATAGCGCCCGGTGGATCGTGATCGGGGGCGTCACGCACGAGGAGTCGCCGGAGTGAATGCCCGCCTCCTCGACGTGTTCCATGATCCCGCCTACGTAAACGTCCGTCCCGTCCGAGACCGCATCCACGTCGACCTCGGTGTAGTCCTCCATAAACTTGTCGATGAGGGTCGGATGCCCCGGACCGCCGCCCGAGCTGGTACTGAGGTAGAGGTCGAGGTCCTCGTCGTTGTAGACGATCTCCATCCTTCGCCCGCCGAGCACGTAAGAAGGCCGCACTACGACGGGATACCCTAGCTCGCGCGCCACCTCCCTTGCCTCCTCGGCCGTCGATGCCGTCCCGAACCTCGGGTGCGGGATGCCGAGCTCTCCTAGGAGCCGTCCGAACCTGGAGCGGTCTTCCGCAAGGTCTATGGCTTCCGGAGAGGTGCCGAGGATACGCGCTCCGGCCTCTTCCAGCTCGTGCGCGAGCTTGAGGGGGCTCTGGCCACCGAACTGCAGGATCACACCTTCAGGCTCCTCGCGTCTTATGACCTCGAGTACGTGTTCTGCGGTGAGGGGCTCGAAGTAGAGGCGCGTGGAGGTGTCGTAGTCGGTCGAGACGGTCTCCGGGTTGGAGTTGATCATGACCGCGTCGTAACCGCTCTCCTCGAGGGCGTAGCTGGCGTGGACGCAGGCGTAGTCGAACTCTATGCCCTGGCCGATCCGGTTGGGGCCGCTACCGAGTACCACGATGGATGCGTTCTCCTCGCGTCTGACCTCATCCTCCTCCTCGTAGGTCGAGTAGTAGTAGGGCGTGCGGGCGGGAAACTCACCGGCGCAAGTGTCGACGGACTTGTAGGTAGGCGAGACGCCGAGGGCCCGCCTCACGCCACGCACCACTTCCAGCGAGGTCCCCGAGGCGGTTGCGATGGTCTCGTCCGTTAGCCCGGTCCTTTTCAGCTCGCGCAGATCCTCGACGCCGAACGGCTCGGCGATGGAGCCTTCCGCGGCCACGATCCTGGCTATAGAAGCTATAAAGAACGGGTCTATGGAGGTACGGTCGAAGATCTCGGGTATGTCCATACCCGCCCGCAGGGCGTCGAAGATGGCGAAGACGCGGTAAGGGCTCGGCTCGTCGAGGCCAGCATGGACGTCCTGGGCGTCGACCTCCAGCGAGGCCATCGCCTTCATCAGGCTTTCGGTGAACGTCCTCCCTATCGCCATGACCTCGCCTACCGAGTGCATCCTGGTCGTGAGCGTGGGTGTGGCGCCGGGGAACTTCTCGAAAGCGAAGCGAGGCACCTTGGTCACCACGTAGTCGAGCGCAGGCTCGAAGGAGGCTGGGGTCGCGCGGGTTATGTCGTTCGGGATCTCATCGAGCGAGTACCCGACCGCAAGCTTCGCCGCTATCTTCGCGATCGGGAACCCCGTCGCCTTGCTCGCCAAAGCGCTAGAGCGGCTCACCCGCGGGTTCATCTCGATCACGTAGTACTCGTCGCTCTCAGGGTCGACCGCAAACTGGATGTTGGATCCCCCGGTGGAGACTCCGATCTCACGTATTATGCGTAAAGATGCGGAACGGAGGGTCTGGTACTGGCGGTCTGAGAGAGTTTGGGCCGGGGCTACGGTTATGGAATCACCTGTGTGGACTCCCATGGGGTCGACGTTCTCTATGGAGCAGATCACGACGACGTTATCGGCGAGGTCGCGCATGACCTCGAGCTCGAACTCCTTCCAGCCTGCGACGCTCTTTTCGATGAGGGCGCTACCTACGGGGCTCGCGTCGAGGCCGTCGGTCACGGCGCGACGAAGCTCGCGGTGGTCGTTGGCCGTGGCTCCACCCTTGCCGCCGAGGGTGAAGCTAGGGCGGATGATCAGGGGGAAGCCGAGCTCCGCTGCGAGGTCCTCTGCTTCGGCGAGGCTGCGGACCGTACGGCTCGGTGGCACCTTCAGGCCGATACGGCGCATGGCCTCGGAGAAGAGCTGGCGGTCCTCGGCCTTGTGGATCGAAGGGATGGAAGCTCCGAGAAGCTCCACGTCGAGTTCGTCGAGAATGCCTGACTCGTTGAGTTCGACGGCGAGGTTCAGGGCCGTCTGACCCCCTAGAGTGGGGAGAAGGGCGTCGGGGCGCTCGCGGCGCAGTATCTCGGCGACGGTTTCGGCGGTCAGGGGCTCTACGTAGGTCGCGTCGGCGACCTCGGGGTCTGTCATTATGGTCGCCGGGTTGGAGTTCACGAGGATCACGCGGTACCCCTCGTCGCGCAGGGCGCGGCAGGCCTGCGTGCCAGAGTAGTCGAACTCTGCGGCCTGCCCGATCACGATCGGTCCGGAGCCGATAATAAGAACGCTCGAGATATCGTTGCGCCGCGGCACGCTAGGCCCGCGCCTTCTCTGAGATGCTGTGCACAAACTCCTCGAGGAGGTAGCCGGAATCTCTTGGGCCCGGGCTGGATTCGGGATGGTACTGCACGCTCCAGGCCCTCTGCTCCGGGCTCGAGATGCCTTCGACGGTGCCGTCGTAGAGGTTGCGGTGGGTCAGCTCGACCCCGTCCGAGAGCGAATCCTCGCTTACGGCGAAACCGTGGTTCTGGCTCGTTATCTCGATGCGTCCCGTCTTAAGGTTCCTGACGGGATGGTTCGCCCCGTGGTGGCCGAAGGGCATCTTGTACGTCTCGCAACCGAGGGCGAGCCCCAGGAGCTGGTGTCCCAGGCAGATCCCGAAGGTCGGAACCTCTCCCAGCAGCGTCCGCAGCGTGTCGACCGCCTCGCCGAGGGCAGCGGGGTCGCCAGGACCGTTGGAGAGGAAGAGTCCATCGGGCTCGGCCGCGAGGATCTCCCCTGAACTGGTGGAGCCTGGCATCGCGAGGACGGCGGCGCCGCGGCTGCGAAGCTCGCGGTAGATAGAGCCCTTTACCCCGTAGTCGACGGCTACAATGCGGCAGCGTTCCTCTCCGAATGCAGGAAGCAGCGTGGGCTCCGTGAGCTCCGAGCTTGTCGAGGCTAGGTCGAGGCCAACCATCGAAGGGTGGCCTTTCGCCCTCTCGCGCAGGACGTTGCGGTCTGACTCTGAGGACGAGATAACACCGCGCATCGCACCCTTATCCCTGAGGTGGCGCGTAAGGGCGCGGGTGTCAAGGCCCTCCACGCCGAGGATGCCATCTTCGTCGAGCAGGGCTGCCAGAGATCGCTCGCTCGCCCAGTTGCTCGGGTGTGGCGTGTACTCGCGGACGAGGACGGCGGCCGCCTGGACCTTGCGTGACTCGTCGTCGCCGGGGATCACACCGTAGTTCCCAATAAGAGGGTAGGTGAAGAGCAGGATCTGACCCCTGTAAGAAGGGTCCGTGATCGTCTCCTGGTAGCCGACCATGCTCGTCGTGAAGACCACCTCACCCGCGACCTCGCCATCACCGGCGAAGCTGTAGCCCTCGAAGGCTGCCCCGTCCTCGAGGACCAACGTCGCCCGGCTCCGCCCCTCCTTACGCACGTGCTTCAAAATTCACTCCAGTCCTGTCGTGAACGGGCTCTCCACCAACTATAGTACCCACGACCCTACCATTCAGCGTCCGCCCGACATAAGGGGAGTTGGACGAGCGGCTGGCGAGTGTGCCTCTCTCTACCGTCCACTCTTCCGAGAGGTCGGCGAGCGTGAGATCTGCCGGCGCTCCGACGGTCAGGTTCCCTGCACCACCGATCCACCGGCCCGGGGCGCAGCTCATCGCCTGGATGAGCCGTCCCAAAGAAAGCCTGCCACCGAGCACGAGGTCGGTGTAGAGTGCGGCGAAGGCCGTCTCGTGGCCGAGGAAGCCTGGCGCGGCCTCCTCCAGCGGAAGCTCTTTCTCTTCCGAAGCGTGGGGCGCGTGATCCGTCGCGACGAAATCGAGGACGCCTTCGCGCAGAGCCCGCTCGACGCCGCTTCGGTCGCTCTCTGGCCTGAGCGGCGGGTTGACGCGATAGAGTCCTTCGAGCGTGGAGACGAGATCTTCCGTCAGCGTGAGGTGGTGGGGTGTCGTGTCAGCGGTGACGTCGGCCCTGTCCTTGAAGAAGCTCACGAGGGCGGCCGAGAGGGCAGTGGAGACGTGGGTTATGTGCACCTTCGCTCCTGTCTCAGCGGCGAGGATGAGGGCCGTCGCCGTGGCGGCGTCCTCCGCGCTGGCCGGGGAGCCGGGGAGGCCGGCGAGCGAGGCCGCCAACCCATAGTGCACGACGCCGGTCGCCAGCGTGTGGTCCTCGCAGTGGAGGATCACAGGCAGGCCGGCGGAACGGGCGTAGAGCATGCCGTTCCTGAGGACGCCTGCCGAGGCCGTCCCCAGACCGTCGTCGGAGACGCAGAACGCTCCAGCCTGCTCGAGTAGGCGCATCTCCGTCAGCCTCTCGCCCGCTAGCCCGACGTGGAGGGCCGCCGAGACGCGCGCACGCACCCTCGACTCCCGCTCAACGCGGCGGACGAGACCGCTGACCACGACGGGGCGGTCGACTATGGGGTCTGTGTTCGGCATCATGACGACGCTCGTGAAGCCGCCGGCTGCTGCTGCGGCCGAGCCGCTCTCTATATCCTCCTCGTCTTCGCGCCCCGGCGTGCGCCAGTGGGCGTGAACGTCGACGAAGCCCGGGAAGAGATGGAGGCCTTCCGCGTCCATCTCGCGTGGCCCGCGGAGTCCCTCGCCGATCTCCGCGATGCGGCACGAAGAGAGGCGCACGTCGGTGGTACCATCGAGGCCAGTGGCCGGATCGAGTACGTGAGCTTGACGTATGAGAAGCTCTGGCGGCTCTGTGACTCCAGGCATCAGGCGGCGATCCTGTGGACCGCGCCTGTGGAGAGGGCGAGGACGGCCGAACGGACACAGACGCCGGCGGCGACCTGATCGGGGATCAAGGACGAGTTGTCGAGGACGACGTCACCGGAGATCTCGACCCCCCTGTTGACGGGACCAGGGTGCATAACCAGCGCGCCACCCTCTAGATGGCGCCGTGAGATGCCGTAGAACCTGGCGTACTCGGCGACGGAGGGTATTCGCGCGCCCGTCATTCTTTCCCTCTGAAGTCGCAACATGTAGAGAACATCCGCGCCCCACTCGACGGCCTCATCCACGGAGGAGAGCACGGGCAAGCCGAGGGCACCTGCGTCCGGCGGCAGGAGCGTCAGGGGGGAGACTAGGGCCACTTCCATGCCGGCCTGTACGAAGGCCGGCATGACGCTGCGCGCGACCCTGCTGTGCAGGATGTCGCCGACGATGGCGACGCGGCGTCCCTGGAGTTCTTCGAAGCCGTCCAGCGCTTCGCTGAGGGCGTAGAGGTCGAGGAGGGCCTGGGTCGGGTGCTGTCCGCAGCCGTCGCCGGCGTTGATCACGGGCGCAGAGGTGTGGCGGGAGGCGAGGGCTGCCGCCCCCGCGGCCTGATGCCGCAGCACGATCGCATCGGCTCCGAGGCGATCCAGGGTGACGATGGTGTCGATAAGGGATTCGCCCTTGCTTATAGCGGAGCCCTTCTCGGAGAGTGAGATCACATGCGCCCCAGAACGCCTCGCGGCGAGCTCGAAGGAGACTGCCGTCCTCGTCGATGCCTCGAAGAAGGCAAGGCAAACAGTCTTGTTCGCAAGCGCGTCCCTGATGCGCCCTTCCGCGAACGCGCGCGCGAGCTCGAGGATCTCACGAAGGTCCTCGCAGCTAGTGTCTTCGAGAGTAAGAAAGCTCCTAGTCTCCAACGATGATCACCCCATCCTCCCCATCCGTCTCCTCCAGGTTCACAAGCACCCTTTCCCCACGCGCTGTAGGCACGTTCTTGCCGACGTAATCGGCCCGGATCGGTAGCTCCCTGTGACCGCGGTCGACCAGAATCGCCAACCTAATCGCCGCTGGCCTCCCGAGGTCGAGAAGCGCGTCCATCGCGGCGCGCGCCGTCCTTCCCGTGTAGAGAACGTCGTCTACGAGGACGACGGTCTTGCCGGTCACGTCGAATGGCACGTCGCTGCCCAGCACCTCGGGGTCCACTTTTTCCAGGTCGTCACGGTGGAGCGTAATATCCAGGGAGCCGACGGGGAGATCCAGACCCTCAAAGTGGCGGATATTCGCCGAGATCCTTCGCGCTAGCGGGACTCCTCGTGTAAGCACCCCGACGAGCGCGAGCCCATCGAGGCACGAGGCGTTGCGTTCCAGGATCTCGTGCGAGATGCGGCGTAGGGAACGGTTCAGGCCGTCGGGGGCGAGCACTTTGGAATGCACGTGCTCGTAGACGCTCGTTCGGCTCAAGCCTGCCTCCTTCGCGTCTCACGGGACGCCGTTAAAGGATCGGTATGCCGAAGGTCAAGCTACCAGAGGGCGAAGGAGCCGTCAAGCCCGATGGCCGCATCCCGCAAATCCTCGGGGATCTCGGAGTGAAACTCCAGCGCCTCGCCACCCACAGGATGCTCGAACGAGAGGACCTCGGCATGCAGCCAGAGACGACGGCCGGGGACGGGGCTGCCGTATAGGGGGTCCGCGTAGACGGGATGACCGATAGCCGAGAGGTGGACCCTGATCTGGTGCGTTCTTCCGGTCTCGAGCCGTACGCGGAGCATCGTATGTCCCGCCGTACTCTTGAGCGCCTCGAAGTGCGTGACGGCTGGCTTCCCCACGCCCGCGGCCATGAGGGTAGGGTTGTCGGGGTTGCGGCCTACGGGGGAGTCGACCGTCCCCGTCCGGGGTAGCCCGCCTCCCTCCACGATCGCCCTGTAGACGCGGCCCACCCGCCTGGCCGATATCATCTCGACGAGCCTGGAGTACGCCGGCTCGCCTTTCGCGAGCACTATCAGGCCCGAGGTATCGCGGTCGAGCCGGTGGACGACCCCTGGTCTGGATGGGTCTTCCCCTCCCCCAATGCCCCTTTTCATGAGCGCGTTTACGAGCGTACCTGAAGGGTGTCCAGCGCCGGGGTGCACTACGAGGCCTGCGGGTTTGTCCACGACCAGGATGTGCTCGTCCTCGAAGATTATGGGGACGGGGATCTCCTCGAGCGAGAGCCCCCCCTCGGGAAACCGCGCCTCGACGCTCTGTCCGTCCCGCACCCTGTACGCGGAGGAGGCTTCTTTGCCGTCGACGAGCAAGAGTTGCTCATCGATCAGCCGTTGAACGAGGCTTCTGCTCATCCCGAGACGCCGGGCGGCCACCCTGTCGAGACGCTCTCCGGTCTCGGCGGGGTCTACGTCGAAGCTTCTGGACGGCACCCTACTATGGCAGATGCTCGGAGCGGATCCCGCCTCTACTCACGCCGGCGTAGGAAGCGGCTTGCCCTGAAGATTCGGCTGTCCGACTGCTCGTCTTCTTCTCTATCGAAGAACTCTTGCGAGCTGCTCTCCTCGGCCAGCGAGGGCTCCTCCTGCTCCACTTCGTTCGCGGCCTCGGGCACAGGAGACTCCTGAGACGTCTCGGCCTGCGCCGTCTCATCTGGTGCCGTGGATGGTTCCACCTCAGGCTCCGAGACTTCGGGCTCCTCTTCCGCGGGAGGCTCTTCGGTCTCCGGCTCGGCGGCGAGGGGTCCGCCCTCGTCCACCCGAATTACCTCGGTGGGCTGCTCATCCGCCGCCTGTCCACTCTCCTGGAGCTCGGGCTCTTCTTCTGCAGGTTCGACGACGTCAAGCCCCGAGAGCGTGGCGTCCGCATCCACGGGCCCCGGTTCCTCGTCACCCTCCAGTAGTACGTCCTCCTCCTCTTCCGCGACCATCGCCTCTTCTTCAGCGATCGCTTCCTCCGCGGCCCTGGCCTCTTCCTGGGCTGCTTCGTGGACCACGGCTATAGACTCGGTGTCGAGGCGCTCGCGAAGGGAGGTTTCGATCTCCTTGGCCGAGGCCACTTCCATGTTGTCCATCATGTCCATGTACGTCTTCAGGAGGTGGCGGAAGTCGTTGGCGAAGCTCCTCTTCGCCTCCTGCAGGGCATCGTAGGAGTCCTGGACCCGTTCTATCCGCGCCGAGGAGTCGGCGAGCATCTGATGCGAGCGGCTCTGCGCTTCCCTGATGGTGAAGTCAGCCTCCCTCTGGGCGGTCTGCTTCATGCTCTCGGCCTCCTGGGACGCTGCCCTGCGGAGGTCGTTGGACGCTTGCTCGGCGTGGACGAGGGCGGCCCGGATCGAGCCTTCCAGATCCTCGAACTGCTGCAGCCGGTCGCGAAGGCTCGACACCTCCTCGCGCATCCTCTGGTTCTCCGTGTAGTTGCGCTCGAACTCGTCGGCCACGGCGTCGAGGAAATCGTCGACCTGGTTTGCCTCGTAGCCGCGGAAGCCGCTCTTGAACTCTTTGCGCCTAATGTCTATTGGTCGTATCGGCATCTTGGATCACCCCGTAACTGGTTGTATGAAGTTTGCAATGACGATCATGAGCAAGCTCCTGGCGATGGAGAGCCCGAGGATCGCGATGATCGGCGAGAGATCTAGACCGAACCCTCCGAGCTGCAGCATCGGCACGCGGCTCCTTATGGGCCAGAGGATGGGGTTGGTCACGGCCTTGACCGCGTCGTAGACGGCCTGCATGAAGCTGCTCGAAGGATAGCCCGGGAACCAGGAGAAGAGGATCGAGGCGATGATGAAACCGAGCAGTATGTAGTAAGTGTAGGTTACCGCGCCCGCCAGCAGGCTCGCCACGGAAAACCCGAACTGTTGCAGGAGGGCCAGGGTCATCCGCCGAGCCCCCGCGCCCTCTCGGTCGCCGCCTCGACCCCGTCGTAGACCGCCGCCACGAACCCTGCCTTCTCCATCGCCACGAATGCCGCCGCCGTCGTACCGCCTGGCGTCATCACCTCATCCCTTACCTGGTGGGCGCTCCGCTCCTTCAACAAGACCGCCGTCCCGCCTATGGTACCAACCACGAGCCTGCGCGCCACGTCACGTGGTATGCCCTCCCTTACGCCGGCCTGGATCAGGGCGTCGGCGAAGAGCGCCACGTAGGCCGGTCCTGAGCCGTGCAGGGCCGTCGCCGCGTCGAAGAGGCGTTCCGGGAGCTCGAGCACTTCTCCAACGTGGCGGAAGATATCCATGACGGTCGGCAACGCCGCGCGGCCGGCCTCGTTCGATGTGACTACGGCAGAGCCGAGTCCCACGGATGCGCAGACGTTAGGCATCACGCGGAGAATCGCCGTCCCCTGCGGCAGGTTCTCGGAGATACGGGCGATCGAGACACCTGCGGCTACGCTGGTTACGGCCTTCCCTGTGCCGTCGAAAGAGGGTGAGATCTCTTCCATCACGTGCGCAACGTCCCAGGGTTTGACGGCGGCGATGACGAGGTCGCTGGTCTCGGCGAGCTCCAGATTCGATGATGTCGTACGGATGCCGGCTTCATTATACGGCCTTAGCTGTTCGGGATGAATGTCGCTAACGCCGAGGTCGAACCCGCCGGACTCGACGAGCCTGTTGAGGAGAGAGCCCCCGATCTTACCCGCCCCAATTATCCCGACCTTCTTCAAAGTCCCCCTCGAAGAATCTCAGAGCTGGTTGAAGAACGCCCGTTCGGCGATACGCTTGCGCTCCTCCGCGCTAACCTCGACGTCGCGAGGCGTGAGCAGGAAGACCCTGTTGGCGACCGATTGGATATTGCCGTCGAGCGCGTAGGTCAGGCCCGAGCAGAAGTCGACCATCCTTCTCGACAGGTCGCCGTCAACGTTCTGGAGATTCAGAATCACCGGCTGCTGGCGCTTGAATCGGTCGGCGAGGTTCTGGGCGTCGTTGAAGCTGGAGGGTTCGAGGACGCTTACGCGCGTGGTGCGCTGGTCGGGGACGGGCCGCAGGTGCGCGGGCGGGTTCTGGCCGCCGTAGCGCTCCTGCCTACCGGGGGCATCACTACCGAAGAGATCCCCTAGCGACGTACCGAAGGCCGAAGAGCGCTCGGCCCTGCCGAGGCGCCTCACGGTCGGTCCCGGCTCGGCGCCGCGGGCGCCACCCGCGTAGACTTCATCGGCGTAACGGCGCTCCTCTTCGTCTTCTTCCTCATAGTATTCCTCGTCATCGACACCGAACCCGAACCAGGCCGCGATCCGGTCCAGACGGTCCCTAACTCCCATCTTGCCTCCTTACGGGCCCATCCTCCTCTATCAGCATCCGCCCGATCCTTACCAGGGTCGCTCCCTCTTCGACCGCTACCTCATAATCATCACTCATGCCCATGGAGAGTTCCGAGAGAGCGAAGTGCGGACTCCAGCTTTCTCGTAGCCTATCACGGATCGTACGAAGTTTCGCGAAAACGTAACGCACGTCTTCAGGGTCATCGACCAGCGGGGCGAGCGTCATGAACCCTCTGGCCCTGACTCTCCCTCCTGTCCCTGCCGCGGCCCCGAGTAGCGCTTCGACCTCCTCTTCGGGGACGCCGTACTTGGACTCCTCGTCGGCCACGTTTACCTGGATGAAAATTTCGATCCCATCCTCTGGAGCCCTCTTGGCGAGCTCCTCGATCAGGCGCGTCGAATCCACGGAGTGCACCAGGGACACCCTTGGCACGACCACCTTCGCCTTGCGCCGCTGGAGATGGCCGATAAAGTGCCACTCGAAGCGGTCGCCGAAGAGTTCCTGCTTGGCCGTGAGGTCCTCGGCGCGGTTCTCGCCGACGAGATCTACGCCCGCCTCGGCGAGCGCGGAGAACTGCTCTCCAGCGTAGTACTTGGTGGCGACGAGTACACGGACTTGCTCCCCCTCGCGCCCGCTCCTCTCTACTGCCCTCTCGATGTTCTCGCGCACGCCCGCGAGCCGGTCTCTGATCTGGGTCCCAGTAACGTGCACGCTCATCGGGTCTCCCTCACCACCGAGGCGAGGTTGCGTCCCGTGAACGGTCCCTGCTTGCGGTGGGAGTAGAAGAGTTCCGGGCTGCACCCGCTGCACAGTCCCAGGTCGTTGACCTCGACCCCGGCCCTTTCGAGATCCAGCCTTATCGCGTCTTGCAAAGAGAGGTTGCGGCCGGAGACCACCTCGTCCCCGAACTCGGTGGCGAACCTCGCGGCGAGCTCCTCTGACACCTCGTAGCAGCAGCGGCGGATGGAAGGCCCGATATACGCCTGCGTGCCTGATCCTCTGATCCTGTGTGCCGTCTTCCCGGAGACGCCCGCCAGGGTTCCGCGCCAGCCTGAGTGGACCATCCCGACCTCGAGCTCGCCGACGAGCGCGACGGGGACGCAATCGGCCACGGCTACAGAGAGGCAGAGATCAGGCTCGGCTGTCACGAGCGCGTCGGCTTCTCCGGCAAAGCCCGGCCTAAAGACGCGAATTACGTTGTCCCCGGCGACCTGGCGGACCCACGCCGCAGGCCTGCCTGACATCGCTTCCCTGATCAGGGAGAGGTTCTCGTCGACCGCTTCGGGGGCGTCACCCACCTTCTTGGAGACGTTGAGCGAGTCGTAGGGGGGTTCCGAGATGCCGCCGAGACGGGTGAAGAAATAGACGCTGGCTCCCTCAGGCACCCTGTCCGGTGCGACATAGACGGCGCCCCCTTCCGCCGTATGGATGGGGGCGCCGTATTCGGTCTGGGTATCGGCCTTGCGCACGCCTCGGTGCTGGTCTACCTGCGCCGAAGGAAGGCCGGTATATCCAGGACGTCTCCGTTCTCCTGTGAGGCGGCGGGCTCCTCCTGCTGCTGCGGCTCGGCGGCGGCGGGCCGCTCGGTCCTGCGCTGGTTGGCGAGGCGCTGGTCGAAGCCCGTGGCTATAACAGTCACGCTCACCCTATCGCCGTTGTTCTCGTCGATAACGGCGCCGAAGATAAGGTTCGCGTCCTGGTGGGCCGCGTTGTGGACGATCTCAGCAGCCTCGTTGACCTCGAAGAGCCCGAGGTCGGGGCCGCCCGTGATATTAAGTATGATCCCCGTAGCCCCCTCGATGCTGGCCTCGAGCAGAGGGCTCGAGATCGCCGTCTTCGCGGCCTCGGTGCCCCTCGTCTCGCTGCTCGACTCGCCGATGCCCATCAGGGCCGAACCGGAGTCGTGCATGATCGTGCGGACGTCGGCGAAGTCGAGGTTGATGAGGCCCGGAACCGTGATCAGGTCGGTGATGCCCTGGACACCTTTCCTCAGGATGTCGTCCGCCATCTTGAAGGCGTCCATCATGCTCGTCCGCTTCTCGGCGACTTGCAGCAGCCTGTCGTTGGGGATTATGATGAGGGAGTCAACGTTCTCCTTGAGGCGCTTGATGCCCTCCTCGGCGTAGGTCGAACGCCTGCGGCCCTCGAAGGCGAAGGGCCTTGTGACGACCCCTACGGTCAGCGCCCCCGAGTCCCTTGCTATCTTGGCGACCACAGGGGCGGCACCCGTGCCCGTCCCTCCACCCTTGCCGGCGGTGACGAAGACCATGTCGGCGCCGCGCATGGCCTCCTCGATCTCAGCCTTGTTCTCCTCGGCGGCCTCCATCCCGATCTTCGGGTCTGCCCCCGCGCCGAGGCCGCGTGTGATCTTCTCTCCTATGTGGATCTTCTGGTCGGCATCACACATCTGGAGGGCCTGGGCATCCGTGTTTATCGCTATGAACTCAACCCCCTGCAAACCGGAGTTGATCATGCGGTTCACGGCGTTCGTCCCTCCCCCGCCAATGCCGACAACCTTTATGACCGCCAGATAATTAGTCGCCGCGTCCAACATGCCTTTCTAACCCTCCATCACAAGTTATCCGGGGCCCCCGGTCTTCTTCCCCCGGAACCAGCCCTTGACCGCCTCTACTATGCTATCAAAACTGATCGACCCTGCACCTTTACCCTTTGGTCTAGGGTCATCGTTTCTGGCCGAGAAGTATAACAGACCGACGGTCGTTGCATACTGAGGTTTCTGTACAGGTTTAACCTCCCCTTTTACCTTTCGAGGGCTTGCTGTCCTTGCGCGCATACCGAGGACTTCCTCGGCGAGCCCGGTCATACCGTCAAGCAAGGAGCCGCCGCCCGTAAGAACTGCGCCGCCGGGGACGAGTTCCCTCATCCCGGTTTGGTCGAGTGAGTCGCGCACGTAATCGAGCATCTCGCGTGCGCGGCATTCGAGGATCTGGCTGATGAAGCTTGCGTTGTAGTGGCGGTCGTCGAGCTTGACGACGGCAACGTCATCGACGGTACTGGAGAGGGCCGTACCGTAGCGCAGCTTGAGCTCTTCAGCCTTGTGAAATGGGATCTTTAGTCCGTATGCGACGTCGGACGTCAGGCTCTCGCCGCCGATGGGTATGACGGCGGTGTGGGTAAGAGCCCCCCTGAAGAAGGTCGCGATGTCGGTGGTGCCTCCACCCATGTCGATAAGTACTACGCCCGACTCGCGGTCCACGTCGAGCAGGCAGGCTTCGGACGAGGCGAGTGGCTCGAGCACGATCCGCGAGACCCTGACACCGCAATCCTCTACGGCGCGCAGGAGGTTCTGAATGCTCGAGACGGCCCCGCTGATGACGTGGGCGCGCATGGTGACCTTGCGGGCTGCGAGACCCACGGGGTTCTTGACGCCCTCGGACCCGTCGAGGACGTAGCCGCGAGGGACGACGTGGATCACCCGCTCATCCTCGTCTAGCTGGAGTTGCCTGGCCTCCTGGTCGAGCTTCCTGACGAACCTGTCGGTGACCGTCAGGTTCCTGCTGCGGTTCAGGAGGGTGACCTCCGTGTTAAAAGACGAGATGTGGCTGCCCGCGATTCCCACGGTCACCCGACCACCGCGAAGGCCGCAGGCTTCCATGGCTTCTGCGACCGAATCGGCCGCGGCCTGGCGGTCCACCACGACGCCCCTCTTGAGGCCGTAGCTTGGCGCCTCACCCATGGACAGGACCTCGACCCAGCCCCTTCGCGGGTCCGCCCGGCCGGCGATCGCCACCACCTTGGTGGTGCCCACGTCTATGCCGTAGACCAGCGACTGCGCCACGGCCGGCTAACCTCTGGGCTCGCTGCGCGTTTCGCGAGGAGGGCCAACGACTACCCGCTCAGGCGAACGGAGGTCGAAGACCGAGGCGTCGGGATGCTCGGGCATGATGTGCTTCAAGGCCGTGGCCCGACGTTCACCAACGTCCCTGGAGAAGATAACCCGTCGGCCTTCCACCGTGGTCTCGATGCCACCGGCCCCAACCTTGTCGACCGAATCCAGACTCAGCCCGCTCTCGTGCAACGTCCTCGCGAATTCCAAGATCTCCCCTACCTGGTCGCGATCCAACTCCACCTTCTTGAGACCCGCTCCCCCGAGCCCCGGAAGCTCCTCGCCGTCAGACGATAGAATGATCTCCCGCCCGTCAACCTCGGCATCTAGTACAGGCCGACGCTCCTCAACCTGAACGGTAACTATACCGGACTTCCAGTTCTCGTTCACCTCTGCACCTTGAACCCAAGGATTAGACTCTACTTTTCGTTCCAACATCCCTTCGTTGAGGGTGAGCAAGCTGGCGTGGCCTGGGATGGCGCCTGCGACCTCGGACTCGGGGTACATACGGGCGCCCTCGACCCTGACGCCGGCGACGGGGAAGCTGAGGTAGGTGAGAAGGACGACGATGAGGGTAGTAGCGGCGGCGACGGCCGCCGAGATCGCGATCGCGCGCAGGAAGTTGGTCAGGGTAAGGATCCCAGGTCCCCCAGTACGTCGAGCAGGTCTTCACCGGCCTTCGAGATGTCTCCCGCGCCGAGGGTGAGCACGAGGTCCCCGCTCCTTGAGACGTTTTGCAGCACCCCTGGTATGGCGTCTTGTTGGGGAATGTAGTAGACATCGGGATGCCCCCGCGTCTCACAGATTGCGTCGACTATCAGCTTGCCGTTGACGCCCGGTTGGGGCATCTCGCCGGCGCCGTAGACCTCGGTTATAAGTACGGCGTCGGCCGAGGAGAACGCGTCTCCGAACTCCCTGTAGAGGGCTCGGGTACGTGAGTAGCGGTGGGGCTGGAAGACGGCGATCACCCTTCCTTCGCCCGGCATGGTGGAACGGGCGGCGGCGAGCGTTGCGGAGAGCTCTGTCGGGTGGTGGGCATAGTCGTCGACGACGCGTACCTCAGCGCGCTCTCCTTTGAGTTGGAAGCGGCGCCGTACGCCACCGAAATCCTCGAGGGTCCTTGCCGCCTCGTAGGCATCGTGGCCGAGCCAGCGGGCTATCGCGGCCGCCGACAGGGAGTTGAGTACGTTGTGGCGCCCGTATACGCCAAGTTCGACCACGCCACGTCTCTCACCCTGCTCAAGCAGCACGTAGCTGCTCGGTCCCAAGATATCCGCTCTCAGGTCTCCTGTGCTGATGCCGTAGGTCGTAACGGGGCATGGAGCCGCGGCGGCCACTGCGAGGCAGGAGGGGTCGTCCTGGCAGGTAACCAGGTGGCCGTCCTCGGGCAAAGAGCGGATGAATTGCTCGAAGGTCGCGACGACGTCGTCCAGAGATGAGTAGAAGTCAGGGTGGTCGAACTCGATGTTCGTGACCACGGCGGCCTGAGGCCTGAGGTACAGAAAAGAGCGGTCGCTCTCGTCGGCCTCGGCGACGACGAGGTCTGACCTTCCGAAGGCGACGTTGCTTCCGATGTCGTTCAGCTCGCCGCCGACAAGGGCCGTCGGGTTCTCGCCGAGGGCCTCGAGGACGTGTGCCGTCATGCTCGTCGTGGTCGTCTTGCCGTGGGTCCCTGCGACGGCGATGCTGCAACTCCCTTCGAGGATCCAGGCTAGGGCCGCGGCGCGCGGTATCACGGGTATGGATCTGCGGCGGGCCTCCAGGAGCTCGGGGTTCGTCTTTGGTATGGCCGTTGAGATCACCACCCGGTCAGCGTCCCCGACCTGATCCGGGTCGTGCCCGATGTAGACGGTTATGCCCGCCTCACGCAGCCTGCGGGTGAAGGGTGATTCTTTGAGGTCCGAGCCCGTGACGTCGTGTCCTCTCGCGGCCAGGACCTCGGCTATACCACTCATTCCGGCGCCGCCGATGCCGATCATGTGGATGTTCATGGGCCCTACTCCTTCTCTCATGTACCCAGCAATCGCCGGGCTACCTCTCCGGCCGCATCCGGGGTCGCGAGCGAGCCCATGCGTATCGCTAGCTCCTCGCGCCTACCGTCGTCGTCCAACAAAGCTTCGACTCTGCCCCGCAGCGCCGTTGCGCCGACCTCTGAATCGAGCATCAACTCCGCGGCTCCCCCGTCTGTAAAGTACCTGGCGTTCCTTAGCTGGTGGTCGCCCGTAGCATACGGGAAGGGGATCAGGATCGCCGCCTTCGCGGCCGCCGCTATGTCGAAGAGCGAGCCCGCCCCGGCCCTGCTCACGACGACATCGGCGGCGGCGAGGTATCGCCAAAGATCGTCGACGTACTCGAGGAGCATGTGCCTCGGGTTCTGCGTCGAGAGCCGCGAGAAGTCCCTGCGGCCCGAGACCTGAACGACGGTGTACGGCGTCGTGTCCCCGAAAGCCTCCGCCGCAGCGAGGTTGATCCTGAGCGCGCCTCCGCTCCCACCGAAGATGAGGACGACTGGCGATGCCAGGCCGAGATCCCGCAATGCATCACCCCGCGAAGTCCCGAAGATCTCGGTCCTCGTCGGCATCCCGACCCACACCGCGTTCCCGAGCCGCCGTGTGGCATCGGGGAACGTGACCAGCGTCTCCGTCGTAAAGCGGCTTGCCAGGCGGTTGACCCGCCCAGGGACCGAGTTCTGCTCGTGCAGAAACGTTGGTACGCCGAGGGCCCGGGCCGCGATCACCGCCGGCGCGCTCGCGTAACCCCCGACACCGAGAACGGCCCTTGGCCTGAATCGTTCTATTATGCGTGTACAGCTGATCGTTGCCCTCAGGGAGAGGAGGCCCGCACGGATCTGGGCTATAGGGCCGCCGGCGAGGCCCTTCAGCGGCAGGGCGTGGAGGGTGTAGCCCTCGCGCGGGACGAGGATCGATTCTATGCCCGACTCAGATCCCACGAACTCGACCACGGCCCCCTTGCTCTTCAAGTCAGCCGCCACGCACAGCGCGGGGATAGCGTGCCCCCCCGTGCCGCCCCCTGCTATCAGGATCCGCGGCTCTTCTTGGTGGTTGGATCTCCCTGGCTCGTTCACTGTCCTCCGATATCCTGTAGAGGATACCTACGGCGGCGAAGCATACCAGCAGACTCGAACCACCGTAGCTCACGAAGGGGAGCGTCATCCCCGCGAGCGGGAGAACCACCATGGCGGCCCCGATGTTGAAGATGGCCTGTACGGTCAGCATCGTCGTCAAGCCTGCCGCCACGCATCGCGCCATGACGGAGGGGGCGTTCATGGCTATCCTCAGCCCGGCCAGCGCGACAAAACCGAAGGCGGCGATCACGGCGACCATGCCGACCAGCCCGAGCTCCTCCCCTATCAGGGCGAAGATCATATCTGTACCGAGCTCGGGGACGTACGGCCCCTGTCCCCCCGACCCGGCCCCCGAACCGAAGAAGCCCCCGGCCTTTATGGCCACCATGGACTGAACCACCTGGTAGCCGGAACCGTCCGCGGCGGACCAGGGATCTAGGAACGTCAGAAACCGCTCGCGACGATATGGCTCGAGCACCATCATCCCTGCCACCGCCACCAGCCCTACCAGCCCCGAAAGCACGAGATCACGAGTCCTGATCTCGGAAGCCCACAACGTGCCTGCCACGCCCGCCAGCAGGACCACGGAGGTGCCGAAATCTGGTTCGACCAGGACGAGTAGGAAGAGCGCCCCGACTGCGAGGAGTGGCTTTACGGGAAGCCTCGAACCATGAGGCAGACGCGCGACCGCGCAGCTCAAGGCCAGTATGGCGGCGAGCTTAGCGAACTCCGCGGGCTAGATGCTCATGAGGCCGAGGTCAAGCCACCTCCTTGCACCGTTTATCTGGGTTCCGATCCCAGGGATGAGCACGAGCACGAGGCCTACCGCCACGATCAGGTACACGGCAGGGGCATACCTGCGCCAGGTTGTGTACCGTACCCGGCTCGCCGCGACGAAAGCGGCGATGCCGAGGACCATGTGCCCGATGCGTACCAGGAGATAGTCGGTCCCGACCTCCCTGTATGTTGCCGAGTAGACCATGACGAGTCCCAACAGGGAGAGGCCGAGCGCCACGAGGAACAGGTTCGACCTCAGGCTGCTCATAGGCCGACCGCCCCACGATCTCCTGCGGGCCGCCCGGCGAACCTGACGAACGCGTCTCCCCTCTCGGCGTATCCTGGGAACTGGTCGAAGCTGGCGCACCCGGGCGAGAGCAGGACTACATCCCCGGGCATGGCGAGATCTCCCGCCCTCTCGACCGCCCTCTTTAGGTCAGGAGACCTGTGGACCACGTCTTGCAAGCCCTTATCTTCGAGGAACGCGGCGATGCGTGGCCCGGCCTCACCCTGACACACGACCGCCCGGCAAGTCTTCAGTTCCGGCAGCATCTCCGAGAAGTCCGTGCCCTTCTCCGAGCCGCCGAGGATGAGCACCACGGGCGCGTCGAGGCTGGCGAGGGCCGCCGCGACCGCCGCAGGGTTGGTGGCCTTGGAATCATCTACGTAGGTCACGCCAGCGACCTCTGCTGCGACCCGCATGCGGTGCGGCCTTGACTCGTATCCGAGGAGCGCCGCCCTGATCTCCCCGAGCGCTACTCCGAGCCTCTGTGCGGTGACGGCGGCGAAGAGCGCGTTTTCGTGGTTGTGCGTCCCTGCGAAGCGCAACTCGGCCACGTCCGCCAGATGAGCGCCGCGAAGGAACAGACGGCCATCACGCAGAGCAGTGTCGCCTTCGCCCACGACGAGGGCTTCTGCACGGAAGGTGTCCACGGCCGCACGGCCTACCGGGTCTTTAGAACTCACAAGAGCCAGGTCCTCCGCCCGCTGTCCTTCGAAGATCCGGAGTTTATCGCGGACGTACTCGTCGAAAGAAGAGTGCCAATTCAAGTGATCCGGCCTCACATTCAGGAGGGCCGCGATCTCGAATCCGGGGTTCTCGAGGTAGTGGAGCTGGAAGGAGGAGATCTCGAAGACGAGCAGGCCTGTATGACGCGCCTCTTCGACGCACCCTGTCAGGCTTCGCCAGGAGTTGCCTGCGACGGCGTGAGGCACATCAGAAACCTCGAGCATACGGTGGACCATGTCGACGACGGTCGTCTTTCCATTCGTGCC
>Ga0126313_10000330_pt1 | contig 22062 bp, 21 predicted proteins | sample Plot105A_FD_89954 | JGI IMG/M metagenome (GOLD analysis project Ga0126313, IMG submission 89954) | Serpentine soil microbial communities from UC McLaughlin Reserve, CA, USA - Plot105A | ecosystem: Environmental > Terrestrial > Soil > Grasslands | place: USA: UC McLaughlin Reserve, Lake County...
AGATATTTAGGAAGAATCGGTAGACTCGACCCGCGGCTAGACTCCGGCTCCGTGGCGCTTCGCATCTGTCTCGTCACGCCGTTTTCGTGGTCGAAGCCGCACGACGTCAACGAGCACGTCGCCGGCGCGGCCCGGGCGCTCCGCGAGCTGGGGCACGTTGTCAGCATCCTGGCGCCGTCGAATCGCGCCGCGGATCTGGTCGCGGGACGCCGCGCGCTTCAGGATGGAATCGCTGGAGACGTGATCGCGCTCGGCCCCGCCGTCCCGATTTCCCGCCGGAGCCGAATCGGGATCCCCGTCGGCGTCCGGGCGAACCTCGCGCTCGCCCTCGCGCGCGGCGACTTCGACGTCGTGCACGGCTTCGAGCCGGGCCTTCCGAGCCTCTCCTACCTCGCGCTCCGCGATGCGCGATCGCTCGCGGTCGCGACCTTCTTCTCGCCGGAGCGGCTCGGCTATCCGCCGGGAAGAACCCAGCGCAAGCGGCTACTCGGCAGGGTCGACGCGCTGCTCGCCACCTCCGCTCTCGCCGCCGACGCGGCGGCGGTGCGCTTCCCCGGCGACTACCGATCGGTCTCCCTCGGCGTCGACACGGACCTGTTTCGCTCGGAGACGAAGCGCCGGCTCATCGTCTGCGAGTGGCGCCCCGGAGAGCGCCCCTTGACCCGCGCAGTCGTCTCTGTGCTGAAGGAACTGCCCGAGTGGGAGCTGATCCTCCTGCGCACGAAGCCGCTCTCGGGACGACCGTCGATCCCGCCGTCGGTGCGGACGCAGGTCCACGTCCGGACGGCCCTTTCCGGCGCGGTGCGGGCACCGCTCCTGAACGAGGCGGAGATCTTCGTCCCCGGCATCGAAGGCGTGCAGCGCCTCACACTCGAAGCCCAGGCAGCCGGCGCAGCCGTAGCGGCGCCGCCGGGCGTCCGCGAGCAGCCTGCTCTCGCCGCGGCGGCCCTCGCGCGCCTGGCCGAGAACGACGAGCTGCGGGAAGCCGCGCAGTCCGACGCTCGTGCCTATGCCGAGACGCAGAGCTTCGCCAAGCTGGGGCGCGAGCTCTCCGACCTCTACGACGGGCTCGCGCACCGCCGGCGGACGCGTCCCTCGTCCCACGATCCGCTTGCCGACAGGCCCTGGATCACCTGTGACCTGCACACGCATACGTCGTGGTCGAACGACTGCCGGGTCGAGCCGGTCGAGCTCCTCGACGATGCCGAGCGCCAGGGCCTGAGAGCGATTGCGGTCACCGACCACAATGCGTTCGGGGGCGCTCTCGAGGCGCTGGAGCTCGCGCAGGATCGGGACCTCATCGTGATCCCGGGCGAGGAGGTCAAGACAGACGGCCAAGGCGAGGTGATCGGCCTCTTCCTTACCGAGGAGATCCCGAGCGGCCTGCCCTTCGAGGACACGATCGCCGCGATCCGCGAACAGGGCGGGCTCGTCTATCTCCCGCACCCATTCGACCGCATGCACGCCATCCCCGACGCCGCGACGCTCCATCGCCACCTCGCGGACGTCGACGTCTTCGAGGTCTACAACGCCCGCCTCCTCTTCGAGCAGTACAACGACGAGGCGCTCCGCTTCGCACGGAAGTACAACCTGACGATGGGCGCGGGCTCAGACGCCCATGTCCTCCAGGGACTGGGCACCGGCGGCCTGCGCATGCGCGCCTTCGGCGATCCCGAGGAGTTCCTCGTCAGCCTGCGGACGGCGGAGGTGCAGCGCCGACCACGGTCGCTCGCATACCTCCAGGCGCTCAAGTGGAAGGCCCAGGTCAAGGAAAGAGTTCGCTAGGAGAGAAAGCAGGCGTGTCGCCCTTGCCAGTGCCAACCGACGAAATCCACGAGCGCTACCTCCAGAAGGCGATCACCGAGATCAACGAGCTCGGTGACGAGATCACGCGGTCCGGCGAAGGCCGCGTGCCGGCCCTGGGCTCGGGTCACCCCCTCGCCGACATCCTCCTGCTGAAGTTCCGCCCGCAGCACTCGGAGATCCAGGAGGGGGTTGCGTTCTTCGGCCGAGGAGGGCAGGCGATCCTCAAGTCGCTGCAGCGGCTCCACGTCGACCCGATGGCGGTCTACGGCACGAACTGCTTCAAGTTCGACGGCGGCGACGAGGAGGAGGCTGCGGCATGGCTGACGCGCGAGCTTCACATCGTCCAGCCCAAGCTCGTCGTCGTCATGGGCGAAGACGCGCTCGCCTTCCTGAACGGGCTCGCGTTCCCGCTCGCCGCCGAGCTCGAGGCGACCGTCGGTGAGCTGCAGCAGTGGACGCCGACGGTACAGGCTCTCTACGTCCCCGACATCGACGCCTCGCTCGACGAGCAGGCGGCGAAGACCCGCTTTTGGCAGGCGCTGAAGGCGCTCGGCCCCTGGTGGGCCGAGCTTCCTCCCTACTAGGCGGCCGCCGCGCCGCCGCATTCGCGGCCTTGGGCGTCGTCCTCGGCGTCTACTACGCCGCGCACGAAGCGCTCGACGACCTCTCCTTGTGGGGCGACGTGGCCTTCTTGGCGCTCTGCCTGATGCCCGCCGTCTTCGCGCTGGTCTGGCTGGCGCTCCCGTACCGGCAGTCGCGGCGCCTCGCGTGGCTGACGATCGCATTCCTCGTCGCGACGGTCGTCTTCGAGGCCGCCGACTTCGGCGCACTCGCCAACTTCACGAAGCTCGGCCTCATGACGAGCTTCGGCTTCTGGTTCCTCGGGTTCTTCGAGAGTGTGCTGTGGGTCACGCTCGTCGCGCTCGTGATCCCGATCGTCGATTCGTTCTCGGTCTGGCGCGGGCCGACGCGGCACATCGTCGAGAACGAACCGCAGATCTTCGACGTCTTCTCGTTCGCGTTCCCGTTCCCGGGCCAGGAGGCTTCGGCGAACCTCGGCCTGCCCGACCTGCTCTTCTTCGCGCTCTTCCTCGCCGCGGCGGCACGGTGGCGGTTGCGGGTCGGCTGGACCTGGGTCGCGCTCACGGCCTCGATCGGGCTGACGATGTGGCTGGCCGTAGCGTGGGACGTCGCCGGCCTGCCGGCGCTCCCCGGGCTCGCCTTCGGCTTCCTGATTCCGAACGCGGACCTGCTCTGGCGCGAGTTTGGACGCTGGCGCGCGCTGCGGCGCTCAGCGAATGCGTAGCGTGTTGCTCGAGCCAGGCGCGTAGCACGTACCCGCCTCGGCCTGAGTCAAGAGAGCGCGAACGCGCCAGTCGCGCCGAACGCGGCTCCGGAAGCTCGCCGTCGTCACCATCGTCCCGGCTGCGGGCGTCTTGGCCGTGCCCAGCTTCGCGCGCTTGACCGTTGCCCAGCGCTTGACGGCCGGCCGGTACCGCTGCAGGAAGACGAGCTTCCCGGTGAACCCCTGCGCCGCGGTGACTCGGACCGTGAACCGGGACCCTCTGCGTGTGAGCCTGAGCTTCGGGCTCACCTTCACCGTCACCGTCGGGCTGTCGCTCGCGCGCCACTGGGCGCGATAGACGGTGTTCAGCGCCGGCTTCACGATGAAGCTCCAAGCGCCGCCGGCCGTCGACGTCGCGCTCCCGACCTGCGTGAACGTGGTCTTGCCGCACTCCTGTGCGGAGACGGAGACAGTTTCGCCGGTCTGTTGGCTCGAGACCACGCCCGAGAGGGTCAGCGGAGCCGCGAATGGAACCATCGGCTTCGGCGCCGCGAGTGTCACGGACGTCTTCGGTCCCGTCACGGTCACCGAGCCGCGGAAGGTGTTCCCCTGGCCGCCGGGATCGCGGTAGTTGAACTTCCCGCCGGCGTGGAAGAGGCACGATCCGCTCGCGCCCGGCTGCACCGTGAGGTTGCAGGGCGCCTTGTCGAAGACGACGCGGTGGGCCTTCGAGTCGGTGTTGCGCCAGGTGACCGAATCGTGCGCCGCAACCGTCACGTCACGCGGCGAGAACCCCGTGCTCGCGATCGTGACTGCGCGATCGGCCGCGCTTGCGGCCGGCAGTGCTGCGAGGGCCAAAACGAGTGCGGCGGCGAATTTCTTGCCCATGCCTAAGGCAATGCCCGTCTCACCCGGAAATGCAATCCCTCTTTACAAAGGTCTTACGGGCGCTCGAGCAGCGCAACCGTCTCCACGTGCGGCGTGTGAGGGAACATGTCCACCGGACGCGCGCGGCGCAGCTCGTAGTCCCAGTCGGCCGCGAGCTGCTTGACGTTCCCCGCGAGCGTCGTGGGATTGCACGAGACGTAGACGATCCGCGCGGCGCCGATCCGCCCGAGTCGGCGTACGGCCTTGTTGCTCAGCCCGGCCCGGGGAGGATCCACGACGACGACGTCAGGAGCGCCCGAGCGATCCTCCAGCTCCTCGATCGCCTGACCGACCTCGCCGGCGTAGAAGGCCGCGTTCGCGATCGCGTTCAGGTCGGCGTTCTCGAGCGCGCAGGCAATCGACTCCTCCGAGATGTCGACGCCCCAGACGGTCAAGGCATCGCGCGCCATCGTCAGCCCGATCGTCCCGATCCCGCAGTAGAGGTCCCAGACCGTCTCCTCTCCCGTGAGCTGCGCGTACTCCACCGCCAGCTCGTAGAGCCGCTCGGCCATCGCCGTGTTCGTCTGGAGGAAGGCCGTCGGCCTGACCCGGAAGCGCAGGCCGCCGATCGCCTCCTCGATCGCCTCCTCGCCCCAGAGCAGCGTCGTCGGGAGGTTCGTGACCTCGGCGGGGGACTCGTTCACGGCGTGGTGGATCGAGCGCACCTCTGGGAACCGCCGCAGCGCCCGGGTAAGGCCGTCCGCGTCGTGGAGCTCGCCCGGAGCCGTCACGAGCTGCACGAGCACCTGACCCGTGTTCCGTCCTTCCCGGTAGACGAGGTGCCGCAGGTAGCCGGTTCCTTCTGCCTGGTCGTACGCGCTGAGGCCAGCCTCCCGCGCCCAGTCGCGCACCGCGTGGCGGACGGCGTTGCCGAGGTCGGTCGTCAGCCAGCAGCGCTCGATGTCGAGCACCTCGTCCCAGCGCCCGGCCTTGTGGAACCCGAGCGAAGGTCCCGCGGGAGTGGACGTGAACGAATACTCCAGCTTGTTGCGGTAGTAGAAGATCGACTCCGCCGCCACGATCGGCTCGAGCGGCGGCTCCCGGATGCCGCCGATCCGCGTCAGCGCGTCACGTACCTGGTCAGCCTTCGCCTCGAGCTGCGCTCCGTAGGCGAGGTCCTGGAAGCGGCAGCCGCCGCAGGCCGGGTAGTGCTCGCACGGCGCCTCGACCCGCAGCGCGCTCGGCTCGAGCACCTCGACGGCCAATGCCTCGGCATGCCGCCGCTGCACCTTCGTCACCCGCGCCCGCACTTTGTCGCCGGGCAGCCCGCGGCGAACGAAGACCACGAAACCGTTCAGGCGGGCAACACCGTTGCCGCCGAAGGCGAGCGACTCGACCTCGAGCTCGAGCTCCTGGTCGCGGGTGACGGGGGCGCCCACCCCGGGAGGCTACGCGCTACGGGACGTCGCGCTTCAGAGCGGAGACGAGCCCGAGCGCCGCGAAGAGCGCCGCGTACCCGACGGCGAGAAAGCCTGCGGCCCAGAGGCCGAACGCGTAGTCCGGTCCCGCCACGATCCCTTCAGATCCGATCTCGACCGACGCATCCGTATTGACCAGGCGGTCGATGACGTTGCCGGGGAAGTAGTCGCCGACGCGGACGTCGGTCAAAGCGTCGATCGTGTGCCCCAGGAGCGGCTCGGCGACGAGGAACCAGACGAACGCCGTGACGATGGCGCCCACCTGGGACTGCATCAAGGCGCCCAGGCCCGCGCCGAGGACGCCCCAGACGGCCGCCGCGAACACGATTCGCCCGATGAGCTCCCAGTGCGCGCGCTCGAAGTCGAGCGGGATCCAGAAGCTCGCGACGATGAGCGCGAGCACGAGGGCCACGAGAGCCAGAGCGGCGCCGGCGAGGAGCGAGACGACGTCTTTGGCCGCGACGACGCGCTCGCGCCGCGGCGTCGTCAGGAAGGTCTGGGTGATCGTGCCGTGGCGGTATTCCCACGTCACGACGAGGATTCCGAGGATCAGCGTGAAGACCGGAACGATCGCGAGAATCCTGATCACGTCGAAGAGCCCCACTTCGTTCCCGAACGGGAGCGAGGAGTCGGCGTCGTGGGCCGTCGAAGCGCTGCCGACACCGATCAGGAGGAGCAGGCCGAGCACGAGCCCGAGCGACGTCCGCGGCGCAGTGCGGATCTTCAGGAGCTCTCCGTAGACGAGCCTCACTCGGTCGTCTCTCCCGCCGTCAGCTCCAGGAACGCCTCTTCGAGCGTCGCGCGCTCCGTCGCGAGCTCGTGAAGGATGATTCCGTTCGCGGCGGCAAGCTCTCCGACGCGCTCCGCCGTCCCGTCGCTTACCGTCAGGGCGCCCTCGTCGGTCTCGGCAACCCGCATGCCGGTTCCGGCCAGCAGCTCGCGGAGCCGCGCGGCCTCAGGGCTTCGAACCCGAACCGCGCCGGCCGCCCGCTCTGCAAGGTCGTGGGTTGTCGACTGCGCCACGAAGCGACCGCGGTGGATGATCACCACCTCGTCCGCGATCTGCTCGATCTCTGCGAGCACGTGGCTCGAGATCAGAATCGTCCGCCCCTGAGACGCAAGGGAGCGGAGGAGGTCGCGCAGCCAGCGGATCCCGGCAGGATCGAGGCCGTTCGCCGGCTCGTCGAGAACGAGCAGCTCGGGGTCGCCGAGCAGCGCCGCGGCCAGCCCCAGCCGCTGCCGCATCCCCATCGAGTAGCCGCCGACGCGCCGCTTGGCCGGCTCCTTCATCGCCACGAGCTCGAGGACTTCCTGGACTCGACTGCGCGGGATCCCGGCCTGCGCCGCGACGACGCGGAGGTGGTTGCGCCCCGAACGCCCAGGGTGGTACCGGGACGTCTCGAGCACCGCGCCCACGCGGTGGAGCGGATCGTCGAGGTCGCGGTACACCTTGCCCAGCAATCGGGTCGTGCCGGAGGTCGGATGGACGAGGCCGAGGATCGCCTTCAGCGTCGTTGTCTTGCCGGCGCCGTTCGGGCCGAGGAAACCCGTGATGCGGCTTGGCGTGACCTTGAAGCTCAGGTCGTTGACGGCGATGGTCTTGCCGTAGCGCTTGGTGAGGTGGTCGACTTCGATCATGCGAGCGCAGTGACGAGGACGGTGCGGCTGCGGGGACCGTCGAACTCGCAGAAGAAGATGCCCTGCCAGGTTCCCAGCGCGAGCCTACCCGCGTCGAGCGGCACGACCACCTGCGGGCTCATCAGCGCCGAGCGGATGTGCGATGGCGCGTTCTCCTCCCCCGCCTCGATGTGCTCCCAGCCCCAGTCGTCCCCGACGATCCGCTGAAGGGAGCGCTCGAAGTCCCGGGCGACGGCGGGGTCGGCGTGCTCGTTGATCGTCACACCCGCGGTCGTGTGAGGGACGAAGACGAGGGCGGCCGAGCCGTCGGCACCGGCAAGAGCAGCCGCGACGTCGCTGGTGATGTCGATGAGCTGCGTGCGCCGCTCACTCCGGAGGGTGATCTCGCGCACGGTGCGTCTTCAGGTGATGGTGCCGTGCTTCTGCCGAGGGAAAAGCAAGCCAGAGCGCGGACTCGGGACGCGTCCATATCCAGTGATATGGGCGCGGCCTGAGGCTACGGGCTGGCGCCGCTTTGCAGCCGGCAGAAGTGCGGATGACATTGCCTGGAGACGCACATAACTATCCTACGGCGACTTGACGGACACCCACCTCTCAACCCGCGAGCTCGACGGCTACCGCGAGAAGGTCGACCGCTTCATCGCGGAGCTGGACGAGGAGTACTACCTGCACTACGCGGGCCTCAAGGACACGCTCGACCTCGAGCCGATCTACGAGCGCTACCCCGAGCTCTCGAGCCTCGACCAGGCGCAGACGCTGGGCGCAGCGGCGAACGGCGACCGCGGAGTCTCCGAGCTGTGGCGCTTCGCCTCCGAGAACTTCCTCGCCGAGCTGACGCGGGAACACAGCGAGCGAACCGCCGCGCTGGAGGCCGAGCTCGAGGCGACCGCCGACGGCGAGACGGTGCCGTATCGGATGATCCGCCCGGTCATGGCGAACTCCGACGATCGCGCGAAGCGCGAGCGCCTGGAGCTCGCGAGGAACCGACTCACCGACGAGCACATCAACCCGGTCCTCGCCGACGCCGTGCGTCAGGCGAGCCTCGCGGTGCCCCAGCTCGGCTCGCCGACGTACCTCGAGCTCTACCGGCGCTTCGGCTTCCCGCTCGACGACCTCGCCGAGCAGTGCCGGGCGGTTCTCGAGTCGACCGAAAAGCTCTACGAGGAGACGGCCGACCGACTGTTCCGCAGTCGGGCCGGCGTCCCGCTGGCCGAGGCCGAACGCTGGGACGTCGCGCGCGTCTTCCGCGCGCCCGGCTGGGACGACGCCTTTCCCGCAGAGAAGATGATTCCGGCGCTCGAAGTGACGCTTGCCGACCTCGGCGTCGACCTGCGTGCCCAGGAGAACGTCGAGCTCGACATCGAGCAGCGGCCGAAGAAGAGCCCGCGCGCCTTCTGCGCGCCGATCGAAGTCCCCGATCGCGTCGTCCTCGTCATCCAGCCGATGGGCGGCGCCGACGACTGGCGCGCCCTCTTCCACGAGGCCGGCCACACGGAGCACTATGCGCACGTCTCGGCGGACCTGCCCGTCGAGGCGAAGCGCCTGGGAGACGTCTCCGTCACCGAGGCCTGGGCGACGATGATGGAGCACCTGCTGCTCGAGCCCGGCTGGCTTTCGCGCCGGCTCGACTTCCCGAAGCCCGACGAATTCGCCGCGGAGGCTGCGAGCGGCTCGCTCTATCTCCTGCGTCGCTACTGCGCGAAGCTCCTGTACGAGCTCGAGTTCCACGACACGGCCGAGCTCGACGAGAAGGCGATGTCGTCGCGCTACGTCGAGCTGCTCGCCGACGCGTTGAAGATCGAGCCGAGCGCGACGGATTACCTCGGCGATATCGACCCGAGCTTCTACGTGACCGGCTACCTACGCTCGTGGGCGCTCCAGTCCCAGCTGCGCGAGCACCTGCGGAAGCGCTTCGGCTCCGCGTGGTTCGCCGATGCGAAGGCCGGTGGGATGCTGCGCGAGCTCTGGTCGGAGGGCCACCGGCTGAACGCGGACGAGCTCCTCGCCGACGTCACGGGCGAGAAGGTCGAGCTGGAGGCGTTCGCCGAGAGCCTGCGCGAGCAGCTGGGGCGCTAGGCAGGGCTAGAGCGCGCCGCCGGCGGCCGGCGGTGCACCCGCCTCGAGGGGGCTCTCCTCCCCCGTCGTCCGCGCCAGCAGCTCCTCGACAAGCAGCAGATTGTCGCCGGCACGCTCGAGCGTCGCTAGCAGGTGGGACATCGACGAGACCTCCTCGCGCTGCTCCTGGAGGAACCAGTGGAGAAACTGCTCGCCGACGAGGTTTCCCTCCTCGCGCGCCAGCCCGACGAGGCCGACGATCTGATCCGTGACGCGTTTCTCTTGCTCGAGGGCGAGGGCGACCGCGGCCTTCGGGCTGTCGAACTCCGTCTGCGGCTCTGCCACGCCCGGGATCCGAATGTGTTCGTCTGCGTCGAGCAGGTACTGCACCATCATCATCGCGTGATTCCGCTCCTCCACCGCCTGGCGGTAGAAGTGGGCGGCGAGCTGAGGCAGCGACTCCGCGTCGTAAAGGACGGCGATCGCGACGTATTGCTGCGCGGCGGCGAACTCGTTGGCGATCTGCTCGTTCAGCGTGTCGGTGAACCGCGCCACGGGCCGAATCTAGCCGACTGGCCAGGGCACGACGTCCTGCAAAGTGAATACGCTTTATTCAATGTCGCATCGAAGACGGGTCCTGATCGCGGGCGCGGCCGGCCGGGACTTTCACAACTTCAACCTCGTCTACCGGGGCCGCCCGGAGCTCGAGGTCGTGGCCTTCACGGCGACGCAGATCCCGAACATCGAAGGGCGTGTCTATCCCGCTGAGCTCGCCGGCGATCTGTATCCCGCCGGGATCCCGATCCGTCCCGAGTCCGCGCTCGTGGACCTCGTCCGCGAGCAGGAGGTGGACGAGGTCGTCTTCGCGTACTCGGACGTGACGCACGAGCACGTGATGCACGTCGCCTCGCGGGCGCTCGCCGCGGGCGCGTCGTTCCGGCTGCTCTCACCACACGAGACGACGCTGACCTCGTCGAAGCCGGTTGTCGCCGTCTGCGCGGTTCGGACGGGCTCGGGGAAGAGCCAGACCACGCGCCACATTGCCGCGCTCTTGCGCGAGGACGGCAAGCGCGTCGCCGTGCTGCGGCACCCTATGCCCTACGGGGACCTGACGAAGCAGGCCGTCCAGCGCTTCGCCGACTATTCCGATCTCGACGCCGCCGAGACCACGATCGAGGAGCGCGAAGAGTACGAGCCGCACATCGCCGAGGGCAACGTCGTCTTCGCCGGCATCGACTACGCCGCCATCCTCGACCAAGCCGAGCAAGAGGCCGACGCGATCCTCTGGGACGGCGGCAACAACGACACGCCGTTCGTGAAGCCGAACATGCACGTGGTCGTCGTCGATCCCCACCGGCCCGGCCACGAGCTCCGCTACCACCCAGGAGAGACGAACCTGCGCATGGCGCACATGTGCGTCGTAAACAAGGTCGACACGGCGCCGCCCGAAGGGGTCGAGGCCGTCGTCGACGCGATTCGGACGCACAACCCCGGTGCGAGGATCGTCCTCGCCGCGTCGCCGTTCATCGTCGAAGAGAACGGCCTGACGATCGCGGGCAAGAAGGTGCTCGCGATCGAGGACGGGCCGACCCTGACGCACGGCGAGATGACCTACGGCGCGGCGGTGCTCGCTGCGAAGGCCAACGGCGCGGCCGAGCTGGTCGATCCGAGGCCGTTCGCTGTCGGTTCGATCGCGAAGACGCTCGAGGAGTGGCCGCACATCGAGGGGCTGCTGCCGGCGATGGGCTACGGGCGGGCGCAGGTTGCGGAGCTGAAGGAGACGATCGAGCGCTCCGACGCCGAGGTCGTCCTGATCGGCACGCCGATCGACCTCAGGCGCGTGATCGACTTCGACAAGCCGGCGTTGCGAGTGACGTATCGCCTGCAGGAGCTCGGTGAGCCCACTCTTGCCCACCTCCTCGCCGAGCACGGACTGATCAGCGGGACGCCAAGAGCCGCCGTCGCTTGACCACGGTTGTCGCGCTCGGCGGCAACGCGCTGATCAGGCGGGGCGATCGAGGCACAGCTACCGAGCAGGCCGCTCGACTGCGGGAGGTCGCGCCGTCGCTCGAGCCGCTCTTCCGCGAGCAGCGTCTCGTGATCACCCATGGCAACGGGCCGCAGGTCGGCAGCGAGCTCCTGCGCCAGGAGCGGGCCACGGAGGAGGCTCCGCCGCTTCCGCTCTACCTCGCCGTCGCTCAGACCCAGGCCCTGATCGGGTCGCTGATCGAAACCGAGCTCGCTCCGGCGCTGCGCCGCCGGATCGCGTGCGTCGTCACCCATGTGGTCGTCGAGGCGGCTGATCCCGCCTTCAGCCGGCCGACAAAGCCGATCGGCCCCTTCTATTCCGGCGACGAGGCGCGCGCGCTCGAGCGGGAGCGCGGCTGGACGGTGGTGGAGGAGAGCGGGCGCGGCTGGCGGCGGGCAGTGCCGTCGCCGGCGCCGCTCGAGGTCGTCGAGCTCGACGAGGTGCGCGCGGTGCTGGATGTGGGGGCGGTGCCGATCGCCTGTGGCGGCGGGGGCATCCCCGTCGTACGGCGCGACGGCCGGCTCGACGGGATCGACGCGGTGATCGACAAGGACCGGGCCTCCGCGGTGCTCGCGGCCGCGCTGGGCGCCGAGCGGCTCCTGATCCTGACCGACGTCTCCTCGGTGAAGCGGGGCTTCGGCACGCCGTCCGAGGAGGAGGTGCGTGAGCTGCGCGCAGACGACGCCGAGGTACTGCTGCCGGAGCTCGCGGAGGGCTCGATGCGGCCGAAGGTCGAGGCGGCGATTGCGGTCGCACGCGCCGGCGGCGAGGCGATCATCACCGCACTCGAGAGCGTCGACCGCGCGCTCGCCGGGGAGGCAGGCACGAAGATACGGGCGTGACCACGCCGCTCACCCGCTACGCGCCCTCAGAGGGCGGGTACGTGGCGTACCAGGTCTTCGGCTCGGGCCCGAGGGACCTCGTGTTCGTTACGAGCTGGGCGACCAACCTGGATGTCATGTGGGAGGAGCCGCGTATGGCGGCGTACCTCAACCGCCTGGGCTCGTTCGCACGCGTCCTGTGCTTCGACAAGAGAGGCTCGGGCGTCTCGGATCCCGTGCCCCTGACGTCGCCCCCGCCGCTCGAGGAATGGATGGACGACGTCAGGACGGTGATGGACGCCGTGGGCATGACGCAAGCCGCGCTCTTCGGGGACGCGGAGGGCGGGCCCATGGCGATGATGTTCGCCGCCTCGAACCCGGACCGCGTGCCGGCGCTCGTCCTGTCCAACACCTATGCGCGCTGGCGGCGCGCCGACGACTATCCGATCGGGATGCCCGACGAGACGTGGGAGAAGCTCGTCGACCGGTACGAGCAGAACTGGGGCGTGACCAGCGAGATCCTCGGCCTCACCGCCCCTTCGCTGGCGAACGACCCCACCTTCAGCAGCTGGTTCATCCGCTACCAGCGTGCGGGCATGGCACGCGGCGCTGCGACGGCCATGTACCGCGTCGTGACGAGCATGGACGTCAGATCGATCCTGCCGGCGATCCGCGTCCCGACGCTCGTCCTCCAGCGCGCGCAGGCGCACCACTATCGGCCGGCGTTCGGGCGCTACCTGGCCGAGAACATCACAGACGCGAAGTACGTGGAGGTGCCAGGTGCGGACACGTTCCCGTTCGGCGCCGGCGACTCGACGGAGCTCCTCGACGAGGTGGAGGAGTTCCTGACGGGGACGAGATCAAAGCCGGTCCACAACCGCCAGCTCGCGACCGTCCTGCTCACCGACATCGTCGGCTCGACGCGCCTCGCAGCCGAGCGGGGCGACGCAGCCTGGACTCGCGCCGTCCGGGAGCACGACGAGCTGGTACGTGATCATCTACGCGCCTACCGCGGACAGGAGGTCGATCACACAGGTGACGGATTCCTCGCGGCGTTCGACGGACCGGCGCGCGCGGTCACGTGCGCCATGCGGCTGGCCGAAGAGCTCGAGCGGCGAGGGATCACGATCCGCGCCGGCATCCACACCGGCGAGGTCGAGCTGGCCGACGGCAAGCTCCGAGGCCTCGCCGTGCACATCGCAGCGCGAGTGATGGCTGCCGCGGAGCACGGCGGCGTCCTCGTCTCCGGGACCGTCCGCGATCTGGTCGTCGGCTCCGGCATCGAGTTCGAGGACTGCGGCGAGCGCGAGCTGCGGGGTGTCCCCGGCACCTGGTTGCTCGCGCAGGTCGTGAGAGCTCCGTAGGGACCGAACCGGTCCCTGCCGCTGAGCGAATACGCCGCGACCCCCGAGTGAAAGGAGCCGCATCTCCCATGCGCACTCTCGTATTCGCCATGTGCGGCGTCGCGCTAGCAGCCGCCGTGCTCGTCCTCAGAGGCCCCGCGCCCGAGGCGGGCAAGGCTTCGAGCCACCGCGAGGCGCCGCTGATCGCCGAGGATCCCTCGGCCGACACGACCGACCTGTACGCGTTCAGAAGCCCCGACGCGCCGGACGCGCTGACGGTGATCGCGAACTGGATCCCCGCCGAGGACCCAGCCGCAGGGCCGAACTGGTACCGCTTCTCCGAGCGGGCGAGGTACCTGATCAAGATCGACCGGAACGGCGACGCGAAGCCCGACGTCACCTACCGCCTCCGGTTCACGAACCGCGAGGATTCGCTCTTCCTCGGCAACACGGTGCAGGACTACACCGTCACGCGCGTGACGCGCGGTGACGAGGAGGTCATCGCGCGCGGCGTCACTCCGCCGAACAACATCGGCCCGCGGTCGACACCGAATTACAACCAGCTGGCGCAGAACGCGGTCACGCCGCTTCGCGGCGGCGGCAAGGTCTTCGCCGGCCAGCGCGAGGACGCGTTCTTCGCCGACATCGGCGCGATCTTCGATCTCGTCGCGATCCGCAAGGGCACCGGGAACATGGGCGGCGGGAAGGACTTCTTCGCCGGCTATGCCGTCCACGGGATCGCGCTCCAGATCCCGATCGCGCAGCTCGACGATGCCGATCACGTCGTCGGCGTCTGGGCGACGACAGAGCGACCGCGGCTGAAGATCCGTCAGTACCGGCGCAACGGCGTCCGGCGCTTCCACCAGGAGCGGCACTGGGTTCAGGTCTCGCGCCTCGGTAACCCGCTGATCAACGAGGTGGTCATCCCAACCACGCTCAAGGACCGCTGGAACCGCCTGAGCCCGGACAGCGATGCGCAGTTCGAGCAGTACTACCGCGAGCCGATCCTCGCGAAGGTGATCAACCAGCTGTACGGCCTCGGCGTCCCGGAGACGAACCGTGACGACCTCGTCGCCGTGCGGCTGACCGGCGTGCCCGGGCTGAACTTCACCGGCTCGAAGCTCGCGGACATGCTGCGGGTGAACCTCTCGGTCGCGCCGACGGCGACACCAAACCGGCTCGGCGTCCTCGGTGGCGACACCGCCGGCTTCCCCAACGGCCGGCGGCTGGAGGACGACGTCGTCGACATCGCCGAGCGCGCGGTAGCCGGGAAGCTCAAGGGCCATCCCGCCGGCGACCTGCTCGGTGACGGCGTCGACGGGAACGACGTGACGAGGCTCGGCAGCTTCCCGTACGAGAACGACCCGCCGAGCGGGTTCGACAATTCCAAGGGCCAGCAGAAGCCGTGACGCGGGCCCTGATCGCAGTGGTGGTGGCGGCGCTAGCCGCCACCACCCTGCTCGTCGGCGGCGCGGTCCGCGGGAGCGACGACGCGGCCGCGCTACCCGGCTCGAAGCAGCTCGTGCGCGCCGGGCTGCAGGAACAGCAGCTCGCCCGGCGGTCGGGAGAGCCCGAGCACTACACGCGGTCGGAACGGGCCCTCCGCCAGGCGCTCGACCGCGACCCGAACGACCTCCACGCGCTCATCGGTCTTGCCTCGCTCGCCAATACGCGCCACCACTTCCGTGAAGGGCTCGCCCTCGCGAGACGTGTCCGGTGGCTGTCACCGGACACGGCCCTTGCGTACGGCGTGATGGGCGACGCGCTGATCGAGCTCGGCCGGTACGAGGCTGGCTTCCGTGCGTACGACCGGATGGTCGCGCTGAAGCCGAGCATCGCGGCGTACGCCAGGGTTGCCCAGGCCCGCGCGTCGCTCGGCGACGCCGCGGGAGCGCGCAGGGCCATCGAGCTGGCGCTCGATGCCGCCGTCGATCCGCAGACTCGCGCGTGGGCGTACGTCGAGCTCGGACGGCTGGAGCGCTCTGCGCGTCGGCTGGGCTCGGCCGCGCGACGATTCCGGCAGGCGCTGGCGGTCTCGCCGGACAACGCCATCGCGCTCGAGGCACTCGGCGGGACGGAGGCGGCGCGCGGAAACCTCGTTCGGGCAATCGGCCTCCAGCAGAGGGCGGTCGCGCTGCGGTTCTCGCCGCAGTTCGCGGCGTCGCTCGGCGATCTCTACGCCGTCACGGGGCAACGGCAGGCGGCTCGGCGCGCCTACGCCCTCGTCGCCGACCAAGATCGCCGGCTCGCGGCGAACGGTGTCGACACCGACCTCGACCGGGCGATGTTCCAGCTGGAGCATGGCATCGACCTCAGCGGCTCCCTCGCGCTTGCGCGTCGTGGCTACGCGAAGCGGCCGGGCATCGAGGCGAACGAGGTGCTCTCGTGGGCGCTCATCCGCAACGGGCGTTGCACTGAGGCGATTCCGTACTCGGATGCCGCGCTGCGCATCCCCGACGGCCACCGGTATTTCCACCGAGCGATGCTCGAGCGGTGCCTCGGGCGGGAGGGCCGCGCGCAGCGACTGTTCCACCAGGCGCTGGCCACGGATCCCAACTTCTCGTCGATCTGGGCAAGCTATGCCCGGAGGCAGCTGCGCTGAACGAACTTCACGACCTGGCGGCGGCGTACGTCCTCAACGCGCTCGACCCAGAGGACCGCTGGACCTACGAACGGCACCTCGACAGCTGCGAGCGCTGCCGGAAGGAGGTCGCCGCGCTCCGAGAAGGAGCGGCGCAGTTGGCGTACGCCGCCGAAGGTCTGGAGCCGGGGCCCGAGCTGCGCGAGCGCATCCTGCGGGCGGCGCGCGACGAGCGGCCCGCACGAGTAGTGCCGCTGCGACGGCGCTGGATCTTCCCGGCGACCGCCCTCGCAGCTGCGGCCGCGGCTGTCGCCGCAGTCGGCCTCGGCCTCTGGGGGAACTCGCTGCGGGATCAAGTCGACCGGCAGCGGGTGGTTGCCTTCGAGGGCGGCCCCGGCCGGCTCGTGATCTCCGGCGACGACGCGTCCCTCGTCACCTGCCTCAACCGGGCGCCCGCGAGCAAGACCTACGAAGCCTGGGTGATCCAGGGGAAGACTCCGCGCCCGGCCGGTGTGTTCCCCGGCGGCTGCGGGACGCTGAAGCTGACGCACCCGGTCGAGCCCGGCGACGTCGTCGCCATGACCCTCGAGGACGAGCCGGGCGCGGACACGCCCCACGGCGACATCCTGATGAGCGCCAATGTCTGAGGACGCGTTGGCATTGGCGCCGCTTGCCGGCCGCAGGCGCACGCGCGACCGGTCCGACGAGGAGCTGCTCGAGGCCATCGGCGCGGGCGACGAGGCGGCGCTGGGTGCGCTGTACGACCGCTTCGGCCGCGTCGCGTACGGCGTCGCCCTGCGGATCCTGCGCGACCAGGCCCTTGCCGAAGACGCCGTGCAGGAGGCCTTCCTCGCGATCTGGCGCTCCGCCGACAGTTATCGCCGGGAGCGCGCGAAGCCGTCCACGTGGATCCTGACCCTGGTGCACCGACGCGCCGTCGACCTCGTGAGACGCGAGGACCGCCGGCGAGGAGATGGGCTGGCCGAGACGCCCCAGGCTCTCGCCACGGCCGTACCAGAGGAGGCGCTGCTGCGCGAGCGGCGGGTGGCGGTGCAGTCGGCGCTCCAGGCGCTCCCGGGCGAGCAGCGGCAGGCGCTCGAGCTCGCCTACTACGGCGGGTACACCCAGTCCGAGCTCTCCGCGCACCTCGGCGTACCCCTGGGCACCGTCAAGAGCCGGATGTTCGCCGGGTTGACGCGCCTGCGCGAGCTCGTTCCCGAGCAATGAGAAGGGCGGCCTCGCGGCCGCCCTTTCGCCGTGGATCGGGGTTGAGGGAGAGAGTTAGGAGTGCTTGGACTTCCCCTCGATCGTCGCCTTGTGGCCGCTCCCGACCTGGATCCGGCGCGGCTTGGGCGCCTCGGGCTTCTCGACGGTGATCTCGAGCACGCCGTCGTGGTAGTCCGCGCTGACGTCGTTCTCGCTGACGCCCTGTGGCAGCCCGACGGTCCGGGAAAAGCTGCCGAACCGGCGCTCGTAACGGTAGAAGCGGTCGCTCTCGGCCTCGTCGGTGCGCTCGCGCTCACCGCTGACCGTCAGTGAACCATCGTCGAACTCGACGGAGATCTTGTCCTCGGGGATCCCGGGCAGATCGAACGCGTACACGAGCTCGCCCTCGGTCTCCCAAACGTCCACGGCGGGCACCCACGTGCGGCTGTCCTCACCGTTGGCCTGGCCGAGGAAGGCGCTCATCAGCCGGCCCATGTCGTTCTGCAGGGCAGCGATCTCGCGAAACGGCTCCCAGCGAACCAGTGTTGCCATCGTCATTCCTCCTGTGGTTACGAACCTTAACTACGGCGGAAGAATAAAACCTAAGCGCGTGCTTGTCAAGTCACCTCAAGTCTAGTATCGACGCCGTGCCAGGCCTGCCGGAGACGCTCAAGGGCCGGAGCTTCACGCGCGTTGCCGACTTTGCGTCGGAGGAGCTCGAGCTCGTCCTCAACGTGGCGGAGCAGCTGAAGGCATTGCCGCGGCAGGAGCAGCAGGTCCTCCCCGGCCGCGCCCTCGGGATGATCTTCCAGAAGCCCTCGACGCGGACACGGGTCTCGTTCGAGGTCGGGATCGCGCAGCTGGGTGGCTACGGCCTCTACCTCCGCGCCGACGACCTCCAGCTCGGGCGCGGCGAGTCGATCCGGGACACGGCGACGGTGCTGTCTCGCTACCTGGACGCGATCATGATCCGGACCTTCGCGCAGTCGGACGTCGCCGAGCTCGCCGAGCACGCGCAGATCCCGGTGATCAACGGCCTAACGGACGAGACCCACCCCTGCCAGGCCCTCGCCGACGTGCTCACGATCAAGGAGCGCCTCGGCGGGCTCGCGGGCGTGCGTGTGGCATACCTCGGCGACGGGAACAACGTGTGCTCGTCGCTGATGGTTGCCGCCACCCGACTGGGTTCGAGCTTCGTTGCCGCCACCCCTGTCGGCTATGAGCCGGACGGGCGCGCCGTGACGATCGCGCGGGAGTCGGGCACCGTCCACCTCACGCATGATCCCGTCGAGGCGGTCCGCGGGACCGACGTCCTCTACACCGATGTCTGGACGAGCATGGGGCAAGAGGAGGAGCGCGAGCGGCGCCTCCACGATCTTGCGGGCTTCGGGATCACGGACGAGCTGCTGATCGAAGCCGGCGAGGATGCGATCGTCCTTCATTGCCTGCCGGCCCACTACGGCGAGGAGATCACCGAGGAGATCCTCTACGGGCCGCAATCAGCCGTCTGGGACCAGGCCGAGAACCGTCTCCATGCCCAGAAGGCGCTCATGGCGCTCGTCATCCGGTAACGGATGCTCCCCATCAAGGACAACGCTCCGACACGGTCGTTTCCGATCGTCACTGTCGCGCTGATCGCGATCAACACGGCCGTCTGGCTGCTCTACGAGCTGCCGAACCTCGACCATGCGGTAAACCAGCTCGCGTACCAGCCGTGCGAGGTCGACCGGTCCTGCTCCGTCGTCGGCGAGGATTGGCCCGTGAACATCGTCACCTCGATGTTCATGCACGGCGGCTGGGTCCACCTGGCGGGAAACATGCTCTTCCTCTGGATCTTCGGGAACAACGTCGAAGACGCGCTCGGCAAGGTCCGGTTCGTCGTCTTCTACCTGCTCGGCGGCTTCGCGGCGACGGCCCTGCAGACCGTCGTCACCCTCTCCCTCGGCACCCCGGCGGACGCCCAGATCCCGAACCTCGGCGCGAGCGGCGCCATCTCGGCGGTGCTCGGGGCCTACCTCGTCCTGCTGCCCCGGGCCAGCGTCGTCACGCTCATCTTCTTTTTCTTCATCATCATCCGCGAGTTCCCCGCCTGGGTCTTCCTGATCGTCTGGTTCGTGCTTCAGCTCTGGGCTGGCGGCTTCTCGCTCATCCAGCCGCAGGAGGGCGGCGGCGTCGCGTTCTTCGCCCACATCGGCGGGTTTGTCTTCGGCGTCGTGGCTGCACCCGTATTCCGAAAACGCCAGCCGCTCGCGCCGGCCTATTGACCGACTTCGAGGAACACGTGCGCGCGGCGCTGGACGACCTCCCACCGGAGCTCGCAGCGGCGCTCGAGAACGTGGCGGTCGTCGTCGAGGAGGAGCATCCGGACGAGCCCGACCTGTTCGGTTGGTACGACGGCGTCGGGCCCGGGCGCGATCCCGCCGGCGCTCTGCCCGACCGGATCGTGATCTACCGCCGGCCGCTGGAGCGAGCGTTCCCCGCTGTCGGCGAGCTGCGCCGCGAGATCCGGATCACCGTCCTGCACGAGGTCGGTCACTTCTTCGGGCTGGACGAGGACCGGATCGACGAGCTCGGGTACGGCTAGTCGGCGACGTCAGGCCGCCAGTCGAGATAGGCGGCGTACCCGTCGGCGATCACGAAGCGACGCCGCTCGTGCTTGTCCAGGTCAATGAGGTAGAGGCCGACGAACTGCATGTTCTCCAGCGCCTCCTGCATCGAGAAGGCGACCTTCTTCCCGTCCGGCGACCACTCGATGTCGATCGCGTTCGACTGGCCGTAGTTCTCGACCTCGGTTCCGTCCGGCCGGATGACGTAGATCAGGCCGCCGTTCGTGTACGCGACGAGATCACCTTTCGGCGACCAGTCGTAGGTCTCGCCGACGCTGTTCGCGATCTTCTTCTTGGCGCCGGAGAGGGAGATCGTCCAGAGCGGGCCGCCGAGTCCGCCGCGGCGCTCCAGCACGGCGATTTCCGAGTCGCCTGGAAGCCAGGACGGTTGCGTGTACTGGCCCTTCAGGCCGGTCTGGGAAAGGCGGCGAAGCCCGCTGCCGTCCACGCCGATCGTGAAGAGCTCGGTCTTGGTCGTGATGCAGCACTCGCCGCCGGGCTTGCGCTTGTAGGCGTAGCGGACGAACGCGACCCGCTTCCCATCGTGCGAGACCGCCGGCGACGAGCCGACGACCAGCTTGCGCGGCGCAGTCTTCCCGTCCACGGAGAGGACGTAGATGGTCGAGAGCTTCGGCGCCGCAAGCGGGCGCTCGACCACGAGCGAGGTGCCGCCGTTAGCCCATCCCGGCAGCGTTCCCTCGGCGATCTCGCGCTCCCCCGTACCGTCCTCGTTCACGATCGAGGTCATGAGTGAGCTGACCCCGCCCTGTGGTCGATACCGCACGAATGCGATCTTCTGCCCGTCGGGCGACCAGATCGGCAGTGCGGGATTCGCGCCCCGCTTCGCGCCGCTCACCCTCCGGGCCTTCTTCCCGTCGTCCTGGACGACGATGATCCGCGTCGGGACTTCGTCGCGGACCGTGCTGTAGGCGATCTCGTCGTGCTTCTCGCCGCCGCCGCAGCCGCCGACGAGGATTAGCCCCAGGAGGGCGAGGGAATGGCCGATCAGCCTCCGTCGTTTTTTCATGCGTGAGAACACTTACCGAAATTCGTAGCGAGATCGAGCGCGCAAGCGAGGAGCGTGCCGCTCTCCTGCACCGTCTGTCCGAAGGACATGACGCTGTCCTCGCCGCCGAGCTGCGCGAGCTCGACGCCCGAATCTCCGAGCTCTGGGACGAGCACCGCTTGGCCCGCGCCCAGGCCCGCTTCGGCGATCGCGACGAGATCATCCGTCGCGCCCGCCTCGAAGAGCGCATCGACCGAGCCGCCTAACAAGCGAAAACGGGGAGGGGCGCCGAGGCGCCCCTCCCTGCAGAACCGATCAGTCCTTCGGCTTGACGTCGACGAAGGCGTGGCTGATGTTGGTGTGGCCGAGGCTGTCCGTCGCCTCGATCCGCACCTCGTAGGTGCCGCGGTGCTGGTACTTGTGCAGCACCGTCGGCCCTGCGGTGGTCTCGTACGCCGTCCCGTCACCGAAGTCCCAGCGGTACTTCGTGATCCCTGCGCCGACGCTCGACGACGCAGACGCGGTCATCGTTGCCCGCTTGCCCGGCCCGTCGGACGAGGACGCGAGGCCGACCGAGAGCCGGTCGAGCAGCCAGTCCATCGTCCGGTCGCCGAGCTGCGTCGCCGTGGTCCCGCCGGTGAGGCCCTCGACGCCGAAGCCCATCGAGGCGGCGCGGTAGAGGTACTCCTGCCGCTCCTCGTCGAGGGTCGGATCCGAGGTCCGGCCGTGCGAGACGCCGGCGCCCGCTCCCGTCTGGAAGAAGCGCTGCGTTGTGTGGCGCGAGTTGTACGTATCGGTATCGAACGACGGTGACGAGCTCCCCTCGACGGAGGTCTGGGAAAGCCCCAGCGCCATGCCGGCGAACGGACCGAGACCCGTCGTCCCGGCGGGGTTGACGCTGTCCGCCTCGTACGCCAGCCCGAGGTAGCCGCTGTAGATGCGGCCCCGGTCGAGGCGAGAGTGATACGTGCCGCTGTCCTCGGCGAGGGCCAGGTTCTGCCCGAGCGCCCAGATGCGGCCGCCGCTGTCGAGCCATTCGGCGAGGTTGTCGTGATCCTCGCCGAAGAACCCGCTCAGCGCGTTGAAGTCGTTGTTGTCCCCGGTGAAGAGGACAACTGCCCGGTACTTGTAGAGGTTCATCAAACCGGGCTTTGCCTGCGGCGTGAACGGCGGCAGGCCCATGTCGAGGTAGTCGTAGGTGAGCCCGAGCGAGTCGAGCATCGCCGTGTATGCCGCCTTGCGATCGGCGAGACCGCCCGTGCTCGAGCCGTCGTCGTCGATCAGCAGGACGTCCTTCTGGAGGGTCGGCAGGACGCGGAACCACACCGGGATGTGGAGGCG
>Ga0126313_10000331_pt1 | contig 22021 bp, 19 predicted proteins | sample Plot105A_FD_89954 | JGI IMG/M metagenome (GOLD analysis project Ga0126313, IMG submission 89954) | Serpentine soil microbial communities from UC McLaughlin Reserve, CA, USA - Plot105A | ecosystem: Environmental > Terrestrial > Soil > Grasslands | place: USA: UC McLaughlin Reserve, Lake County...
CGGGATGGCCGGGAGGAGCACGACGTCGTCCTCCGCCTCGAGTGCGACCCGGCGACAGATCTCGGCCGTGATCCGCAGATCGGTGTCGATCGGGAGGTGCGGCCCGTGATCCTCGAGCGTCGCCACGGGGATGAGGCAGACTCGATCCTGCTCGGCCGCCGTCCGCACCTCGGGCCACGTGAGCCGCTCGTAGAGGAGCGGGGTGCCCCACATCAGCGGGCCACCGTCTGGCTCTGCTCCCGCATGAACGACTGCACGTAGTACGGCCCGAGCCCACCCTTGCCGGTCGAGCCGCTCGACTTCCAGCCCGGGAACGACTGGATTCCCGGCCACGCGCCGGTCGTCGCGCCTGCGCGGCGGTTGACGTAGACGACGCCCGCCTCGATCTCGTCCAGGAACCGCTCGACCTCGGCCTCGTCCTCGCTGAAGATCCCCGCCGTCAGGCCGTAGACGACGTCGTTCGCCTCCGCGAGCGCCTCGTCGAGCGAGGCGACCTTCGTCACCGTGACAAACGGAAGGAAGATCTCGTCGCGCGTGAGCCGGTGGCCACGCGGGAGCCCGGAGACGACCGTCGGCTCCACGAACCAGCCCGGGAGTTCCGGCCGCGAGCCCCCGGCGACGACCTCGCCGTCGCGCGCCGCCTCCTCGACGGCCCGCCCGAAGCGAGCGGCCGCCGCCTCGTTCACGACCGGCCCGAGGTACGTCTCGTGATCGGCCGGGTCCCCCACGCAAAGCCCCGCCGCGTAGTCGCCGAGGCGCGAGAGGAACTCGTCGTGCACCTCGGCCGCGACGACGGCCCGCGAGCACGCGCTGCACTTCTGGCCCGAGAAGCCGAACGCGGACTTCGCGATGCCCTCGACCGCCTTCTCGAGGTCGGCGTTCGCCGTCACGATCGCGGGGTTCTTCCCGCCCATCTCGGTGAGCGCCGGCCTGGCGTACGCGCCCTCGGTCAGCTGCTTCGCGATCGCGCGGCCGACCTCTGCCGAGCCTGTGAACGCGATCCCGTCGACGTCGCCGGAGACGAGCGCACGTCCCGTCGCCTCGCCGCCGTGGACGACGTTCGCGACGCCTGCCGGGAGACCGGCGAGGATCTCCGCGAGGAGCGCGCCGCAGAACGGCGTATCCTCCGACGGCTTCAGGACGATCGCGTTGCCGGAGACGAGCGCCGCGGAGCTCATGCCGAGGGCGAGCGCGACGGGGAAGTTGAAAGGCGCGATGACCCCGAAGACGCCGTAGGGTTTCAGCACCGAGCGGTTGCGCTCGTCCGCGGAGAGCGACCCGAGCGGCACCTCGTAGCCGCGGTGCTGCTCCATGTGGGCGCAGTACGTCTCGATGAGGTCGACCGCCTCCTCGACCTCGCCGATCGCCTCGATGCGGTTCTTGCCCGTCTCGAGCGAGACCGCCGCGGCGAGCTCGATGCGGCGGTCGCGGATCCGCTGTGCCGCCTCACGGAGAAGCGCGACGCGCTCGCCGTACGGAAGCGCGTGCCACGCCGGCTGCGCTGCGTGCGCCAGCGCGAGTGCGTCGGCGACGACCTCCGCGCCCTCGTGGGCGCGGCTCGCGATCTGGTCCGTCCGGGACGGGTCGTGCCGCTCGAAGACCCTGCCCGCGTCGCGCTCTTCGCCGCCCACGACGTGCGGAAGCGGCCCGTGGTCGCGCGCCCGGGCGGCCTCGAGCGCAAGCTCGAACTCGGCGTCGACCGCCGGATCGGCGGTTCCCGTCGTGTACGTGATTCGCGTCGCCATCGCCCTGACCTCGCGAAGCCTCTCACAGGTCGCGCGACGGTGGGGACGTAGGGTCCGTCCGTGATCCCCCGGGCCGTCGTCTGTCCCGACAGCTTCAAGGGGACGCTGACGGCGGCGGCGGTCTCGACGGCGCTCGCCCTCGGGCTGCGGCGCGCGGGACTCGACGCGGACGAGTTGCCCGCGGCCGACGGAGGCGAAGGGACGCTCGCGGCGCTCGGAGGCGAGCGACGGATCGCCACAGTGTCCGATCCGCTCGGCCGCGCAGTCGAGGCAGAATGGCGACTTCGCGCCGACGGCACCGCGGTCGTCGAGGCGGCGCAAGCCAGCGGACTCACGCTGGTCCACGGCGGCGAGCGCAACGCATGGGCGGCTTCGTCGCGGGGCACCGGAGAGCTGATCGTCGCGGCAGCGTGCGCAGGAGCCCGCGGCATCATCGTCGCCGCGGGAGGGACGGCGACGACCGACGGCGGCGCGGGCGCCGTCGAGGCGCTCCGAGACGCGAGCGTCGAGGTCGAGCTCACGGTCCTGTGCGACGTCCGAACGGCCTGGGAGGACGCGGCGCGCGTCTTCGCCCCGCAGAAGGGCGCCGATCCCACGACGGTCGCGCGGCTCGAGACGCGGCTCGACGAGCTCGCCTCGCAAGCGCCGCAGGATCCCCGCGGCGTCCCGCTGACCGGCGCGGGGGGCGGGCTCTCGGGCGGCCTGTGGGCCTTCGCCGCCGCGCGGCTCGTGCCCGGCGCGCCCTTCGTGCTCGACGCGCTCGGGCTCGACGAGCGCCTCGCCGCCGCGTCGCTCTGCATCACGGGCGAGGGTCGCCTCGACGAGCAGACGCTCGCCGGGAAGGTCGTGTCCGAGGTGGCCGCACGGTGCGCCCGGGTCGGCGTGCCGTGCCACGCGGTCGTCGGAGAGGCCGCGCTGCCGGCCGACGCGCTCGGGCTCGCGAGCGTCCGCGAAGCGGGAACGCTCGAGCAGATCGCGGCAGTCGCGGCTTCCCTGGGTCGCTCCGTTCTCCGCCGCGGCGCGTAACCTGGGCGCGTGCCGGAACCCTGATGGGAACGATCGTCGTCGCCTACGACGACCCCGAGTCCGAGACGCTCGAGCGCGCCGCGGCGCTCGCACACGCGCTCGGCTCCAGTCTCGTCATCACGAACGTCACCCCGACCGCGGACGCTGGCGAGGCCTCGGGCGCCAGCGGAGAGTCGCGCCGTCGCCTCGACGAGGCGCAGACCGTGCTCGGCGAACGGGGGGTCGCCGCCGAGTTCGTCGACCGGACCGGGCAGCCGGCGGAGCAGATCGTGCTCCTGGCGCGTGAGCGGAGCGCCGACCTGATCGTCATCGGGACTCGGCGAAAGCGGTTCTTCGAGCGGCTCGTCGAGGGAAGCGTGCTCCAGGAAGTTCTGCGCCACGCCACCTGTGACGTCCTGGTGGTTGCCTAGGCAGCCGCGACGGCGGGAACGATGAACGATCCCAAGCTCGCGATCGCAGGCCTCATCATCGGCGTTCTCGTCGGGATGACGGGGATGGGCGGCGGCTCCCTGATGACGCCGATCCTGATCCTGCTCTTCAACTTCAACCCCACGATCGCAATCGGGACGGACATCCTGCACGGCGCCGTCTTCAAGTCCTTCGGCGCGGTGCGGCATCGGCGGCTCGGGACGGTGCTCGCGCGGCTCGGCTCCTGGATGTTCGTCGGAAGCGCGCCAATGTCGCTCCTCGGCGTCTGGGTCGCGACCTACCTGACCGATCGCTACGGCGACAGCATCGACTCGGTCCAGGTCGCATCCTCGGCGTGACCCTGCTGCTCGGAGCGGTCGCGTTCGTCGCCAAGGCGTTCGCGCACGGCAAGCCGACAGGCGGCCTGAAGCGCCTCACGCCGCGGGACCGCGTCAAGGCGATCGCCATCGGCGCTGTCGGCGGGTTCATCGTCGGCCTGACCTCCGTCGGCAGCGGCACGTTCTTCGCGCTCATGATGGCGCTCTCGTTCCCGCTCGCCGCACGCTACATCGTCGGCACCGACATCTTCCACGCGGCTGCACTGCTCTGGGTCGCGGGCTTCGGGCACCTGGTGGCCGGAAACGTGAATCTCGGTGCGATCGGCTGGCTCCTCGTGGGTTCGATCCCAGGCGTCCTGGTCGGGAGCCAGGTGAGCGTGCGGCTACCCGACCGTGCGCTTCGGCTAACCCTCGCGGCCGCGCTCGCCCTGAGCGGGGTCGAGCTCCTTGACGTCCCCTACGCGGACCAGATCGTCGTCGCCGTGCTGATCGGCGCGCCCATCGCGGTGGGCGTCTGGCTCGCGTTCAGCCGACGACGCGCGAGCCGATCGTTCGAGCCGCCGCCGACCCGCCCGCAGCGCGCCCCGAGCCCCGCGAAGGACTAGGAGGCGTGTGAGCCCGACCGCCGAGACGATCCGGGTTCTCGAGCCCGCCACCGAGGACGTCCTCGCCGAGCTCCCGCAGGCGACTGCCGCGGACGCCGACGAGGCTGTCGCCCGCGCGAAGGAGGCTTTCCCCACCTGGCGCACCGTCACCCCGGAAAAGCGGGCGTCACTGCTCCTCGCCCTCTCTGAGGCGGTCGCGGCATCCGCCGAGGACCTCGCGAGGCTCGAGGCGCGGAACGTGGGCAAGCCGATCTCTGATGCACGCGGCGAGGTCGGGATGGTCGCGAACGTCTTCCGCTACTACGCCGGCGCGCCCGAGCGCCTCGTCGGCCGGACGATCCCGGTCGCGGACGGTGTCGACTTGACGTTCCGCGAGCCGCTGGGCGTCGTCGGCCTGATCACACCGTGGAACTTCCCGCTGCCGATCGCCTCGTGGAAGCTGGGGCCCGCGCTCGCGGCCGGGAACACGGTCGTCCTGAAGCCCGCCGAGCTCACCCCGCTGACGGCGATCGAGCTCGAGCGGCTGGCGCTCGAGGCCGGAATCCCTGAAGGGGTCCTGAACGTGGTCGTCGGTCCCGGCCGGGTGGTCGGCGAGCGACTTGCCGAGCACCCGGATGTCGCGAAGATCGCGTTCACGGGCTCGACGGCGGTGGGGCAGCGGGTCGCGGCCGTCGCGGCCCGGACGGTCAAGCGCGTCACGCTCGAGCTCGGCGGCAAGTCGGCGAACGTCGTCTTCGCCGACGCGGACCTCGAGGGAGCCGCTGCGGCGGCTCCGTTGGCCGTCTTCGGGAACGCCGGCCAGGACTGCTGCGCGCGCTCCCGGATCCTCGTCGAGCGCTCAGCGCTCGATCGGTTCTTGGAGGCGCTCGAGCGCCCGGTCAAGGCCCTCCGCGTCGGCGACCCGCTCGACGACGAGACGCAGATGGGTCCCCTCATCTCGGCCGAGCAACGGGAGAACGTGGCCTCGTACGTCGAGGACGGCGGGCCCGTCGCGTTCCGCGGCGACGCCCCGGACGGCCCCGGCTTCTGGTTCGCGCCGACGGTGCTCTGTCCCGTGTCGAACAACGACCGCGCTGCGCGAGAGGAGATCTTCGGCCCCGTCGCCGCCGTGATCCCGTTCGAGGACGAGGCGGACGCGATCCGGCTTGCGAACGAGACGATCTACGGCCTGTCCGGCTCGATCTGGACACTCGACGGCGCCAGGGCGCTCCGGGTCGCCCGCGCCCTCGAGACCGGCACGATCTCCGTGAACTCCAACACCTCCGTCCGCGTACAGACGCCGTTCGGCGGCTTCAAGCAAAGCGGCGTCGGCCGAGAGCTCGGCCCCGACGCCCTCGACTTCTACACCGAGCTGAAGAACGTCTTCATCGCGACCTAGGTCTCGCCGGCCTCGAGCTCGAGCAGCTTCTCGTACGCCGGCAACGTGAGGAACTCCGCGAAGTCGTCGGCCAGCGCCACCCGCTCGAAGAGGTCGCGCGACACATCCGGGCGGCCCTGCGAGTAGAACCACTCGTCGTTTCCGACCTCGCCCCGGATCCGCTCCAGCTCCTCGGTGGCGAGCGTGCGGACGAGCTCCGGCGTGACCGCCCGCCCGTCCTCGAGCTCCGCACCGACGTGCACCCACTGCCAGACCTGCGAGCGGGCGATCTCCGCGGTGGCGGCGTCTTCCATGAGCCCGTAAATCCCGGCCGCCCCGTTGCCGCGGAGCCACGACGAGATGTATTGGATGCCGACGTTGGCATCGTTGCGGAGCCCCGACTCCGTGATCGCACCCTCGGTGGCGGCGACGTCGAGGAGGTCGCGGGCCGATACGTCGACCTCGGATCGCTGCCGCTCAACCTGGTTCGCCCGCTCGCCGAGGACGGCGTCGAACTCGCGCATGGCGACCGGCACCGAGTCGGGGTGCGCGACCCACGTCCCGTCGAAGCCGTCCCCGGCCTCCCGCCGCTTGTCCGCTGCGACCTGTTCGAGCGCCTGCTCGTTCCAGGCGGGGTCTCGACGGCTCGGCACGAACGCGGACATCCCGCCCATCGCGTGCGCGCCGCGGCCGTGGCACGTCTTCACGAGGAGCTCCGTGTACGCGCGCATGAAGGGCGCCGTCATCTTCACGTCGTTGCGGTCCGGCAGGATGAACTCGGACCGCTTGCGGAACGTCTTGATCAGGGAGAACTGGTAGTCCCATCGGCCCGCGTTCAGTCCGGCCGAGTGGTCGCGTAGCTCCCAAAGGATCTCGTCCATCTCGAACGCAGCCCAGATGGTCTCGATCAGTACGGTCGCCTTGATCGACCCGTGCGGGATCCCTAGCCGCTCCTCGGACCACGTGAAGACGTCGTTCCAGAGCCGGGCCTCGAGGTGGCTCTGGAGCTTCGGGACATAGAACCACGGGCCGAAACCGCGCTCCAGGAGTCGAGCCGCGTTCCGGAAGCTGTACAACCCGAAGTCGAAGAGCGACCCGGCGACCGGCTCGCCGTCGACCTCGAGGTGGCGCTCCGGAAGATGCCAGCCCCGCGGGCGGACGAGCAGAACGGCCGGATCCTCGTCGAGCCGATACTCGCGGCCCGTGCGCGGATCGTCGAAGGAGATCGTCCGTTCGATCGCGTCGGTCAGGTTCCTCTGACCCTCGACCATGTTCCGCCACGTCGGCGAGTTCGCATCCTCGAAGTCCGCCATGAAGCAGCGCGCGCCGGAGTTCAGGGCGTTGATGACCATCTTCCGGTCGGTCGGACCGGTGATCTCGACCCGGCGATCCTGAAGCGGCTCGGGCACGGGCGCGACCGTCCAGTCGCTCTCGCGGATATCTCGTGTCTCCGGCAGGAAGTCGAGTGTGCCGCCCGAGTCGATCTCCGCCTGGCGCGCAACGCGCCGGGTCAGGAGCTCACGCCGCCGCGGGCCGAACTCGCGCTGCAACGCTTCCACAAACGCGAGTGCCTCCTCGGTGAGGACGTCTCCCAACCCCGCACGGGGCCCGCTGAGCTCAGCCACCGTTTCTCCCCTCGATCGACATGAGGAGCAACTCGGCCGGGTGGTAGACGGGCACGGGCCGCTCGAGGTGCGCGGAGATCTGGAGCGCGCAGCCCGGGTTGCCGGCCGCGATCGCGTCGGCGCGCGTAGCCTCGAGATTCCGAGCCTTCCGCCGGCCGAGTTCCGCTCCCGGCCCCGGGTTCAGGAGGTTCCAGACTCCGGCCGAGCCGCAGCAGATCTCCCACTCGTCCGGCTCGATGAGCTCGAGTCCGGGGATCGAGCCGAGCGCCGCGCGCGGCTCTGTCCTGACCGCCTGCGCGTGGGCGAGATGGCACGCGTCGTGGTAGGCGACGCGAAGCGCGACCGGCCGGCGCTCCGCCCGCGGCTCTGTGACCAGCTCCGAGAAGTCACGCACGCGCGCGGAGAACTCCGCGGCGCGCTCGGCCCACTCCGGCTGATCCGAGAAGAGCTCGCCGTAGGCCTTCATGGCCGAGCCGCACCCTGCCGCATTCGTGCAGACGAGGTCGCAGCCCTCGAACGCGTCCATCGTCGCCTTCGCGAGCTCGCGCGCCTCGGTCTCGTAGCCCGTGTGGAACTGGAGCGCGCCGCAGCACCGCGGCTCCTCGGGCGCGCAAACCTCGTAGCCCTCCGCGGCGAGGACGCGGCCGGTCGCCTCATTGACCCGTCCGAAGAAGATGCGCTGGACGCAGCCCTGAAGCAGGCCGACCGTCGCCCGCGGCGAGTCCGCTCCCCTGGCCGTGTAGCGGTCTGGGACGGGGCCCGCGTCTCGCGTCTCGATGCCGCGGGCAAGCCCGGCAAGCGTCCCGAGCCGGGACTTGGCCGGGAAGAGCCGTCGACCGAGCCCTAGGCGCCGTTCGAGCGCGACGAGCGGTCGAAGGCGCCGAAGCCGCCGCGGGTGCGTGAAGAGCGCGAAGACGAGCCAACGGAAGAGCCGCTCGGCGGGCGGCCGGCTTACGTGGCGCTCGACCTGGGGCCGCGCACGCTCGATCAGCCGGTCGTATCGCACGCCCGAGGGGCACGCGGTCACGCAGGCCATGCACCCGAGGCAGCGGTCGAGGTGCAGGCGCATCTCGTCGGACAGCGTGCTTTCCTGCGCGAGCCCCTCGTGCATTAGGACGATGCGTCCGCGCGGCGAGTCCATCTCCTCGTTCCAGAGCGGCGTATAGGTCGGGCACGTGGGCAGGCAGAAGCCGCAGTGAACGCACGTCTCGATGTCTTCGAGCAGCGGCGGCCGATGTGAGTCGAAGGCGGTCATGCGACGAGAGCACCGTGCACGTCGAACCGGGCGCGGAGGCGTTCCTCGAGCGCGCGCTGGGCCGCCGGCGGCTCGCGCGGCGGAAATTCGGCGCGCACCGGCGACGTGTCGTCGGCCGCGACCCACGCGAGCCCGAGCGCGCCCCGCCCGACGAGCGAGCCGCCCGCCTCGTCCACCGCACGACAGAGCCGCGGCCACTCCGTCTGGAGGAGCGACAGCTTGCGGGCGCCGGCCTGGCCCGACCGTTGCGCCGCCCACAGCTCCTCGTCGTTCTCGAGCACCTCGCCGCCCGCCCGGTGCGCCCGCGCCGCTGCGCACGAGCCGGCGAAGCGGGCGAGCACGGCGCCTCGGCCCTCGGCCCACCGGACGTCGAGCGCCTCGAGCTCGAGTGGCGCGTGGGAGAGCGCGTTGACAGTCCGGCCGAGCTCGACTGAGTCGGCAGTCGCGAAGACGGCCGTCGCACGCGACCGCGGGAGCGGATGCAGCCGGACGGCCACCTCGAGGACGACGCCGAGCGTCCCGCGCGAGCCCGTCACGAGCTTCGCGAGGTCGTACCCCGCGACGTTCTTGATCACGCGCCCGCCCGAGCGGGCGACCGTCCCGTCGGTGAGCGCGATCGCCACACCGATGAGGAGGTCGCGCACGCCGCCGTACCGGTGGCGGAGCGGCCCGGACTCCGCGGCGCTGACGATCTCGCCGATGGTTGCGTCGGGGTCGGGTGGATCGAGGGCGAGCATCTGGCCGTCCCGCGCAAAGGCCTCCTGAGCGGCGGACAGCCGGACGCCGGCCTGCAACACCGCGGTCAGATCTCCCGCGTCGTGGCGGACGATCCGGTCGAGCCCCGCCAGGGAGATGCCCGCGGGCCCGCCGCGCTCGGCCGCTGCGCGAAGCGCATCCGCGGCCTCGTCGTACGTCGTCGGCGCGACCGCCATCAGAACCGCTCCGCCACGCGCGCCCGCTCGAGTGGATGCTCGCGATACGCGCCCGGCACCTCGCCGCAGAGCCGGGGCGTCGGCATGACCTTCCCCGGATTGGCGAGCCCGGCCGGATCGAATGCGCAGCGAAGCCGGGCGAACGCGTCGAGGTCGCTCTCGGAGAACATCGTCGGCATGTACCGCTTCTTGTCGACGCCGACGCCGTGCTCGCCGGTGATCGAGCCGCCCGCGTCGACGCACGCAGTGACGATCCGCCCCGCTAGCTCCTCCGCGCGCTCGGCCTCGCCCGGGCGCGTGCCGTCGTAGCAGACGAGCGGATGCAGGTTCCCGTCGCCGGCGTGGAACACGTTCGCGACGGTCATCCCATACTTGTCCGCGAGGCCGTCGATGAGCGCGAGCACCTCCGCGAGCTTCGTCCGCGGGACGACGGAGTCCTGGACGTAGTAGTGCTTCGCAACGCGACCCATAGCGCCGAAGGTCGCCTTCCGCGCCCGCCACAGGCGCTCCCGCTCGATCTCGTCCGCGGCGACGCGGATCTCGGTTGCGCCAGCGTCCACGCAGATCGCCTCGACCTCGGCGACGTCGCTCGAGCACTCGAGCTCGGGGCCGTCCAGCTCGACAAGCAATGCTGCGGCGGCGTCGAGGCGATAACCGGCGCTCGTCGCCGCCTCGGCGGCATGGATCGAGACGCGGTCCATCATCTCGATCGCGGCAGGGGCGAGCCCGGCCGCGACGATCCGCTCCACGGCCCAGCCGCCCGCCGACGTCGAGTCGAAGAACGCGACGAGGGTCCGAACCGCCTCGGGCGTCGGAACCACCCGGAGCGTGATCCGGGTCGCGACGCCGAGCGTTCCCTCGGAGCCGACGAATGCGCCGACAAGGTCGTAGCCCGGCGGGTCGAGCTCCTTCCCGCCCAGCTCGACCACCTCGCCGTCGGGCAGCACGACCTCGAGCCCCGTGACGTAGTTCGTGGTGAAGCCGTACTTGAAGCAGTGCGCGCCGCCCGAGTTCTCGGCAACATTCCCGCCGATCGAGCACACGACCTGGCTCGACGGGTCGGGCGGGTAGAAGTGCGTCGGCCCGACTGCCTTGGAGACCTCGAGGTTCGTCACTCCGGGCTCGACGACGACACGCTGGTTCGGGAGGTCGACGTCGAGGATCCGCCGCAGGCGCGAGAGCACGATTAGGACGCCCTCGGAATGCGGCAGCGCGCCGCCCGAGAGCCCCGTCCCAGAGCCGCGCGCGACCCAGGGCACGCCTGTGTCGGCACACGCACGTACGGCGTCGCGCACCTGCTCGCGCGTCTCCGGAAGGACGGCGGCGAGCGGACGGGAGCGGTACATGAGCAGTCCGTCCGACTCGTACGTCCGAAGCTGGTGCGGCCGTGTGATCACGTTCGCCGCCCCGCAGATCCCTGTCAGTCGGTCGATCAGCCTCTCGGCGCTCACCGTGGCAGTATCCCAGCCGCTGCGCTTCGCCCAGGGCGTGGCGGCCACGGGGCGCGGGCACGACCCCGCCGTGGCGTACTACTCGCTTCTGACGGCATGGCGGCTCGACGCCCCGCTCGAGCCGGTGCGGGACGAGCTCGTCCATCCCGAGCGCTGGCACGAGTGGTGGCCCGGCGTCAAGGCCGTCGAGCAGTTCGCCGCAGGGCCGACGGGCGTCGGTGCCGCGTTCGCGAACTGTTGGCGAGCGTCCTGCCCTTCACGGTCACCTTCACGACCATGGTGATCGCCGTCCGCGAGCCGCACCCGGTCGACCTCGTCTCGAGCGGCGATCTCGAGGGGAAGCGGCGGCTGGCGGCTGTACGGGGGCGAAGGCACCGTCGCGACATTCGCGTGGGAACGTGCGCACCACGACGCCCTGGGTGAACGCGCTGAGTCTGGTCGCGAAGCCGCTCTTCGCCTGGATCACCGCGTCCTGATGAGCCGCGGCGAGGCCGGACTGGCGCACCGGCTCGCAGATCACAGGTTTACCGCTGAAGTTAGTCCGGCTAGACGATTGTCGCTGGGCGACGTCGCGGGAAGGATGCCGCCCATGCTCACCATCGACCCAAATGCCAGCTTCACGACGAGGCAACGGCAGGTCGTCGGGCTGATCGCACGCGGCTGCTCTAACGTCGAGGTCGCCGATCGCCTGGGCATCTCGCCACGAACCGCGAAGGCGCATTCGGACGTCCTGCGGACGAAGCTCTCGGTGCACCGCCGCCGACAGATACCGGCCGCGTTCCGAGAGCTGACCGGCGAGGACCCGCACGACCTGACGAGCCTGGCGCCGGCGGCCGGCGCGCGTGGCGATTCCCGCGCGGCGGATTGACCGGCCCGGGGGGTGACGGCAACCGTGCCCGCCGCGCGTCGACGGGCACGGCATCCCATCCCCGCGAAACGAGTGAATCCGGCTGATATCCCGTTAGGGTCGGCGCGTGAGGCCGGCGTTGAACAAGCCACGTGACGCAGATCTCCCGCCGCTCTTCAGGCGCCACGTCAGGCGCCCGAGGCTAACGCGCCTGCTCGACAAGACGACAGCCCAAACGATCCTGATCGTCGCCCCAGCGGGCTATGGGAAGACAACGCTGGCCGCAGAATGGCTACAGGGTCGCGAGAACGACTTCTGGTACCAGGCAACGCCGGCGTCAGCTGATGTCGCGGCGTTCGCTGTCGGCTTGGCCGAGACACTCAGTCCGATAGCGCCAGACGCGGTAGAGCAAGTTGCTCAGCGCGTCCGGGTGCCCGAGTCAACTGAGGATCTGTCGCAAGCCCTCGCAGAGCTCATTCTTGATGCGATCGGACATTGGCCAGCCCGCCGACGACTCGTAATCGACGATTACCACCTAGTCCAGGACTCACGCGCGGTCGACTCGTTTATGGACTGGGTTCTCACTCTTTCGAAGCTCCGCATAGTTGTAACAGCGCGACGTGCTCCAGCGTGGGTGACCGCTCGTCGCCGACTGCATCAACAGGTCGTGGAAATCACTCGCGACGATCTCTCGATGTCCGACGAGGAGGTGAGAGCCGTCCTCGCCGATACTCCAACGGCGACAACTGACGAGCTCCTTCGGAACGCCGAGGGCTGGCCGGTACTAATCGGGCTCGCCGCAAGTTCCACACAGACCCACGCGCCTGCCCACCACGTAGCCGACGACCTCTTCGAATACTTCGCGGATGAGATCTTGCGGCGCGAGCAACCAAGCGTGCAACAGACGTTGGTTCGCCTCAGCGTGCTGCCGAACCTTGACTCTGACGCCATTTCAGGTCTTACGGGAGCCACCACGCCCGAGGCTCTGATCCACCATCTCGCGAACGAGGGCCTCGTTCGCGAGGTAGGGCCCAGGCAATACGCCTTTCACCCGCTCGTTCGCGAGTTCCTTCGTAGCCGCCTCAGAGCGGATGAGCCCGCCGAGACACGGGTCGTGAGACGCGCGCTCACAAAACTCACGAGAGATGAACGCTGGGACGATGCATTCGCAGTCGCTCTCGAATCCAATCAGCTATCCAAGGCAACTGCGATTGTCGGCCAAGCGGCCCCAAGCTGATGCGCCAGGGTCGCCTTGAAACGATAGAGAAGTGGCTCGCACAATGCGGACCAGCCGCTCTCAGTGACCCCGACGCCCAGCTGGCCGTCGCCGAACTTCACGTCCGTCGTGCTCGCTTCCGACCGGCAGAAGCTGTTGCGAAACTAGTTCGGTCCCACGGCGTGGGCAATGTGTCTCGAGCAGGTTCGATCGCCGCCCAGGCAGCCTACTGGCTCGAACGAGAGAACGAAGCTTTCGACCTCTATCAAGAGGCGCTTGCGAAGGCCACGACGCGAACTGACACACTGCGTGCGCTATGGGGATGCTACTTGACGTCATACGAGTCTGAGCACGGCGACCCATTGGCCTTCCTCGAGCAACTTGAAGAGGCAGCTGGCCAGGATGTGAATTATCGCCTGCGCTCTGCCGTTGGCCGGGTTACGCTGACCCACCGATCAGGAAGCTTCTCAAACTGCTGGCCGATCCTCGAACCGCTTATCCCGTACGTCGGATGGTCCGACGACCCTGATGCACATACAAGCTTCCTAGCCTTATGCGGCTTCGTGAATATTGCACAGGCGCGCTACGACGTAGCCTTGAAATTCGCGAGCGATGGATTCACGCTGAGCAAGGCGCTCGGCCTTCGATTTGCACTACCGACCTTCGCGTCCATCACGTTCGATGCTGAGCTGGGACGGCGATCACCCAGAGCAGCACAGCGCGCCTTAGGAATGCTAAAGCAACTAGCAACGACCGGGGACTATCCCCTGACGCGCTTTTTTCTCCACAAGTCAGAGCTTCGATGGGAGCTCTTCACCAATCGGTCGCCATCGAATCCTGTCTCGGCCAACGCTCTCGATGACTTGGAAGGCGAGCTCCAAGCGGAGATTCGCGCTCTATACGCGTTGGTCTACGCCGTTTCTGGGAATTCCAAGCAGTCCAAGGCGGAGGCGCTCGCTGCCTCCGATCTAGGTCGGACGGCGGAGGTGACGCAGGTCATCGCTCTCAGCGAGGCAGTCAGTGCGCTCGCACAAACAAGCCACGATGCATCGCGGATCGTTGCGAACGCATTGAGATCGGTCCGCGAGGTCGAGTATCCGGATGCGCTAATACTCGCCTACCGCTCATACCTCCCACTCCTTAGAGAAGCCGTCAACAACGGTGAACACGCCGACTACGTATGGGACGCGGTCTCCCGGGCCAACGATCATCGCTTGGCCGCGCGCCTCGGTCTCACGAAAGCCGGCGGAGCCACGCCAAAGCTCAAGGAAGTCTTGACTCCCCGAGAACTCGAGGTCGCCCAGCTAATGGCGCTCGGACGGACGAACCGTGAGATTGCGGACCAGCTCGTCATTGCTTCGAGCACCGCCAAGGTACACGCGCACAATGTCGTGAAGAAGCTCGGTGCGAAAAACCGGCTCGACGCCATCGCGCGATACGCGGCATCTTCGCGCGACGAAGAGCTTACTGATTCCTAAGCGACCAGCGCGGGGCGCTATCCTTACGGTGACGGGATCCTCACCAAACGGATCCGTAGATATTCGACTCAGAACGGCGACAAAGGCGTTTACGACAACAGGGTCGAACTGCGAGCCCGCCGACTCGACTAGTCGCGCTCGAGCGATGGTAGAAGGCATTGCGTCCCGGTACGATCTGGCAGACGTCATCGCATCATAAGCGTCTGCGACGGCCAGAACGCGAGATCATCGGAATTTCTCGATGGGGAAGGTGACCAGGATATCCATCCCCGTCGAACCGTTCGCGATGGTGGCGCACAACTCGAGCCACATGGGCATAACCATCGACGTTCTCCAGGATCCGCTCGCCGATGACGGGATGCTGCTCCATCACGAGCCGCTCGTACCGCGTGAGGGGTCCTGGTTTTTCGAGAATCCCAGCTGGTAGGGACCCACCTTCCCGATGTCGTGGACGAGGCCACAGAGGCGTGCGAGCTCTTGCTCTTCTGCACTTAGGTTTAGCTCGCGTGCTGCAAGCTGCGCATAGCGCGCAACGCTCGACAAGTGGCCGGCGGTATACGCGTCGCGTGCGTCCAAAGCCGCTACGAGTGCGCTCGCAAATGAAACGTTCGCGCTCAAGCATCTCATTCGCCTGCCTAAGCTCATCCGTCGCGGAACGTTCCTTCGGTACATGCGGTAAAGGCTGTGCGCCGCCAGCGCAGGACCGAAGAAGAGAAGGATTGCCCAGCTGGTCACCTGCTCGTAAGCAAAGACCAGCATCGTCATGAGCGAGGCATCCAACGACACAGCGACGAGCGCAATGACACTCGCCGAGTGAAGAAACGCACGCCATGGGCCTCGTCGAATACGAACCGTCGTGATTGCTAGACCAGTTTCGACGATGGTGTTTACGGTGGTCGCAATGAAAACGGCGAGCGCGAGGGTTCCAAAAGCGCCGTCACCGCTTAAGATCGCCTGTGCCCACGACGCCCGCGAGTCCCGCTCCAAGCACGCGAGAAGCCGTCCAGACGGCGGTAGAGCAGCAGCCCGTCCGGCTGAATTCTCGGAGTGAGCTGACAGTCGCAGTCGTTCCGATCCTCTTTGCGGCTGTGGCGTTTGGTCCGCTCGAGGATGCTCGTCCCCCATTTACGCGCGCGAAGCTGCAGGCTCGGAGCCGGGCCCAGATCGCGAGTAGGCCGATCGCGGCCGCCTGAAACCGATCGCGACCTCGGAAGAGACCGTGAAGTCGCACGAGCCGCTGGCCGATCTTGCGGTTCACCAGAGCGCCGACGTGATCCCGCACCCTGTGGACAAATCCCTCGGGCGAGGGATGTCAACAAGCGCGGCGCCGAGAAGACTTCGTGCGCTCGGTCTACCAGACCTTCCAACTTGTTGACTGCTTGATCGCCGCTTAGGCGCTGACCACCGCGCCGCGCAGCGGCCTCCTCGAACCGCTCCGTGAGCTCGAGCAGGAGCGGCGAGAATGGTCCAGGTAGCGGCTCAGGATGTCCTTGCGCTGGGCGGCGTCCATGACGGATGTGGCATCGGCGTGCCGCGCGTCCCTCTTTAGAGCAACCACCCCCTAATTCGAGGGAACAGCGGCCCCCGGAAACCCGTGTTCGGGCCGCTATGCGGCTGCGACGGACGCGAGGTCGCGAATCGCCGCGAGCCGCGCGAGGGCCTGGCTTTCCAGCTGTCGCACGCGCTCCCGCGTCAGGCCGAGCTCGTGTCCGATCGCTTCGAGCGTCCAGGGCTCGCCCTCGAAGCCGAAGCGGAGCTCCAGAATCCGGCGCTCACGCTCGGGGAGCGCATCGAGCGCCCGGCGGACACCCTGCTTCCGAAGCGCTTCCTCGGCCTCGTCGAAGGGGTCGATCGCCTCGCGGTCGGCGAAGAGGTCTCCGAGCTCACCCTCGTCGTCGGCGCCGACCGACTGGTTCAGAGAGACCGACGCCTGCGCGGCGCCGAGCGCCTCGTCGACATGCTGCACCGGGAGCCCGGTCGCCTCCGCGAGCTCGTCCTTCGTCGGCTCGCGACCCAGCTCCACCTCGAGCCGGCGCGCGGCCCTGCTCAGCTTCTGCTGGCGCTCGACGACGTGCACGGGGACGCGGATCGTTCGGGCGTTGTTCGCGACCGCGCGCTGGACCGACTGGCGGATCCACCAGGTCGCGTAGGTCGAGAACTTGAACCCGCGGCGCCAGTCGAACTTCTCCACCGCGCGGTTCAGGCCGAGGGTGCCCTCCTGGATCAGGTCGAGGAACGGGACGCCCAGGCCCCGGTAACCCTTGGCGATCGACACCACGAGGCGGAGGTTCGACTCGATCATCCGCCGCTTTGCGCGCTCGTCGCCCTTCTCGATCTGCTTGGCCAGGATGACCTCGTCAGCCGCGGTCAGCAGCTTGTGACGTCCGACGTCAGCGAGAAAGAGCTGCAGGCTGTCGCCCGCGCCGATCGCGATGGTCGGCTGCGTGGCCGGCGCCGCGTCTTCTCGCGGCGCGCCGACGTCGAGACCGATCGATTCGAGGTCCTGGGTGATGTCCGCGAGCTCCTGGTCGCCGAGGTCGAGCTCGAGCGCGAGCGCCTCGAGATCGGCCGGCTCGACGTAGCCGCGCTCCTCGGCGCTCTCGACGAGAGAGCGCCCCTGCAGGGTGTCCAGCGCCTCGTGCATGGAGTTAGACAAAGGGTGCTTACTTTCCTTTCGCATAAACGAGCCCCGCGGATCTCGGGGTCCGTTCATTTAGACGGCTCCCACGCTCCAAACGTTCGGAGCGTATGACCGATTCCCTGGGGGCGTCTAGAGGTTGGACAGACCTTAACCGGCCGTTAACCGAACAACTTCCCAGACGTCGGCTATTCGGTGCCAACGCCCGCGGGGACGGCTTCTGCCGGTGGTTCGGGACCCGGCTGACGCGCCCATTCCTCGTCGAACTCGACACGCCATTTCCCGGCGTCGTCCTGGACTAGCGCGAGCTTCGCGCGGAACGTCTTGCCCGAGCGGCTCCGAAAGCCGGTCACCTGCTTCTCGGTCTTTCCGGTCGCCATGAGCTCGCGGACGACCGCCTGCGGGAGGATCTTCCCGGCGGTCCGCTTCCAGATGACGAAGCCGCACCCCGGATCGTCCTTCGTCCAGCACGAGTAGCCCTTGCGGTTCTCGATCACGTCCCGGCCGCAGACCGGACAGGGGCCGAGGTTCGCGCGCTCGACCTTGACGTCCTTCAGCTTGTCGAGCTCCTGAATCGTCTCTTCCGTGAACTTGACAATGTCGCCCATGAACGCCTTGCGGCTGTCCTCGCCGTGCTCGATCCGGCCGAGGCGGTGCTCCCACTCGCCCGTGAGCTCGGCCGACGTCAGCGGATGCTCGCCGAGAAGGTCGATGACCTGGACGCCCTTCTCGGTCGCGTGGAGGGCGCGGCCCTCGCGCTCGATGTAGCCGACCGCGATCAGGCGCTCGATGATGGACGCTCGCGTCGCGGGCGTGCCGATGCCCGAGTCCTTCATCGCCTCGCGAAGCTCGGCCTCCTGGATGTCCTTCCCGGCCGTTTCCATCGCGGCCAGAAGGGAGGCCTCCGTGAAGCGCCTCGGCGGTTGCGTCTCCTTGCGGATCGACTCGACGTGCAGCGTCTCGACCGCCTCGCCCTGGTCGAGCGGCGGGAGCGACTGGTCGCCGCCCGAGTCGTCGTCGCCCGCATCGGGACCGCGCGCCTCCTCGCCGTAGACCGCCTTCCAGCCGGCCTCGATCAGCACGCGGCCGCTCGTCCGGAAGACGCGCTCCGAGACGGTGGTCTCGATCCGCGTGCGCTCGTAGACGGCCTCCGGATGGAACACCGCGAGGAACCGCTTCGCGACGAGGTCGTAGATCTTCCGCTCGTCTTCGTCCATCCGTCCGAGGTCGTGCTCGGACTTCGTCGGGATGATCGCGTGGTGGTCCTCGACCTTCTTGTCGTTCACGACGCGGCCGAGCGGCAGCTTTTCGAGGGCCGTTACGTAGCGCGCGGCCTGGGCGTATTCGCCGTTCCGGCCCACGAAAGAGGCGGTCGGCTTGATCTCGCCGATCATGTCGCCGGGCAGGAAGCGCGAGTTCGTGCGCGGGTAGGTAATTGCCTTCTTGTCCTCGTAGAGCTTCTGCGCGGCCGCGAGCGTGCGTCGGGCAGAGAAGCCGAAGAGGTTGTTCGCGTGGCGCTGGAGGCTCGTGAGGTCGTAGAGGAGCTGCGGTTGCTCGCGCTCCTCCTTCTTCTCGAGCTTTGTGATCTCGCCCGGCTTGCCTTCGACATCGGCGACGATCGCGGCCGCCTCGTCCTCGGGGATGCGCTTGCCGCCGAGGTACCGCCCCAGGTAGAGGCGGTCCTCGCGCGCCGCGAAGCGCGCCTCCACCAGCCAGTACGGCTCGGGGACGAAGGCACGGATCTCCTTCTCCCGGCGCGCCACGAGCGCGAGCGTGGGAGTCTGGACACGCCCGAGCGAGACAGCGCCGTCGAACGCCGAGCGCAGGCGGATCGTCGCCGCGCGCGTCGCGTTCATGCCGACGAGCCAGTCCGCCTCGTTCCGCGACCGGGCCGCCTGCTCGAGGAGCTCGAGCTCCGCGGCCGGCCGCAGCTTTCCGAACGCGTCCTCGATCGCCTTCTTCGTCATCGAGTTCAGCCAGAGGCGCTCGACCGGCTTGTCCGACTTCGACGTCTCGTAGAGGTACGCGAAGATCAGCTCCCCCTCCCGGCCGGCGTCGCACGCGTTCACGATCCGTTCGATCTCCGGATCCTTGATCAGCTTGTGGACGGCCGAAAGCTGCTTCTTCGCGCGGTCGTCGTTCGGGACGAGCTTCCACTTCTTCGGGACGATCGGAAGGTCGCCGAAGCGCCACTTCTTGTACTTGGCGTCGTAGGCGTCGGGCTCGGCGAGGCCGACGAGGTGTCCGACCGCCCAGGAGACGATGTACTCGTCCCCGACGAGCGCGGTCTTGTTCTTCGCCTGCTTGAAGGAGCCGGGAAGGACGGATGCGAGATCCCGTCCAACCGACGGTTTCTCTGCGATTACAAGTGTTTTTGCCATCTTCGAGACACGGTAGCGAACAGACAGAATGCCGCTAGTGGCCGGACGGAACAGCCCTCCACCGCTCTATCGCATGATCGCGAACCTGTCCAAGCCAGTCGTGTTCGCCCTGTATCGACTTCGTGCCGAGGGTGTGGAAGACCTCCCTCCCGAGGGTGGATTCGTGCTCGCCGCGAACCACGTTTCGGCCTTCGATCCGTGGCCGCTCGGGCTCGCGCTCTACCCGAGGTCCGTGCACTTCATGGCGAAAGCGGAGCTCTACAACCCCGCCCTGAAGCCGATCCTCGAAGGCTGCGGCGCCTTCCCGGTCCGCCGCGGTGAGCGCGACGCCGAGTCGTTCCGGACCGCGGTCCGGCTCGCGCGCGCGGGCGGGATCGTCGCGATTTTCCCCGAGGGGACGCGGAGAGCGAAGGGCTTCAGGAAGCGCTACATCGCCCAGCCGCACGTGGGCGCGGCTCGGATCGCGCTCGCCGCCGGGGTGCCACTGGTGCCCGTCGGGATCATGGGGACGGACCGCCTGGCGCGGCTCGGGCCGCTTCGGGTTCGTTTCGGCCCGCCGATCCAGCTGGACACAGAATCGGCACGGCGCAAGGCGGCCCGGACGGCGACGGACGAGCTGATGCAGCGGATCGCCGTGCTCCAAGCCGCCTAGCAGGACGCACCTCGTCCTCGCTTCCGCCGGATGGAGATACTGGTGCCCGTGCAGCCGCTTCTCGCCGTCGACGGCGACTCCCTCGCCCACCGCGCCTATCACGCCCTTCCGGCGTCGATAAAGGACGCCGGCGGCGCGCAGGCGAACATGCTCGTCGGCTTCGCGAACATGCTCCTGACCGTGTTCGAGGCCGAGCGCCCCCGCGCGGTCTTCGTCGGCTTCGACACGATCGGCGAGCCCACCTACCGGCACGAGCTGCTCGAGGTCTACCAGGCCGGCCGTGACTTTCCGCCCGTGCTCACGAACCAGCTCGACAAGCTGCCCGAGCTCGTCGAATCGCTCGGGTTTGCCTGGGCCAAGGAGCCGGGCTACGAGGCGGACGACTTCCTCGCCGCGGCCGTCGAGCGCGAGCACGAAGCCAGCCGGCCCACGCTCGTCCTGACCAGCGACCGGGATCTCTTCCAGCTCGCGAGCAACCTGACGACGTTGATCATGCCCGTCAAGGGCGTCAGTGAGATGAAGCGGATCGGCCCTGCGGAGGTGCGGGAGCGCTACGGCGTCGATCCGGAGCAAGTGCCGGATCTCATCGCACTCCGAGGTGACCCGTCCGACCGGATTCCCGGGGCGAAGGGGATCGGCGAGAAGCGGGCCGCCACGATCCTGCAGGTGCACGAGACCCTCGACGCGGCGATCGAGAACGGGCTCTTCCGAGAACAGGAGGAGAAGCTGCGCCTCTACCTGCGCATCGCGCGTCTCCAGTACCACGCGCCCGTTCCGGAGCTCCCCGACATGGAGCCCGACTTCGAGCGCGGCGCGGGCCTCGCCGAGCGGTGGGGACTGAACCGCCTCGCCGAGCGGCTGCGGGGGCTCGCAGCCGGGGTAGCGTGACGCCCGTGGAGCGAGTCGCGCTCGTCACCGGCGCCAACGCCGGGATCGGTTGGGCCATCGCGAAGCGCCTGCAGGCGGACGACTGGGTGCTCGGCTGGAATACGCGAAACGAGAACGATGAGACGCGCAGGGCGCACGACGAGATCACGGCCGGCGGACGCGTCGAGTGGCTCCTAGGCGACCTGACGGAGGAAGGAATCGGCGAGCGGTTAGTCGGCGAGACCGTCGACCGGCTCGGTCGGATCGACGCACTCGTGAACAACGCCGGAGTCACGTCCGCGAAACCGGCGCTGGAGCTGACGGCCGACGACTTCGACCTCATCTTCTCGGTCGACGTCAAGGGCTCGTTCCTCCTCGCCCAGGCGGCCGCGCGGGCAATGATCGCGCAGGGTGGCGGCGGGTCGATCGTGAACATCACGAGCGTCCACGAGCACGTTCCGCGGCCGGGATTCACCCTCTATGCCCCGGCGAAGTCGGCGCTCGGCATGATCTCGCGCTCGCTTGCGCTTGAGCTCGGCGAACACGGAATCCGCGTGAACTCGGTCGCGCCCGGGGTGATCGCTACCCCGCGCAACGAGGGGGACGCCGAGGCGCTCTCGGGGGAGGTGCCACTCGGGCGGCCGGGCAAACCGGAAGAGGTAGCGAACCTCGTCGCCTGGCTCGTCGGTGACGAGTCGTCGTACGTCACGGGCGCGAGCTACGTCCTCGACGGCGGGATGACCCAGCACGTCGTGGCTGACCCCGCCTGGTAAGGCTCCGATCCGCCTGCTCCCGCTCGTCAGCCACCCGGACTTCGCGCAGGCCCATCCGACGGGCGCTCATCCCGAGCGGCCTGAGCGGCTCGCCGCGCTCCACGCGGCGTTCCCGGAGTACGAGGAGGCTCGCGAGGCGACGGTCGAGGAACTCTCAGCCGCGCACGCGCGGTCGTACGTCGAGGGCGTCCGTGCGGCGACGGCCGCGGGCGAGAGCCGGTGGCTCGACCCCGATACCGTCTGCACGCGGAGCTCATGGCGGGCCGCGGCGCTCGCAGCGGGCGCGGCGATCCGGGCGGTGGAGATCGACGGGTTCGCGCTCGCGCGGCCGCCGGGCCACCACGCGCGACCTGCGAGCGCGATGGGATTCTGCCTCTTCGGGAGCGTCGCGGTCGCGGTGCGCTTCGCTCAGAGGGAGCTCGGCGTC
>Ga0126313_10000332_pt1 | contig 22017 bp, 20 predicted proteins | sample Plot105A_FD_89954 | JGI IMG/M metagenome (GOLD analysis project Ga0126313, IMG submission 89954) | Serpentine soil microbial communities from UC McLaughlin Reserve, CA, USA - Plot105A | ecosystem: Environmental > Terrestrial > Soil > Grasslands | place: USA: UC McLaughlin Reserve, Lake County...
CGCGCTCGGCTACCTGGCCGAGCTGTTCCGCTTCCCCGGCTGGTACAGCGCCGACGAGCTCCTGGCGCTCCACCAGCGCCTCGCTCGTTCGGAGGGCGGCGGACACGAGCGCCGTGAGCTGCTCGAGCTCGTCGGGCTGAGTGAGGCCCAGGACCGGCGCGTCGAGGCGATGTCGAAGGGAATGCAGCAGCGGCTCGGGATCGCGCAGGCGCTGATCGGCTCGCCGAAGGTGCTCTTCCTCGACGAGCCGACGAGCGCCCTCGACCCCGCCGGCAGGCGCACGGTCCGTCGCCTGCTCGAGCGGCTGAAGGCACGCGGAGTCGCCGTCCTGCTGAACTCGCATCTTCTGAGCGAGGTCGAGCTCGTCTGCGACCGCGTGGCGATCCTCCTCGACGGACGCGTCGTCGCCGAGGGCGCTCCTTCCGAGCTCGCCCGGCCGCGTGGCATCGAGATCGAGACCGACGAGGGCGTCCAGCTCTTCGACACGGCGGCCCGCGAGGACGCGCCCCGCCTGGTCGAGCAGCTCGTCACGGCAGGGCGCCAGGTCTACGGCGTGCGCGTGCTGACGTCGACGCTCGAGGACGTCTACCTGGAGTACGTGGGCGAGGAGGCCGCATGAGCTCGGCGCTCACGATCGTCGGCTATGCCGTCAAGGAGAGCGTGAGGAAGAAGATGTTCCTCGTCGTCCTGGTGTTGACGGGCGTGTTCATCGGGCTCTTCTGGCTCGGCACGAACGAGCTCTTCCAGGAGGTCGACGAGATCTCTCCGCCGGAGGGGATCGACGCGCAGACGCTCGTCGGCGCCACGACGCTCGGACTCGGCATGTTCGGCACGCTCTTCCTCGGCACGGTGCTCGCCGTCTTCCTCACGCTCTCGGCGGTGCGCGGCGACGCCGAGCGCGGCCTGCTCCAGCCCCTCGTCGTGCGTCCGCTGGGTCGCGCGACCTTCCTCGGGGCGCGCTTCGCCGGCGCCGTGGCCGTCTGCGCGCTCTACGTAATCGGCGTCTACGGAGCCACGGTCGCGATCGTGCAGCTCGAGGGCGGCTGGGAGCCCGACCGTCTCGTCGCGCCCGCACTCGAGCTCGCCGTGGCGGTCTCGCTCCTCGCCGGGCTGTCCCTGCTCGGCTCGGTCTTCCTCTCGGCGACCGCCAACGGCGTGGCCGTCTTCATGGTCTTCGGCGCGGGTCTCGTGGCCGGCCTGCTCGGGCAGATCGGCGAGGCGCTCAATTCCGACACCCTCCGCGACCTCGCGCACGACGCCTCCTGGATCCTGCCCTTCGAAGCGCTCTACCAGGACGGCCTCCATCGTTTGACCGTCGACACCGGCGGCTTCACCGGCTTCGTGCTCCAGCTCGGCCCGTTCGGAGGCGCGCAGGCCGGCGGCGACCGCCTGTTCCCGTGGGTGGTGGCCTATCTCGCCCTGCTCGCCCTCGTGGCGCTGGTCGGCTTCGCGCGAAGAGACCTGTAATCGGGGTTCAGGCGCACGGCCATCGTGCCGATGGTGGCGAGGTGCGCGGCGGGTCGGCCGCCGCGTTGCCGGCACTGCTCCTGCACTTCTTCGGCCGCGACAGCGCAGCAGCGATCGGCGGCGGCTGGCACTTCTTCGGCGTCGGCACGTCGGCGCTCGCCGCGGCCTTCGCCGCGCTGCTGCTGACGACGGCCGGCATGCGCCGGAGCGACGGCCGAACCGTCCTCGTCGGCACCGCGTTCGCAGCCATGGCTGCGCTGCTCGCGCTCCACGGCCTCGCGACCCCGGGCTTCATCGTCGACATGAACGGCGTGATCGCCTCCACGGGCGCCGCCACCCTCCCCGTCGGGGGCGCGATCCTCGCGGTTTCCGCGCTTCCAGGGCTCCGCCGCCCACGCCGGCTGAGGCCGCTGCTCGCGCTGGAGCTCGTGCTGATGCTCGGGATCCTCACGCTCGGCACCGTCGGTCTGCTCGAGCCGGATCTCGTGCCGGCCGTTCCCGAGGCAGGGAGCCCGCCTGCACTCGCAGCGCTCGCCGCGGGCTCCGTCTTCTACCTGCTCGTCGGCCTACGGGCGCTCGGCACGTTCGCCCTGACTCGCCGCGCCAACGACCTGGTCGTCGCGATCGGCATCGCCTGGCTCGCCGCCGCTCTCCCCGCCGCACTCCTCCTGACCTACGAGGACCTCGGCTGGTGGCTCGGCCACGGCTTCGAGCTCGTCGGCCTCGTGCTCGTCGGCGTCCCGGTCGCCGTCGACCTCTTCCGCACAGCCCAGTCCCGTCCGCTTGCGGGCGACCTCCACGCGGTCGAGCTCGTCGCCGCCGAGGAGGCGTTCCTCGGCTCACACGTCCGCGCGCTGACCGTTCGGCTCGCCCAGAAGGACGAGTACACCGAGGAACACACACGCCGCGTCGCCCTGCGGGCCGTCCAGGTCGGCGAGCGGCTCGGACTCCCGCCCGGCCGCCTCCGCGCCCTGGCGATCGGGGCCCTCATGCACGACATCGGCAAGCTCAGCGTCCCCGACTCGGTGCTGAAGAAGCCGGCCGCCCTGACGGACGAGGAGTTCGGCGTGATCCAGCGCCATCCCGAGTGGGGCGACCGCCTCGTCGCCGACCTCGGCGGCTTCACAGGCGCCGTCCGTCGGCTCGTGCGCGACCACCACGAGCGGCTCGACGGCAGCGGCTATCCCCGCGGGCTCTGCTCGGACGAGCTCGAGGTCGACACCCGCATCCTCGCCGTTTGCGACGTGTACGACGCGCTCATCTCGGCACGCGTCTATCGCGACGCATGGTCGCACGAAGACGCGATCGCGCTCTTGCGGAAAGAGGCCGGCACGACGCTCGACAGCAGCTGCGTCGACGCGCTCGACCAGGTGCTCGCCGAGGAGCGGGCTCCCGCGCCCGAGCGACAACGGGAGCGGGCTACTTCGGCCCGTCGGGCACGAACTCGGCCGGCAGCCCCAGCCGCCGAAACCAGCTGACCATCTCCAGCTGCGGCGGCTTCTCCATGCCGTAGTGCATCGCGTCGATCAAGGCGACATCGGCCTCGTCGGCCAGCGCCCTGAACGCGCGCACCTTCTCCTGCACCCAGTCGATTCGACAGTTCGTGGCGGCGTTGCCGGTCACGTACGTCTGGCAGCCACGGTCGATCGACGCCTGCAGGATGTCGACGTCGGCACCGCCCCCCGCCACGACGGCGACGCGCCCTGCCTCGTAGCGCGGCCGCGTGATCACGTGCACCTTGATCTCGGGCCCGAGGTAGACGCGAAACGCTTCGGCGAGCCCTTCGATCGAGAGCGCCGTATCGCCGACGATCGCGGCGCCGCCCGGGATTCCGTCCGCGATCGGGTAGTACTCCTCCGGCGCCTCGAGCCCGACGCCCTGGGCGCAGAGACGCGACGGCGACACCTCGGGGTGCATGTCGAGCGGGGCGTGCGCGTGGAAGAACCCACACGTTCGCTCTTTCACAGTCTCGAAGCTCTCGCGGGAGAGCGGGAGGAAGCCCGGCTCGTCCGCGAAGTCGAGCGGGTGCTCGGAGAAGAGGAGCGTGCCGGGCTCGAGCCCGGCAATGATCCGGTCGCTCGGGAAGACGCAGGTGACCACACGCTCCACGTCCTGCTCGCCCCGAACCATCAGGCCGTTCCACTTGCCCTCGTAGCCCCGCTCCACGTAGTCGCGCCAGTACGGCTCGTCGTAGACGGCTTCGAAGGCGGGCGCCCAGTCGTCGTTCTCCACCTCCGGGATGCGGAAGTACCGGTCGAGCTCGGCGACCAGCTCTTCGAGCCTCACTGCAGGGCCTTCAAGGCCTGGCTGAGCGACTGCTTCGTCGTCAGCACGCCCTCGAAGAGATCGCCGCCCGCGTTCACGCGCTCGAGCACCGCGTCCATCGTGAACGCGGCCGGGTCGAGCGACTCGTCGACTTCCTCCCAGCGCAGCGGGGTCGACACGGGAGCGCCGGGTTTCGGCCGCACCGAGTAGACCGACGCGATCGTCTTGCCCTCGCCGTTCTGGTTCGCGTCGATCAGGACACCGCGGCGCTTTGCCTTCGTCCACTCCGTCGTCGCCAGGCGCGGATGCGACCGAGCGATCGCGCCGGCGACGATCTCGGCGAAGCGGCGTGTGTCGGCGAAGGTGGAACGACGGTCGATCGGGACGAGCACGTGAATGCCCTCGGAGCCGCTCGTCTTCGCGAACGAGACGAGGCTCAGCGCATCGAGCGCCTGCTTGACCAGGAGCGCGACCTGCACCGTCTCGGGGAAGCCGACGTCGGGCGACGGATCCAGGTCGAAGAGGACGAAGTCGGGCCGGTCGGGCTTGTCGATCCGCGAGTACCACGTGTTGCAGTCGATGCAGCCCATGTTGATCATCCACAGCAGCGCGAGCTCGTCGTGGACGACGGGAGCCTGGATCCGACGGCGCTGCCTGGGCGAGTCACGCGTCGTGACCTCGATCTCGACGCGCTTGATCCACTCGGGCATGTGCGACGGCGCATCCTTCTGGAAGAAGAACTTGCCCTTCCACCCGTCCGGGTAGCGCTTCATCGTGAACGGCCGGTCCTTCAGGTGGGGCACGAGGACCGGCGCGATGTCGCGGTAGTACCGGATCAGGTCGCCCTTGGTGATCCCCTCCTCGGGCCAGAAGAGCTTGTCGAGATTACTGAGCCGAAGAACGCGCTTACCCTTGCGAACCTCGTTGGCGAGCGGCTCCTCGCGGTGCACTTCCTCCGGCGCCTTGTCCTCGCGCAGGCCCTGGTAGGACGGCGCGCGCAGGTGGCCGTCGTGCGTCCACTCGACGAACTCGACCTCGGCGACGAGCTTCGGCTCGACCCAGGCGACGTCGCCCTTGCGCACCTTCGGCATCTTCGGCATCTCGGCGAAGGGCAGGTCGGCGCGCTCGAGCGGCTTCAGCAGCTTCAGCAGCCGGTCAATCTCCTCGTCGGCGAAACCGGTGCCGACGTTGCCGACGTAGCGCAGCTCGCCGCCTTCGTAGGTGCCCAGCACGAGCGAGCCGAAGCGGCCGGCTCGGCGGCCCTGGCCCTTGGTGTAGCCGGCGATCACGAACTCCTGCCGGCTGTGCGTCTTGATCTTCAGCCACTGGCTCGTGCGGCGGCCCGGCTCGTAGCGCGAGTCCGGCTTCTTGGCGATCACGCCTTCGTAGCGCTGCTGCTTCGCTGCGTCGTACAGGCCCCGGCCGTCCTCGAACGCCTCCGAGATCTGGATGTCCGCCTTACGCCGGTCGAGCAGCTGCTCCAGGCGCTCGCGCCGCTCGACGAGCGGCAGCGAGATCAGCGGCTCGCCCTCCACTTCGAGGACGTCGAAGACCACGTAGATGTACCTGGTCGCCGGCTTGCCCTGCTGCATGGCGGAGAAGGTCGCGCGCCCCTCCTCGTCGAGCGCGCAGATCTCGCCGTCGAGGACGCAGTCGGGCGTCTTCACGGCCCGCTCGAGAGCTCGCCTCACGGTCGGGAAGCGGGGCGTCAGGTCGTTGTCGTTCCTGCTCAGGAACTGCGCCTCGCCGCCGTAGACGTAAGCGAGCGCGCGGTAGCCGTCCCACTTGACCTCGTAGAGCCAGTCGCCGCCTTTCGGCAGGTCCTTCGCGAGCGTGGCGAGCATCGGCTTGTACTTGCGCCGGCCCTGCGGTTGCTCGGTGGCCGCCGCCTCGTCGCGCTTGCGCAGGATCAGCCAATTCTTCGGGTCGCCGTCCAGCTTCGCCGGGACGAGCGTCCACGTGCCCTCGAGCTTGTGGCCGTGCAGGCGCACGGTCAGGCCGCCGTTCCGCTTTTCCTCGACGAGCTCGTAGGTACCGCGATCCCAGATCTCGACGGTGCCCGCGCCGTAGTTGCCCTTCGGGATCTCGCCCTCGAAGTCGGCGTAGTCGAGCGGATGGTCCTCGACGTGGACGGCGAGCGCCCGCTGGCCCGGCTCGAGCGGGATCCCCTTCGGGACAGCCCAGCTCGCGAGCGCGCCGTTGCGCTCGAGCCGGAAGTCGTAGTGGAGCCTGCGCGCGTCATGGCGCTGGACGACGAAGATCGGGTCGTCGCCGCGCTCCTTCGACCCGAACGGCTCGGGCGTCGCCTTCGGGTCGCGCTTCTTGCGGTACTCGCGGAGCGTCGCCATCGCTACCGACTACTTACCGGAAAGCGTCGGGCGAGACACGCCGTACCCGCGAATCACGCTTGCGCAGCCCGCTGCCACAACACTCCACAGCGGCGAACGTAAGGTTTTGCACGATTTTACCGTTTACCGACATTCATGGCATAGGCCCGCTGGTGGAAAACACTGTGGACGCTGTGGAGAAAGGCTATGCCCGCTGTGAGGCCGCGATCGCCTCGGCGAACACGCCGAGCGCCCGGTAGCGATCCCGCCTGCGGCGCCGCAGCTCGTCGCCCGGGATCCCTTCGATCTCGCTCAGCGAGGCCTCGAGCGATGTCGCGAGCAGCTGGGCGGCCGCGTCGTAATCGGTATGGGCTCCGCCCTCCGGCTCCGGGACGATCGCGTCGATGACCCCGAGGTCGAGCGTATGGACGGCGTCGGGGCGGAACGCGGCGGCTGCCTTCTCCCGCTCGCCGGCGTCGCGCCAGAGAATCGCGGCGCAGCCCTCCGGCGAGATCACGACGTAGATCGCGTTCTCCTGCATGAGCACTCGGTCGGCGAGCCCGATGGCTACCGCACCGCCGGAGCTGCCCTCGCCGATCACACAGGCCACGATCGGGATGGTCAGCCGCGCCATCAGCGCCTGTGAGCGCGCAATCGCACCGCCTTGCCCGTGCTGCTCCGCGGCGACGCCGGGGTACGCGCCGGGGGTGTCGATCAGCGAGATGACCGGGAAGCGGTGCCGCTCGGCGATCTCCATCATGCGCATCGCCTTGCGGTAACCCTCCGGGTGCGTCATCCCGAAGTTGCGCTTGGTGCGCTCGTGGATGTCCCGGCCCTTCTGCGTGCCCATGAACGCGACCGTGCGGCCGCGGAAGGTTCCGAGCCCGGCGACGAGCGCCGGATCCTCGGCCCGCGCGCGGTCGCCGTGAAGCTCGACGAACTCGTCGAGCATGCGCTCGATGTAGTCGAGCACGTACGGCCGCTCCTCGTGGCGCGCCGCCTCGACCGCACGCCAGATCTCCTCGTCGCTCGGCTCCTCGGAGATGCGGTCGAGTTGACGTTGGAGCCGCTCGAGCTCGCCCGAAAGCCGGGCGCCGCCGAGCAGACGCAGGTTCCTGAGTCGGCTCAGGCGCTCGCGCAGGCGCAGCTCGGCCTCAGAACTGGTTTTCGAACGGGGCCTCGTCATCGGGGTGCGATGGGCGGTGCGAGGCAAGGACGCAGGGAGCGTTCGTATCCGAAGTGATACGGGCGCGACTGAGGACGCCGCATCGCGCCGTCCAGCGCGGCGCGACGGCTCAGCGCCCCGTTTGGAAGCCAGTTCTCAACCGGCATGGTTGAAGAGGCGAAGCAGGCGGCCGACGTACGCGCGCAGCTCGGGCCTGGGGACGATCGCGTCGACGTGGCCGAAACGGAGGTTCGACTCGGACAGGCCGAAGTCGGCAGGAAGCTTCTCCCGCGTCGTCTGCTGCACCACTCGCGGGCCCGTGAACGACATCAGCGCGCCCGGCTCGGCGACGAGGACGTCGCCGAGGCTCGCGAAGCTCGCGAGCACGCCCGCCGTCGTCGGGTGCGCCATCACGCTGATGAAGCCGCAGCGTGCGTCACGCAGGTCCTCGACCGCGCAGACCGTCTTCGGCAGCTGCATCAGCGAGAGGATTCCCTCCTGCATCCGCGCCCCGCCCGATGCGGTGACGGAGACGAGCGGCAGCCCCCGCTCGGCCGCGGCGTCGCAAGCGCGCGCGAACTTCTCGCCGACGACGCTCCCCATCGAGCCGCCCATGAACGAGAAGTCCATGACCGCGAGCTCACAGGCCAGCTCCTCGATCGTCGCCCGACCGACCACCATCGCGTCGCCGAGCCCGGTATTCATCTCCGCCTCCGCCAGCCGCTCGGTGTACGGCCTCAGGTCGAAGAACGCGAGCGGATCCTCTGAGCGCAGCTCGGCGTGCTCCTCGACGAAGCTGCCCTCGTCCGCCAGCTGCTCGATCCGAGCCCGCGCCCTGACCGGGAAGTGGTGGCCGCACTGGGGGCAGACGCGCAGGTGCTCGTCGAGCTCGTCGTCCCGGTAGTGTGACCCGCAGCCTGGGCACGTGTTGGGATGCGGCTTGCCCTTGTCGGGCTCCGGCATGTTCTTGTGCTCGATCGAGACGTCGATCCGGGCCACGGTTGGGTCAGTCTAATCCGAGGGCGGCGGCCAGCCGCTCGAGCTTGGGCACGTTGTCGGGATCGGGGAGGAACGCGCTGAAGCCGGCGCCGAGCACCGCTGCCCGCTCACGCACAAGCGCCAGGAACGTTTCGACCTCCGACAGGGTCGGCCCGCCCGGTTCCGGCATGAACGAGCCGATCTCACCCGGTGCCAGCGCGTCGCAGTCGAGCGCGACGTAGACGCAACCGACGCCGTCCAGCGCCGGCTCGAGGCCGTCCTCGCCGACGTGGACGCCGTGCGAGGCGATGAAGTCCTCCTCGGGCGGATCGAGGTTGCGAGCGGCGACGAGGACGACGTCCTCGGCGTTGACGGTGCCAGCGTCGATCAACGTCCGTAGCGGGGTCGCCCACGGGTTTCCCGACGGCGAGCTCTCGATCGTGTTCAGGTCGCCGTGCGCGTCGATCCAGACGACCGCCATCCGCTCCTGCCGCGACGCGAGGCCCGTCACCGCACCGATGTGCGCGCAGCAGCACCCGCCCAGGACGAGCGGGCGCGCCGGAAGCTCCGCGGCGATCGCGAGGTTCTGCTCGTGCAGCGAGTCCTCCTCGACGACAGCCGCCTCGGGGTACGGGAGCGGCAGCAGCGCCGCGTCGGCCATCGCCTGGCCGCCCTCGCCCCAGGCGCGCGGGACGCGCACGAGCCCCGCGGCGAACGTGCGGCCGCAAACGTGGCACTCGTACTCGGGCCCGAGCGCGACCGCGGTGTAGGTCTTGCAGTCAGGGCACTTCGCGCGGAAGCGACTCATGAAAGCTCCTTGCGATAGATCGCGAGCTCCTCGGCCACCTTCATTCCCGCACGCTCGTAGAGACGCGTTGCACCGGTGGGGCTCTCGGCGTCGACGCCCAGGCCGACCCGGCGCTCTCCGCGCTCGTGGAACTGGCGGAACGCGTTCAGCAGCAGTGCCATTCCGAGCCCGCGACGCCGCCACTGGCGTCGTACGAACAGCGCGCGAACCCAGCCCATGCCGTAGTACTCGGCCTCGCAGATCGTCCCGCCGGCAATCTCGTCTCCCGACCAGACGACCGTCCAGAGGCTCGGCTCGTACAACGACCCCATCACCCGGTCGCGGAAGACCTCGAAGGGCCGCGGCGTGTGGTCCCAGGCATCCTTCCACGCGTCTTCGATCGCCTCGTGGAATGCCAGCGCGTCGTCTTCCCGGAACGGCTCGGCCCTGACTCCTTCCGGCCATTCCGGCTCGGGCGCCTCGTCGCCGAGCTCGACGGCCATGCGGTAGAAATAGCGCACCGCCCGGTAGCCGCGAGTCGTGAGCAGGTCGACGGCCGCTTCGTCGTGGCCGACGATCGTGTTGTGGACGTAGGCGCCGCCTCGCGCCCGAGCGCGGTCCTCCGCGAGGTCGACGAGCTTGCCGCCGGCGCCGAGCCCGCGCAGCTCGGGGTGGACGTAGCCGTCCGACTGGAAACGCCCTTCCCCACGGTGCTCGAGGGTTGCGAAGCCCGCCAGGCGCCCGCCGGGTACGACGACCAGCCAGGCGTCCTCGTCGAGGTCGAGCTGACGCCACTGGTCGGCGACCTCGCCGGCGGTGAAGCTTTCCGCGCCGAGGAACACGCGCTCGAACGCGTTACCGAGCTCGACCACCGCCTCGATGTCGTCGAGCGTGGGTCGCCGGACGATCAGCTCGGTCAAGCGGGGACGAGCTCGTCGAGCGTGTCCGGCAGCGCTGTTAGGTCGCGGATCTCACGCGTGGGCGGCGGGTCGCCCTGCTCGCCGCGTCGGTTGACCCAGACGGAGCTCAACCCCAGCTCGCCGGCCGGGACGATGTCGTGGAAGTGGCTTTGCGCGACGTGGGCATGGCGCTTACGGTCGGCGGTGGTCACCTCGTAGAACCGGTCCCAGTGCGCGTGCGCCGGCTTGTAGGAGTGCACGTCCTCCGCCACGATCGCGAGGTCGAACGGCACCCCCAGCCGCTTCATCGAGGCGGCGATCAGGTCACGATCAGAGTTCGAGAGGATCGCGAGCTTCCAGCCGCGCCGCCGGAGCTCGGCGAGCGACTCAGGCACCTCGTCGAACGGGGGCCAGTCGGGCAGCGACTGCGCGAGCATGCCGCTCTCGCCCTCCGGGATCCCATAGCCGACCTCGCCTGCGAGCGCCTCGAGCGTCAGCGTCAGCACCTCGGCGTAACTCCGGTACTGCTCGGCTTGGATCTCCGGCTCGAGCTCGTGGTAGCGCTCGAGCAGCTTCGGCGCCTGCTCGACGCCCCAAAGACGCTCGAGCACGGCGCTGATGCCGGCGTTCCAGTCGATCAGGGTCCCATAGCAGTCGAACGTGGCCCACCGGTCGGCCACGGCCTACCCGGCGTCGTCGAACTTCTTGAAGATCACGCAGGCGTTGTGCCCGCCGAAGCCGAACGAGTTCGACGCGGCGATCGTGAGATCGGAGTCACGCGCCTCGTTCGGGACGTAGTCGAGGTCGCACTCCGGATCGGCGTCGTCGTAGTTGATCGTCGGCGGCAGCGTCCCGCGGTTGACCGCGAAGATCGTGAAGATCGCCTCCAGCGCGCCGGCCGCGCCGAGGCAGTGGCCGGTCGCGCCCTTCGTCGACGAGATCGGTGTCTTGCGTGCGTTCTCCTCGCCCAAGGCGAGCTTGATCACGCGTGTCTCGCTCGCGTCTCCGAGCGGCGTCGACGTGCCATGCGCGTTGATGTAGCCGAGCTCGTCGCGAGCGATGCCTGCGTCGGCGATGGCCATGGCCATGGCGCGGGCGGGGTTCTCGCCTGTCGGGTCGGGCTCGGTCACGTGCGCCGCGTCGGAGGAGAGGCCGTACCCGATCAGCTCGGCGTAGATCTTCGCGCCGCGCGCCTGAGCGACGTCGAGCGCCTCGAGCACGATGACGGCACCCGCCTCACCCATCACGAAGCCGTCGCGCGCCGCGTCGAACGGGCGCGAGGCCGCCTGCGGATCGTCGTTCCGGCGCGAGAGTGCGCGCATCGCGCTGAACCCGGCGATGCCGACCCGCGTGATTCCCGCCTCCGTGCCCCCGGCAAGCATCGCGTCCGCGCGGCCGAGCCGGATCGCGTCGGCCGCCTCGCCGATCGCCATGTTCGAGGCCGCGCACGCCGTGCACTGCGACGACAACGGCCCGCGCGTCCCGAGCTCCATCGAGACCCAGGCGGCGCCCATGTTGGGGATGATCTGCGGGATCGAGAACGGGTTGACGCGGTCGGGCCCGCGATCGATCAGGACGTCGTAGCAGTCCTGGAAGGCCTTGAGCCCGCCGATCCCTGTCGCCACCGAGGCGCCGACGCGATCCGCCTGCGGCTCGATCTGGATGCCCGAATCCGCCTCGGCCTGCCGTGCCGCGGCAACGATCATCTGCGCGAAGCGGTCCATCCGGCGGGCCTGCTTGCGCTCGATCCACGTGGCCGGGTCGAAGTCCTTCAGCTCGCACGCGAAATCCACCGGATATTCCCTCGCGTCGAACTGCTTGATCGTGTCGGCGCCGGACTCGCCCGCGAGTAGGTTCTTCCACGTCGTCTCGACGTCGTTGCCGAGCGGCGACACGGCCCCAACGCCGGTCACGACGACGCGTCTTCTGCCGTTGAGGCTCATCACATCCCCAATCCGCCGTCGACGAGCAGCACCTCACCGGTGACGAACGAGGCCTCGTCGGAGACGAGGAAGCGGACGGCCGCAGCCACGTTCTCCGGATCTCCGAGCCGTCCGAGCGGGGTGTTGGCGAGCATCGTCTCGCGCGCCTCGTCGGGAATCGCATCGGTGAGCGCCGACTTCACGTATCCCGGCGCGACGACGTTCGCGCGCACGCCGCGGCTGCCGAGCTCGCGGGCGAGCGACTTGGTGAAGCCGATGATCCCGGCCTTCGACGCCGCGTAGTTCGTCTGGCCCCAGTTGCCGTGGACGCCGACGATCGAGGACACGTTCACGATCGCGCCGGCACGCCGCTTCATCATTCCCCGGGCCACGGCGCGGCACGTGTAGAAGGTGCTGGACAGGTTCGTCTCGAGCACCGTCCGCCAGTCATCGTCGAGCATGCGTGCGAGCACGCCGTCGCGGGTCGTGCCGGCGTTGTTCACGAGCACCTCGATGTCGCCGGCCTCGCCCACGAGCGCCTTCGCCTGCTCGGGGTCGGACACGTCAGCCTGCACGGCACGGCCTCCGATCTCGGACGCCACGGCCTCGGCCTCGGCTGCTTCCGTCCTGTAACCGACCACCACGTCCGCTCCTGCCCGGCCGAGCTCCAGCGCAACCGCGCGCCCGATCCCGCGCGAACCACCGGTCACCAGCGCCCGCTTGCCCTCGAGGGAACAGAACGTCACGCAGATGCTCGTCCGAGGGCTTCCTTCACCTTCTCCACCCCCGCAACGTTGTTGACCGGAATTGCCTTGACGCTCTTGTCGATCCGCTTCAGTAAACCGGAAAGGACGTTGCCCGGGCCGACCTCGACGAACGTCTTGACGCCGTCGCGCGCCAGCTCGCTTGCGGCATGCGTGAAGCGCACGGGAGCGGTCAGCTGCTCGACGAGGAGCGTGCCGAAGCGGTGAGCCGGCTCGATCTTCGCGGTCACCGTGGACATGAAGGGCGCCATCGGCTCGCTGAACTTCACCTTCTCGAGGGCCGGCCGGAACCGGTCGGCCGCCTTCGCGACGAGCGGGCTGTGGAATGCGCCGGAGACCTGGAGCTTGACGGTCCGCCGCGCGCCGCGCTCCTGCGCTTCCTCGCAGCACTCGTCGACGGACGGCGTCTCGCCGGACACCACGATCTGCCCGGGGCAGTTGTAGTTCGCCGGCCACACGCCGATGATCTGGCGGCACAGCATCTCGACGATCTCGTCCTCGAGCCCGAGGATCGCTGCCATCGAGCCCGGATGGCGCTCGGCGGCCTCGGCCATCGCCAGCCCTCGCTCGCGAACGAGGGCGACCGCCTCAGCGTCGCCGACCGAACCGGCCGCGGAGAGAGCGGCGAACTCGCCGACCGAGTGGCCGACGACGAAGTCGGGCTCGATCCCCTCGGCCTTCAGCGCTGCGAGGACGGCGAGGCTCGTCGCGACGAGCGCGGGCTGCTGCACCTCCGTCTGGACCAGATCCTCGAGCGGTGCGTTGAAGCAGAGGTCGACGAGGTCGAGCCCCGACGCCTCGCTCGCGCGCTCGAAGACGCTCATCGCTTCGGGGACGGCGGTCGCGATGTCGCGCCCCATCCCGGCTTCCAACGACCCCTGGCCGGGGAAGCAGAATGCGACCTTGCCCTTGCCTTCGCTCATCTCGCTCCGTTCGTCGCCGTCCATTCGAGCAAGCCCGACCCCCATGTGAGGCCCGCGCCCATCCCTGTCATCAACACCAACTCCCCTTCACGCAGCCGGCCGTCCTCCTGCGCGTCCGCGAGCGCGAGCGGAATTGAACCTGAAGAAGTGTTGCCGTAGCGGTCGACGTTGACGACCACGCGCCTCGGATCGACTCCGAGCTTCTTCGTCGCGTGGTCGATGATGCGCACGTTCGCCTGGTGCGGCACGTAGACGTCCACGTCGTCGACAGTGGCGTTGCATTCAGCAAGCAGCGCCTCGGCGGACGACACGAGCACGCGCGTAGCGAACTTGAAGACCTCGCGGCCGTTCATGTGCACGAAGTGCGCGCCGTTCGCGATCGTCTCGGCGGTCGAGGGCAGGCGGGAGCCTCCGGCGGGCAGCGAGAGGTCCTTGCCGCCGCCTCCGTCCGCCCCGAGCTCGAAGCCGAGGAAGCCGCCGTGGTCGACCCGCTCGAGGACAACGGCGCCTGCGCCGTCGCCGAAGAGCACGCACGTCGTCCGGTCGTTCCAGTTCATGAGCTTCGAGAGCACGTCGCCGCCGACGACCAGCGCCTTCTTCGCGAGACCCGCAGCGACCATGCCGTAGGCCTGGGCGATCGCGTACATGAAGCCGGTGCAGCCGGCCGACAGGTCGTACGCGGCCGCGTCCTTCGCGCCGAGGCGGTCGGCGAGGATCGCGCCGGTCGACGGGAACGCCATATCCGGTGTGACGGTGGCGACGATGAGGAGGTCGACGTCCTCGGCGCGTGCGCCGGCAGCCTCGAGCGCCTGCTCGGCCGCCGGCATGGCAATGTCCGACATCGCCTCCTCGGGCGCGGCGATCCTGCGCTCCCGGATGCCGGTCCGCTCGACGATCCACTCGTCGGAGGTATCGACGAGCTTCGAGAGCTCGTCGTTCGTGAGCACCCGCTCGGGTACGTGGCAGCCGAGCCCGGTGATCGAGACGCGTGCGCCGTTCTGGGTCGCCGAGCCGATCATTGCTCCACCGCGAAGGTCAGCGTGCCGCGCGCGGCGAGCTCGCCGTCGACGCGCGCAGCGGCTGCGCCACGCCCGATCGGCCCGCGGACGCGCTCGAGCTCGCAGGTCAGCTCGAGCTCGTCGCCGGGCTCCACGATCCGCTTGAAGCGGACGTTGTCGATCCCCGCGAAGAGAGCGAGCTTGCCGTGGTTCTCCTCCTCGCTCAGGACGGCGACCGCGCCGGTCTGCGCCATCGCCTCGACGATGAGCACGCCGGGCATGACCGGACGGCCCGGAAAGTGGCCTGCGAGGTACCACTCGTCCGCCCGGACGGTCTTCCGGGCGACGACCTTCCGCCCGGGCTCGAGCTCGAGCACCTCGTCGATCAGGAGGAACGGCTCGCGGTGCGGAAGGATCGCCTCGATCTCGGTTCGCCCGAGTGGAGTCGAAAGATTGGGCGACAAGAGGCGACTAGTGTAGACGGCGAGGGTGTCCGACTCGCTGGAGCCGGGTGTCGTGCAGCCCCTGCTCCGCGGGCGGTTCGGCCGCGACTACCGGTACGCGGCCCGCACCCCCTCGACACAACGGCTCCTGGAGGACGCCGCTGAGGGAGCCGTGGCCGTTACGGAGGAGCAGACCGAGGGGCGCGGGCGGCTCGGGCGGAGCTGGCACGCACAGCCTGGGACGAGCGTGCTCGTCTCGGTCCTGCTCGAGCCGCCCGTCCCCTCGGAGCGCCTGCCCGAGCTGACGCCCGTCGCGGGCGACGCGTGCGCAGAGGCGATCGCCGCGGTGACGGGGCTGGAACCGACGATCAAGCATCCGAACGACGTCCTCGTCGACGGGCGCAAGGTGGCGGGAATCCTCGCCGAGGCCCGAAACGGCCGAGTCGTGCTCGGAATCGGCATCAACGTCAACGTGAGCGCTGACCAGCTGCCGGCCGACACGGAGACGCCTGCGGGATCGCTTTCGCAGGCGTCGGGGCGCGAGTTCAGCCGCGCCGACCTGCTGGCCGAGCTGCTGCTCCGGCTCGAGCAGCGCTACGACGAGTGGGTTTCCGGCGGATGATCAGCTGGCGGGCGATGTTGCCGGCTCGGTCGCGCGCCGCCACGCGCGCGTTGCGGTAGGAACTCGGGGCCGGGATCCGGAAGACGCCGGCCGTGCGGCGAACGAACTTCCGCACCTGTCCGTCCACGACCGTCGTGATCGTCGCCGGCTCGGACACCGTGGCGAGCCTGCGGAAGGCCGAAACCAGGCGCAGCACCGGCGGTGCGGTGTCGACGGTGAGCTTCGTCTTATGAGTGGCGATGCCCAGCAACGTCGTCGCCTCGACGACGATGTCGTAGCGGCCGTCCGGAACCGCGACGCCTGCGACGGTCCCGTCCCAGCCCACGGAGCGGGCTCCGACCCCGAAGCGGCCGGCCAGCAACGTGGCGCTCACCGCCGGCCCCGATCGCACGGTCACGATCACGTCGGCGTCGGCCGCAAGCGCGAACGAGACTCGCAGTGAGTCGGACCTTCCATCGGCGTTCGGCGACAGGAACGCCGGCAGCGCAGACACGAACGCCAGCGTCCGGTTCACGGCGACGGGCACGGTGCTCACAACCTCGCGGCCGTCGAGCGTCTTTGCGGAGATCCGCACGGAGTAATTTCCGTCCGGAAGGGCGTCCGGAGCCCAGCGGAACGACTGGAGACCGGCCGGCTTCGCCTCGCTGAACAGCGTTGCCAGCGCAATGCCGTCGTCGTCCTGGACGGTTGCCGTGACCATGGCCGGCGAGCCGAGCGCGTACCGGATCGTGGTCGAGTCCGCGACGCCGTCGCCGTTCGGGCTGACCGTGGCGGGTTGCGCCGAGACCGCCGACAGGGTCAATGCCGTCCCGCTCCCCGCGACGATCGACCCGGTGCTCGCGCGAACGGTCGGGCCGGCGCGAATCGCCCACGTGTAGCGGGCGGTCGGCGCGGCGCGCGCGTCCCACGTCCAATCGACCCGCGGCCCGAAGCCGCCGCCCGCCGCCACATGCGTCCCCTGCGGATCGGTCACGGTCACGGTCCACGGCATCGACGCGGTCAGCCGGCCCGTGAAGCGAACGCGGCCGCCCACGAGAGCCGCCGCCGGCGCGTAGAGCTTCGGGAGCCCCGTCAGCGAGACGGCACGCGCGAGCAGGTTGAGCTGCCCGTAGACGATGGAGCCGGGACAGCTGGTGAAGCCAACGTCGCGATGCCCGGAGATCGGCCGGAGCAGGACGGGCACGCCCGTCGGGAAGCGGGGGTTGCCGCCGGAGGGCATCGATAACACCTCGAGCGGGTCGGCGTGGGCGACGTCCAGCCGCCAGGCGAGCAGACGCACGAGCGCGCTGCGCCCTTCGGCGGTCGGCGCGGCCGAGTCGTAGTTGCCGAGCAGCGCGACGCCGACCGAGCCGGTGTTGAACCCCTGGGCATGGGCGCCGATCACGTTCCGCTCGACGCCTCCGTACCTGCCTTCGAAGACCTGGCCGTACTTGTCGACGAGGAAGTTGTAGCCGATGTCGTCCCAGCCGTTCCCGCGCACGTGGTAGAGCTGGATGCCGCGCACGATCGCGGCCGACTGCTCGCGTGTGTACGAGTTCGAGCCGGCCGAGTGGTGGACGACGGCGAAGCGCAACGCGCTCGCGTACCGCGGCGCCCCGCGGCGAATCGATTCGCTCGCGCGCCAGGCGGTGCGTGTGACGACGGTGGGCGTCGCCGTTGACGAGGGAACGCGCAGCGGCACGTCGTCGACGGGGCTCCAGACGTAGTGCGCGCGGAGTCTCGTGACCCGGCCGCGAAGGCGGTACTCGAGCCGGTCGGACGGCCCGGTCCAGTACGGGTTCCCGAGCTTCCAGCGACGCGAGCGCACGCCCTCGGCCGTCCGCGCGTCGGGAGCGTCCTCGGCCTCCGGCGCGGCTGCATGCCATCCGCTCCAGCGCCCGGCGAGGCTGCGCGTGCGGAAGCTCACACGCCCCGCGCCCTGCCAGTGCAGTCCGACGAGGTCGAAGCGCTCTGGCGCTCGGGCCAATGCCAGCGTCCGTGTCCCTGCCACCGGCAGCTCGCGCGTGACCAGGGTCGCCTCCGCCGCGCGCGACGCCGCAGGAGCAGCGGCGGCAACGACGGCGGCGAGGCCAAGAAGTGAGAGTGTCCGTGACCGCAAAAGCGTCGTCCTCTCGAAGCACCCTAGCTTCGCGCCAAGCGCTGCAACCCCTCGCTGATACAATTTTTACACCCGTGAAAAGGCCGTATCTGCGGGCTTTTTGGGCCTCGCTGGTCGCGGCCGGGGCCCTCCTGTTCGTCAGCTCGACGCAGGCCGCAACGCCTCGGGTCCTCGCGGTCGAGTTCGCCAACGACGTCAATCCCGTGACAGCCGAGTACGCCACGGACCAGATCGATCGCGCCAACGACGAGCACTACGACGCCGTCGTGATCCTGCTCGACACGCCCGGCGGCCTGTCCGACTCGATGAGGGACATCTACAAGGCCGAGCTCGCGTCGAAGGTGCCGGTGATCGTCTACGTCTCGCCCGACGGCGCCCGTGCGGCGTCCGCCGGAGTCTGGATCGTGCAGGCCGCCGACCTCGCGGCGATGGCGCCGAGCACGAATCTCGGCTCCTCCACTCCGATCGCCGCCGGCGGCGGCGACATCCCCACCGACCTGCGCCGCAAGGCGATCAACGACGCGGCGAAATCACTGCGAGCGCTCGCCGAGACGCACGGCCGTAACGGCGACTGGGCGGAGGAGGCGGTGCGCAAGGCCGACAACCTCACGGCGCAGGAGGCGCTCGACAAGAACGTGATCGACGTGATCGCGCCGACGCTGCCCGCCCTGCTCGACAAGGTCGACGGCCGGAAGACGAAGCCCGACGGCAAGATCCTGCGTACGAAGGACGCCCGGATCGACCGAGTCGAGATGGGCCTCTGGAAATCGCTGCTCGACCTGCTGATCGACCCGAACCTGATCGCGCTGATGCTCTCGATCGGCGTGCTCGGGATCGTGGTCGAGCTCTGGAATCCAGGCCTGATCTTCCCCGGAACGGTCGGCGCCGTCTCGCTGATCGTCGGGCTCTTCGGGCTCCAGGTCCTGCCGATCAGCGTGGCGGGTCTGCTCTTGATGCTGCTCGCGGCGGGCTTCTTCGCCGCCGAGGCGTTCATCGTCAGCCACGGCGCACTCGCCGTCGCCGGCGCCGTCTGCTTCTTCATCGGTTCGCTGATGCTCTTCGACCCCGCGGGGGAGGCCTACCAGGTCTCTACAGGAGTCGCGCTCGCGTTCGCGATTACGCTGGCGGCCTTGTTCGCGTTCGCAGCCGCGAAGGTCTGGCAGGTGCGGCGAACGCCTGCTCAGACCGGGCTGGAGGAGCTGGTCGGCCAGGTCGGCCGGGTCCGAAGCGCGCTCGATCCCGACGGATACGTGCTCGTCCACGGCGAGCTCTGGCGCGCACGCTCGGAGAACGGGCCGATCGCCGCGGGCGAGCTCGTCGAGGTCACAGGGCTCGAGGACGGACTCGTTCTCGGCGTCCGGCCCGCGACGCAGCCGGCGCTGTCCGAAGCATAGGATCGAAGCGTGACTACGGCCCTCATTGTCGTTGCAGCCCTCGCGGTCCTGTTCATCGTCCTGGTCTCGGCCTCGGTCCGCGTGGCGCGGGAGTACGAGCGCGGCGTGATCTTCCGGCTCGGCCGGCTCAAGTCGCCCCCTCGCGGGCCTGGGCTCTTCTTCCTGATCCCGATCATCGACAAGATGGTCAAGGTCGACCTGCGCACCGTGACGCTGAACGTCCCGCCGCAGGAGGTGATCACGAAGGACAACGTCCCCGTGCGCGTGAACGCGGTCGCCTACTTCCGGATCATCGACCCGGAGCGGGCGATCGTGCAGGTCGAGAACTTCATGGTCGCCACCTCGCAGATTGCACAGACGACCCTGCGCAGCGTCCTCGGCCAGCACCAGCTCGACGAGCTCCTGTCAGAGCGCGACAAGATCAACGAGATCCTCCAGAGGATCATCGACGAGGCCACCTCCCCATGGGGCGTCAAGGTCTCGATCGTCGAGGTCAAGGACGTCGAGATCCCGTCGGGGATGCAGCGCGCGATGGCGCGGCAGGCAGAAGCCGAGCGGGAGCGTCGCGCGAAGGTAATCGCGGCCGAAGGCGAGTTCCAGGCGTCCGAGCGACTCAAGGACGCGGCCGAGGTGCTCGCGCAGAACCCGATGTCGCTGCAACTCCGCTACCTGCAGACGATGCTCGAGATGAGCTCGGAGCGAACGTCGACGCTGATCCTGCCGCTGCCGCTCGAACTGATCGGCCCGCTGATCGACCGCGGGAAGCAGGGCTGACCAACCGGATCCTGCGCGACGCGCTCTCGGGCCGCACCGTCGTGATCGCGCCGGGCCGTGCGCGTCGACCCGGGGCCTTCCTCCACCTGATCGACGATCCGACGCCGGAGGAGCTCGAGCAGTGCCCGTTCTGCGCCGGACGGGAGGACCGGACGCCGCCGCAGGCGCTCGTGCTGCCCGAGGACGGGCCCTGGACGGTACGCGTGGTCCCGAACCTCTATCCGGCGTTGGAGCGGCAGGAGGTGGTCGTCCACTCACCTCGCCATGTGCGCACGCTCGCCGAGCTCGACGACGACGAGCTCGAGCTCGTCGCGGAGGCGTGGCGGCGGCGGTTCGCGGCAGCGGCCGCCGGCGGCTTCCCGTACGTCCACGCGATGGTCAACGAGGGCCGCGCGGCGGGCGCCAGCCTCGCGCACTCGCACTCTCAGCTGGCCTGGCTGCGCGAGCCGCCGCCCGCGGTTGCCAAGGAGCCTGACGTGAGTGACTGCCCGGTCTGCGACCTCGTCGGCCGGAAGAACCACACGCTCGCGGAGGACGGGGAGATCGTCTCGGTCTGCCACCCCGTGGGGCGTGCTCCGTTCGAGCTGCTGATCGCGCCGCGGGCCCACGACCCCGAAGCCGCAGACGACTTCGCCGGCGCGCTCCGCCTCCTGCGCGACGCCGTGCAGCGCCTGCGCAAGGTCGAGGGCCCGATCCCGTGGAACGCGTGGCTGCACCTCGGTGCGCACTGGCACGTCGAGGTCGTACCGAAGCTGACCGTGTTCGCCGGGCTCGAGCTGGGCGCCGAGATCTACGTCAACGTCGTCGAGCCCGAGGGAGCTGCGGCTGCGTTGCGCGACGCGCTCTAGCGGGTCGGCTAGGCCGCGGTCATGGTCGCGCGGTCGCGCGGGTTCAGCTCACGGAAGCGCCGGGCGGCCTCGATCGCCGCACCGAGGTTGAGACCCTTGTCTTTGGCCTGCTTGATGAGCATGACCGTCTCGACCGCGTCCATGTCGTAGATCCGTTGCTTCTTGCCCTTGGTCGGTATCTGCGCCTTGTTCGTCCAGTAGTCGAGCTGCATCTTCGAGATGCCGGCGATCTGACACACCTGACCGAGGTACAGCTCGACCTTCTCCAGGTGATCGCCGAGGTTTATGGGTTCAAGAAGATCAACCTGCGTGCTAACAGCCATAGGCACCCTTCGGTGGATGGGGCAACCCCGCAGGAAAGGTATAGCGCGTGCCAACTCCTTTGTGAAGGGTGAACCGTCCGAAAACGGAACAAAAATGATGTTCGGAGCGGGAAAACTACTCGGAGGCCGGCGGAGCGGTCTCGGGCGTCGGCGCGTCGGGCAGCTCGCCGTCGTCGTCGCCGACCGTGCCCTCGGACTCGACGACCGGCGCGAGCGTCGAGACCTTCTCGTCGCCCCGTAGGCGCATCACGATCACGCCCTGCGTCGAGCGGCCGAGGCGCTTGACGTCTTCGACCGGAATCCGGATGACCGTGCCGCCGTCCGAGATGAGCATGACCTGGTAGCCGGGGCGGACGCCGAGCGCGCCGACCAGCTTGCCCCGCGCCTCCGTCAGCTGCACCGTCTTCACGCCCAGCCCGCCGCGGCCCTTGGCCGGGTACTGGTCCATCCGCGTCCGCTTGCCGTAGCCGTTTTCCGTCACCACGAGGAGATCCGCATCGTGGTGCGCGATGTTCAGCGAGATCACCTCGTCTTCCGTGCGCAGCGACATCCCCCTGACTCCCTCGGTGGCGCGGCCTGTCGGCCGGACGGCGGACTCGTTGAAGCGGATCGCCTGGCCCTTGCGCGAGACCATGAGGATGTCGTCGTCTCCCGACGAGCGCCGGACGCCGATGAGCTCGTCGCCCTCGCGCATCTTGATCGCGATGATCCCGTCGGCCTTGAGCGGGGTGTTGTAGTCGGCGAGGCGCGACTTCTTGACGACGCCCTTCTTCGTCCCGAAGACGAGGTACTCGGCCTCCGTGAAGTCACGGGTCTGAATCACCGCGCGCACCTGCTCGTCCTGGCGGAACGGCAGCAGGTTGACGATCGCACGGCCCTTCGACTGGCGCGAGCCGAGCGGCAGCTCGTGCACCTTGAGGCGATAGACCTTCCCGACCGACGTGAAGAAGAGCAGGTAGTCGTGCGTGGAGGCGACGAACAGATGCTCGATGTAGTCCTCGTCCTTGAGCTCCATGCCCA
>Ga0126313_10000333_pt1 | contig 21999 bp, 21 predicted proteins | sample Plot105A_FD_89954 | JGI IMG/M metagenome (GOLD analysis project Ga0126313, IMG submission 89954) | Serpentine soil microbial communities from UC McLaughlin Reserve, CA, USA - Plot105A | ecosystem: Environmental > Terrestrial > Soil > Grasslands | place: USA: UC McLaughlin Reserve, Lake County...
CGCGGACGTCGCGATCCAGCTCTCCTACGCACGGCTCGTGGTCGTCGTGCCCGGCTACGGCATGGCGGTCGCCCAGGCGCAGCGCGCGGTCGCCGATCTCGCCGCCCAGCTCGAGAAGCGCGACGTCGAGGTTCTCTACGCGATCCACCCGGTCGCCGGCCGGATGCCGGGACACATGAACGTGCTGCTCGCGGAGGCCGACGTGCCTTACGACAAGCTCAAGGAGATGGACGACATCAACGGCGAGTTCGCGCGCACCGACGTCGCGCTGATCATCGGCGCCAACGACGTCACCAACCCCGCGGCGCGCAACGTGCCGGACTCGCCGATCTACGGCATGCCGATCCTGGACGTCGACAAGGCCGGCTCGGTCGTCGTTCTCAAGCGCTCGATGGCGTCGGGCTTCGCCGGCATCGACAACCCGCTCTTCTACGACGAGAAGACCGCGATGCTGTTCGGCGACGCCAAGGCCTCGGTCGGCGACATCATCGCCGAGGTACAACAACTCTGACATTCCAAAGCACGGATCGCGCACTACGGTTGCGCACCATGTCCCGACGCCTACTCGCCGCAGTGCTCGCCGCGGGTGCCCTACTGGCGCTGCCCTCCGCTGCACCGGCCGCCTCCACGACCATCGTCATCTCCGAGCTGCGGACGCGCGGTCCGGCCGGCGGCAACGACGAGTTCGTCGAGCTGCGCAACATCTCCAACGCGTCGGTCCCGGTCGGCGGGTGGGCACTGCAGGGCTGCGCGGCCGACTCCGGTGTTCCCTCGAACCGCGCCGTGATCCCGGCCGGCACCGAGATCCCGGCCGGCGGCTCGTATCTCTTCACGAACAACTCGGCGACGGGCGGCTATTCCGGCTTGGTGCCCGGCGACCAGACGTACGGCACCGGCATCTCCGACCAGGGCGGGGTGCGGATCACGAACGCCGGCGTCGCCGTCGACGGCGTCGCCAGCCAGGACCCGAACCCGGACCAGTGCCGCGAGGGCACCGGGCTGACGTTTCCCGCCGCCAACGCCGACAACGGCTTCGAGCGCATCGGTGGCTCGCTCGACACCGACCGCAACAACTTCGACTTCACCGGGCCGAAGGCGTCGGACCCGCAGAACTCGAGCTCCGAGCCGGCGGGCGACGCCGCGCCGAGAGTGGCGAGGAGCGATCCCGCTGAAGGCAGCCTCGGCGCCGACCCCGACGGCCCGATCACCGTGACCTTCAGCGAGCCGGTGACCGCCGGCCCGGAGGCGTTCTCGCTCGCGTGCGCGGACGGCAGCTCGTTCGACCTGAGCGCGTCGATCGGCGATCAGACGACCTTCACGCTCGACCCCGACGGCAGCCTGCCGCTCGGCGAGAGCTGCACGCTGACCGTGCACGCCGGAGCGGTCACGGACGTCGACGCTCAGGACCCGCCCGACACGATGGCGGCGGACAAGGCGATCGGGTTCTTCGTCCAGGGCCTGGCCCTGCGGCTCCACGAGATCCAGGGCGCCGATCACGTCTCGCCCTACCAAGGCAAGGCCGTCGACGGCGTGCCGGGCGTGGTGACGGCCCGGCGCAACAACGGCTTCTGGATGCAGGACGCCGGCCCGGATGACGATCCCGCGACCTCCGAGGGGATCTTCGTCTTCACGGCGAGCGCCCCCGCGGTGACCGTCGGCACCGCGGTCACGGTCGCGGGCCTCGTCGCGGAGTTTCGCCCCGGCGGCTCCTCCACGGACAACCTGACGACGACCGAGCTGGAGCGCGTGACGGTGATGCCGGCCGGCGCCGGAGCGGCGATCGCGCCGACGGTGGTCGGCGCCGGCGGACGCGTGCCCCCGAACCAGGTGATCGAGGACGACGCGTCCGGCAGCGTCGAGACGACCGGGCTGTTCGACTTCGCGCAGGACGGCATCGACTTCTACGAGAGCCTCGAGGGCATGAAGCTCCAGGTGAACGACGCCGTCGCCGTCGGGCCGACCAACGGCTTCGGGGAGGTCTTCGTCGTCGGCGACAACGGAGCCGACGCCGGCGTGCGGACGAACAGGGGCGGGGTCGTCATCTCTCCCGCCGACTTCAACCCCGAGCGGATCCAGCTCGACGACGTGCTCGCGGACACGCCCGACGTGCACGTCGGCGACCGGCTCCCCGGCGCGACGGTCGGCGTGCTCAGCTACGACTTCGGCAACTTCGAGCTGCTGCCGCTCGCCGCGCCCGCGGCCGTCCCGGGCGGCATCGCCCGCGAGACGACGCAGGCGCCCGCCAAGGACGAGCTCAGCGTCGCGACGTTCAACGTCGAGAACCTCGACCCGTCGGACACCGCCACGATCCCGCGGCTCGCCCGGCTCGTCGTCGACAACCTACGGTCGCCCGACCTGATCGCGATCGAGGAGATGCAGGACAACACCGGAGCGCCGCCACCGGGGACGCCGGACAACGGCACGACCGCCGCGAACCTCTCGTGGCAGGCGTTCATCGACGCGATCGCGGCCGCGGGCGGCCCGGCCTATGACTACCGCCAGATCGACCCGCAGAACAACCAGGACGGCGGCCAGCCTAACGGCAACATCCGCGTCGGGTTCCTGTTCCGTACCGACCGCGGCCTGCAGTTCGTCGACCGCGGCGAGGGCGACGCCACGACGCCGACGGAGGTATTCACGAGGTCGGATCGCCGGACGCACCTCACCCTCAGCCCCGGCCGCGTCGACCCGCTGAACACGGCGTGGACGGCGAGTCGCAAGCCGCTCGCCGGCGAGTTCACATGGAAGGGTCGGCCGCTGTTCGCGATCGCGAATCACTTCGCTTCGAAGGGCGGCGACGACCCGCTGTTCGGCCGCTGGCAGCCGCCGATTCGCTCCACCGAGATCCAGCGGCACCGGCAGGCCGCGGTTGTCTACGCGTTCGTCGGGGAGCTCCTGGAGGCTGATCCGAACGCGAACGTCGTGGTGCTCGGAGACATCAACGACTTCGAGTTCTCCGAGACGACGCAGATCCTCGAGGGCGAGGAACTCGTCAGCCTGCTGCACGGGCTGCCAAAGCCGCAGCGCTACTCGTACGTGTTCGAGGGCAACTCGCAGGTGCTCGACCAGATCCTCGTCTCAAAGCCCGCGTTGGCCACGTTGCAGGGCTTCGACGCGGTGCACGTGAACGCCGAGTTCTTCGACCAGGCGAGCGACCACGACCCGTCGGTGGCGAGGCTCGATCTGAGGTAGGCGGCCGCGTGCGGGGCCCGCGTGGACGAATCCGCGCGGGCCCTGCGATGGGTAGCCGGCACGATGCCGCCTACACGTCAGAACGCGGGCACGGATGCTCGCAGGGCTACTACGTCCCCGGGGGCGGACTGCTGGAGCCGCCCGTGGTCGCCACGCCGAGGGACGGCGCGGCGTCGCCCAGCAGCTGCTGGACCTGCGCGGCGGGGTCGGGCGCGTGCGCGTCGCGCGGCGGGAACTCGCGCCGCACGGTCAGCAGGCGCTCGGCGCCGAAGCGCAGGAACGAGACGGCGAAGCAGGAGATCTCGACGCCGTGGCGGCGCGCGAGGAAGTCGACGGTGGCGATCGTGGGGCCGTCGAAGCCGCCGGCGATCAGGACGACCTGCGGAGAGTCGCCGGGCACGGCCGCGGAGAGCGACTCGTGGACGTCGGCGAGGGTCGCGGCGTCCCAGCCGGCCAGCTGAGCGGCGGCGGCGAGCCCGCGGCCGACCTCGGCGAAGTCTGTGCCAGCGGTCAGCTGTACGACGACGGTGCGGCCCGCCTGCTCGTCGAAGGCCAGGATGTCGATCCCCGGAACCGGCTCGGCGGCCACGAAGCGCAGGCCTGAGTGGCCCAGCTCGGCGGAGAAGGCCTCCCAAGACGACGCCAGCAGCGCGAGCAGCTCGGCACGATCCGGGTTGGTCTCCGTGACGAGCCCGCCGGCCTGCGGGGCCACGAGGGTGTTGGACGTCTCGTCGATACGCAGCACAGCTAGATCCTCCAGTCGCCTCAGGTGCAGGGTCTTATCGGCCGCGACGCGCGCAAGCTGTAGCTCGGCGCCCTCAGGCTGCGCGCGCCGCGAGCCCCGGGTACGCGAGGACGAGGCCGTGCTCGTCGTATTCGAGGCGGCCGGCGTAGCCGAAGCGGGGCGCCGCATACTCGTACGTCGCGTGCGCCGCCGCGCCGGCGACGCGCGCGTAGCGCTGCTCGAGCCGCTCGACGCTCAGGTCGAGCGCGCGCACGTACACCGCGGGCGCGTCGGCGGCGTCGCCGATGTCGAGGGCGAGCCGGTGAACCGGGAACGCGTTCGTGAACGCCGACGACTCGAGGTCGACGTCCAGGCAGCCGTCGAGCTCGGGCGCGGCGGCGCCGTCGACCCGCCACGCGCCCGCGCCGTCCGCGTCGAGCGTCAGGTCGCGCCGGCCCGAGGCCGAGTGCCCGACCACACGGGCGCTGCGTGCCGTCCAGTCCGCGGCGGCGACGATCGAGTAGCGGACCGCCCACGCCTCCCCCTCCTCGACGGCGGCCGTGTGCCCCTCGACGCGGTGGCCGTCCGGTCCGGAACGCATGAAGACGACCTCGAATCCGTCGCGCGCGCCCTGATGCCGCCAGGCCGCGAACGACGGGAGGTCCCGGAACGCCATCGCCCCAGGTTGCCAAAGCGGTCGTCGTAGCCTTGTCCGCCGTGGACCTCGCCGAGCTGATCCGCTCCCGCCGCACGCATAAGGCGTACGCGCCGGTGCCCGTCGACCGCGCGACGCTCGACGACCTGTTCGAGCTCGCCCGCTGGGCCCCGAACCACAACCTCACCAATCCGTGGCGCTTCCGCGTGCTCGGTCCGGAGGCGCTCGAGCGGCTCAAGCATGCCGCCGGACCGGACGCGGCGAAGAAGCTGGAGCGCGCGCCGACGCTGGTCGCCGCGTCGGTCCTGCAGACGGGCGATCCGATCGCCGACGCCGAGGACCGCGACGCCGCGGCCTGCGCCTGCTACATCGTGCTGCTGGCCGCGCACGAGCGCGGGCTCGGCGGCTACTGGCGCACTCCGGAGGTGCTGCGCACGCCGGAGGGGCGCGCGGCCTGCGGGATTCCCGGCGGCGAGGCGGCGCTCGGGCTGCTCCACCTCGGCGAGGCGCGCGGGTCCAAGCCGGCGCCGGAGCGCGCGCCGCTCGAGACGGTCGTCACGCACCTGCGCTGATAGTGGTCCCACTGATGCTCGCGCGCGCCGCCGCCCTCGCCGCCCTGGCCGACGAGCCGTTCGACGTGCTGGTCATCGGCGGCGGGATCACCGGCGCGGGGGTGGCGCTCGACGCGGCGAGCCGCGGGTACTCGGTCGCGCTGGTCGAGAAGGGCGATTACGCGCGCGGGACGTCGTCGCGGTCGAGCAAGCTGGTCCACGGCGGGCTGCGCTACCTCCAGAACTTCGACCTCGGGCTGGTCCGCGAGGCGCTGCTCGAGCGCCAGCTGCTCGCCGCGCTCGCCCCCCACCTGGTGCGGCCGCTGCCGATGATCGTGCCGGCGTTCGACGGCGCCCGCCCGGACCGCCTCGTCGGCATCGGGCTGAACATGTACGACGTGATGGCGCGCGGCCGGCGGCGACGCGACGCGAACCTCGACGGCCGCGAGGACTGGAGCCCGGCGCGCCATCGGGTGATCGACGGCGCCGAGGTCTCCGAGCTGCTGCCCGCGCTCGCCGGCCGCGAGCCGTCGGGCGGATACCTCTTCTACGACTGCCAGACCGACGACTCCCGGCTCGTCCTGACGGTGCTCGCCGAGGCCGAGCGCTTCGGCGCCGTGCCCGCCAACCGCGTCGAGGCGATCGCGCTCACCCGCGACGGCGCGCTCGTGCGCGACACGGCCGGCGGCGGCGAGCTCGAGGTGCGGGCCGCGAACGTCGTCAACGCGACCGGCGTCTGGGCCGACCGCCTGCGCCCGGACGAGCTGCACGACGAGGCCGAGGTGCCGGTGATCCGCCCGAGCCGCGGCACGCACATCGTGCTCCCGGCCGAGCTGTTGCCGGTGCGCGCGGGCGCGATCGCCACCGCCGGCGCGGGCCGCACGATATTCGTCCTGCCGTGGCTCGGGCAGACGCTCGTCGGCACGACCGACAACGACTACGACGGCGACATAGAGCACGTGCGGCCGGCGGAGGAGGACGTCTCGCACCTGCTCGCGGCGACGGGCGCGTTCTTCGGCACCGAGCTGCGCCGCTCCGACGTGGTCGGCGCGTACGCGGGCGTCCGGCCGCTGATCTCGACCGGCGATCCGAAGAAGTCGGTCGACATCTCGCGCAAGGCGGAGCTGTACGAGACCTCGAGCGGGCTGGTCACGATCACCGGCGGCAAGCTCACGACGTGGCGGCGGATGGCGAAGCTCGCGGTCGACCGGATCGCGGAGCGCGAGGGCCGCGACGCGCCCTGCCGCACGCACGAGATCCCGCTCGGCATGGCCGTCGACGAGGCGGAGCTGCCGCGCGTCAAGGGCGTGCCGGAGGATGCCTACGCGCAGCTCGCGGGCCGCTACGGCTACGCCGCGCGCGACGTGCTCGCGCTGGCGGCCGCGCGCGGCTCGCTCGCGCAGCCGGTCCTCCCGGGCCGCCCCGACGTGCTCGCAGAGGCGGCCTACGCCGCGCGCGGCGAGCAGGCGCTGAGCGTCGGCGACGTGCTGCTGCGGCGCACGCGGCTGGGGCTCACGGCGGCGCGGGCGCTGTGCGCGCCGGATGGGCAGGCGCCCGAGCGCGTCGCCGCGGCGATGGCGGAGGAGCTCGGCTGGGACGCCGCCCGGCGCGCGGCCGAGGTGGCGGCGTTCCGGGCCGAGGCCGAGGCCGAGGGCATCGTGGTGGACGCCGCGTGATCGCTCCGGCGCGCGCGCTCCGGGCGGGCGGGCGGCGGCTCGAGCTCGGCGGCGCCCCGGTGCTGATGGGCATCGTCAACGCGACGCCGGACTCGTTCTCCGACGCGGGCGAGCTGCCCGACGTCGACGCGCGGGTCGCCCGCGCGCACGAGCTGGCGGCGGCCGGCGCGCGGATCCTCGACGTCGGCGGTGAGTCCGCCTTCGGCGGCCGCCCACCGGTCACCGGCGACGAGGAGACGGCGCGCGTGGTGCCCGTGATCGAGCGCATCGCTCGCGAGCTCGACGTGCTGGTCTCCGTCGACACGTACAAGCCGGCCGTCGCGGAGGCGGCGATCGCCGCGGGCGCGCAGATCGTCAACGACGTCTCCGGGCTGCGCGACCCCGAGCTGGCGGAGGTCTGCGCCGGGACGGGCGCGGGGCTGGTGCTCATGCACACGCGCGTGGCGCCCAACGGCACGCTGCTCGACCCGTCGTTCTACAACGACGTCGTGGCCGACGTGCGCGACTTCCTCGACGAGCGGATCGCGGTGGCGGAGGCGGCCGGGATGCATCCCGAGCAGCTGCTGCTCGACCCCGGGCCCGACTTCGCCAAGACGCCGGCGCAGACGGTCGCCGTCCTGCGCCGGCTGGAGCGGCTGCACGAGCTCGGCCGGCCGCTGCTGCTGGCGGTCTCGCGCAAGGACTTCCTCGGCGCGATCACGGGGCGCCCGCCGCGCGAGCGCGACGCGGCGACGCTCGCCGCGGTCGCGTTCGCCGCCGACGCCGGGGCTCACGCGGTGCGGGTGCACGACGTGCGCGCCGCAGCCGACTTCCTCGCCGTGCGGGCGGTGCTGCGCGGGGATCGCGAGCTGGCCCCGCGCGATGGCCTAACGCCGGATCGCTTCCCCGGCCGCTAACCTCCTCGGCGCTCGGGTTGCCGGCCGCTGCGCACAACGCGGCCGGACGCCTACCGACCATCACGAATTCCAGGAGCAGTTCATGTCTTCCGTCCTTGACCGCGACGCGCTCGAGCAGAGCCCGCTCGCCGACCTCCACCTGATCGCCAACGAGCTCGGCGTCGACGGCTTCCGCCGGCTGCGCAAGCCCGACCTGATCGACGCGATCATCGCGCGCCAGTCCGGCACCGAGGCGCCGACCGCCGAGGAGGAGGCGGAGGCCCCGCGCAGCCGGCGCCGCTCGCCCGCGAAGGCGGTCGCGGACGCCGACGAGGAGGAAGCCGAGGCACAGGCCGCTCCTGCGCGGCGGCGCGCGCGCGCTAAGGCAGTGGCCGACGCCGACGCCGACGCCGACGCCGAGGTCGAGGTCGAGGCCGAGAGCGAGGACGGAGCGACCGACGAGGACGCTCCGGCGCGCACCCGGCGCGGGCGCCGCGGCGGCCGCGGGCGCGGGCGCCGCGAGGGCGTCGAGGAGGCCCCGCGCGAGCGCGAGACCGCCGAGGAGCGCACGGTCGAGGGCGTCGTCGAGCTGCTCGGCAACGGCTCCGCGTTCATCCGGCTCGGCGAGGAGGCGGAGGCGACCGACGACGACGTCTACGTCTCCGCCGCGCAGGTCAAGCGCTGCGAGCTGGTGAGCGGCGACCGTATCGCCGGCCCGGTGCGGGCCCCGCGCCGGTCCGAGCGCTTCCCGTCGCTCGTGCGCGTGGACACGATCAACGGCCGGCCCGCCGAGGAGGTCGCGGAGGGGACGAAGTTCGAGGACCTGCCGGCCACCTGGCCGACCGAGCGGCTGGCGCTCGGCGCCGACGATGTCACGCTCAAGGCGGTCGAGTGGCTGACGCCGTTCGGCAAGGGCTCGCGCGTGCTGATCTGCGGCGGGCCGCGGGCCGGGAAGAGCGTGCTCGCGCGCGAGATCGCCAAGGCGCTCGCGGGGCGCGAGGGGCTGGAGCTGCTGGTCGTGCTCGCGGGCGTGCGGCCCGAGGAGGCCGGCGACTGGACCGATCAGGCGCCGGTCGCGACGGTCTCGTTCGCCGCCGCTCCCGACGCCCAGGCGCAGGCCGTCGAGCAGGCGGTCGAGCAGGGCCGCCGCGTGGCGGCCCGCGGCGGCGACGCCGTCGTCGTGATCGACACGCTCGAATACGTGCCGCCGGCGGCTGCGCGGCGCGCGCTCGCCGCGGCGCGGAACATCGCCGACGGCGGTTCGCTCACGGTGATCGGGACGGCCCCGTCGCCGTTCGGCGGCGAGAGCACGGTCGTCGCGCTCGACGCGCAGCTGACCGCGCTGCGGCGCTTCCCGGCGCTCGACCTCGCGGGCAGCGGCACGCTGCGCCCGGACGCGCTCGTCGGGGAGGCGGGCGCGGAGGCGATCGCCAAGGCGCGCGGCGAGGCCGCTAGCGAGTCGTAGTCCGGCGCGTCCATGTCGCCGCGCCTTGCTCGGGCGGCCCGGAGAAGCCGGCGCTCGTGAACTGCTGGCATCGAGGGGGCGGGTCCGGGCCCCGGGACCGCCGGTCAACGCTGCACACCACGCGATTTCGGAGGGCGTTGCAGCGTTGACGGCGCATGTCGCCGTCAACGCTGAACGCACGGCCGAAACTTGGACGCGTGCGGCGTTGACCGGCGCTCGCCGTCAACGCCGCGTATACGCGACCCGGCCCCAGTTGGGCTCGGGGGAGAGCTCGATCGGCTCCCGATCGCGCGCGGGCTGGACGTAGCTGAACGAGTGGCTGTCCTCGTCGAACAGCACGTCGAGCTCGCCCTCCTTCACGCGCTGGTCGAGCCAGGCGGAGCGGAAGACGAGCCGGCGCAGCCAGTGCACGAGCGAGCGCTCGGACGGGCCGACGAGCTCCGGCCAGCAGTCGTTGACGTGCTCGCCCAGGCCGGAGGCGGGATCCTGGACCTCCCCGTTGACGGTCAGGTTGACGAGGTCCTCGAGCTCGACGCTCTCGAGCCGGCCGCCGACGAAGCCGAGCTTGCGCGCGGCCTGCTCCACGCGCTCGGAGAAGTCGCGCTCGTTGAACGTGAAGCGCAGGTCGCCGTACTCCAGGACGTAGTCCTGGCCGGAGTCGTAGTTTCCTCGGCGGGTCGGCTGGTCCATCGTCTGGGGGGTGCGCCGACGGGGCGTGGCCCGGGCGTCTGCATCTTAGGCGCGGATCCTGCCTGCGCGCTCGTGCTGAACTGGATCTTTCAGTCAGCGAGCCGCGCGCGGAGGTCGAAGGCCCTGACGGCATCGCGGCCGCTGTCCGGCCAGTCGAAGAAGCGCCGGTTCACGCAGGTCTCGCTCGGCTCCCGCCAGTCGAACGCCTGCTCGATCTGGAACTCGCAGCGGCCGAGCGGCGTGCCGGCGAGCTTGACGGCGCCGAAGCCGGCGCGGGTGCGCTCCGCCTCCTCGAACAGCGCGACGTCGATCTCGGTCGCGAAGACCTTGTGAACGCAGCCCATGTAGCGGCGGCCGGTGAGCGGGTCGTCGTACTGGTAGAGGCTCGGGCAGGCGGCCTGGACGCACGTTGCGGGCCGGATCACGCGGTCGCAGAACGTCGAGCACTGCCTGCATTCGTTGAGCTCGGTGCGGCGGATGGCCCGCGCCATCGCGGCAATATACCGGCGGGCTGGGGGCGAGTTTGGGAGCGAGCGCCCATACCCGTTTGCATGACCGAGCCCGCTTCGATCCTGATCGTGGAGGACGACGTCCCGACGCGCACCTTCCTCGCCGACAACCTGACCGCCGACGGCTACGACATGCTCGTCGCGCCGACGCTCCGCGACGCGCTGCGGACGCTCGAGTACCACCACGTCGACCTCGCCGTCGTCGACCTCGGGCTGCCGGACGGGTCCGGGCTGGAGCTGCTGCGCAAGGTCCGCGAGTCCGGCGGCCCGGGCGCGCGGTTCGACGCGCGGCTGCCGATGATCGTGCTGTCCGGGCGGGCGGGCGAGACGGATCGCGTCCGCGGCTTCGAGCGCGGCTGCGACGACTTCCTGGCGAAGCCGTTCTCCTACGGCGAGCTGCGGCTCCGGATCGCGGCGCTGCTGCGGCGGGCGAGCGAGCGGCCGTCCGAGGGACGGCTGCGGGTGGGCGAGCTGGATCTGGATCCCGTCTCGCGCGAGGTGCGGCTGCGCGGCGCGCGCGTGATGCTGTCGGCGAAGGAGTTCGCCCTGCTGCGACGGCTGGCCGGCGAACCCACGCGCGTCTTCACGAAGGCCGAGTTGCTTCGGGACGTATGGGGATTTCGGGCGCTCGGCGCGACACGCACCTTGGACAGCCACGCCTGCCGCCTGCGCCAGAAGCTCTCGGTGCGCGGCGACCGGTTCGTGATCAACGTCTGGGGCGTCGGGTACCGGCTCGTGGACGGGCCGGTCGACGAGGCGGCGGCGGCCGCGACGGCGCTCGAGATGGGGGAGGCGTCGTGATCGTCCCGGCCGCGGCCGGTTGCGTCGCCGCGATGGCATCGGCGAGGGGCGCGGTGTCGTGATGCTCATGGCCGCCGCCGGCTGGGCCGCGTCGGCTCGCGGCGCGGTGTCGTGATCCTCTTTGCGGCCGCCGGTTGGCTCGCCGCGTTGTGCGCGCTGGTGACCGTCGTCGTTTTCCGGGCGTCGGCGGGGCGCCGGATGGCGCTGGTCGCCGAGGCGGCCCACGAGCTGCGCGCGCCGTTGAGCGCGGCCCTGCTCGGGCTGCACGGCGTCGTCGCCGACGCCCGCGGCGCGCGCCGGATCGCCGCCGTAGAGCTGGAGCTGCGGCGGGCCGGTCTCGCGCTCGCCGATCTCGACGCCGCGCCGCGGGGACGGCGTGCGCCGGAGCTGGCGGAGCCGCTCGAGGTGCGCGCGCTGCTCGACGAGGCCGTCGACGGCTGGCGGCCGCTCGCGAGCGCACTCGGCGGCGAGCTGCTCTTCGATCCGGCCGGGCCACGCCTGCTCGTCCAGGCGGACCGGCTGCGGCTGACCCAGGCCGTCGGCAACCTCGTGCTGAATGCGCTCGAGCACGGCTGCGGGCCGGTGCGCGTGCGAGCGCATGCGACGCGCGCGCACGTACGGATCGAGGTTCGCGACCAGGGGCCGGGGCTGCCGGCGCCGGTCGCGGCGCTGGCCGGCGACGGGATGCACGTGGGTCGCCGCGGCCACGGGCTCGCCATAGCCGCGCGGGTCGTCCGCCGCCACGGCGGCCGCCTGCTGACCGCGCCGGTGAGCTCGGGCGCGTGCGTGGTGCTGGAGCTGCCGCGAGCCGATACCGATCCGCGCGACCCCGCCGCGGCCGCAGCGAGCCGCCTTCGCAAGGGCCCGCGGCTGCTGCGCGGCCCGTGGGAGTCGGGATGATCGCTCCCGACCGCACCTCGTCGCCGGCCGGTGATCGTCGCGGCTCGTCGCCGGCCCCTGATCGTCGCGGCTCGTCCCCGCGGCCTGCGACGGCCATCGCGATCGGCGCGCCGCCCGAGCGGGACCCCTCGTCGCGGTGAGCCGGCGGCGGCGCGCGGCGGTGCTGCTCGGGCTCGCGCTCGTGCTCGGCGGGCTTGCCGCGTCGGACGTGGCTCGTCGCGAGTCCGCCGTGCGCGCGCAGCTCGGGCCGGTGGTCGACGTCGTCGTCGCGAGGAAAGACATCGCGGCGGGCCGGCCGGTCGCCGCGGACGAGCTCGCCGTCCGCCGCGTCCCCTCCCGCTATGCGCCTGTCGGAGCGGTTGACGTGCCGGAGGCGATGATCGGGCGGCGTCTCGCGGCCGCCGTCCCACGCGGCGGCTATGTCGGCACCGACCTCGTCGCCGGCGACCCGGGCGTCGCCGGCCCACCGGTCGGCAAGGGCGAGCGGGCCGCCGAGGTCATCGCCCTCGGTGCGCGATCGCTCGTCGTGCCGGGCGCGCGGGTGGACGTGCTCGTGACGCACGACGGGGACGGCGGCGCAAGGGGGGAGACCGAGCTCGCGCTCGAGGACGTCGAGGTGCTTGCGGCGCGTGCCGCGCCGCCGGCTGCGCGCGACGAGGCGGGAGGGCGGGTGGCCGCGACGCTCCGCGTGCCCGTCCGCGAGGCGGTCTACCTCGCCGCGGCGCAGTCGTTCGCGCGCGACATCCGACTCCTGCCGCGAGCGGCAGGCGATCGCGCGCGCAGCGGTCCGATCACGATCGGCCAGGGTCTGCGGTGAGGTGCCGCGCCGGCTGGGACCGAGTGCACCGCCCCGATCACGATCGGGCGGCGGCCACCCGGAGGACACGTAGCAAGGGTGCGCGGTGAACACCGGCCACCGCATAACCTGCGCTCGCCGTGCCGTTCTCGCCCAGCCAGCTCGAGCACCCGATCGTGCAAGCGCCGCTGGGCGGCGGCGCGTCGACGCCGGCGCTCGCGGCGGCGGTCTGCGAGGCCGGCGGCCTTGGCTTCCTGGCGGCCGGCTACCTGAGTGCGGCGGCGGCCGGTGCCGACGTCGAGGCGCTGCGCGACCTCACCGATCGACCCTTCGGCGTCAACCTGTTCGCGCCGCCGCAGCCCGTCCCCGATCCGGAGGCCGTGGAGCGCTACGTCCGCCGCCTCGGGGCCGGTGCCGGCAACCCCCGCCACGACGACGACGATTGGGACGCCAAGCTCGCGGTGCTGGCCGAGCTGCGCGTAGCGGTCGTGTCCGTCACGTCCGGCTGCCCGGAACCGGCCGTCGTCGAGCGGCTGCATGCCGCGGGCGCCGCCGTCTGGATCACGGTGACCACCGCCGCGGAGGCGCGCACGGCGGAGGCGGCCGGCGCCGATGCGCTCGTCGTTCAAGGGGTCGAGGCCGGCGGCCATCGCGCCACCTTCGACGACGCGACGCCCAGCGACCTCGGCCTGCTCGCGGCGCTGCAGCTCCTCCCCGCCGCCACCGCGCTCCCGCTCGTCGCGACCGGCGGGCTCGTGACCGGCCGCGCCATCGCCGCCGTGCTCGCGGCGGGCGCCGTCGCGGCGCAGCTGGGAACGGCGTTCATGCTCACACCCGAGGCGGGCACGGCCGAGGCGCATCGCGAGGCGATCGCGACCGACCGCGACACCGCGCTGACCCGCGCGTTCACCGGCCGCACCGCGCGCGGCATCGTCAACCGCTTCATGCGCGAGCACGGCCCGCACGCACCGCTCGGCTACCCCGACGTGCACCACATCACGGCCCCGCTGCGCAAGGCCGCGCGCGAACGCGGCGACGCCGACGGCTTCCATCTCTGGGCAGGCCAGGCCCACGCGCTCGCCCAGCCGGTGCCTGCCGGCGAGCTGGTGCGCAGGCTCGCCGCAGAAGCGCGCGCGGCGCTGGAGGAGACCGCTCGAGGTACTGGACGCGTCTAGAATCTCGGCGGGTTCTGACGGGCCCCCCGCGCGCGGCTGCCGGCACCTGGCATCCGGTCACGTGCCACCAGCATGCGGGCGGATGCCGTGCGCCGCAGCCACCACCGGGACGCCGTCAGGCGACCGGCCGAAATTCCTAGCGCGGACGCTGGTGGTGCAGCTCGGTCGCCTCGATCTGGTGCTGCCCGTGGGAGCCGGTGAGCACCGGCCCGGCCGCGCTCACGAGGTCGCCGGCGCGTGGCAGCCGGCGCGGGCGCAGGGCGCGCTCGACGTCGATCACGCTCAGTCCCGGTGCCGTCACGTTGCCGCCGGCGAGCACGTAGTGAGCGTCACCGTCGCCGTCGGGATCGACCGCCTCGACGTAGAGCACCCGACCCGTGACCGCGGTGCAGTGCGCCCGGCGGTCGGTGCAGCGCGCACGCTCCACGTGCGGCGGCTCGCGCGGCGCTTCCGCGGAAGCGCTCGGCGCAGGCGGAGGCGCATCGACGGGCCGCTCCCGGCAACCGGCGAGCAGCACGGCGACGAACACGAGGGCGAGCGCTTGCATCGCGACGATCTTGGCATCCCTGCTTGACCCTCACGCAACGTGACGCCGTACGGTCGGCGGGGATGCACGTGAGCGAGCGACAGTGGCGGATCGGAGGGGATGGCGAAGGCGACCGGGCTGACCGTACGTGCGCTGCACCACTACGACGAGATCGGGCTGCTCGTCCCGTCCGAGCGCAGCGGCGCCGGCTACGAGCTCCGCTCGCGGCTCACGCGCATGCTGGAGGTGCTCGACCGCGCGGTCGAGCAGTCGGCGACCTGGGCGACGCGATCGAGGTGATGACGAGGATGGAGCTACTACACCCCCGGAGCAGCTCGAAGTGCTGTCGGCGCGCGCGGACGCGCTCGGGGACGAGGGCATGAAGCGTGCGCAGGCGGACTGGGCGCAGCTGTCCGCCGAGGTCGAGGCCGAGCAGTTGGCGGCCACCGATCCCGAGCGCCGGGGGCGAGTTTTCGCGGCTGGCGCCTATCCGCGGGGATGGATCCTCCCGCGGACGCCCTCGACACCCTCGCCGGCACGCTGCGCGACCGGCTCGTCGACGGTGCCGGCGACGCGGCCGCCGGTGACGACCCCGGCGCGCGGATCGGCGCGCTCGTGGAACGCGAGGCCGGTGTGCTCGACGCCGCGACGCGTGACGCGCTCGCCAACCGCGTGGCGGAGCGCGCCGTCGGTCTAGGGCCGCTGGAGCTGCTCCTGCGCGATCGCTCCGTCGACGAGCTGCTCGTCTGCGGGACCGGTCCGGTCTGGGTCGAGCGTGCCGGACGGTTGCGCCGGACCGACGTGCGCTTCGACAGCGAGGCCGAGCTGCGGCACGCGATCGAGCGCATCCTCGCGCCGCTGGGCCGCCGCGCCGACGAGGCGGAGCCGCTGTGCGACGCCCGGCTGCCCGACGGCTCGCGCGTGAACGTCGTGCTGCCCCCGCTCGCGGTCGACGGGCCGGTGCTCACGATCCGCCGCTTCCGACCGCGCGGGCTCACGCCGCAGGAGCTCGTCGCGCACGGGACGCTCACCCCCGCGCTGCTCGAGTTCCTCGGCCGGGCGGTGGCTGCGCGCTGCACGATCCTGATCTGCGGTGGCACGGGCTCCGGCAAGACGACGACGCTCGGAGCGCTGGCCGCGTACGTCGACCCGGGCGAGCGGGTCGTCACGATCGAGGACGCCGCCGAGCTGCGGCTCGCGCTGCCGCACGTCGTACGGCTCGAGGCGCGGCCTCCGAACCTCGAAGGCCGCGGGGAGGTCACGATTCGGCGGCTGGTCCGTAATGCGCTGCGCATGCGCCCGGACCGCTTGATCGTCGGCGAGGTCCGCGGCCCAGAGGCGTTCGACCTGCTGGTCGCGTTGAGCACCGGCCACGCCGGCTCGCTTTGCACGATCCATGCAGGCAGCGCGGCGGAGTCGCTGCGGCGGCTCGAGACGCTCGCACTGATGGCGGACGTCGACCTCCCGCTCGCCGCGATCCGCGAGCAGGTGGCCGACGCGATCGACCTCGTCGTGCGCCAGGAGCGCGCTCCCGACGGCGTGCGCCGGATCGTCGAGGTGGCCGAGGTCGTGCGCGTCGCGGGCGGCCCGGCCGTGCGCGAGCTCTTCACGATCCGCGCCGGCCGCCCGTTCTGGCGTCCGCCGCTCGGCGACACTCCGGCGGGCCGCTTCGCGGCCGCCGATGCCTCCCACGCCGCCGGCGCGCCGAGCGGCGCGTCCGCGGCCGGCGCGTCGTCGGCGGGCGCGTCCTCGGCCGGCGCCTCCTCAGCGGGTGCGCCCACGGCCGGAGCGGCCTCGGCGGGCGCGTCGTCGGCCGGCGTGTCCGTGGCCGGCGTGTCCGTGGCCGGCGTGTTCGCGGCGGGCGCGTCGTCGGCCGGCGCGCCCTCGGCCGGCGCCTCCTCGGCGGGCGCGCCCTCGTTCCTCCCACCCGAGCCTCCGCGATGAGCCGCGCGATGCTGCTTGCGGCGGCCGCGGCCGGAGTGGGCGTCGCGGGGGCCTGGGAAGCGCTCGCCGCGGTGGAGCGGACGCGCGTCGCGGCGGCGCTGACCCGGATACTGGATCCGCTCGCCCGCGCCGGCCGCGAGGGCCGCAGCCCCACCGCGCCGGAGCGGCGGCGGCTGTGGGCGGTGGCCGCGGGAGCACTGCTCGTCGCCGGCTGGCTGCTCGGAGGCGTCGCTCTCGGCGTCGTCGCTGCGCTCGGCGGGCCGGCGGCGGTGCTTGCGGTGACGCGCGAACGCCGGCGGCGCTGGCGCGACGAGCTGCGCCGCTCCGCGCCGGCGTGTGCCCGGACGATGGCCGACGCGCTCGGCGCCGGGCGCTCGATCCGCACGGCGATCGGCGACGCCGGCGCGTCCGCGGAGGGCGCAGCGGCGCACGAGCTGGGAACGGCCGCCCGGGCGCTGGAGCTGGGCGAGCCGACCGAGGCCGTCGTCGTCCGACTGCGCACGCGCGCGTGCTCGCATGCCTGGGACACGCTCACCGCCGCGGTGCTGCTGCAGCGCGACGCCGGCGGCGACCTCGCGGCGCTGCTGCGCGAGCTGGCGGACTCCGGAGAGGCCGCCGACCGGGCCGAGCGCGACGCGCGCGCCGCCACGGCACAGGCCCGCTTCACCGCTTGGCTGGTGTTCGGCCTCCCGCTGGCGGGCGCCGTGGTGATCGAGCTGGCCATGCCCGGTTTCGCCGCGTCACTCGTGGTGAACCCGCTCTCCGCATGGTTCGCGTTCCTGGCAGCGGTCCTGCAGCTCGTTGCGCTGCTCTGCATCGCGCGGCTCGCACGCGGAGCCGTCGCGATCCGATGACGCGCGCGATCGTCCTCGCCGCGCTTGCGGGCTTCCTCGCCGCGTCCGGGATCGTCGAGCTCACCGCGGCGCGCAGACCCGCCAGGACATCGAAGCGGTTGACCGCCGTGGCCCGCGCGTTCGCCCGCCTGTTCGGGGCCGCGCGACGGCGCGCTCCCGGCCACCTGGCCGCGCGACTGGACGCCGCCGGCATCGACGGCGGTACCGGCGAGGTGATGGCGGCCAAGATCGGCGCGGTGCCGGTGGCCGCCCTCTCAGCGCTCGTGCTCGCCCCGCTCGCGCCCGGTCGGCTCGGTCTCGCCCTGCTCGCAGGCGGGCCGGTCGCCGGCTTTTTCGCCCCGGACCTGTGGCTGCGCGCACGCGGACGCGCGCGGGCGCGCGTGATCGAGGAGGAGCAGGCGGACGTGCTCGACCTCCTCCGCGTCGCCGTCGGCGCAGGCCTCGGACCGTGGCGCGCTCTCGCCGAGGTCGGCCGGCGCCATCCCGGCGTGCTGGCGACAGAGCTCGGCGCGGCGGCGCGGCGGGTCTCACTCGGCGTACCGCCCGAGGCCGCGCTCGCACGCCTCGAGCGCCGCTGCCCGGCCGCGGGGACGCACGCCCTGACGGCGGCGCTCCGCCGAGCTGACCGCCTCGGCGCGCCGCCGGGCCGAGCCCTGGCAGCGCTGGCGGCCGAAGCGCGCGCCCGCCATGCCCGCCGGGCCGCCGAGAACGCGGCGCGTGCGGCGCCGAAGATCCAGCTCGTCGTCGCGCTGCTGCTGGTGCCCTCGGCGCTGCTGCTCGTCGCCGCCGCCCTGGTGCCGGCGCTCACAGGGGCGTCGCTGTGATCGCGCGCCGGGGCGCTACTTCAGCGTCACCGCGACGCGCGACTCGAGGCGGTCGCCCTCCGCCTTGCCGCCGGACGTCACGACGCCGAGCGCCTCGAGATAGGGCCGCGCCTTGTCGAACTCGGCGTCGGTCCCGCCCGTCGCGTCGGCCAACCGGATCACGTCGGCGATCGACAGCACGAAGGCCGGCTCCAGGTCGTCGCCGAGGATCTTCTCGGCCGCGCCGAATGCGTCGCTGTCGCCGAGCTTCGACGAGGGCGAGAGCGCGGCCGCCGCCGCTTCCTCGCCGAACGCCGCGACGACGCGCCCCTCGCCGCGCGCGAGCACGACCTTCTTCGGCTCGCCGGAGGGTTCGACCGCGAACGCCGCGTCGGCGCCGGCGACCTTGACGGGCGCAGGCAACGAGCCGGTCTCCTTGGCGATCAGCGCGATCAGCTTCGCAAACGCCGTCTCGGCCTTCGCGTCGTCGGTCGACCCGATCACGAGCGCACCGTCGAGCGACGCCATGTCGGTGCCGCGGACGAACAGGCCGACGTCGCCGATCCACGAGAAGACGTCCTGCTGGAGGTCCAGGCCGGTCGCCTGCTTCACCTGCGCGGCGATGGCGGCGCCGCCGATCGCGCCCGCGAACGAGGAGAAGAGCGCCTGCGCCGAGTCGCCGAGCTTCGGAGTCGCGAACGCGGCCCAGGCGTCGCCCGGCAGCTCGCCGAGCAGGTCGCTTCCGCCGGCCGTCCCAAGCTGCATCAGCCGGCGGAGCGGGCCGTCCGGGACACCGGTGACCACGCTGTCGAGCGCCATGCCGTCGCCGTCGGCCGCGAACGCGCCGGTGACGGGATCCAGCTTCTCGACCGGGAAGAGCGACCTGAACTGCTGCAGCTCGCTCGCTTCGGCGGGGTCCTGCTTGGCGGCCGCGTCGATCAGCGGCGCGACGTCGAAGTAGAAGTGGCCCAGCCGCTCCTCGTCGAGGTCCCCGATCGCGTCGCCGTAGCGATCCGCGTCCGCCAGGCTGTCGCCGTCGCGCGTGTCGACTGACCGCTTGAACGCGTCCTCGGTGGCGAACACCATGTAGTCGTCGACGATGCCGGCGGCGACACCCTCGTCGTCGACCTCGTATCCGATCCCGTCGTAGGAACGCGCCGTGTGCGGCGAATCGTCCGCCTTCGCGAACCGCGCCAGCGCGGCCTTGGCGGCGTCGGCGTCCTTGCTCGCTACGACGAATCCCCAGCTGGGCTCCGCCGCCTGGAAGTTCGTCGCCCAGAAGCCCGCGTCCTCGCCGAGCCACGACGCGAAGTCGCGCTCCCAGTCGAGCCCCTCGCCGGCCAGCTCCTTGTCGACGAGCTCGCGGAGCTTCGCGGCGGGGTCGTCGGTGCGCATGATCTTGCCCGCGGCCGCGAGCGCGTCCTCGCGCCGGTCGCCCTCCGGCTGGACCGCCGCCTCGATGTAGAAAGCCGCGCCGGCCGGCACCAGCGCCGCCGGGTCGCCCTCGCCGCCCGATCCGGACTCGCCGCAGCCGCCGGCGGAAAGGGCCACGACGGCGGCGCAGAGGCATGAGAGCGCGGGGGCGCGGAGCATGAGTCGAGTCCCTTCGAGATTCACTGGAGAGCCCACCCGCACATCGATCGGCGGAAAGAGGTTCCAAGCGTAGGGCGGCGGCCGAAACCAGGCAAGGAGTCGTGCAAGACCGATTCCTGCACCGAATCGTGCGCGCCGGAGGCGCTGGCGCACCACCTCCTCCCACCCGCGGATCGCCTGCAAACGGTGCGGTTCGGGTCGATCATTCGTCCACAACTCATGCTCGGTGGGGCGATTGGCGATAATTGTGTTGCAAAGTGGGACGAAGTGGGGTAGAACGCATGTGCACAGCCGGACCGGGGTGGCGGGGTTCCTCCCACTCCGCCACCTCGGTTCGACTCAGCCCACGTCCAGACGCAGCTCGATCGGCCATGGGCCTTGACCACCTTTCACGGAACCTTCGAACACACACTCGACGCGAAGAACCGGCTCACGGTGCCGTCGAAGTTCCGTTCGACGCTTGCCGGCTCCGTCTTTCTCGTGCGCGGCGCGGAACCCTGCCTGAGCCTGTATCCGGCCGAAACCTACGACGCGATGGCACAGGCGGCGCTGGCGCGGATGAACCCGCTCTCCAGCCAGAAGCGCGAGTTCTCGCGGCTCTTCTACGCGAACGCGATGAGCATGGAGCTCGACGCTGCGGGCCGGATCATGCTGCCGCCGAAGTTCATGGAGCACGCCGGCATCCGGTCCCGCGATGTGGTCGTCGCTGGCGCCGGGGATTGCCTCGAGCTGTGGGATCGCGCCACCTGGGAGTCCTACGACGCCGACCTCGCGCAGCGCGCGCCTGACCTCACCGCATCACTTGGCCATCCTGCTTGACATGCCCAAGACCCACGTCCCGGTACTAGCGGGCGAGCTGATCGAGGCACTGGCGCCGCAGCCGGGCCAGATAGCCGTCGACTGCACGCTCGGCGCGGCCGGTCACGCGCGGCTGGTCGCGGGGCGGCTCGGACCCGGCGGGCTGCTGGTGGGCATCGACCGCGACCCGCTGGCGGAGGAGGCGTTCGCCGAGCTCGCCGCCGAGGCGCCCTGCCGCACGCGCTTCGTGCGCGCCGACTTCGCGGCCGGCCTCGAGGCGCTGCTCGAGGAAGGGCTGCGTGCCGACATGGTCTACCTCGACCTCGGCATGTCGTCGATGCAGGTCGACACGCGCGAGCGCGGGTTCTCCTACGCCTACGACGCGCCGCTCGACATGCGGATGGACCCCGCGCAGGAGGTCACCGCCGCCGAGATCGTCAACACGTGGGAGCCGCGCCAGCTCGGACGGCTGCTGCGCGACTACGGCGAGGAGCGCTACGCCGACCGGATCGCGAAGGAGATCGTGCGGCGGCGGCGCACACGTGACCTCACGACCACGTTCGAGCTCGTCGACGCGATCACGGCGGCGATTCCTACGCCCGCCCGCTTCGCGGGCGGCCATCCCGCCAAGCGCACCTTCCAGGCGATCAGGATCGCCGTCAACGACGAGCTCGGGCAGCTGGAGCAGGCGCTCCCGCGCGCTTGGGACCTGCTCCGCGTAGGCGGACGGCTCGCCGCGATCTCGTTCCATTCGCTCGAGGACCGCCGCATCAAGCGCTTCCTGGCCGACCGGACGCGCGGCTGCATCTGCCCGCCCGACCTGCCGGTGTGCGGCTGCGGCCGCACCCCGCAGGCCGAGCTCGTGTTCCGCCGCTCGGTGGCGCCGACACCCGGCGAGATCGCCGACAACGCGCGCTCCAAGTCCGCGCGGTTGCGCGCCGCGCGCAAGATCGACGACGGCGAGGTGCGCGAGTGACGCCGGCGGCCGCCCGCAGCCGCTGGCGCGCGCACGGGCGCAGGAGCCCGGCGCCGCGCGGTCCGCGCCGCATCTCCGGGCCGGTGGCGAGCGCCGGCGCCGCTGCGCTGCCGCGGCCTCGCACCGGCACGACGGGGCTGTTCGCGCGCATCCGCGCGCTGCCCGAGCACCGGATCGTCGACCGCCTGCTCCGGAGCCGGCTCTGGATCTGGGCATTGGGCCTCGCGCTCGGCGGCATCGTGACGATGCAGGTCTCGCTGCTGAAGCTCAACTCCGGCATCTCGCGCGCGGTCGAGACGACGGAGACGCTCGAGCGCCAGAACGCGAGCCTCGAGGCGTCGATCGCGCGGCTCTCGTCGCCCGACCGGATCGAGTCGGGCGCGGCGGCGCTCGGCATGGTGATGGCGCCCGCGGGCGACGTGGGGTACCTGACCGCGCGCCCCGGCGACGCCAAGAACGCGGTGCGGCGGATGCAGCCGCCGAGCGAGGAGGCGGC
>Ga0126313_10000334_pt1 | contig 21961 bp, 22 predicted proteins | sample Plot105A_FD_89954 | JGI IMG/M metagenome (GOLD analysis project Ga0126313, IMG submission 89954) | Serpentine soil microbial communities from UC McLaughlin Reserve, CA, USA - Plot105A | ecosystem: Environmental > Terrestrial > Soil > Grasslands | place: USA: UC McLaughlin Reserve, Lake County...
AGGGGCGACGCTCCTCGTCGACGGGCGCTTCGAGTCGGAGAACGGCGGTTTCTTCCTCGGCCCCACCATCCTGGACGACGTGACGCCGGAGATGAAGGTCGCCCAGGAGGAGATCTTCGGGCCAGTCCTCTCCGTCGCGCGGCTCGGGTCGCTCGACGAGGCGCTGGAGGTGATCGAGCGCAACGAGTTCGGCAACGCGACGTGCATCTTTACGTGCGACGGCGGCATCGCCCGCGAGTTCCGCCGCCGGGTGACGGCGGGCATGGTCGGGATCAACGTGCCGGTCCCCGCGGCGATGGCGTTCTTCCCGTTCGCCGGCTGGAAGGGGTCGTTCTACGGCGACCTCCATGCGACCGGGATGGACGGCGTCCACTTCTTCACCGAGTCGAAGGTCGTCACGACGCGATGGCCGCGACCCTAACCGCGAAAAATGCTGCGCGTTTTCCGCGGGGTCAAAAGTAGTCGCATCGCTTCGCTCGCGAGGATGACGTCCTGCCGGACCCGGTAGACGACGTCCTGGCCAACGACCGCGCCCACGTCATCCACAGCTGGGCCGTCCAGTCTGAGCTCGACCCGATCGCGGTCGCGGGCGGGGAAGGCTGCTGGTTCTGGGACGCCGACGGGAACCGCTACCTCGACTTCGCCTCCCAGTCGGTCAGCCTGACCCTCGGCCACCGCCACCCGCGGCTCCTCGAGGCCATCCGCGACAAGGCCGAAGAGCTGCCGACGATCGGCCCGGCCTTCGCCGAGCGCAGCCGCAGCGAGCTCGCCCGCCTGCTCGCCGATGTGACGCCCGGCGACCTGACGCGGACGCTCTTCGTGAACGACGGCGCGGAGGCGAACGAGAACGCGTTGAAGCTCGTGCGCTGGGTCACGGGCCGGTCGAAGGTGGTCGCGCGGTATCGCTCCTACCACGGCGCGACCGCCGGCGCGCTCTCGCTGACGGGCGACTCACGTCGGCTCGCCGCCGAGCCCGGCGTCCCGGGCGTTGTCAGGATCTTCGACCCGTACGAATACCGCTGCCCGGCGGGGCACCCGGACCCGTGTCCGGTCTGCACCGGCGCGCCCCACCTCGAGGAGGTGCTCGCGCACGAGGGCCCGGAGACGGTCGCCGCGGTGTTCCTCGAGACGGTGACGGGGGCGAACGGCGTGATCGTGCCTCCGCCCGGCTACCTGCGCGCCGTCCGGGAGGTCTGCGATCGGCACGGCATCCTGCTCGTCCTCGACGAGGTCATGGCCGGGATGGGGCGGACCGGACGCTGGTTCGCGTGCGACCACTGGGACGTCGTCCCGGACGTCCTGACGCTCGCGAAGGGCCTGACCTCGGGCTACGTGCCGCTCGGCGCGATGGTGATCTCCGAGCGCCTCTCCGAGTGGGTCTGGGAGAACCCGTTCCCGAGCGGGGTGACCACGAGCGGCCATCCGCTTGCGTGCGCGGTCGGGGCCGCGTCGATCGCGGTGATACACGAGGACGGGCTCGCCGAGCGGGCGGCGGAGCTCGGGGAGATGCTCGGAGCAGGTCTCAGCGATCTCGCCGCGCGGCACGAGGTGGTCGGCGATGTCCGCGGCCTGGGGCTCCTCTGGGGTCTCGAGCTCGTGCGGGACCGCGAGACGAAGGAGCCGATCGAGGCGAAGCCTCTCGTCCGCGAGGCGCTTCGCCGCGGCCTCTGGCTCTACGCGCGGGGAAACGTGCTGCTCGTCGCGCCGCCGCTCGTCGTCTCGGGGGAGGAGCTCGCCGAGGGGCTCGCGCGCCTCGACGACGTCCTCAGCGCGCTTCGCTGAACGTCTCGGGCCGCTCGACCGCGCGGGCGTGGACCTCGTCGTCGATGTGGCATCCGGTGACGATCACGACCACGGGCCCGTCGGGCAGCTCGAGCTCGTCGAGCGCCGCGAGCCCCGCACCGGCTGCCCCCTCGGCGCGGATCCCGGCCGACGCGTACCGTCCGACTCCGCGCGCGATCGCTCGCTCGGAGACGAGGACGAGCCGCGTTGCGACCTCACCGAGGACCGCGATCGCGAGCGGGATCGCGACTCGGACGGCAAGGCCATCCGCGAAGGTTTCGCACCGGTCGCACGGCACCGGCTCGCCGACTTCCAGGCTCTGCGCCATGACGGGCGCCGCCGCCGGGACGGCGCCGATCCGCGCTGTATCGGGCGAGCGGGCGCAGATCTCGAGCCCGATACCGCCGAGAAGGGCGCCGTTCCCGACCGGCACGACCACCGCGGTCGGCGGCGTGTCGAGCTGGTCGAGAATCTCGGCGGCGATCGCGCGGTAGCCCTCGTACTGAGCCCGCTCGGCGCCGTCCTCGAAGAACGGCGCCTCCGCCGCCGCGACAGCGAGCTCCTTCGCCTCGTCAAGGTCGACGCCGCCGACCCGGACGTCCGCGCCGAGCTCCTCGAGGAGCGCGAGCTTCGCGCCGCTCGCTCCTTCGGGAACGTGGACGACGGCGTGGAGCCCGAGGCGGGTCGCGGCCCAAGCCGTCGCCGCACCGTGGTTGCCCGTCGAGACCGTGACGACCTCGGTTGCGCCACGGTCGCTGAGCTCCTCGAGCACCGGCAGCGCGCCGCGCCACTTGAACGAGCCGAGCTCGTGGACGTCCTCGCGCTTCAGCCAGAGCTCGAAGCCGGGTGCGAGGTCGTGGGGGGCGCGTTCGAGCGGGGTCGGCCCGTTCGCCGTCACGGACTGAAGCCGGCTCCGGGCTCGCTCGCGCGTCCCGTCCACATCTCGTCCGCGTACGTGATCGAGGCGCGGCTGAGGGTGGCCGCGTCGTCGAAGCCGTAGTGCCCCATGCGCCAGAGGGCCGGCGAGTACACGTGGATCGAGACGGCGAGCTCCTTGCCCACGTTCCGCATTCGGTGGATCCGCGCCGAATCGAAGGGGAACACCGTCCCCGCGCGCCGCTCGACGGCGATCTCGCCGATGACGCTGTTTTCCGCCTGGAGGCGCTCCTCGGCCAGGGCGCCTTCGCACACGTACACGGCGCCGTCGGAGCGATCGTGGTCGTGGAAGCCCGTGTCCTGGTGCACGAGCCAGGAGATGAGCCAGACGTCGAGATGGACGTCGCGGTAGAGCTCGACGTACACGCGCTCCTCGGGATCGAAGCGGACGAGCTCGTCCCAGAGCGGGCGCTTCTCGCCGACCGCCACGGCGAGCTCGACGAGCTCGTCCGGCTCGAGGTCGCGATCGGGCGGGACCTGCTCCGCGATCCAGGCGGCCGCGCGGTCGGTCATCCGAAGAGCAGCATCGGGTTCTCGGCTCGTATCACCTCTGCCACAGCTTCTCCGAACGACCCGACAGTGCGCAAGGCCGAGCGTGGGTCGAGGACCGGCGCGTCGCTCCCGAAGACGAACTGCCGCGTGCCGAACGTCGCGAGGCAGAGCTCGAGCGCGCGCGGCCCGTAGCCGGCGACGTCGAAGTAGACGTGCGCGTCGACGGGGAAGCGGTCCGAGACGCCGCGAGTGGTGAGTCGCTCGGCCTGGATCGGGCCGCCGCCCGCGAGCACTGCGAAGATCGCGGCCGGACGCGGCCCGCCCTCCGCGCGCCGTGAGAGCCACGCGAGGTAGGCAGCCTGCATCTGGGCCGTGTAGTCGACGACGGCGGCCCACCATCCGGGCGCGCCAGCGGGCACATGACACGGGCCCGGGTGGACGAACAGGACCTGCCCGCGGCGCTCGAGCGCCCCGGCGAGGTCGTCCAGCTCGGGGCCGCCCGCGACGACGGCGGGCGCGGCGACCGTCGCGCCCGCGAAGCCGTCGAGCGCGGCGCCGGCCGCGAAGGCACGCACCCGCCCGCCCGCCGCGCCCACGACCTCGGCGATCCCCTCGTGGTAGGCGGCCACAAGCTCGGCGCGCTCGTCCTCCGCGAGCCCGTCGAACGCGAGCGTCGGCTGGAGCGAGACGACAGCGACGTCTGTTTCGTCGCGATCGAGCTCGGCGATCCTCGCGTCCAGGTCGTGCGCCGAAGGGTCGAACGCGAAGCGGCCCTCGGGACCGAGGTCGCACACGGCAGCTTCCAGGCAGGGCGGCTCGCGGCGCCGGGTGAGCGCGGCGACGAGGCTCTCGGGCCACAGGTGCTGGTGGACGTCGTACCGCGGCACGGGTGCACAATCGCATCCGGGGCAGCGGCCGGCCGGCACACGCGCACCTGAAGGTCGTGGGGCCGTCACCGTCGCTGCAGGTTCGTCGAAATCTTCCGCAACAGCTTGAATACGGCCATGCACCGCTCCGATCGGTCTGCCACCCCTGGTGGCGAGAGCCCCCGCGGCCTCGCTTCCCGCATGCTCCTCGCGGCGGTCCTGGCCACGACGGCGGCGCTTCTCGCCACAGCGTGCGGAGGCGGTTCGAGTAGTTCGGACGGCGAGGACTCGCTTCCAGGTACCGGGAAGCCCGCCGTCACGCTCGGGACGAAGGACTTCCCGGAGGAGTTCATCCTCGGCGAGCTCTACAAGCAGGCGCTCGAGGCGCAGGGATACACCGTCAACCTGAAGAAGAACATCGGGCCGACGGAGGTCATCGACCATGCGCTCCAGAGTGGCGAGATCGACGGCTATCCCGAGTACATGGGGACCGCGGTCAGCGTGGTGGCCAGCGACGGCCGCGTCCCGAAGACGGCTGCGGAGACGTACCGGATCGCGAAGCGCTTCTACGCGGGCCGCGGGCAGACGCTCTCCGAGGAGACGCCGTTCTTCGACGTCGACGCGATCGGGACGACGAAGGAGTTCGCGGAGAAGAACAACCTGAAGAGCGTCGCGGACCTGAATAACATCAAGTCGTTCACGCTCGGTGCACGGCCCGAGTTCAAGGATCGATTCAACGGACTCAAGGGTATGCGCGAGGTCTACGGGATCACGAACGCGAAGTTCGTCCAGCTCGCGCAGGGGATCACGTACCAGGCGCTCGACGACAACTCCGTCGACACCATCAACGTGTTCTCCACCGACGCTCAGCTCGCAAGCGGGAAGTACGCTGTGCTCGACGACCCGAAGGGCGTCTTCGGGTACCAGCACGTCGCGCTCGTGATCGACCAGGACAAGCTCGGTGCGCTTGGCGGCGACGAGTTCATGGGCATCATCAACGACGTGAACGCGGTCCTCACGACGGACGCGATCATCGGGCTGAATGAAGCGGTGGTCGTCCGGAAGCAGCCGGAGGACGAGGTTGCCGAGGCCTTCCTCGAGCAGCACGGCCTCTTGGAGTCGTAGCCTGCGTTACGCTCCAGGCGAACGCTTTTCCTAACCCCGCCGAAACCGATAGCGTCTCATTTCGAAACAGCCGTGCGGCCCCGGCGTGTCGCCGGCCCGACAGGGAGGACGCAGATCCGTGGGTGACTACGAGTACCACCTGGTCGAGGAGGTACGCGCTGGCCGGATGACGCGGCGCGACCTCGTGCGTCGCGCAACCGTCTTCGGGATTTCCGCTCCGACGATCGCGGCATTGCTCGCGGCATGCGGAGGCGGCGAAGGCGGCGGCGAAACCGGGGCGGCCACGACGGGAGGGGCGGCATCGGCCAACGTCACGAAGGGCGGAACGGGCCGGTTCGGTATCACGGTCCCGGCATCCGACGTCGACCCGGTGACGATGTTCAACACCGGCGCGATCATGACCTCGCAGGTCGCCGGCGAGTACCTCTGTTTCCCGGATCCCGTCTACAAGCTCGACCCGAGGCTCGCGACCAAGTGGGAAGCGTCCGCGCCGGACACGTGGACGTTCACGATCCGCCAGAGCGTCAAATGGCACGACGGCTCGCCGCTCACCGTCGATGACGTCGTCGCTACGTTCGACCGCCTCACCGACCCGAAGTCGAACTCGGCGGCCCTCTCGGCGTTCCAGGGGATCCTCTCGAAGGGGAACGTCGAGGCCGTCGACAAACAGACCGTGACGTTCCACCTCGACCGCGGGTTCGTCGACTTCCCGTACCTGGTCTCGCCGTTCAACTACAACTCGATCATCCTCCCGAAGAACTACGAGATCGGGACCTTCACGAACGGCGGCATCGGGACCGGGCCGTTCATCCTCAAGGAATACACGCCCAAGCAGGGCGCGAGGTTCGACAAGAACCCGAACTACTGGGATCCGGCGCTTCCGCACATGGACGCGGTCGAGATCAAGTACTACGACGACACGCCTCCGATCGTCCTTGCCCTCCAGGCGGGCGAGATCGACGCCTTCCCGCAGACACCCTTCCAGGGCTCGCAGGCGCTCTTCTCGGACCCGAACATCACGGTGCTCCAGGACCGCTCGAGCGAGTACCGGGCCATGCACATGCGGGTCGACAAGGCGCCGTTCGACAACGTCAAGGTGCGCCAGGCGATTGCGTCGTGCCTTGACCGTCCGGGGCTCGTCGAGGGACTCTTCCAGGGCAAGGCCGAGCTCGGCAACGACCACGCCTTCGCGCCCATCTACCCGCCGTCCGAGAAGGCGACAAACGAGGTCGAGCAGCGTGCGCAGGACTACGACCTCGCGAAGCAGCTCCTGACGGAGGCCGGTCACGAGGGCGGCCTCGATGTCGAGCTCACGACCGAGCGGTTCCTCGAAATCCCTCAGTACGCGCAGTTCGTCCAGCAGCAGTGCGAGCCGGCCGGAATCAACGTGAAGCTGAACGTCCAGGACCAGGCGACGTACTACGGCACGGGGAAGAACCAGCCGTGGCTCGTCGTCCCGTTCGGCATCGTGGACTGGGGCGCGCGTGGTAGCGCAAGCCAGACGATCGCTCCCGCGTACCTCTGTACCTCCGTTCCGAAGCCCGACCTCTCGAACTCGGGCGCCTGGAACTCCGCGTACTGGTGCAACAAGCAGTTCGACAAGCTCGTCTTCCAGTTCGACCAGGAGCTGGACGAGGCGAAGCGGATGGACATCGCGGTGCAGGCGGCGCAACTCCAGCACGACGAGGTGCCGTCCGTCATTGCCTACTGGATCAAGGAGCAGCGGACGACGCGGACGAACGTGCACGGCCTTCCCGCCGGCCCGACGTTCCATCTCGACGTCCGCGAGATGTACCTCAGCTAACGCGGAGAAACGAGTCGGAGGGCCGGCCGGGTGCGACGATTTCTGCTGACGCGACTCGCGCTGACGATCGTCACGCTCGTGCTCGTGTCGATCCTGGTCTTCGGGGTCGCCGAAGTCCTCCCGGGCGACGTCGGCCGGACGATTCTCGGGCCCTTCGCCTCGAACGAGCAGGTCGCCCGGCTGAATCACGAGCTCGGCGTCGACCGGCCCCTCCTCGTCCGGTACGTCGACTGGATCTCGGGCTTCGTCCGTGGCGATTGGGGTGAGTCCGCGCTCCTGAACGTGCCCGTCCGGCCGCTCGTTCTCGACCGGCTGGCGAACTCGCTCATCCTCGGAGCGTTCGCGCTCGTCCTCATCGTCCCGTTCTCGATCTTCATGGGGGTCATTGCTGCCCTGAAGTACGGACGGGCGACCGACCGCGTGATCTCGGTCACGGGGCTCTCGCTCATCGCGCTGCCGGAGTTCGTCGCCGGCGTCCTCCTGCTCGTCGTCTTCGCCGTGAAGCTCGGCTGGTTCCCCGTCTCGTCGAGCGTCCCATCGGCAAACCCCGTCGACATCTTCCGGCAGCTCCTCCTGCCGTCGATCCCCCTCATGCTCGTCCTCTTCGGCTACATCTCGCGGATGGCGCGGGCCGGGACGGTCGAGGTCCTCCAGTCGGACTACACGCGGACTGCGATGCTCAAGGGCCTGCCGCGACGCACGGTCATCTGGCGTCACGTGCTTCGCAACTCGCTCTTGCCGACGATCAGCGTCGTGAGCGTGCAGATCGGCTACCTCGTCGGCGGCCTCGTCGTCGTCGAGAAGCTCTTCAACTACCCGGGCGTCGGGAAGCTCGTCCTCGACTCCGCAATCGGACACGACCTGCCCGTCCTCGAGGCGACCGTCCTCATGATCGCCGTGCTCTACATGGTCTCGAACCTCGTCGCCGACCTCCTCTACGGCATCCTCAATCCGCGCGTGAGGTTCGCCCGCTGATGGTCGTCGACCGCTCGGATCCCACGTCGGCGCTCACGGTCACGGACGCCGCTCCCGGCGTTGCGGGGCTGCAGGGGGAGTTCGCGCGCCTCGGCCGCCGCGGTCGCGCCGCGCTCTTCGGTCGTGCACTTCTTGGCTCGAAGGCGTTCCTCGTCGGTGCCGTGATCGTCGTCTGGTGGATCTTCGACGCGATCTTCTGGCGCCTCTTCGTCCCGTACGAACCGACCGCGGTCGACCCGGGCGCCACGCTCGCCGGGCCGTCCAGGTCGCACCTCTTCGGGACGGACGACCTCGGACGAGACGTCTTCTCCAGGGTGCTCGCCGGTGCCACCTCCGTCCTCACGGTCGCGCCTGCCGCGACCGCCCTCGGCATTGCGGGCGGGATCACCGTGGGCCTCGTGACGGGCTACTACCGCGGGATCGTCGACAACGTCCTTATGCGCCTCGTGGACGCGGCGCTCGCGTTCCCCCTCATCATCATCGCCGTCCTCGTCCTCTCGGTCCTCGGGCAATCGACGTGGAACGTCGTGGTCGTGATCGGGATCGTCTTCACGCCGCTCGTCGCGCGAACCGTCCGCTCGGCGGTGCTCGCAGAGCGCGAGCACGAGTACGTCGCCGCCGCAAAGCTCAGGGGCGAGTCGGGCCTCTACATCATGTTCGCGGAGATCCTCCCGAACATCAGCGGGCCGATCGCTGTCGAGGCGACCGTGCGACTCGGATACGCGATCTTCACGGCGGCGACCCTCTCGTTCCTCGGGCTCGGGCTCCAGCCGCCCTCGCCGGACTGGGGGCTCTCGGTCGCGAGCGGCCTCGCGTTCCTCCAGATCGCTCCCTGGATGGTCCTTTTCCCGGCGCTCGCACTCGCGACCCTCGTCGTGGCCGTGAACCTCGTCGCCGACGGGCTCAAGCAGGTGGTCGAGGAATGACGGCGGCCATCGCGCCCGTCCGGGAAGAGACGCTAGCCCTCGAGGTCGAGAACCTCCGGATCGGCTACAAGCGCCGCGGACGCGTGCTGCGGGTCATCGATGACGTCTCGTTCGGGATCCGCCGGGGCGAGGCGTTCGGCCTCGTCGGTGAGTCGGGCTGCGGCAAGAGCACGATCGCCATGGCGGTCATGCGCTACCTCGCACCGAACGCGGTCGTCGAGGGCGGCCGGATCGCATTCGGCGGGGACGACGTCCTGACGCTCGGCGACGAGCAGCTGCGCCGCCTGCGCGGCGACCGGATGGCGATGGTCTACCAGGATCCGAATAGCTCGCTGAATCCCTCGATCCGGGTCGGCGATCAAATCGCGGAGGTTTACCGCCACCACCGCGCGATGGACAAGGCACAGGCTCGCGAAGCGGCGTGCCTGATGCTCGAGAAGGTGCACGTCTCAGACCCGGCGCGGGTCGTGCGGCGCTACCCGCATGAGCTCTCGGGCGGCCAGCAGCAGCGAGTCGTCATCGCGATGGCGCTCGCCACCGACCCGGACCTCCTCGTCCTCGACGAGCCGACGACCGGGCTCGACGCGACCGTGGAGGCGGAGGTGCTCGACCTCGTCGAGCAGCTCCGCGACGAATTCGATGCGTCGATCCTCTTCATCAGCCACAACCTCGGGATCGTCTCGCGAATCTGCGAACGCATGGGCGTTCTCTACGCCGGGCGTCTCGTCGAGCACGGGCCGGCGCGCCAGGTGTTCTCGGACCCGCGCCATCCGTACACGCTCGCGCTGCTCCGCTGCGTTCCGCGACTCGGGATGCGGAAGGACACCCTGCGGCTCGACCCGATCCCGGGGTCGCTCCCGGCGCTCGGCGCAGAGATCGCCGGGTGCGTCTACGCCGACCGTTGCCCGATCGCGCGCGACCGCTGCCGCACCGACCCGCCGCCGCTCTACGACGTCGGTGATCTCCGAGCGGCCGCTTGTCACTTCCACGTCGAGGTGCCGGGGATCCCGCCGAGCGAGGAGACCCGCCCGGCTGATGTTGTCCCCGCCGACGACGAGGTACTCGTGCGCGTCGAGGATTGCATGAAGACGTACCGTTCGAGCGGGGGCGACGTGACGGCCGTGGCGGGCGTCTCCTTCGCCGTCAAGCGCGGCGAGATCTTCGGGCTCGTCGGCGAGTCGGGCTGTGGCAAGAGCTCGCTGGCCCGGACGATCGTGGGGCTCACGGACTCGACCAGCGGCGTCGTCGAGGTGGACGGAAAGCCGATGTCCCAGCGCCGTCAGCAACGCGACCGTGCTCTGAGGCGGGCCGTCCAGATGGTCTTCCAGAACCCCGACACGGCGCTCAACCCGCGGCACACGATCCGAAACATCCTCGGGCGCTCGCTCAAACGGCTGACCGACCTCGGCTCGCGCCGCGAGCGGCAGGAGGCGATGGACGAGCTAGCGACCGCAGTGCGGCTCGAGCACCGGTATTTCGACGTCCGGCCGGCCGCGCTCTCCGGCGGGCTGAAACAGCGCGTGTCCATCGCCCGCGCGTTCGCCGGGACGCCGAAGATCGTCCTCTGCGATGAGCCCGTCTCAGCGCTCGACGTGTCGGTCCAGGCGGCGATTCTGAATCTGCTGATCGAGCTGCAGCTCCGCGAGCGTGTCTCATACGTCTTCATCTCGCACGACCTCGCGGTCGTTCGCTATCTCGCCGACAGGATCGGTGTCATGTACCTCGGCTGGCTCGTCGACATCGGCGACGCCGAAGCGGTGTTCAACCCGCCGCACCACCCGTACACCGAGGCTCTCGTTTCTGCGATCCCGACGCTCGACCTCGACGCGGCGCGCCCGCGTGTGAAGCTCGAGGGGCCGCTTCCGAGCCCGATCGACCCGCCGACGGGGTGTCGCTTCCACACGCGCTGTCCGCGCTTCCTCGGCGACGTGTGCGTGAACGAGAGGCCGCCCTGGCAGCAGGCGAACGGAAACGCGTACCGCTGCCACATCCCGCCCGACGAGCTCGAGCCGCTCCAGCTCGCCGCGCGCCCGGACGCGACCCGCAAGGAAGGAAACGGCGCGGGGCCGGCGCCTGCGGCCTGACGTGGCGAGGCGCACGCTCCTCGTCGTCACCGAGCACGCCGACTACCTGACGCCCGACCGCCGCGCCGGGTACGAGCGGGTCGCGACCGAGCTCGCACGCACGTCGGGGACGGAGGTCCACACGGTGCATTACCTGGACGGAACGGACCTCGCGGCCGCGGACGCCGTCGTCCTGTCGGGCTCGAGGGCGCCTTGGGCGGCGCACGATCCGCGCGCCCTCGAGCGCCTTCGCGACGAGCTTGTCGCCTGCCGCACGCCCGTCCTCGGCGTGTGCGCCGGAATGCAGCTCCTGGTCGAAGCAGCCGGAGGCCGCGTTCGACCGATGGCCGAGACCGGTAAGGCGCCCGAGCGAGGATTCGGCCCGGTCGAGGTCGTCGACGGGGACGGCCTCCTCGACGGTCTCCCCGGCCGTGCGACCGTGTTCCACGACCACGCGGACGAAGTTGCTTCGCTGCCGGATTCGCTCCGCAACCTCGCCCGGAGCGAGTCGACCGCCGTGCAGGCGATCGCGAGCCGCGAGGGTCGCTGGTGGGGGACGCAGTTCCATCCCGAGCGCCACGACGCCGAGCACCCGGACGGCGGCCGCGTCCTCGTGAACTTCTTTCGGCTCGCCAGTTAGCGCTTCTTCCCCGGATTTAGCAGGCCCTTCGGGTCGAAGACGCGCTTCACCCCGGCGTGGAGCTCGAGGGCGCGGTCCGGCCACTGTGCCCCGAGCTGCCCGGCCTTCACGGAGCCGATGCCGTGCTCGCCCGAGATCGAGCCGCCAAGCTCGACGGCGAGGGCAAAGAGGTCGTCCGCCGCGTCGGCCGCCCGCGCGAGCGCGTCCGGGTCGGCCCGGTCGACGAGGAATGTCGCGTGGAGATTCCCGTCGCCTGCGTGGCCCCAGCTGCACGCCTCGAGCCCGTGTCGGCGGCCGATCGCGAACACGCGCTCGATGGCCTCGGCCAGCCGGTCAACCGGGACGACCACGTCCTCGCTCGCCTTGCCGCCACGTGCAGTCGCGACCGCGAGCGAGATGCCGGACCGCCAGCGCCAGACGGACTCGCTCTCCGCTCCGGCGGCGAGTCGCTCGACGGCCAGCGCGCCCTCGGCAAGCGCTTCGGCGATCGCGTCTGCCTCGCGGCTGGCCTCCTCGGCCTCGCCGTCGGCCTCGGCGAGGACGAGGAAGCCCGCGCCCTCCGGCAGACGAAGCGGCAAGCCCGCCCCGACGAGTCTGAGCGCCGCAGCGTCGACGAACTCGAGGGCGGCGGGGACACAGCCGCTTCCGAGGACGTACTCGACGGCCGCGCACCCGCGGGCCGTGTCGGGGTACGCGGCGACGACCGGCACCGCCGCCGCCGGTGCCGGAACGAATCGCAGCCAGCCGGCAGTGACGATCCCGAGCGTTCCCTCCGACCCGACCAGCAGGCTCCCGAGGTCGTAGCCGGCGACGTCCTTCCGGAACGGCCCGCCGATGCGGACGACATCGCCGGGCGGCACGACGACCTCGAGGCCGGTGACCCATTCCCGGGTCACGCCGTACTTCAGGGCATGCGGCCCGCCCGCGTTCGTTGCGACGTTGCCGCCGAGCTGCGACTGCTCGGCGGCCCCGGGATCGGGTGGGAAGAGGAGGCCGTTCTCGCGCGCGAGCCGGCGGACGGTCGCCGTTGTCAGCCCGGCCTCCAGCTCGGCGCGCCAGAGGAGGGGCTCGAACAACCGCACGCCGCGCAAACGCTCGAGGCCGAGGACGACTCCGCCTTCCGTCGGGACCGCGCCGCCGGCGTACCCCGTGCCGCCGCCACGGGGCGTCACAGGGACGCCCCGCTCGTAGCACCACTCGAGGACCGCGGCGACGGCGTCGGTCGTCTCGGGCAGAACGACTGCGTCGGCGCGGCCTCGAACGCCGCGGGTCTCGGTCGCGTCCTGCAGCCAGCGCGTCTCGACGGGGACGACGGCGTCGTCGCCGGCGAGCCGGGCGAGCTCGCGCCCGAGTGCGCCTGTCACGGCGCGACGAGCCTCTGCGGCGTCTCCGACGCGGCCGCCTCGAGCGCTTGCCGGTCGAGCCCCTCGGCAGCAAGCCGCTCGATGAGGAGACGGAGAGCATCCGGCGGCATCGGCGATTCCGGCTGGCCCACGTCGGAGGAGAGGAGACAGCGCTCGGCGCCGACCTCGCGGACGACGGCGGCGAGTCTCGCAGCGTCCGCATTGGGCTGGTGCAGGAGTTGGAAGGCGGTGATCTCGATGACGGCGCCGAAATCTGCGAGCTCCCGCGCGCCGGCGGCATCGAGGCCGGGGACGGTGAAAGTGGGGTGGGTTGCGACGAGCCTCCGGACGCCCCTGTGTGCGGCCGCCGGCAGGAGCGCGCGGAGCTCGTCGCCGCCGAGGTGCCCCGTGGCGAGCACGGCGTCGGCCTCGGCGACGAGGCGGAGGATCTCGGCGAGGGCAATCTCTGCGGCAGGGTCGTCGATCCGGTACCGCGCGCACCGGCGGCCCTCGGGCTGCGGTAAGCCCACGGCCCCGTGGGCGGCCGAGTCCAGCGTCGGGAGCCACACGACCCGTGCGCCGAGCCTCAGGGCCGTCTCGACCGCGGCCGGGTTCAGCCCGCCGACCGGCGCGTTCAGGACGATCGCGCCGTAGACGTCGACGCCGAGCCCGGCGCCGGCCGCGCGCGCCCTCCCGACGGTCGGCTCGAAGTGGCCTTTGAGAACGCAGCCCGAGAACCCGGCGTCCGCGTAGGCGACGACTGTCTCCCTGTCGTCGGCCCGTCGCGGCAGGAGGCATGGAGCCGAGTGGACATGGGCGTCGAACATCGCCGACGCCCGAGTCTATGGTGGACGATAGGGCAGCATCGAAATCAGAGAGCGCACCAACGCTGCGGCGCGGAAGGTGATCCTGGTCGCTCGCCAGGCGACCGGGTCTGGACGCCTCGGCGTCGGCGCCCCCGACAACCGCGACTCTTCTCGGGACGGGACCCCGACCTACTCCTCGTGTCGCTGGAGCCGCCCGGCTCAGCCGGCCGGGAATCGTCGAAGTGCTTCCTCGTTGAGCTCGACCCCGAGACCGGGAGCCGCAGGGACGGCGAGCAACCCGTCGGCATCGGGCCGCAGCGGCCGTGCAAGCATGAAGTCTCGCCGCTCGTGCGTCCAGCCGGGCGGGTCGTACGGGAGCTCGAGGTACGGCCCCGCGCCTACACCCGCGGCGACGGCGAGGTTCGCGAGCACGCCGATCCCGTTCGTCCAGGTGTGGGGCGTGAACCACCGGCTCCGCTCGAGCGCGGCCCGGGCCACGTCCCGCGCGCCCGCCAGCCCGACGGCGAGGACGGCGTCCGGCTGGTAGACGTCGAGCGCGTCGGCGGCGAGAAAGCGCTCGAGCTCGGCCCGTGTCCGGGCCATCTCGCCGCCCGTGACCCGGATCCCCGTCTCGGCGCGCAGGCGCGCGTGCCCTGCGACATCGTCCGCGGGGAGGGGCTCCTCGAGCCAGAGGACACCAAGCTCGCGGAGTTCCTCGGCGAGTCGCAGGACCGAGGCCCACTCGAGCGGCGGCCGGAGATCACCCGCGATCCGCCAGCCCTGGTTCACGTCGACCATGACGTCGAGCGCGTCTCCGACGGCCTCCCGCACCGCGCGGACGCACGCCACGCCCTCGTCGAGACGGTCGGGCGCAATCCGGACCTTCAGGGCACGCCAGCCTTCCTCGACCAGCGCCTGAGCGTACTCGGCACGCTCGGCCGGGGGCTTCAGCTCGCCGCACGACGCGTAGACGGGCAGGCGGTCGACCACGCCGCCGAACAGCTCGGCCGCGGGCCGTCCGGCCGCCTTTCCGGCCAGGTCCCAGAGCGCCGCCTCGAGCGGCCAGTAACGCCCCGCGTGGAAGGTGACCGTCTCGAGGACGCGCGCGTGACGCTCCACGTCGAGAGCGTCCTCGCCGACGAAGAGGTGCTCGAAGCGCTCGAAGCCGTCCATGGTGTCGCCCGACCCGACCCCGACGGGCCCCTCGTCGGTCTCGACGCGGACGATCGTCGACTCGAAGGACGTCCTCGGAACAGGATCCCAGGCGGCCTCGAAGGGCGGATCGAGCGGCAACAGGAGCCGCACCACCGCGATCCGGGCGATCCTCACTCGGGTCGGTAGAAGGCGTTCCAGGGCTCGCTGCGGACGGCGATCACGTCGTCGATCAAGGGCAGCCCGTTCACCGCAGCCTCGAGCGCCTGGCGGGTGGCGGTGGCGTTCCACTCGTACACGCGACGCTCGTCGGTCGAGCGCGGGTCGACCCAGACCGCGGCGACGAGCAGGAGGTCGTCGACCTCTTCCGACGGCACGATCCCCTCGGCAACCGCCTCCGCGACGCCGCGTGCGACGCCCGCCTGCGCCGGGCCCCAGGTGAGGTTCCCGTGCCCGTCGCTCTCGATCGGCGCCTTGTTTACGAAGAGCGTCAGCGGCTTCACCGGGAGATTCGGCTGGAGGATGGTGAGGAACGACACGTGTCCCGAGCGAGGCGCGGCGAGCGCGGTCACCCATGCCGTCTCGACGGGCCCGCCCTTCCGGCCCAGGACAACGTTCACGTGCGCGGCCTCCGGCTTCTCGCCGACGTAGGCCTCGCCGATCAACGTCTGCTCGAGGCTCACGCGTCCGCTCCGTCGAACGTGATGACCCCGCGGGCGACCCGCCCCGCGAGCATGTCCGCGAACGCCTCGTTGATCTCCTCGAGCCGGTACGTGCGGCTGACGAGCCGGTCGAGGTCGAGCCGGCCCGCCGCGTAGAGGTCGAGGATGGCGGGCATGTCGTCGGCCGCGCTCGTCGACCCGTAGTAGCTGCCGGTGACGATCCGCTCGCCGCGGACGACCTCCGAGCCTGGCAATGCGACCGAGGCCCCCTCGTCCGGGAGGCCGATGTAGACGACGGTGCCGCCGCGGCGCACGGCCTCGAAGGTCTGGCGCATGACGGCGGGGATCCCGGCAGCCTCGAAGCCGTAGTCGGCGCCGCCGTGGGTGAGCTCGCACACGGCCGCGACCGGATCGTCTGCCGCCGGGTCGAAAGCATGCGTGGCACCGAGCTCGCGGGCCGTCCGGCGCTTCGCCTCGACCGGGTCGACCACCGCGATCGCCGCAGCGCCCGCAAGGTGACAGCCCTGAACGACCGAGAGACCCACGCCTCCCGCGCCGAAGACGACCGCCGTCGACCCCGCCTCCACGCGAGCCCGCCGCACCACCGCGCCAATCCCGGTCGTGACAGCGCAGCCGACGAGCGCCGCGACGGTCAGCGGCACGTCGTCGCGTATCTTCACGCAGCTCGCCGCCGGAACGACCGCACGCTCCGCGAAAGTCGAGAGCAGCGAGTAGTGGTGCACGGCGGCGCCGCCGCGGGAAAGGCGGATCGACCCGTCGAGGAGCGTGCCCGCGAACATTGCGGCGTCGGCGGCCTCGCAGAGGTTCGGACGTCCCGAACGACACTGGCGACAACGGCTGCAGGCCGGAAGCCAGGAGAGGACGACGCGGTCACCGGGACGCAGGTCTTCGACACCGTCGCCGACGCGCTCGACGACGCCGGCGCCCTCGTGCCCCAGGACGGCGGGCACGACGCTTGGGGTCGCGCCGCTGATCGTATTCCAGTCGCTGTGGCAGACACCGCTCGCCCGGATCGCGACCTCGACCTCGCCCGGCCCGGGCGGCGCGAGCTCGAGGTCCGCGATCTCGAGCTTCTCCCCGAATGCGTTCAGCACGGCCGCGAGCACGTCGTGAACCTACACTTGCAGCGCCATGCGCATGCGGGCCGCGGTCCTCTGGCAGCCTGGCGCGCCCATCGACGTCGCCGAGGTCGAGCTCGACGAGCCACGGGCGGGGGAGGTGCTCGTACGGATCGCTGCGTCCGGGGTCTGCGCGAGCGACCTCCACGTCGTCGACGGCGACCTCCCCGAGCCGATGCCCCTCGTCCTCGGCCACGAGGCGGCCGGGATCGTCGAGGCGGCGGCGGACGACGTCGCCCGGGTCCGCGCGGGAGACCACGTCGTCCTCTCGATCCTTCCGTCCTGCGGCGACTGCCGCCAGTGTGGACGCGGCCGTCCCCAGCTCTGCGAGGTCACAGGCCGCTGGGCTTCGGCCGGCACGCTCGCCGACGGCACGACGCGCCTTGCCGTGGACGGCAGCCGGGTCCACCATTTCAACGCCGTCTCGTCCTTCGCCGAGTACGCCGTCGTCCCCGAGACCTGTGTCGTTCCGATTCGCGCCGACGTCCCGCTCGACGCCGCCTGCCTCATCGGCTGCGCAGCGCTCACCGGCTACGGGGCGGTGACGCGGACCGCCGGTGTGTCGGCCGAAGACCGCGTCGCCGTGTGGGGCTGCGGCGGCGTCGGACTCGCGATCGTCCAGGCGGCCCGGATCGTCGGCGCGGAGACGATCGTGGCGGTGGACGTCCGGCCGGAGAAGCTCGAGCTCGCACTCGAGCTCGGCGCGACCGCCGCGGTCTCGGCGGTCGACGAAGACCCGGTCGAGGCAGTCATGCGGCAGACCGAGGACGGCGCCGACTTCACCTTCGAGGCGCTCGGGACCGAGGCGACGGTTCGCCAGGCGTGGAGTGCGACGGCCGCCGGCGGGGAGACGGTCGTCGTCGGGCTTCTGCCGAAGGGCTCGGCGCTCACGATCGATCCCTGGGGCTTCATCTCGGAGAAGAGCCTGCGCGGCTGCTTTCTCGGATCGGCGAAGCCGGCCGAGGACGTCCCCCGTCTCGTCGACCTCTACCGCGCCGGCGAGCTGAAGCTCGACGAGCTCGTGAGCCGCCGGATCGGCCTCGCCGATCTCAACGACGCGTTCGCGCGGCTGCGCGCCGGCGAGGTCACCCGCCAGGTCGTGGTACTCGACGCTGCGTGCTGAGGCCGCGGTTCGTGGTCCGGCGGCGCTCGTCGCGGCCGGCATCGCCGTCATCGGCGTGACGTACGGGCTCGGCCGCTACGCCTACGGGCTCTTCGTCCCGGAGATCCGGGCCGACTACGGTCTCGGGACCACGGTGCTCGGCATCATCGCCTCCGGCTCGTACGGCGCCTACCTGGGAGCGACGGCCCTCTCGGCCGGGCTCGCGGAGCGCCTGGGGGCCCGGCGCCTCGTCGTCGCGGGCGGGCTCGCGACCGCGGCCGGCATGGCGCTCGTCGCGGCCGGGAGCGGTGTCGCGGCCGCGGCCGTCGGGGTCATCGTCGCGGGCTCGGGCTCCGGCCTCGTCTGGCCGGCGCTCTCCGACGCGGTGCAGCGAAACATTCCGGACGGCGCGCGCGTCCGGGCGCTTGCGCTCGTGAACTCGGGGACGAGCTACGCGGTCGCCCTCGCAGGCCCCGTGGCGCTCGCAGCAGGCGATCGGTGGCGGGCGGCCTGGGTCGTGTTCGCAGGCATCTCACTGACCGTTACGGCCTGGTGCGCGGCGGCCGTCCCGCCGACCCGGACGCATCCCGAGGCCCTGCCGCCGTTCGGACGGGCGCTCTTCGCGCGCGAGGGCGCCGCCGCGTTACTCGCCTTCGCGCTCGCGTCGGGGCTCGGCACGGCGATGTACTGGACCTTCGCCGCCGACCTCGTGGCCGATCGCCACGGCGGCTCGGCGACGGCCGGCCAAGTGCTGATGACGGTCGTCGGGGTGGCCGGGATCGCGGGCGGCGCGGTCGGGTCGTTCACGGCCCGTTTCGGCCTCGCCCGAACGCTCGTCGCCGGGACCCTTGCGAACGCGCTCGGCACGGCGCTCCTCCCGGCGGCCGCGGGCGCCTGGGCGGGCGTCGCCGCTTCGGCCGTGCTCTTCGGTGCGACCTTCATCCTCGTCGCCGGCGGCGCTGCGCTCTGGACGGTCGCGATCTTCGGCGACCGCCCGGCGGCGGGCATCGGCGCCCTCACCGTCGTCTTCACTGTCGGCTCCATGGTCGGCCCGGCCGCGCTCGGAGCCGTGGGGGGAGCGTTCGGGCTGCCGGTCGCGTTCGGTGCCTCGGCAGCCGTCCTCACCGCCGCCGCCCTCGTCGCGGCCCGCGCGCCCCGTGCCAAGATGGGCCCGTGAAAGCCGTCGTCTTCACGGGCAGCGGAGGCCCCGAGGTGATGAGCGTCGAGGAGCGGCCGGACCCCGCGCCCGGTGCGGGAGAGCTTCTCGTCGAGGCGCGCTTCGCGGGCATCAACCCGGCAGACCTGAACCAGCGTGCCGGTCGCTACCCGGCGCCGGCCGGGGTCCCGCAGGACATTCCCGGGCTCGAGGTCTCGGGGGTCGTGGGGGCGACCGGGCCGAACGTCCTCGGCTTCTCGAAAGGTGATCGCGTCTTCGGAATCGTCGGCGGCGGCGGGCTCGCCGACCGCGTCGTCGTCCACGAGCGGCACGTGACGGCCATCCCGGACCGGCTCGACGACGAGGCCGCGACCGCCGCCCCGGAGGCGTTCCTGACCGCGCACGACGCCCTCTTCAGCCAGGCCGGCCTGCGGATGGGGGAGACGCTGCTCGTGAACGGTGCGAACGGTGGCGTCGGGACGGCGGCCGTCCAGCTCGGTGTCGCCGCGGGCGCGCGTGTCGTCGCGAGCGCACGCTCGGAGGAGGCACGTGGGCGCCTCGCGGAGCTCGGCGCCGAGGCGATCGAGCCCGAGGGCTTCGCCGAGCGGGTAACGGCCGACGTCGTCCTCGAGCTCGTCGGATCGCCGAACCTCGACCCCGACCTGGAGGCCCTGAAGGCAAAGGGCCGGATCGTGATCGTCGGGACGGGCGCCGGCGCCGAGGCGCCGCTCTCGCTCCGCAAGCTCATGGGCAAGCGCGCGCGCCTCTTCGGGACGGTGCTCCGGCCCAGGCCGCACGAGGAGAAGGCTGCCGCAGTCCAGGCGTTCGCGCGCGAGGTGGTTCCGCTCCTCGCCGACGGCCGCGTGCGCCCGTTCGTCGACCGCGTTTTCCCGGCCGACCAGGCCGCCGAGGCCTTCGACCACCTCGAGGAGCCTGGTAAGTTCGGAAAGGTGCTGCTTGCCTTCTGAGCCTGAGCCCCGCAGAGTCGCCTTCCTCGCGCACTGCCTCCTCAACCAGAACGCGAAGGTCGATGAGGGCGCGAAGGCGCCGGGCTGCTGGAGCCCGATCCTGCGCCTCCTCCGCGAGCGCGGGTACGAGCTCCGGCAGATGCCTTGTCCCGAGCTCGCGTTCACCGGCGCCCGGCGTTTCTGGGCGGTGAAGGAGCAGCTCGACACGCTGGTCTACCGCCGCCACAGCCGTCGCCTCGCCCGCCTCGTTGCCAACGTCATGGAACCACACCTGCGCGCGGGCGACCATGTTGTCCTCGTGGGAAATGACTCGAGCCCGTCGCTCGGCGTCTCGTGCGTCCCGTCGGCCCTGCACTGGAGCGGTTCGCCGACGCTCGCCGAGGACGACTCGACGCTCGTTCCTGGCGAGGGAATCTTTCTCGCGGAGCTCCGGGCCGAGCTCGAGGAGCGCGGCTTGGAGCTGCCGCCGCGCGTGGGCACCCGACATTGGTGGCCCGACTATTCGGTCGACGAGGAGCGTGCCCGCATCGAGACGATCCTCGCGTGACTCACGGCGACGTCCGCTCGACCCGGATCGTCATCGTGTCCGACGAGGTCTTGACCACGCTCCTCGATGACCTCGACCGGAGCGGCTGCGGCATGATGCAGCTTCCGCCGGACGAGATCCACCCGGAGACGGCGCGTCTCTGGATCGAACAGGTGGCCGAGCACGCGGCGGAGTTCCTGCGCAACGGCTACGCCGTCGTCCTCCTCGGCGAGACGCCGTGGGCGGACGAGCTCGATGCCGCGCTCGTCTCGCTCGGCGCCTCGCCTCTCCCGCGTATCGAGGCAAGCCCCGAGTCGGTGCGTCAGTACGCCATCCAGCCACCGTCGACGAGCAGGTTGACGCCCGAGACGTAGCTCGCGTCCGCGGCGAGGAAGAGGACGGCCTCGGCGACGTCGGCGGGCCGTCCGAGACGGTGGAACGGCGTCCGCGCGTGCGAGTAGGCGAGCGTTTCCGGGTTCTGCTGTTCGGGCGAGCCCGTCAGGATCTTCCCCGGCGCGACGGCATTCACGTAGACACCCTGCGGGCCGTAGTCCACGGCGAGCTGGCGGGTCAGCTGGACGACGCCGCCCTTGCTCGTCGCGTAGGCGACGTGGCCCGGCGGGCCGATCATGCCGTGCTGTGACGAGATGTTGACGACCCGCCCGCGTACCTCGTCGACGGGCTCCTGGCCAAGCATTTCACCGACCGCTCGCTTGCAGCAGAGGAACACGCCGCGCAGGTTGACGGCCATGATGGCGTCCCAGTCCTCCTCGCTCGTCTCGAGGAGCGGCTTCGAGTAGCGACCGGAGATTCCGGCGTTGTTCACCATCACGTCGAGTCGTCCGAACCGGTCGACCGCCGCCGTGACGAGCCGGTCGACGTCGTCCCAGCGGGAGACGTCCGCGTCGACGCGGACGGCCGTGCCGCCGGCGGCCTCGACGACCACCTCGGTCGGCTCGCCACCTTCGCGCGGATCGGTACGCACGTCCGAGACGACGACGTTCGCGCCCTCTTCACCGAGGCGGATCGCGGTCGCCCGGCCGAGCCCGGACGCCGAGCCGGTGACGACCGCCGTCCCTCCCTCGAGACGACCCGCTCCCATGCGCGTAGCGTATGCGCCGATGGACGTCGGGCTCATCCGGGGCGGCACCGTCGTCTCGCCGGGCTGGGTGGGACCCGCCGACGTCGTGCTCGCGGCCGGCCGGATCGCCGCGCTCGGGAGGTCGGTGGGCGCCGACGGGGAGACGGTCGACGCGACGGGCTGCTACGTCCTGCCGGGGGGCATCGACCCGCACACGCACCTGCTCGCGGACATCGCTCCCGCGTCGCGCGCCGCGCTCGCCGGCGGGACCACGACGGCGATTTCGTTCACGCTCCCGCGCCCGGACGAGTCACCGGTCGACGCGTTCGTGCGCGCCCGCGACGACGAGGTGCCGCAGGCGGCCACGGACGTCGCGCTCCACGCGTACGTCTCGCGACCCGACGCCCTGACCGAGGA
>Ga0126313_10000335_pt1 | contig 21891 bp, 20 predicted proteins | sample Plot105A_FD_89954 | JGI IMG/M metagenome (GOLD analysis project Ga0126313, IMG submission 89954) | Serpentine soil microbial communities from UC McLaughlin Reserve, CA, USA - Plot105A | ecosystem: Environmental > Terrestrial > Soil > Grasslands | place: USA: UC McLaughlin Reserve, Lake County...
CGAGGGCCGCATCAGCGCGACCTTCGCGGTGTTGGTGACGTTCGTGCCGACGGTGAAACCGGCGCCGTACTGCGCGCTGGTCGGCGCCGACGTGATGACGGGACGCGGCCCTTTGAACAGGTACGGCGGGGAGTAGACCTGCGCGCGCAGCCGGCCCGCCGCCTCGCCGCCGGCGGTCACGACTCGGCCGTCCGGCAGCATCAGCGCGGTCGAGTGGTACATCCGGGCCTCGCTCATCGAGGCCACGGTCTTCCAGGTCTTCGTGTCCGGGTTCCAGATCTCGCCGCCAAGGATCGCCCGCGTCGCGTCGTCGGCGGCGCGCGTCCCGCCGACGGCCATGACCGACCCGTCGGCCAGGATCGGCGTGTTCATCCGCCGGCGGGGGAACGCCATGGCGGGCGTCTCGTCCCACTTCGGCGTGGCCGCGGTCGTGTCGATGATCGCCGTCCGGGCGATCGCCGGGTCGCCGCCGCCGGCGCGCAGGATCTTGCCGGGGGCGTACATCGCGCCCGACTCGGCGTAGCCGGAGCTCCCGAACGGTGCCGTCGGCCCGCCGGACCAGGTCCCGGCGCCGCCGCTGCCGGCGAGGTCGAGGTAGGACGTGCTCGTCTTCGTGCCGGCCTCGTAGACCTTGCCGTTCGGCAGCTGGTACATGAACGGATACAGCCCGAGCGTCTTGGCGGTCACGTTCTTCCACGTGTTCGACGCCGGGTCGTAGATCTCGGGCGTGTTGACCCGCGTGCCGGTCTGATCGTCGCCCGAGGTCACAAGCGCGCGGCCGTCGGCCAGGGTCGTGACCGTCGGGTACCAGCGAGCCTGCGCCATGTCGGCGCCGCGGCTCCAGGTGCTGGTGACGGGATCGAAGATGGACGTCACCTTGATCCCGATGTGGGTGTTGACGTTCTGTCCGCCGACCACGAGGACGCGGCCGTCGGAGAGCGTGACCTGGCCGGCGCAGTGCGTGTCGCCGAACGGCGCGGGCGCCAACGTGAACGACTCCGTCGTCGGGTCCCACACGCGGGCCGAGGTGCCCGCGGACCAGACGAGCACCTTGCCGGTGTGCAAGAGCGCCATGTGCTTGCCCTGGACGCCCCAGTCCAGGACAGGGCCCCATTGCCCGACCTGGTCGGGCGGCCCGGTGATTGCGGCAGCAGGAGACGCGAGAGCCGAGGCAACAACGACCGTCATGAGCGCGGTCAGCCATGCGCCCCGCCGAGCAACGCGTCGGCGTGTGCGTGCCATGGTTTCCCCCCTTAGGATCCGCGGCCTGCCGACCGTCCCACGCCGTTGGGCGCGGGTCAAGTGCAAAAGCGTCGATTGTTAGACGCGCGCGCCGCCGCTTTGCCCGGGCGGCCACGGGTGACACCGCGTCAGGCGCCCCCGCGCGTTCGCCGGTCACGGTCGGCGGTGGACGGCGGCCGGCTGAGGCTCTACGGCGTCATGGCGTCGCGGTACTCGTGCGACCGGTCACCCTCGACTGCGCTCATCGCAAGTGCCGCGACCACGTGGTTGCGCTCGGTCTCGGTCAGGCGAATCGTGGCGTGGTGACCGCCACCTGGTCCGTAGATCGAGAGCCTCGTTCGACCGTCCCGGGCCGGCTGCAGACGCACGCTGTTGCCGTCCGTCAGGGCGATCCGCAGCGAGCCGTCTGGCTGGCGGTCCATCATCGGTTCATCGTACGCCGGCCTCGCTCCCGCACCGGCCGGTGGAGCAGCTTCGTCCCCGACCGTCGCCGATCGGCGGGTACGCGCGCAGCGCCTCCGGGCCGCGGAGTGACCCGTCATCGCGGCGCGCCGCGGGGTCGCGCCTCTCCGCCGTCGCGCCCCGAGGCGCGCGCCCACCGTTGCTGTCACGGCGAAGGAGCAGCGAGCGCGCGTGACAATCGCATCACCCGCAAGGGCGCTAGCTATCGTGCAGTCGCGTGAGCCTGAGTCGGCGCGATGGGACTCGGTTCCTGATGCGTGGGCGTCGTCATGTTCGGCATCGCGGACGGCGCTGTGGCTTCAGCTCGCTTCAACCTGTAGCCGTCGAGCATGCGGGCGGAGACGTCGAGGTAGCCGTCCGGCGCCCCGTCACGACCGAGACCCAGAGGGCGCCGGCGGCGGACAGGTCAGCAGATGCCTAGATCGACAGCCGGCCGGCCGGGCACGCGCACCGGCGGAGAGGAGGCCTCGTGATTCTGGTCGTAGGAGCCACCGGGATGCTGGGCGGCGCGATCGTCCGGCGTCTGCTTGAGCGCGGCGACAAGGTGCGCGTACTCGTGCGCGACGACGCGGACGAACGGCGCTCGCCGAGGCGGGCGCAGAGACGGCGCGCGGTGATCTCAAAGACGTGGCGTCGGTCGCGAGCGCATGTGACGGGATCTCGACGCTGATCACGACGGCCAACTCGGCCGCCCGAGGCGGCGAAGACAACGTCGACACGGTCGACCTCGGCGGGAACCGCAACCTGATCGAGGCCGCGTCGCGGGCCGGCGTGGAGCAGTTCGTGTTTTCAAGGGCGAGCTGCGGCGCTACACGGACAGTGCCGGTCACGTCACACAAGATGAGACCGACCTGTCTCATGCCATGGGGCAGGGGCGCAGCTCAGGTCACATGTACTTGGCTTAGCTATGCGGGATATGGGCAGGGGTGCGACGTTCTGGGGGTGGAGTGTCGCAATCGAATCGAGTCGACGAACGGTCGGCCTCGAGCCCTGATCGGCGACCCCGGGCCACCCGTTCGCGGCCGCCGGCGGGAGCCCGGACGAGTATGGGTTCCGGCAGACGTCCATTGCCGCGGCGTGAGGCGACGGTGTCGTTCAGCGCTATCGGAATGTGCGAATACGGGCGATCTCCGCCGGCCCTCGCTCCGGATTCAGATGGAGGCTCCGGCTCCGGGCGTGACCGCTGCCAGGCGAGCCAGCAACTCAGCGCGGGGTGGTCCGGGCGGCGACTGTGGACGCGCCGCGAGCCGCTGCAGGATGGTCTCGATTCGGTCTTGGACCGGTTTGTCTCGGTCGAAGACGGCCGTGCGGTCGAGAAGCCCGACGCGGCGAATGGTGCGCCGAAGCACCGTGTCGTCATGAGGTGCGGCGGCGAGGGCGCCGAGGAACGAGAACAGTGCGTAGGAGCCGTCGCGTTTGCTGACGTCCAGCGGTTCGCCGCTCCAGCGCCGCGCCCGGGCATCGTCGATCGCACAGGCGAGCGCGTGCCGCTCGCGCGCTTCGGGCGCGGTATCGGCCCGGTAGCGATTCGTGATCGCGTCGATGTCCGGTGCCTCGGCGGTGGCGCGGCCCAGCGCGTGCGCTTGGGCGAGCGCGAACGACAGGCCATAGGCCAAGGCGGGATCCGTGTGACAGAAGGCGTCGCCGACCGCGACGATTCCCGACACGTGCGCGTCGCCGGCTCGGTCGATGTTCATGAGTCCACCCATGGGCATGACGTCCGTGATCGGCCGGGCATAGCCAGGTGAGGTCATGACGTCCAGCGGGGTGATTGCAGCGCACGCTTTCCGCCACGCCGGTTCGTGGCGGAGGACCCGCAACTCGTGGTCGGCGGTTGGCGCGACGAGGATGACGGCGAACGTTCGGTTGTCGCCACGGAAGGTGTTGAAGCCCATGTACCCGAGGTCGCCGCGCGGATTAAGGATCGGCGCGTCCAAGTGCTCGACCCCTTCGGCGAGCTCGAAGTAGCGGCAGTAGTAAAGGCCTCCGGAATCGGTCGGTTCGCCAACCGCCCGCGGCCAGCCGGGCGGGGTGCAGTAACGACCCAGGGCGTCGACCACGACGTCGCCGCGCACCGGATCGCCGGCGTCCACGGCGACACCGACTGCCCGCGGCGCTCCTTCATTCTGGCTTGTCAGCAGCCCCGTCACGCGCACCCCGGCGCGAAGTGCGATAGCCGGCTCGGCCGCCGCGGCTCGCCGAAGCGCCCACTCGATTACCGGTCGCCGAACCCAGAGGTACACCAGGTCCTCGTCACCGGCTTCGCGCGGTCCGTGCAGCTTCAGTGCCAGGTCTTGCGGGTCGGCTCCCGCGTCCAGCAGCGCAGCCAAGACGTCGGGCGCCCAGTCCGACAGCAACCGCCGACCGCGCGGGAGAAACGCGTGTGGTTGGAAGTAGTGTGGGATTCCGCGGCGTTCGACACCGAAGGCACCGAGGGCGGAGCCCGCGGGATCGACGCGATCACGTTCCAGGACGACCGCCTCATGACCCCCTCGCGCGATCGCGAGCGCAGCCGCGAGACCCGCCACGCCGCCTCCGGCGACGACGAACCTCATAGGGCCACGCTACCCGCCGGCAGCTGCCGGCGGCAAGCGTGACAGTCCTGCTTGCGCGACGTATGGAAGCCAAGTGGTGTGGACGCGCCCGAGAGGCGAGAGCGCGCTGGCGAGCCCGCGGCAGTGCCGCCTCACATGGAGCCACCAGCTCGGCTCACGGGAGTGGACCGCAGAAGGCGCGAATCGCCGCGTTGAACTCCTCGGGGCGCTCCAGGTTGCTCATGTGGCCGGCGCCCGGAATCACCACGCCGCGCTCAGGACTGCTTGGCTCGTGCGTTGAGCCAGGCAGCGAGGTTCGTGCGCGTGGCTGCGTTCGGCGGCCTGCGCAGCGCTGAGGTTGTCGTGTCCGACCCAGGCGGGGTCGGCGCCGCGGTCCACGAGCAGCTCGGCGGTGTAGCGCTGTCCGCCGTGGGCGGCACACCACAGCGCGTTGTCGAGGTCCTGTTGGGAGGCTTGGGTGCGGGCCAGCTCGTCCCGGACGCGGTCGGTCAGGCTGAGCGCGGCGGCTTGCCACAGATTGCTACGGGCGCCGCGTTCGAGCAGCCGGCGGGCGGCCTTCCACTGGCCGAAGGCGACCGCGTCGGCGATCGGCGTGCCGCCGGCGATCACGGCGCCGTCGGCCTCGATGTCGGCGCCGCTGTCGAGCAACGCGTCGAGCGCCTCGATATCGTCGCTGCTGGCCGCCCAGTGCAGCGGCGTCTCGCCGTGTGGCCCGATGAAGCGAGCATTGACATCGGCGCCGGCGGCCACCAGCTCCCTAATCTTCGCCGCCGCCTCGGGCACGCTCCCCGGCCAATCGGTGACCACATGCAACAGCGTTCTGGCGTCGCCGCAGCCGGGCTCCGCGATTCGCACGTGGGCCAGCGTCGGGTGCTCCACGAGGAGCTGCTGGAGTGCTGCGGCCTTGCCGGAGCGGATCACCTCCGTGACCTTCCGCGCCAGCGAAGTGTTCGCCATCAGCCGCGGCGGCTCGGCCGGGAGCTCGCGAACCACGCCGACACCGTCGGTCATGCGCTCCTCCTGGGTCGCCCCAACGGTACGTCGCACCGTCGCGATCAGCAACGTACCTCGGTGCGCTGTGCCCAGTGCCGATGGTCCGGGGCGAGGCGCCCGTTACCAGCGGCTGACCGCCGCCCAGCCACCGTGACCACTCCCTTCCGTGGCACACAGAAGCGCGCTGCTCGCCAGTGCGTTGCGCGACTTCCGGTTGTTGAGGGCCGGGCTTCAGCGCTGGCGGTGCTCGGCGACGTCTACGAGCGCAGGCGGCAACCTAAGAAGACGACAGCGGTTCGCTGGCCGTGCCCGTCGCGCAGCGCCCCCGCGAGGACGGACGTGGCGAACGGAAGGAACGCGACGACCATCAGCAGCACGGTGTTCAGGAGCAGGACGCCTCGGTCGGCCGCACGGACGTGGTCGAACATGACGTGGTGGTTAGCCCACACCTGTCCGATGAACAGCAACGTGACCGCGTAGGCGAGGTAGGACGGCCAGAGTGCAGCAAGACCATTGGAGCAAGCGCTGGTAATCGGTCGGCGGCCTGATCTCCAGGACGAGCAAGGTGATGGTGATCGCGAAGACGCCATCGCTGAACGCCTCCAACCGCCCGGTGTCGCGGTGCACCGACGGTGGGTCGGCCCCCGCCTTGCCTCCAGGCGCCCGCGCCATTCCCAGCCAACGGACGGAGCGAAACAACGGGGACACTCCTACCGCACGGCGGAGAGCGACGCGCGTCGGCCACCAGATCGACCAGTCACAGGTCGAGCACTACGTCGTCGCGCGGCTGTGAGCAGCAGATAAGCGCGCTTCCGTCGGCGGGGGGTTCGACCGGGTCGGGGCTGTATTCAACCGTGCCGGCGATGAGGGTGGTCTCGCAGTTGTGGCACACGCCGGTGCGGCACGACCAACGGACGGGGACGTCGCATGCTTCGGCGAGTTCGAGCAGGCTGTTGTAGGTGCTGCTCCATGCGACGGCGAGGTTGCTGCGGGCGAACTCGATCGTTGGGCCTTGCCCGAGTGGGCCGGCAGGTGGGTGGGGCATCCGCGCGGGTGTTGCTGCGATGCCCGGCGTAAGACCCGGCGCCGATCCAAAGGGCTCGGTATGGATGCGCGAGGCGTCGATGTCCATCGCCGCCAGACCGGCGCTGATCTCTTCCATGAACGGTATGGGCCCGCACAGGTATGCCTCGGCATGGTGCGGTGGCTCGAGCTCGGCGAGCAGTGACGCGGTGAGACGGCCCTCGCTGTCGAAGTCGCGGCCTTCGAGGTCGTTGGGACCGGGACGGCTGTAATACACGTGGGTGCGTACGTTCGGGAGCGAGGCGAGGAGAGCTCGAGCCTCGGCGGCGAACGAGTGCTCGCGGCCGCTGCGTGCGCCGTGCAGCCACCAGATCTCCCGATCGGAATGCTCCCCGGCCAGTGCCTGGAGCATGGCGAGCACTGGCGTGGCACCGATTCCGGCACTGATCAGCAGCAGGGGTCTTTGCGTCCGATCGAGGATGAACGTGCCGCGCGGCGCGGCGATCTGGAGTTGATCGCCAACGGCGAGCCGCGTGTGCAGGTATCGACTGACGCTCCCGTCGCGTTCGCGTTTGACGGTGATTCGGTAGTAGCCGGCGTCGGGCGGTCCGGAGAGGGAGTAGTTGCGCAGCAACGGCCGCTGGTCCTCGCCGGCTCGGATCCGCAGCGTGAGGTACTGACCCGGGCGGGCGGCCGGCAGCGGCGCGCCCTCGGGGTCCTCGAGCCGGACGGAGATCACCGAGTCGCTCTCGCGGGTGATCGCGGTGACGTTGAGCAGGCGGAACCCCGGCCAGGCCGGCGGAGGGCTCGTCGTCGCCAGACCGGCGTTCCCGCTGCCGGGGTCGCCCTCGAGGAGCGCGCGGAACGACGCCTGCCAACCGGGGCTGAGGGCCGGAATTCGCAGCACTCGGAGCAGTCGCTGGCGCATGTGCCCAGGGAGGTACAGCAGCGCGTCGACCTCGGCGACCGTCATCTGCTCGGAGCCGGAGGCGAGCTTGACGATCTCGTCTCCTGCTTGTACGTCGCCCTCTTCGAGCACACGGAAGTAGAAGCCCGGGCGACGGTGCGAGACGAGAAGGGCCGGCATGCGCGGGTCGTCCATGCGGATCCCGACGCGGTAGCAGGTGACGCGCGGTTGGGTGACCTCGAAGATGGCGCTGCCGATGCGGTAGCGGTCGCCGACGCAGACCTCGTCGTCGGCGAGTCCGTCGACGGTGAAGTTCTCGCCGAACTGTCCGTACACGAAGTCGTTTCGTCCGAGTTCGCGTTCCCAGTACCGGTAGGAGTCGATCTGGTAGACCAGCACGGCGCGCTGCTCGCCGCCGTGCCCTGCGAGATCGCCTTGACCGTCGCCGTCGACGTTGAGCCTCCGGACGCGGCGGGGACCGTCGACGGAATCCTTGAAGGCCCCGGTGAAGACGGTCTTCCCTTGCCAGGGCACGTCCTTCGGCATGCCGACGTTGACGGAAAGCAGGGTGCCGACCGGACGCCTGCCGGTCTGGCGTTGGTCCGCTCGTGGCAACGGCGAGCTCATGCTTACGCGCCTACGGAGGTCGCAGGTTCGACAAGCTGGATACCGTCGAGTTCGTCGACCGTGAGGTTGTGGTCGGGGCCGTGGAGCAGGACGGGTCGGCCCCGGACAGGCGCGCGTTTCTCATCCGACATCTCCGCGGAGTATCGCAACGAGAGCAGCGAGCCCGAGGCTGAGATTGGCCGCGTCTGCCTCCGCTTGGAGCGAGGTGTCTCGGCCCGCGCTCGCTCGCGATCGCAAGGGACGAGGAGGACGGTCCGGCGGGCGAGCGCGCGCGGCAGGACCGGCGCGCGTCAGACTTGAGTCGCGGCGCGGCGTCGTGATCCCGGGCAGACGGGATCCGAGCTCGGCCGCGGCGGTGTCGAGGGTCGCGCGTCTGTCGAGGTGTCAGACCGGAGCGGCGGCGCCTTCGATCGGAATCGAGGCGACGACGGTCGTCCCGCGCCCCGCGGTGCTGTCGATGCGCAGCGTGCCGCGCACGGCTTCGACCCGGTCGGCGAGCCCGCGCAGCCCGGAGCCGCCGTCCATGGTGGCACCGCCGATGCCGTCGTCGCACACCTCGACGTGCAGCCGACCGTCCGCGAGCACGGCGGACACCGTCGCACTGCTGGCGCGCGCGTACTTCGCAACGTTGGTGAGCGCTTCGGCGACGACGTAGTACGCGGTCGCCTCGACTTCCTCCGGCGGGCGCTCATGGGGCACGGCGAGCAGCTCGACCGGAACCGGCGCGCGGCCGGCCAGCGTCTCCAGGGCGGCGCCGAGCCCCCGGCTCGTCAGCACCGCGGGATGGATCCCGTGCGCCAGCTCACGCAGTTCCTCCAGCGTCGACGCGAGCTCCGCGGCGACCTGCGCCAGAACCGGCGCGGCGTCCGAGTCGCCGCCGAGCCTCCGCTCCGCGAGTCGGACCGTGAGCGCCAGCGACACCAGGCGTTGTTGGGCGCCGTCGTGGAGGTTGCGCTCGATGCGGCGCCTGGCTTCGTCGCCCGCCTTGACCACACGTGCGCGCGAGGCGGCGAGCTGGTCACGCGCCTCGGCGTTGGCGATCGCCTGGGCCACCAGCTCGGCGAAATCCCCCAGCCGCCGCTCGGACTCGCTCGGAAGCGACGCATCGCCGGTCCGCCCCGCCCTCACCACGCCCCAGCGCCGGCGGCCGACCGTGATCGGCGCGGCGACCGCGGAGCGGATCCCGAGCTCGTGAATCGCGACGTCTTCGCGCGGCAACTCGCCTTCGTCGGCGCGCGCGGGCCGGCCGGTCCGCAGCGCCTCCTTCGTCGCCACGGCGCCGTCGGGGTCGAACACCAGCCCGACCGGCACCCGCCTCGTCGGCGACGCGCTCCACCCGGCGACGATCGCACAGCGCTCACCGTCCCAGCGGACCAGGCTCGCGACGTCGGCGCCGAGCAGAAGGCCCACCTCGCGCGCCACGCTGTGGAGCACCTCCCGCTGCGGCGCCTCGGCCGCGACCAGCATCGCCACGCGGCGCAGCGCCGCCTGTTCCTGCGCCAGCGCGCGGTGCGCCGATTGGCGTTCGCGCAGCGCGGTGTCCTGCCGGCGGCGCTGAATCTCGGCCGCGGCGCGCGCCGCGAAGATTCTCAGCGCGGCGAGGTTCTCGCGGTCGGCCCGCAGCGACCCAGCGGCCAGCACGCCGAGGTGTCCGAGGTGCGTCCCGTCGGAGCCGCGCAGCGCCACGGCGAGGTAGCTGTCGAGCCCGAGCTCCACGACCATCTGGTCGTGCGGGAACCGCTGCAGGACCCCGTCCGAGTACCAGACCAGGTCGGAATCCGCCACCTGGGCACACGGCGTACCGGCCAGGCAGTACTCGACCGGCTCGGCCAGCCGCCCTCCCTGCCAGCACGCCAGGTACCGCGCGCGGTCGCGGTCCTCGGGCAGCACCTCGGCGACGAACGCCACGTCGGCGCGCAGCGCCGACGCCAGGTGCTCGACGAGACGCTCAAAGAACTCCTCGCCGACCGTTCCGGCCGTCCCCTCCGCGACACGCCACAGGAGATCCCGGCCGGCCGGCTCGGCCGAGTTACGCCCGGCCGGACCGCCGGAACCGCCCGAACCAGGCTTCACGCCGTCACTCCGCACGCAGCGGCGACTCTAACCGACGAACTCGAACCGGCCGAATGGGCCGCTCGCTCGCGTCCAACCGAAGCGGCCGGTCGCACCGGCGGCGGTGACCCCACCCGCAATCGGCGCCTCGCCGCCGCACCGGCCCCTCGAGCTCGGCCTTGGACGCTCGAGGAGCGCGTCGTCGGCTCGCGCGGTTGACCCGCGAAGCGAGCGGCGGTCAGTTGTCGTCGTCGAGGACGTCGCGCAGTCTGCGCGCGAAGGCCTCGGGTTGGCCGGCGTACCCGAACTCACCGCCGAGGAAGCCGCCGTGGTGGCTGGGGAACACGGTCGCCTGCTGACCGAGCAGCTCTGCGGTGGCCACCGCCGAGCGTCCGGTGAAGGTGCCCAGGGACTCTTCGCCCACCGCGATCACGATGCGCGTCGGCGCCGCGGCCAGCGCATCGACGTCGGGGCGATAGCTGCTGACCGCCCAGGACCGGTCGGACAGCAGCGGGTCGTCGCGCGAGCCGTCGTCCTCGGTCGGCATCCCGAACGCGGCGGGATCCGCCGCGGGCTGGGCGAAGTACTCCTCGCTGAACTCGCCTCGCCACGACGTCATCGCGATGAAGGCCGCCATGCCCGCACTCGACCCCTTGGCCTCGTACGCGTCGCGCACGCCGGCGCGGGCGCGCTCGGCCGCCTCGGCGTCGGGCAGCACCGGGATGAGCGGCGGCTCGTGGGCCACCAACGTGATCAGGTCGTCGGGATAGGCAGCCACGAGCGCGAGCGCGGTCACCGCGCCCCCGCTGCTCGCGAACATCTCGACCGGGCCAGCCCCGAGCGCCTCGATCACCGCGTGCACGTCGTTCGCCTGGACCGTGGGCGAATGGTCGACCCGGCCGTCCTTGCGGACGCTGCGGCCGAGGCCGCGCGGGTCATACGTGACCACGGTGCGATCGGGGAAGTGCGACGCCAACGCGCCGAAGCCGCTGGCGTCCATGGGCTGCGCGATCATGAGCAGCGGCGGGCGTCCGTCGGCGGTGGGCAGCGGACCGTGGACGTCATAGGCAACGTCGGCCCCGGCGGTCTCAAGGATGTGCGTCGTCGTCATGGCAGTATCGACCTGTCCCGCGTTGAAAACTCATCGGCCCGCGGTATCAAATCCTCCCGCAGGCCCGGCCAGTGCCGGGCGCGCCGGCCTCCTGCGCGAAGAGGCGCTCGTCGCCGTCTGGCATCAGAACTCAGCGCGGGTTACGCTCGACGACGCGGCTGGGAGGTTGCCTTGGATTCAGCCCGTCGGGCTGGGAAGGATGGTGAGTCGGAATGGCAGACCTCGAGCGCAAGAGCTTCGATTCGCCGGACGAGACGCGCCCGTTCCGCGGCAAGGGCAAGGCCGATGTCGTCGTGGTGGGTGGTCGTACCGTCGGTCGCGGTGAGTTCGAGCCCGGCTGGCGGTGGTCGGAGAACGTCAAGCCGATCGCCGGGACGGACTCCTGCCAGGCGCCGCACCTGGGCTACATGGTGTCTGGGCGCATGCGAGTGTTCATGGACGACGGCACGCAGGCGGAGGCGGGGCCGGGCGATGTGGTGTGGATCGCGCCCGGGCATGACGCCGAGATCGTCGGCGACGAGACGTGCGTGTTCATCGACTTCAGCGGCTTCGAGACATACGCCAAAGAGCAGTAGGGTCGCCGCGGCACCGACCGCAAGATCCCGAAGCGCTCAGCCGCCGCCGGCGCCCGCCTCGGGCGCCCATCCCAGCTGCTCGCGCGTGCGCCTGGGAAGCGCGCTCACCACCAGGTCGTAGGAGTCCTGGACCAGATCGCGGATAAGCTGGTCGGGCAGGCTGCCGTCCAATCTGACCGTGTTCCAATGGCGCTTGTTGAGGTGGTAGCCGGGGCGGATGGCGGCGTAGGCGACCCGCAGTTGCACGGCCAGCTCGGGCTCGCACTTGACGCTCACCTCGAGCGGCGCGCGGTCCAGCGCGCTGATCGCAAACATCTTGCCGCCGACCTTGAACACCGAGGGCCCGGGGCCGAACGGGAAGTCCTCGACGGCCCCGGGCTGAGCCAGGCACCACCGACGCAGCTCACCAGCGTCCACCACCTCCGCATGCTCTCAGCCGCTCGCACCTTGCGCGAAGGGTGCGTTGGCTGCGCAATCAGTCGCCCGGGCCGTCGTTCCCACGCGCGGCGGCGGGGGCGAACATGGGCACGGTCTCGGTCTCGTCGCCCGGGGGGATTCGTTGTTTGCCGACCATTCGGTCGATGATCATGTTCTGGAAGCGGTGCAGCGATTCCTCGAAGCGGTAGCAGAGGCGGCCACCGGGGAACGGCGTGGTTTCGAGGCCGGTCTGGACGCGCTCGACGATCCCGATGTCCTCGCGGTTGACGGCGTCCCAGAACCTGGCGACCTCATCGACCGCGCGCTCGGCGCCCGGCGACCCGCTGGATTCCGGGTGCGTGAGGAGGTAGGTCGTCTCGTGCGTGAGCCCGGGGCCCACGGGCCGCGCGTGGATGATGAAGAGGTGGTTGGGCAGGATGTTCACCGCGACGTTGGGGAACAGCCAGATGAACCGTGCGCTGCACGCGTCGGTGTCGCTGAGGCCGCTGATCGGTGCAAGCCCGCTCTGCCAGCCCCCGCCGTCGGTGTCGGGGGCGATGGGGCTGGTGCAGAAGCCGACGTACATGCCCGTTCCCTGCCAGCGGTGGTGGGCGTCGATGGGTGAGACCTTCACGAGTCCGGGGTGCACCCAGGGCAGGTGGTAGTACTCCATGAAGTTCTCGGCGACGAGCTTGTAGTTGGCCGCGATCTCGTACTGCGCCGTGCGGGCGATCTGCCACTCGTCAAGCCGGTAGCCGGCGGTTCGCGCGGGCAGGTCGCCAAGGTGCTCGGACAACCCCACAGGGTCGGGATCCAGGGTGACGAACACGAGCGGGCCCCACGCGTCGACGGCCACGGGCAGCAGCCCGTAGTCGGCGCGATCGAACGCGGCGACGTCGTGCACGTCGAACGCCGCCTGCTGGTCGACGGGGATGTCCGAGCCGGTGAACATCGGTGTGCCGATGCATCGCCCGTCGTGGTCATACGCCCAGCTGTGGTAGGGGCAGCGGATGAAGCGCGTGACGCGACACTGGCCCGAGGCGAGCAGTTGCGTGCCCCGGTGCCGGCAGACGTTGTAGAACGCTCGCAGCGCGCCGTCGCTCTTGCGCACGACGAAGATCGAGCGCCCCGCCACCTCCGCGACCAGCACGTCGCCGGGTTCCCGCAGCTGGGCCGTGCAGCCGATCGCGACCCAGCCCGACCCGAACACGCGGTCGCGCTCGAGGCCGTAGAAGTCCTCCGACGTATAGGCCTCAGGCACCAGGGTCGACGCCAGCGACACTGGGCGGCGCGTCGCCGTGTACGTGTCCTCGTGGGTGAACGCGTGGGCATCTGCGGCGCCCGCGTGCCGCTCTCGGTTCATGGAGCTGCTCTCCTGACGTATCCAGCCATAGAATGGACAGGGGTGTCCAGCACGCAGAGTGGCGGACCGGGGAGCGCTTTGTCAACCAAGGGACGCTCGCCTGGTGGCGGTCCCTCCGCCACATGCTGGGCTCTCTCTACGATTGCGACATGGCGACGTCGCACGAGGGGTCCAAGCTCAACCAGTCGGTCCAGAAGGCGATCACGCTGCTGCGGGCGACGGCCGCGTCCACCGACGGCGCGAGCGTGTCCGCGCTGGCGCGCGCCGCCGGCCTCCCGCGGGCGACGGCGCTGCGGCTGATCCAGACGATGGAGAGCGAGGGCTTCCTCCTTCGCGTTCCGCAGGCCGACCGGGTGCTGCTCGGCCCCGAACTTCTCCGCCTCGCCCGTCGCGTCGACACGGCCACCCTCCTGCACGAGGTCGCGCGGGGCCGGCTCAGCGAACTGGCCGGCGCCGTTCGCGAGACCGTCACCCTGAGCGTGATGGCGCCGGACGGGGGGCTCGACCTCGTCGAGCAGGTGGACGGACCGCATCACCTCATCCCGCGATCCTGGCTGGGCCGGCGATTCCCGCTGCACGCGAGCTCCAGCGGCAAGCTTCTGCTCGCGACATACGACGACCAGCGCCTGGAGCGGTTCCTGCGCGACCCTCTACCGGCGCTCACCCCGCACACGATCACGACGAGACGAGCGCTTCGCCAGGAGCTCGAGCAGATCCGCGCCGAGGGTCACGCCACCACGGTGGACGAGCTCGAGGAGGGTCTCGCCGGGGTTTCGGTCGGAATCTTCGGCGAACCGGGCGCACTGGTCGGCGCGATCAACGTGAGCGGACTCAGCCAACGCCTCGACGCGGGCGCCCGCCGCCGCGCCGTCGAACACGTGCGCGACGTCGCTGACGACATCGAGGCCGCCCTGCAAGAACGTCGCTCCGGCGCCTGACGCACGCCGCACAGCTCCCCGCCTGCCCGCAAGTCGCTCGCCGCTGCCGGTGCGGGACCCGGCACGCTCACCCCCCGCGCTTCGCTTCCCCTCCCGCCCCCGCGCTGCGGGCGATGCGGGCCTCCACGTCGCTTGACTTGGCCGCCACTGATCGGTTAGCCCTATCCATCCAGCGGTGATCTGGCGCGTGTGGACGGAGGTCCGTTCTGGAGCGTCCTTTCGCGCGCTGCACCGACCATCCGGACTCACGCACGAGAAGGAGAGGTGTCCATGTATCGAAGTCGAGCCGGGCTGGCGCTCGCCACGGCGCTCACCCTCGGAGCGCTGTTCCTCGCAGCCTGCGGCGGCAGCGACACGAACGGCTCCACCCAGAGCTCGAGCGCACCGCCCGGCAAGGACATGCCGGCGGTGACCATCGGCACCAAGGACTTCACGGAGGAGTTCATCCTCGGCGAGCTCTACGCCCGGGCCCTGCGCGCCGAGGGCTACACCGTCAACCTCAAGCGCAACATCGGTCCCACCGAGATCGTCGACAAGGCGCTCACCGGCGGCAAGATCGACGCCTACCCCGAGTACACCGGGGAGACCGTCGCCACGGTGGCCGGCAAGAACGTCCTCACCGGCAGCGCGGAGAAGACCGCGCAGCTTGCGAAGGACTTCTACGCCAAGCGCGGGCAGGTCGTCAGTGCGCCGACACCCTTCGAGAACGTCGACGCCATCGGCGTGCTCAAGGGATACGCGAGCCAGCATGGCCTGCAGACGCTCGAAGACCTCAAGAAGCTGCCGTCGTTCACGCTCGGCGCGCGTCCCGAGTTCAAGGACCGCTTCGTCGGCTTCGCCGGCATGAGGAAGGTCTACGGGATCGACAACGCGACCTACAGGCAGCTATGAGGCCCTGGGCGGCCCACAGTTCATGTCGATCATCAACAAGGTCAACGAACTGCTGAGCGAGTCCGCCATGCGCACGATGAACGCGGCCGTCGCGCTCGACAAGAAGGACCCGGGAGAAGTCGCCGACGAGTTCCTGAAGCGAACAAGCTGACCTGATGCCAGCCGCGTGGGCGCGCGGGCCCCCGCGCCTCCACCGCATAGGCCGCGCCGCCAGGAGTCTGTCCGATCCGCGCCGCTACGTGACCGTGATCGACCCCTGCATGCCGGGATGGATCGTGCACTCGAAGTCGAACGTTCCGCGAGCGGCGAACGTCACGCTCACGCTCGCGGGCGGCGGCGAGTTGGGATTCGTGTCGATCACCCCGGTGTTGAGGAACCCGTTCCCGTGGTTGGCGCCGGTGTATGGCGGCAGCACGGGATCGCTAGGCAGGAAGATCAGCCCGTTGAACTGCAGCCGCGGCGGTCCGCTCGGCTGGGGCTGGACCGTGACCAGGTCCTTGTCGGCGGGGCTGCGCCACGCGTCCGGCCCGAACCTGACCGTGTGGATCTCAGACCTCGACGAGACCGAGAACCGCACCGTCTCGCCCAGGCGGATGGTCTTGGTGCGCGGGAAGAACCGGAACCAGGCGACCTCACCGCGGTCGTGCCCGCCCACGACGTTGTTGGCCGCCGGGCTGAACCGGGCGAGCCGCCGTGCTCGCGCGACCGCGCGCCTGAGCTGAGCGACAGCGGCCGCGCGGTCCTCCCTGGCCGTGGGGACCGCCCGGCCCGCGGCGAGCACCCTCACGCTCCCCGCCATCCCGGGATGGACGAGGCAGAGGTAGCGGAACGTCCCGGTCCTCGTGAACCTCAGCGTGTACGGGCGGAACGCCGGCGCCGACAGGCCGGCGTTCGTGAACTTCCTCCCGTCGGTCGAGCTTCCACCCTGCCGGAACGCGTGCTCGGGCGGGATCTGGAGGCTCGGCTGGCCGTTGAACCAGAACGGCGCGTTCGCTCCGTCCGTGAAGCCCGTGTACGGATTCGCCGGATCCGGCCGCTCGAGCGCGGGCCGCGTCTGACCGGGCCGCAGGAACGTGACCGTGTGGACCACGCGCCGGCTGAACTGCCAGCGCACGGAGTCCCCCACGTTGATCGTGACCTGCCGGCGGTAGAAGCCGTTGAGATCGAGGTCCCGCGCGAACCTCACCGTTCCCGCCAGTCCGGAGCTGCCGGGCGGCGGTCCCCCCGTGACCACGACCTTCGTCCTCGCGCTCGCCGCCGGAGCCGCCCACACGGCAGTCACCAGCGCGATCGCGAACAGCGTCACGCGCCATCGCATCGAATCGTCCCCTTGAACGGAAGCTCGCGCGACCCTAACAGCGCCACCGGACCGGGTCCACATCGCGAGCCACGCCGACCGACACCGCGCTCGTACCGCGACGCACGAAGACCGAGCCCTCACCAAACGTCGGACGCCGAACGTGCCCGCCGTACGATGCGGCCGTGGCGAGCAGGACCGAGGGAACGGTTGCGTTCCGGGGCTTCCGGACCTGATATCGCATGGAGGGCGATCTCGGCGCCGCTCAAGAGAGGCTGCCGGTCCTGGCGCTCCATGGTGGACCGGGCTTCCCGCACGACTGCCTCGAGGACCTCGGCGCGCTCGCCGACCCCGGGCGCCCCGTCGTCTTCTATGACCACCTCGGCTGTGCCAGATCCGATCGTCCCGACGTTCCCAGCCTGTGGACGATGTCCACCTTCGTCGAGGAGGTCGGTGTGGTGCGCGCTGCGCTCGGACTCCACCGGGTCCACCTCTTCGGTCACTCCTGGGGCGGCTGGCTGGCGCTCGAGTAGGCGCTCGGTCACCGGGAGGGGCTGGTCAGCCTGATCCTGGCCAGCACGTGCGCCAGCCTGCCGGACTTCGCGGCCGAGACGCGGCGGCTGAAGGAGTCGCTGCCGGCGGAGGTGCAGGAGGTCCTCGACCGGCACGAGGCCGAGGGCACCACGCACGAGCCCGCCTACCAGGAGGCCGCGACGGCGTACTACACGCGCTGGCTCATCCGGCGACAGCCGTGGCCGGAGCACGTCAAGCGGTCATTCGCGGATCGATGACTTCCGCGGTCGTGCGGCCGATGGTCGACGGGCTTGGCGACGCGAATGGGTGGTCTTCGAAGACAGCGCCCATTTGACCACCGCTGAAGAGCCGAGCGCTACCGCGAAACCGTCGAGTCGTTCCTGAGACCGGTCGAAGCGCGTTAGCCCACCCGCTGCCGCGCCTGCGGCGACGCCTCCCAGAAGTCGTCGATCTTCGTCGCGTCGCCGTGGTCGATCTTCTGGGAGATCGCCCACAGCTCGACGGGCTCGTCGCCCTCGTTGCGGTGCGAGCGGGCCGTCCGCGGAGCGACGCGGGCGGCGGCGCCCGGCCCGACGCGGTGGATGTCGTCGCCGAAGCGCATGGTGAGCGTCCCGCGGGTCACCAGGTAGAGCTCCTCGAGCTCGTCGTGGTAATGGCCGGTGCCCTGCTCGAAGTCCGAGTGGGGCGGCACGCGGATCAGGGTCGCGGAGAGCTGCTCGGCCTCGAGCGCGTCGGTCAACCTCCGGAACTCGCCGGGAATGTCGGTGCCGGCGTACTGGTCCTTTACGTCATCCGGGTCGACGATCGCGTAGTCGCTCATGTGCTCCCTTCCGGGCGTGGGTTCAGGCGCCTGGCGGCTTCGGCCTCGATGACGCGGCGGTCGCGACGGCAGACGCCTTCGCAGGCCATATACGAAGCAGCGTCGTTCCAGGAGGCGGACGGATCGAAGACGCGGAGGTCCCGGCGGCGCTCGTAGGCCCACAGGAACAGATCCGCCTCGGTCTTGTACGGATGCGCCTCGACGAGGCCGGCGCGGCGGATGGCGTCGACCCCGGGCAGGTACACGTGGTCGTACCAGTCCGCGGCCACGTCCTCCGCAGGCGCGAGCGCGCCGAGGCGACGCGCCATGTCGAAGCCATGGGCCTTGATGACCTCGAGCAGCTCGGGATAGCCGCGCGGCCGGGCGAACTCGATCACCGCATCGGGACGGGCGACATCCAACCCGCTCTCCTCCATCAGCAGGCGCTGCTGCTCCGTGTGGATCAGCCGCCCGACGTCGACATCGGGCGGCAGCGCGTGGTTGGTGTGCAGGACCGTCACGTCGGCATCGACGAAGTCCGCCCCGCGCTCGCGTGCCAACGCCACCCGATGGTGACCGTCGGACACGAAGTACAGCCCGCCGACCTCGAAGACCTCGATCGGCGGGAACGCCCCGTCTGGGAACGCCGCGCGCAACCCCGCCAGCCGCGACCGCGACAGGGATCGCCGCAGGCGGAAATCCCGGCCGAAGTCCTCACTGCGGTCCACCGACCCGACGATGCGATCGAGCGGAACCTCGCGCACGCCGGCATGCGACTGCCCCGTGATCCGCAGCCGCCGCCGGACCTCGTCGAGCGGGAGCAGCCCCATGCGCCTACCCCTTGGGCGGCAGCGCCTTGACGTACGACAGCGAGCGCCGAACCCACGGCTCGAGCTGGCGCTTCGTCCTCACGCCCTCGGGCGCGACCCGCACCCACCCGTCCATCGTCCGCCCGCGCATCTCCATCCGCGACACGTGCTCCTTGGACAGAACGGCGTCGGTCTCCCCCGGGTCGATGCGCGCGAGCAGCCCGCCCTGCCCAGACGCGCTCACGGACATGTGGCCGTGCACCAGGAACGCGAGCCCGCCGAACATCTTCTTCTCTGTCACCGCGTCCTCGCCGGCGAGCAGCTCGCGCAGCCGGTTCGCAAGATCCTCGTCGTACGCCATGGCGCCGCCGAGCCTATCGGTGCCCGGGCGCCGTGACGCGCGATCGCCGCCGGCTACGTCGTCGCCCACCACGCCGGCTTCGCGCTGCTGTTCCCGAACGAGGTCTACCCGGGCAACCCGAGCGTCGTTGACGTGCTGATCCAGAGCGCCATCCACGCCGCCTTCGTGGTCGCGGAGATCATCGCCCTGCTCGGCTCCTTCCACCTCGCCCAGCAGCAGGCCGCCAAGCTCGACCTGCGCGCCGCCGAGGTCGACCGCAAGAACCTCACGCTCGACGAGCGCAACAGCGAGCTCGACGCCTCCATCGCCCGCCTCGACAGCGTCGTCGCCAGCGCCCGCGCCCTGGCCGGCGAGGTCCGCGCCGAGGCCGTCGCGGTGTCCGCCACCGGCGCCGACGTCCTCAACGGCGTCGTCGGCACCGAGGCCGCCGCCGAGCGCAGCGCCGACGCCCTCGCCGACGCGGCCAGGTCGCCGAGGCGATCGCCGAGCGCGCCGAGGGCAGCGTCCAGGAGGCCGACCAGGTCGTCGCGCAGGCCGCCGCCGCCTCGACCGCCAGCGAGCAGGGCCGAGCCGCCGTCGTCAACGCGGTCGGCGCCATGGAGGACGTGCAGACCGGCCTCGACGGCATCTCCGAGCGCGTCGTCTCGCTCTCCGAGCGCACGAACGAGATCTCAACCATCGTCGCGACCGTCCGCGAGCTCGCCGACCAGTCCAACCTGCTCGCGCTCAACGCGTCGATCGAGGCCGCCCGCGCCAGCGACCAGGGCCGCGGCTTCGCGGTCGTCGCCGACCAGGTCCGCCAGCTCGCCGAGCGCTCGAGCGCCGCGACCGCCAACGTCGACGCGCTTCTGCGCGACATCGACGGCGCCGCCGAGGCCGCCGTGCGCGCCGCCCGCGACGGCCGGGACATCGTCGCCCGCGGCCGCAGCGCGGTCGACGAGGCGGGCGTCGCGCTCGACGACGCCGGGACCGCCGGCGCCGCCGTCGAAGACAGCGCGAAGCGCATCGCCGCCGCGGGTCGCCTCCAGCCGGGACGGCGCCGAGCGCATCGCGAGCGCCCTGACCGGCGCTCGCGCCGCGATCGACCAGGTCGTCGCCTCCGCCGCCGACGGCCGGGCCTCGGCCGAGCGCCTCCAGGAGCTCGCCGAGACGCTCGAGGCGGTCACCTCGTGCCTCGAGGGCGTCGGCGCGGGCGCCGCCGTCCCCCAGGCCGTCTGAACTGCAGCCAGCCGGACCCGCCGGTCGCGCTCGCCTGCGAAATCCTCGTAGGCGAGCGCGTCCAGGCCCTCCCGCGCTAGTCGTCGTCCTCCTGGCTCAGGAAGACGGTGATGTTCGCGTCGGTGTCATTGAGCTCCTCCACCGTGATGTGGCCGCTCGCGCCCTCGAAGTCGCCGGTGCCGCCGGTGATCGGCAGGTCGAACTTCGGCGGGGTCTCTTCGGCGAGCGGGAACGTGACGAGCCCCTGCACGGCGATCTGCCCGCCTCCCAGGGACAGCGTCGCGGCGCACTGCGCGACGGCGCTCGTCGGCTCTACTCGCACGATCGTGCAGACTCCCCCGTCGGTGCCGAGCTTCGTGCCGCCCTTCTTGTCGAACACGTCATCGGAGAAGACGTCCTCGTCACCGAGGCTCGGCGCCGGATTCGACGGGGTGGCCTCCGGCGGCAGGTCGACGAAGTGGTGTTGGACGGTGACCGCGAACAGCTTGATGACGCGCGCGCCGTGGTCGTCGCCGCGCGAGCCTTTGGAGTGTGCCGAAGCCAGCGTGACGCCGGCGACGGCCATGATCACGGCAACGACGGCCGTAATCGTGAGCCTGATACGCATGTGCTTCCCCTTCGAACGGAGATGGCGCTGTGGGGACGGCCCGGACCACCGCTCGTCCCTCCTGCTGTGCTCCTTTCCGGCCGCCGGAGCCGTGCGGACCGGCGACACGGAGGGCGCACCCCTCGCCGCCGGTGAGCGCCCCCCGGCGCGGCCTCTCCCGGGATGGACATGGGCGAGTATCCGCCCCGCGGTGCGGGCGGATCAAGGCCTGCGGGCACGCGTTCAGGTCGGGCGCCGCCGGCCGCGCCCGCCTGCGAGCTACTCGTAGGCGAGCGCGTCCAGCACGTCCAGGCGGGCCGCCCGGCGGGCGGGCAGGATCGCCGCGCCGACGCCGGCCAGGCCGGCGACGACCAGCACGAGCACGAGCGAGACCACCGGGATGCTCAGCGTGAAGTCGTCGAGCGGGCGCGTGAACAGGATCGCCAGCACGACGCCGAGCACGATCCCCAGGATCCCGCCGATCAGCGACGTGATCACCGCCTCGTAGCGCACCACGCGCTTGACCTGGCGCCGGGTCGTGCCGACCGCGCGCAGCAGCCCCAGCTCACGCGTGCGCTCGCTGATCGAGAGCACGAGCGTGTTCACGATCCCGAACAGCGACACGATGATCGCCAGCGCAAGCAGCGCGTAGATGAGGTACAGGAGCTGGTTGACCTGGCCGGCGATGTCGTCCTTGAACTCGTCGGCGGTCAGCGCCTCGGCCTCGGGGAACTGGCGGTCGAGGGTGCGCGACATCTGCGCCTGGACCTGCTTCGCGTTCGCTCCCGGCGCGAGCCCGACCATGCCGAACGCGTCCTTGGGCTCGCCGAACGCCGACAGCATCAGCGCGTTCGTGACCGTCACTGACGTCGTCATGTCGCCCTTGTCGTCGGCGATCGCGGTCACGCGCAGCGACAGCCGGCGGCCCACCGGGGTGATGACCTGGAGGTTCTGGCCGGCCTTGATCTTCTCCTTCTCGGCGAAGTCCTTGCTGACCACGGTCTGCCCCTCGCGCAGGTCACGCATCGCCGCTGCGCCCTCGCTCACCCGGTAGAGCCGGGTGAACGTCGCGGGCTCGATGCCCGACACCGGCGTCTCGCCCTCCACCCCCTGCACGCGCGCCTGGCTGAA
>Ga0126313_10000336_pt1 | contig 21837 bp, 21 predicted proteins | sample Plot105A_FD_89954 | JGI IMG/M metagenome (GOLD analysis project Ga0126313, IMG submission 89954) | Serpentine soil microbial communities from UC McLaughlin Reserve, CA, USA - Plot105A | ecosystem: Environmental > Terrestrial > Soil > Grasslands | place: USA: UC McLaughlin Reserve, Lake County...
ACCCGGCGGATCACGTAGAGCTTGCGCTCGAACGCGTCCTGGTCGCCCGCCAGCTGCGGCGACGCCGCCACGACGAGCTGCTTGATGTACGGCGCGAACCAGTTGGCGGTGATGCCGACGTAGTCCTTCTCGACCGGGATGTCGCGCCAGGTGACGACGCGCTGGCCCTCGGCTTCGACGGTGTCGACGAGCAGGCGCTCGAGCTCCAGCCGGCGCTCCTCTTCCTGCGGGAGGAAGCAGACCGCGACGCCGTACTGCCCGGCGGGCGGCAGGGCGGCGCCGATCATCCCGCGCAGCAGCTCGTCGGGCAGCTGGAGGAGCATCCCGGCGCCGTCGCCGGTGTTGGGGTCGGCGCCCGCGGCGCCGCGGTGCTCGAGGTTCTCGAGGGCGGTGATCGCCCGCTGGACCGTCTCGTGGCTCGGGTCGCCGCTCAGCCGCGCCACGAACGCGACGCCGCAGGCGTCGTGCTCGTATCCGGGGTCGTACAGCCCGACCGGCTCGGTCGGCCGTTGGCGTGGCGGCAACAGAGTGCTCCCGAAGGGCGCGGCGTGGGCACTTGAGGTCGGAAAGGTAGCAGTGACGCCCCGGGGAGCCCCGGCGCCCGCGCCCCTCAGCGCACCAGCCGCACACTCCCCCGCGCCGCACGGTCACGCGCAGCGACGATCAGGACGCGCCTCATCGCGACGGCCGGATGTTCTGGTTGGCCGCGAACACGTTCGCCGGGTCCCAGCGGTCCTTGACCGCCACGAGCCGCTCGAACGTGCGGTCGCCGTAGAACGCGCGCACGCGCTCCCCGGCGTCCTCGGACACGTAGTTCGGGTGGATCCGACCGCGCCCGTACGGCGCGAGCGCGTCCGTGAACCGTCCCGTCCACGCGCGGTTGGCCGGCGTGTCCGCCGGGCCGTCCCACATCGAGAGCACGTGGAAGACCCACGCGGCGTCGCGGTGCGAGAGCGCGGTCGCGTCCGCGTCCACGCGCGCGTAGGCACCGCCGAGCGGCTGGATGAGCACCGTGGTGCGCGGTGACGGCACGTCCGCCGCGACCTCGACGGCCGTGGCGACGGCGGCGTCCGGCAGCGCGTCGAGCATCCCGGCGCGCCACAGGTTCTGGAGCCCGGCAGGGTTGCCGGCGTCGCTCATCGACTGCAGCGCGCAGTACGGCAGCGGGCCGACCGCGTCGGCCGCGGGCCGTAGCGCCCGCAGCGGCGCGACGAGCCGCTCCGCCCGGGCCAGGTCGCCGAACGCGGCGACGACGATCATCAGCACCGGCGCGCCGACGAGCGCCGCGGGGACGAACGGCGCCGGCGGCGCCAGCTGGAGCACGGCGGCGCCGCCAAGGTCGTCGTCGGCGCCGGCCAGCACGTCGCGGTAGGCGGCGAGCACCTCCGCGGCGCGCGCCGCCTCGAACACGAGCGGACCGCCGAGGACGGTCGGCCCGACCTCGTGCAGCGCGAACTCGAACTCGGTGACGACGCCGAAGTTGCCGCCGCCGCCCTTGAGACCCCACAGGAGGTCGGTGTGGTCATGCAGCGTCGCGTGGACCCGGTCGCCCTCGGCGGTGACGACCGTCGCGCCGAGCAGCGAGTCGGCCGTCAGCCCGTGCCGGCGCTCGAGCCAGCCGGAGCCGGACCCGAGGGTGAGCCCGGCCACGCCGGTGGGCGACACGCGCCCGCCGGTCACGGCGAGCCCGTGCGCCTGGGTGGCGGCGTCGAGCTCCTTCCAGGTCAGCCCGGCGCCCGCGCGCACGGTGCGCGCGGCGAGATCGACGTCGGTGGCCTGCGCGATCAGCGCCGGGCGGCGGTCGATCGCACCGTTGAAGACGGCCCGCGCGGTGTCGTAGCCGGCGTCGTCGGGGGTCAGCACGCGGCCCGCGAACGCCGCGATGTCGGTGGGGGTCGCAGTTGGCATGGAGGCAGCATCGGCAGGAGCGGCTATCGACGCAACGCAAGCTGTCGCACTGATCATCGACGTCATAGATCGAACGGCGGCGGTCCGAGGAGCTCGAAGCCGGCCGCCTCCGCGGCGGCCGCGAGGCGGCCGAAGTCCGGCGCCTGCGGCGTCGCCGCGGCCAGGTCGAACGCGTCGACCGGCTCGCCGGCGAGGCGGAAGAAGCGCTCGTGGTGGCCGGGCACCGAGAGCGCGACGATCCGCGCGTGCTCGGAGTCGACGCGGAACGCGTGGGGGACGCCGCGCGGCAACCAGACGACATCGCCGGCCGCGGCCTCGGAGAGCGCGCCGTCGAGGTAGACGGTGATGCGCCCCTCGAGCACGTAGAACGCCTCGTCCTCGTCGGGCTGCACGTGGAGCGGGGTCGCGAGCCCGCGCGGGGCGAGGTGCTCCAGCATCGAGACGGCGCCGCCGGTCTGCTCGGCGGCGATGCGGACGGCGACGACCTCGCCCATGAACGCGAAGGTGTCGGCGGTGGTGATCGTGGTGGTGGTCATGCCGCGGAGGTCTACGGGCGCCCGTCCATCCGTCCAATCCCGCTCCTGCGGGATTCCGCCCGTCTCGCGCGCGCTTACGATCCCGGGCCATGCCGGCCAGCGGACCCCTCGGGCTCAAGGGCGACCTCGCCCGCGACGCGATCATCCGGACGTGCGCGAGCGGTCTCCCCGCCCGGGAGCTGTTCGAGCAGGTCGGCGCGCGGCTGCGCACGCTCGTCCCCTACGCTGCCGCCGGCTGGCTCTCGACCGATCCGGCGACGATGCTCTACACCGACGCCGTCGTCGAGAACGTCGACGGCTCGCTGCACCTCGAGTTCTTCGAGAACGAGCTGGTCGCGCCCGACTTCGCCAAGTTCGGCGAGCTCGTGCGCCGGCCCGAGCGGGTAGCGATCCTCAGCGAGGCGACCGATGGCGAGCCCGAGCGCAGCGCGCGCCATCGCCGGCTCCACCGCCCGCACGGGCTCAGCGGCGAGCTGCGCGCGGTGTTCTCGACCGGCGGCACGTGCTGGGGCGTCGCCTGCCTCACGCGGCACGAGGGCGAGCGGGACTTCACGCGCGACGAGGCGGCGTTCGTCGGCTCGCTGTGCGACCACGTCGCCTACGGGCTGCGCACGTCGCTCCTGCTCGCGGCGGTCGAGGAGGCGCCGCCCGCCGGCGCCCCGGGCATGGTCGTGCTCGGCGCCGACGGCGCGGTCGAGTCGATCAGCGCGCAGGCCGAGGCGCTGCTCGCGGAGCTGGAGTCCGGCTGGCTGGAGCTGCCGACCCCGGTCCACGCGGTCGCGCTGCGCGCTCGCCACGCCGGCACGGAGGAGGAGCGCGGCGTGCCGCGCTCCCGCGTGGCGACCCGCAGCGGCCGCTGGCTCGTCCTGCACGCCACGCGCCTTCACGACAAGGCCGGCGGCAGCGAGCGCGTCGCCGTGATGATCGAGCCGGCGCGGCGTGCCGAGCTCGCGTCGCTGGTCGTCGAGCTCTACGAGCTGAGCGAGCGCGAGCAGCAGGTCACGCAGCTGCTGGTGCGCGGGCTCGCGATCGACGAGATCGCCGCGGCGCTGTGGCTCTCGCGCCACACCGTGCGCGACCACGTCAAGGCGATCTTCGGCAAGGTCGGCGTGGCCAGCCGCCCCGAGCTGACCGCGAAGCTGTTCGCCGAGCACTTCCTGCCGGCGATGGAGCAGCCCGCGCCCTGACCGATGCACGACCTGCGCCGCCTGCGCGCGTTCCGCGCGGTCGCCGAGCGCCGCTCGTTCTCGGCCGCGGCGCTCGACCTCGGCTACGCGCAGTCGGTCGTCTCCCACCACGTCGGCGCGCTGGAGCGCGAGTTCGACGTCACGCTCGTCGACCGCTCGTCGCGGCCGGTGGCGCTCACCGACGCCGGTGAGCGGCTGCTCGCGCATGCGGTCGAGGTGCTCGGGCACGTCGCGGCGGCCGAGGAGGAGCTGCGCGCGATCGCGGGCGTCCAGACCGGGCTGCTGCGGGTCGGCGCGTTCAGCTCCGCGTGCACGTCGTTCGTACCCGCGGCGCTCGGCCGCTTCGAGGCGCAGCATCCCGGCGTGGACGTACGGCTGGAGGCGCTGGAGACCGAGCCGGCGTTGCAGCGCCTGCGCGCCGGCGAGCTCGACCTCGCGGTCGTGTGGCACGTGTACGCAGAGCGCGCGGGCGACGCCGGGCTGGAGCGGCTCCACCTGGCCGACGACCCGTACCGCATCGTCCTGCCACCCGGCCACCGGCTTGCGAAGCGCCGCACGGTCGCGCTCGGCGACTTCGCGGGCGAGCGCTTCAGCGGCCCGCGCGCGGGCGACGCGGGCAGCGACGCGTACCGCCGCTTCCTCGTCGCGGCATGCGCTGCGGAGGGCTTCGAGCCGGACATCGCCTACGAGCTCACGGACGTTGCCGTCGCGCGCGCGTTCGTCGGCGCCGGGCTCGCCGTCGCGGTGCTGCCGGAGCTCACGATCGGCCAGCCGCGGCCAGACGTCGTCGTGCGCCCGCTCCCGCGCCAGGATCCGTACCGCTCGATCTACGCGGTCCGGCGCGCCGGCCGCCGGATCCCGGCGGTCGCGCCCATGCTCCGCTGCCTCGCAGACGCGGCCGACGACCGGCTCGGCCCCGCCCGGTAGGGTCCCGCGCATGCGCGCCGCGCGGGAGGTGTCGGTGCTCGCTGCCGGCGGGACGATCGGAATGGCCGGCGACGGCGGCGCGGTCCCGCAGCTGGACGCGGCGGCGCTGATCGCCGCGGTGCCCGCGCTGGCGGACATGCCCGGCCTGCGCGCGCGCACGCTCGGCGCCTGGCCCGGCGTGCACGTGGGCGCCGCGGACGCGCTCGACATCGCCCGCGCGGCGGCGGCGGAGGCGGCCTCGGGCCGCGGCGTCGTCGTCACCCACGGCACCGACACGCTGGAGGAGACCGCCGTGCTGTGCGACCTCCTCCACGGCGGCGACGCGCCGATCGTCGTGACCGGCGCCATCCGCCCCGCTTCGGCCACCGGCGCGGACGGGCCGGCGAACCTGCTCGATGCCGTCCGCGCGGCCGGCGATGCCGCGACCGCCGGGCTGGGCGCGATCGTCGCGTTCGCGGGCGAGCTGCACGCCGCGGGCGCGGTGCGCAAGGCGGACTCCGTTTCCCCGCGCGCGTTTGCGTCCCCGCGCACGGGCCCGCTCGGGCGCGTGAGCGAGGAGCGCGTGGAGGTGTGGTCCGCGCCGCGGCGGCGGCCGCCGCTGCCGGTCGCCCAGCTCGACGCGCGCGTCGAGATCGTCGCCGGGGGGCTCGGCAGCGACGGGACGCTCGTCGAGGCGGGGGCCGGCGCGGGCGTCGACGGGCTCGTCGCCGTCCTGCTGGGCGCGGGCCATGCCCCGCCGGCGTTCCTCGCCGCCTGTGCGGCCGCCGCCGCGCGGATCCCGGTCGTCGCTTGCGTGCGCCCCGAGTCCGGCCGCATCCTGCGCGCGACCTACGGGTTCGCGGGCGGGGAGCGCGACGTGCGCGACGCCGGCCTGATCCTCGCTCCCGCGCTTTCCCCCGCCGCGGCCCGCATCACGCTGATGGCGTGCCTGGGCGCCGGCTACAGCCGCGTCGCGACCGCGGCAGCGTTCGCGCACGCCGATCCCTGAGCGCTACCCTGGCGCGCCATACGGGACGGTGGGCAGGAGTGCTCGGCGTCCAGGGGAAGCGGCGTTCGTCACGCGGCCGCAGGATCGACGGGGCCGGCGAGCACCGCGCCACGAAGTGGGAGGTTCCGCATGCATCGCATGCGCAAGACGGCAGGCCTCGGCCTGCTCGCGCTGCTGACGGTCGCGCTTGCGACCGTGACGGCGACCGCCGGCGCCGGTGACGGCAAGTCACGCGAGTTCGTGGTGGTCTACGAGCAGGGCGTCAGCGGCGCCGACGGCCGCGCCGCGGTCAAGGCCGCGGGCGGCACGGTCGTCTCCGAGAACGCGGCGATCGGCGTCGCGACCGTGCGCTCGGACGACCGTGACTTCGCGGCCGCCGCCGCCCGGCAGGATCGGCTGAAGGGCGCGGCGCCGAACGAGGCGATCGGCTTCGCCCCGCGCGAGCAGCAGTCGCGCTGGCAGGACGTCGAGAAGGTGGCGGGCGCCAAGGGCAAGGCGCCGAAGGCCCGCAAGCTCAAGGCGGGCAAGGCGGAGCCGCTCGCGGGCCTGCAGTGGGACATGGCGATGATCGGCGCGACCGCCGACGGCTCGCACGCGGCCCAGCAGGGCTCGCGCGCCGTGCGCGTGGGCGTGATCGACACGGGCATCGACGGGTCGCACCCGGACATCAGGCCGAACTTCGACCGCAGGCTGAGCCGCAACTTCACCGTCGACGACCCGGTCGTCGACGGCGCCTGCGACACCGACCCGGACCGGTTCTGCACCGATCCGGCCGACGTCGACGAGGGCGGGCACGGCACACACGTCGCCGGCATCATCGGGGCCGCGATCAACGGCTTCGGCACGGCCGGCGTGGCGCCGAAGGTCGACCTGGTCAACCTGCGCGCCGGCCAGGACTCGGGCTACTTCTTCCTCGGCCCGACGCTCGACGCGCTCACTTACGCGGGCGACAACGGGATCGACGTGGTGAACATGTCGTTCTATATCGATCCGTGGCTGTACAACTGCCGCGCGAACCCGGCGGACAACCCACAGGAGCAGGAGCAGCAGGCGCTCGTCATCGACGCCACCCAGCGCGCGCTGAAGTACGCGCGAGACCGCGGCGTGACGCTGGTCGCGGCCGAGGGCAACGGGCACACCGACCTCGGCAAGCCGGTGACCGACGACACGAGCCCGGACTACCCGGATCAGGAGGAGTCGCCGCGCGAGCGGACGATCGACAACTCGTGCCTGACGATGCCGACCGAGGGCGAGAACGTGGTCGGCGTCACGTCGGTCGCGCCGAGCAAGCGCAAGGCGTACTACTCCGACTACGGGCTCGAGCAGGCGGATGTGTCGGCGCCGGGCGGCGATACGCGCGACGGCAACAGCCCCACGTCGAACGTGGCGAACGCGGTGCTCTCGCCGTACCCGTTGGCCGCCTTGAAGGAGGAGCTCCCGCGCGTGATCGACGATGCGGGCAACCCGCTCACGCCCGCCGTCAAGAAGGTGTGCTCGGGCAAGGAGTGCGCGTACTACCGCTACCTCCAGGGCACGTCGATGGCCGCGCCGCACGTGACCGGCGTGGCCGCGCTCGCGGTCGCGCAGTTCGGCACGCCCGACGGAAAGGGCGGCGTCGGCCTGGCGCCGGCGGAGGTCGAGCGGCTGCTCCGGACGACGGCCACCGACACGCCGTGTCCGGCGCAGAACCCGTTCGTCTACACGAACCTGCCGTCGCCGGTGCCGCCGGCGCTGTGCGAGGGCACGCCGCAGCTCAACGGCTTCTACGGTGACGGCATCGTGGACGCCCGGCGGATCCTGATCGGCCACTAGGACCGGGGCCCGCGCCGCCGCTCCCCGGAGCGGCGGCGCGGTCAGGATTCACACCACCGTCACGGCGCGTTACCCGGACGGTCACAGAAGCCCTGCAAACGTCGTCGAACCTCTGGGTTGCGATGACGGACGAGAACGAGACGACCAGCCGGGTTGACCTGCACTGCCACTCCACCGCGTCCGCGGTGGCCAAGCTCGGGGTCCAGTCGGCGCTCGGCCTGCCCGAGTGCGCGACGCCGCCCGAGGAGGTCTACGCCCTCGCCAAGCGGCGCGGGATGGACTTCGTGACGATCACCGACCACGACACGATCGACGGCGCGCTGGCGATCGCCGACCGGCCGGACGTGTTCGTGTCCGAGGAGCTCACGGTGGGCTTCCGCGGCGAGCCGCAGCAGGTTCACGTGCTCTGCCTCGGCATCACGCCCGACGACCACGAGTGGCTGCAGGCGCACCGCGACGACGTCGAGGTCGTCGCCACCTACCTGCACGAGCGCGAGATCACGTGCGCGCTCGCCCACCCGTTCTACGCGGTCGCCGCGCCGCTCACGCCGCGCCACCGGCGCCGGCTCGCCGAGCTGTTCGGGATCTGGGAGGTGCGCAACGGCGCGCGCGACGCGGAGCTCAACGCGCCGGCCGCGATCTACATCGAGACCCACGGCGGGACCGGGATCGGCGGGACCGACGACCACGCCGGCATCGACATCGGGCGCACGTACTCAGAGACGCCGGCCGCGGCGACGCCGGCCGCGTTCCTCGCGCACGTGCGCGCGGGGCGCGTGCGGGCCCGCGGCGACCAGGGCAGCGCGGCGCGCTGGGCGCACAACGCGATGGCGCTCGCCGTCCGCGCGCTCGGCCGCGGCGCGGCGGACGGCGCCGCGCCGCACCCGGCGGCGGTGCTGCGGATGGTCGAGCGCGTGATGAGCGACGCCGACGCCCGCGGCGGCGCGGCGTGCACCGACCTCGGGCCCGACGACGCCCGCGCGCTGCTGCGCGCCTGGCTCGCGGCCGTCGAGCTCGATCCTGCCTCGGCCGGAGGCCTCGTCACCGCTTCGCTCGCCGACGGCGACCTGATCGCCCACCTCCAGGCCGACGACTTCTCGCACGCCGATCTCTACCGCCGCGCGCGGCGGAGCCACGAGCGCAAGCTCGAGGCCGCGGTCGGGCGCGTGATGCGCGTGGCGGGCGCGCTGGCGACCGGCCCGGCGCCGCTCGACGCGCTGATGGACGAGGACGCGCGCGGGGACGACGTCGCCGGCGACGCACAGGCGGAGCTCGCCGGCGCGGCTCTCGCGGTCTTCGAGGCTTGCGTGCCCGCGATCCCGTACGCGCCCGCCGCCGCCTTCCTGGGGCGCGAGAAGCGGCGGCTCGCCACGCGCGGCGCCGAGCCCGTCCGCGTCGCGCTGCTCGCCGACGGCGTCGGCTCGATGCACGGCGTCACCCGCACCCTCGACGAGATCCGCGAGCGCGGCGTGCCGGGCTTCGAGGTCGAGGTCATCGGGACCGACCCGCACGTCGACCGCCGGCTCCCCGCCGTCGCCGAGCTCGAGATCCCGCTCTATCCCGGGCTGACCGTCGGGGTCCCCGGGGTGCCCGCGATCGTCGACGCGCTCGCCGAGGGGCACTACGAGCTGGTGCACGTCTGCGCGCCCGGCCCGGCCGGCGTCGCGGGCGCGATGTGCGGCCGGATGCTCGGGCTCCCGCTCGCCGGCTCCTACCACACCGAGCTGACCGCCTACGCGCAGTTGCGCTCCGGCGATCCCCGCGTGGTGCTCGGGATGCAGCTGGCGCTGGGCGCCTTCTACGGCCAGTGCGGCGTCGTCCTGTCCCCCTCGGCGGCCGCGGACGCGACGCTCGGCGAGCTGGGCGTCGAGCCGCAGCGGATCGGCCGCTGGGACCGCGGCGTCGACGTCGCGTGCTTCTCGCCGGCCAAGCGTGACCCGGACCGCTTCCCGTCCGACCGCGTCAGCGTGCTCTACGCGGGACGGCTGACGCGCGAGAAGGGCGTCGACCTGCTCGCCGACGCGTTCCTCGCCGGGCGGGCACGGGACCCGCGGCTGCACCTCGTGCTCGCCGGCGGCGGACCCGAGGAGGAGCGGCTGCGCACCCGGCTCGGCCGCGCGGCGACGTTCCTCGGCTGGCTCGACGGCGCGGAGCTCGCCGTCGCGTACGCCTCGGCGGACCTCTTCCTCTTCTGCTCGCAGACCGACACGTTCGGCCAGGTCGTGCTCGAGGCGCAGGCCTCCGGCCTCCCCGTCGTCGCCGCCGCGGCCGGCGGCCCGGCCGAGCTGATCGCCGACGGCCGCAGCGGCCTGCTCTGCGCCCCGCGCCCCGAGGCGCTGGCCGGCGCGGTGGCCGGACTCGCGGGCTCGCGCGCGATGCGCGAGCGCCTGGCGCGCGGCGGCCTCGCGGCCGTCCGGGACCGCACCTGGGAGGCATCCCTCGGCCGCCTCGCCGCCGGCTGGCGCCGCGCGCTGGCGACGGACGGCTCGCACGCCGATCGGCTGGTCGCATGACCGCGGCCGGCACGACGGGGCGTGGGGAGCGGCGGATCGCCGTCGCCATCCACGACGTCGAGCCGGCCACGTTCGAGCGCTGCGCGCTGATCCGCGACTGGCTCGCCGACCACGGGATCGAGCGCGCCACGCTGCTCGTCATCCCCGCTCCCGACCTGCACCCGTTCTTCCAGCGCCGGCCCGACCTCGCCGCCTGGCTGCTCGACTGCCGCGACCGCGGCGACGCCGTCGCGCAGCACGGCTTCCAGCACCGCCGCGCCGGGGCCGTCGGCCGGCGGCGCCGCGACGAGGCGGAGTTCGCCGGGCTCGACCCTGAGGCGACGCGGGCGAGCATCGTGGCCGGCCGCCGGATGCTCGCCCTGGCCGGCGTGGAGCCGCGCGGCTTCGTCGCCCCCGCCTACGCCTACACGCCCGCGCTCCGGCACCACCTGAGCACCGACTTCGACTGGTGGGCGACGCTGCTGCGGCTCGTCGGCCGTGAGCACGCCTCGCTGGCGCCGGCCCTCTCCCTGCGCCGCTCGCCGCTCGCGGTGCGGGCGGGCGCGCTCGCCGCCGGGCGCCTGCTGCGGCTCGACCTCCACCCGGCCGACTTCGACCGGCCGCGCCACGTGCTCGCGCTCGAGGCCGTCCTCCGCGGCGCCGGGCGCCGCACCGCGGTCACCTACGACGACCTCTGCTGAACCCCGAAGAGGGACTGTCCCGCTCTGGGTTCGGGTACCGATCCCCGCGATGAAGCTCCTCGTGCTCACCCCGGAACCCGTCGACGCCGACCTGCTCCGCGCCACGCTCGGCCAGGAGGTCGAGGGCGCCGAGGTGCTCGTGGTCTCGCCCGCGAGCAACCAGTCGAGGCTCGCGTTCTGGGTCTCGGATCCCGACCAGGCGATCGCCGAGGCGGAGACCGCGCAGGAGGAGACGGTGGAGCGGCTGGAGGAGGCGGACATCGACGCCGCCGGCGACACCGGCGAGAGCGAGCCGGCGATCGCGCTGCAGGACGCCCTGGCCACGTTCCCGGCGGACCGCATCGTCGTCTTCTCGCACCCCCAAGGCGAGCGCGATTACCGCGAGGACAAAGGGATCGCGGAGGTCGAGCAGCGCTACGGGATCCCGGTCACGCATGCCGAAATAGGCCGCTGAACGGCCGATTCCAGGACCGGCGGGCCGGTCGAATTCGACAGCTCGCACAATGAACAAATTAGTTCTTGTCCTACTCGTCAGGGCTCGCTAATGTCGCCGATCGATGGGCACTGTCTACAACCCCAAGCGCCCTGGACGGTTCGTCCCGGGAGCGTCCTCCGGCAACGTCACGCCGACCCTTCCTCGCACGAACTCCGTCACCGCCAGCCAGGCGCGCGCCGCGCGCCGGCGGGAGGCCCGGAGGGACGAGCAGGCGGTCGCCGCCTGGCTCCGCGAGCTCGCCGGGCGCACTCGCTGACAGCCGCAGTTTTCCGCGCCGCCGCGCGGGTAGCCGACCCGGGGAGGCCGCGCTTGCCATCCTCTGTCAGTGACCGCTGAAATCACTCGGCTCCCCTCGTAGGAGGCTCCATGCCTGACACACCCTTGACGCAGCTCTCCGCCCACGGCCAGAGCGTCTGGGTCGACTTCCTCTCGCGCACGTTCGTCAAGGACGGCGACCTCGCGGGGCTCGTCGACCAGGGCGTGGTGGGCGTGACCTCCAACCCGACGATCTTCCAGTCCGCGATCGCCCAGGGCGACGCCTACGACGAGCAGCTGCGCGAGGTGCTCAAGACCGAGACGGAGCCCAAGGAGGTCTTCCTCGCGGTCGCCGTCGAGGACATCCGGGACGCTTGCGACATCCTCCGCCCGACGTGGGACCGCGCCGGCGAGAACGCCCGCGACGGCTGGGTCTCGCTCGAGGTCGACCCGGCGCTCGCGCACGACACCGAGGCGACGATCGAAGAGGCCAAGCGCCTGCACGCGCTCGTCGACCGCCCCAACGTGTTCATCAAGATCCCCGCCACCAAGGAGGGCCTGCCGGCGATCGAGGAGACGATCGCGGCCGGCATCCCGGTCAACGTCACGCTGATCTTCTCGCTCGAGCGCCACCGCGAGGTCGCCGAGGCCTACATCCGCGGCGTGCAGCGCTACGCCGACGCCGGCGGCGACCTCTCGACGATGGCGTCGGTCGCCTCGTTCTTCGTGTCGCGCGTCGACACCGAGGCCGACAAGCGGCTCGACGAGGTCGGCGGCCACGACGAGCTCAAGGGCACGCTGGCGATCGCCAACGCCAAGCTCGCGTACGTGACCTACCAGGAGACCTTCGCCGGCGAGCGGTGGGAGGCGTTGAAGGCCAAGGGCGCCTCCGCCCAGCGCTGCCTGTGGGCGTCCACGTCGACCAAGAACCCCGACTACCGCGACGTGCTCTACGTCGAGGAGCTGATCGGCCCCGACACGGTCAACACGATGCCGCGCGAGACGGTCGAGGCGTTCCTGGATCACGGCAACGTGCGCGATTCGCTCACCGAGGACGTCGACGGCGCGCGCCGGACCCTGGACGCGTTCGCCGCCGCCGGCATCGACTACGACGACGTGGTGGCGACGCTGGAGCGCGAGGGCGTGGAGAAGTTCGCCAAGTCGTTCCAGCAGCTGTTCGCCGACGTCGAGGCCAAGCGCGACGCGCTGGTGGCGGCGGCATGAGCGCGGACCGCTGGCGCGAGCTGGGACAGCAACTGCGCGTGGACTCGGTCCGCTGCAGCGCGGCAGCGGGCTCCGGGCATCCGACCTCCTCGATGTCGGCGGCCGACCTGATGGCCGTGCTGCTCGACGGCGGCTTCCTGCGCATGGACACGCGCGACCTCGACAACCCGGCGAACGATCACCTGATCTTCTCCAAGGGGCACGCGTCGCCCCTCTACTACGCCGTGCTCAAGGCGGCGGGGGTGATCGACGACACCGAGCTGCTGACGTTCCGCAAGCTCGGTAGCCGACTCGAGGGCCATCCGACGCCGCGCATCCCCCCGACCGACGTCGCGACCGGGTCGCTCGGCCAGGGCCTGCCGATCGCGGTCGGCGTCGCCCTGGCCGGCAAGCGGCTCGACCGGCTGCCGTACCGCGTGTGGGCGCTGTGCGGCGACTCCGAGATGGCCGAGGGATCGATGTGGGAGGCGTTCGAGCACGCCGCGTTCAACGGCCTCGACAACCTCACCGCGATCCTCGACGTCAACCGCCTCGGGCAGACGCGCGAGACGATGGTCGGCTGGGACCTCGACCGCTACGTCCGGCGGGCGGAGTCGTTCGGCTGGCACGCGATCGCGATCGACGGGCACGACGTCGAGGCGATCGGCGCGGCCTTCGACGAGGCCGTCCGCACCACCGGCAAGCCGACGGTCATCGTCGCCAAGACGAAGAAGGGCAAGGGCGTGCGCGCGGTCGAGGACCAGCCGGGCAAGCACGGCAAGCCGCTCGACGACCCCGAGGAGGCGATCGCCGAGCTCGGCGGCGAGCGCGACATCAGCGTGTCGCTCGCCGCGCCCGAGGGCGGAGAGCCGCACACGTTCGCGGCCCCTGGCGGCGAGCTGCCGAGCTGGGACGTCGGCGAGCAGGTCGCGACGCGCCAGGCCTACGGCGAGGCGCTCACCGCGCTGGGCGCGCGCCGCGGCGACGTCGTCGCGCTGGACGGCGAGGTGTCGAACTCGACGCACTCCGAGATGTTCCGCGAGGCGCACGAGGACCGGTACTTCGAGATGTTCATCGCCGAGCAGCAGATGATCGCCGCGGCGGTGGGGATGCAGGTGCGCGGCTGGGTGCCGTTCGCCTCGACGTTCGCCGCGTTCCTGACGCGCGCGTACGACTTCATCCGCATGGCGGCGATCTCGCGCGCGAACCTGCGTCTCTCCGGCTCGCACGCCGGCGTGTCGATCGGCGAGGACGGGCCGTCGCAGATGGCGCTGGAGGATCTGGCGGCCTTCCGCGCGGTCCACGGCTCGACGGTGCTGCACCCGTCCGACGCGAACCAGACCGCCAAGCTCGTGGCCGAGACGGCCGACCGCGAGGGCATCTCGTTCATCCGCACGCTGCGCGGCAAGACCGAGGTCCGCACGCCGCCCGGCGAGGACGTGGCGATCGGCGGCTCGCGCGTGGTGCGCGACGGCGACGACGTCGCGATCGTGGCCTGCGGCATCACGGTCGACGAGGCGGTCGAGGCCGCCGAGCGCCTGGCGGGCGACGGGATCGAGGCCCGCGTCATCGACGCGTACTCGATCAAGCCGATCGACGCGGACGCGCTGCGCGCCGCGGCGCGCGAGTGCGGCGCGCTCGTCACCGTCGAGGACCACTGGCCCGAGGGCGGGCTGGGCGACGCGGTGCTCGAGGCGCTGGCCGAGGCCGACGACCGGCCGCCGGTGCACAAGCTCGCGGTGCGCGAGATGCCGACGTCCGGCTCACCCGACGAGCTGCTGCATGCGGCGGGGATCGACGCGGACGGGATCGCCGACGCGGCGCGAGCGCTTGCGCGGGAGAAGGTGGGCTAGGCGTGAGGCTGCCGGCGTCGCCGGCAGCCTCACGGCGACATCGCCCAGCCGCCCGACTCGGGCGCGGTATTCGGCCCACCCTGGAACGGGATGCCGTCGTCGGGCTCCACGTCGTCGGCGTAGTCCTCGGCGTCGTCGACCGGCGCGTAGCCGAGCGACGGCGGCAGGCTCCACCACGAGCGCGTGTTCGCGGACACGCCGTAGACCGCCAGGAAGCCGTCGACTGGCCCGGTGAGCGCCGCGCGCACGAGCCGGCGGGCGTCGTCGTGGCTCAGCCACGTGGAGAGGTCCCGCGCCGTGTGCGGGCGGTCCTCGAACGTGCCGATCCGCAGCGCGACCACCTCGAGCCCGAACTTGTCGGCGTACAGGCGCCCGAGCGCCTCCGAGAACGCCTTCGTGGCGCCATAGAGCCCGTCCGGCCGCGGCGTCGTGTCGCCGTCGAGCCGCTCGCCGACGCGGTAGAAGCCCGTCGCGCGTCCCGAGCTCGCCACCACGACCCGCCGCACGCCCGCCCGCCGCGCCGCCTCGTAGACGTGGTAGGCGCCGTGCAGGTTCGGGCCGGCGAGCACCTCGAACGCCGCCTCGTCGGGCACCGCGCCGAGGTGCACGAGCGCGTCGCAGCCGGCCGCGAGCCCCTCCCACCGTGCGGGGTCGGCGAGATCGGCGCGCGCGAACCGCTCGCCCGGCTGCACCTCGGCCGGCTCCTCGCGGTCGGTGAGCACGACCTCGTCCGCCAGCTCCCGCAGCACCGGCCGCACGGCGGTCGCGATCCTTCCCGCCGCGCCGGTCAGCAGCACGCGGCTCACCGCGGCAGTTCCTGCTCCAGCACGAGCACGGGCGCGAAGCAGTCGCCGTGCTCCTCCACCCGCGCGAGCACCTCGTCGGACGTGAACGTCAGCTCGTCGGCGTCACGGGAGCGCAGCACGCCCTCGACCTCGTCCCAGGTGACCGGCGTCGACACCGTCGGCCGCTCGCGGGCCCGCAGCGAGTACACGCAGACGGTGGTCTTGTGCTCGTCGTTCTGGCTCCAGTCGATGAACACCTTGCCGGGCCGCCGGTCCTTGCGCATCTCGGAGACGATCAGGTCGGGATGCCGGCGCTCGAGCACCTGGGCGACGCCTTGGGCGAACGGCTTGGTCTCCCGGTAGCTGGTGGGCGTGTTGAGCGGCACGTAGATCTGCATGCCCTTCGAGCCCGACGTCTTGGGGAAGGCGACGAGGCCGAAGTGGTCGAACGCGTCCCGCAGCCGGCACGCCACCTCGGCGCACTCCACGATCCCCGCCGGCGGCCCCGGGTCGAGGTCGAACGCCAGCACGGTGGGCTCCTCCGGCGCGTCCGCGCGCGCGAGCGGCGTGTGCATCTCCAGGTCGGCGAGGTTCGCGAGCCAGACGACCGTGGAGAGGTCGTCGGCGACGCAGTAGTCGATCTCGCGCCCGTTGTGGCGCGACCAGACCCCGGCGGTGCGGACCCAGTCGGGCCGGTGGCCCGGGCACTGCTTCTCGTAGAAGTACTGGCCGTCGACGCCGTTGGGGTAGCGCTTGAGCGTCAGGTGGCGGTCGCGCAGGTGCGGCAGCAGCACGGGCGCCACGCGCGTGTAGTACTCGATCACCTGCCCCTTGGTGAAGCCCGTCTCGGGATAGAAGACCTTGTCGAGGTTGGAGAGCGAGAGGGTCCGCCCCTCCACCTCCACGTCCATGCGCTTCGCGGCCGGCATGTCAGAGACCGTACCCGGCGCCCGCCGGCCGCGCGGCGAGCCACGCGCCCCCGAGGATCAGCGCGACGCCGGCCGCGTTGGCCGCCGTGAAGCCCTCGTCGAGGGCGAGCACGCCGAGCAGCACGGCGAAGATCGGCGCGACGTACGTGATCAGCGCCGCCCGGCCGGCGCCGGCCTCGGCGATCAGGGCGTAGAAGAGGACGAACGCCGCGGCCGTGCAGGCGAGCCCGAGCGCGACGAGCGCCGCCCAACCCTCCGCCGTGGGCGCCGCGTCCGGCGGGTCGGCGAGCGCGAACGGCGCGAGCGCCAGCGTGGCGACCGCCAGCGCCGCGGCGGTCAGCGCGAGCGGCGGGACGTCGGCGAGCCGCAGCTTCACGATCAGGCTGGCGGCCGCGTAGCCGAGCGACGCGAGCAGCACCATCGCGCCGCCGCCGACCACGCCGGTGCCGACGCTCCCGAGCCCCAGCAGCAGCCCGACGCCCAACAACCCGACCGCGATGCCCAGCAGCTGGTCGCGGCGGACGCGCTCGGAGCGGTCGAAGCGCAGCGCGAGCGCCGCGACCCAGAGCGGCGTCGAGGCCACGAGCACCCCGGTCGCCGATGACGAGATCGACTCCTCTGCGTAGGTGACGAGCGCGAACGGCGCGGCGACGTCGAGCACCGCCACCGCCACGACGAACCGCCCGCGGCCGCGCAGCGCGGCGAACCCGCCGCGCGCCAGCGCGATCGCCACGAGCGCGCCCGCGGCGATGGCGACGCGGCCGAGGGCGACGGCCGGCGCCGTGAAGCCCTCGTCGAGCGCGATCGCGATGAGCCCGTACGGCAGGCCCCACAGCACGGAGACGGCGACGAACAACGCCGTGGCACGGCGGCTCGCGACGCGCTCCCGGTCAAGCGTCTGCGCCACGCTCGGCCTCGAGCGCCTCGACCGGCCGGCCGCGGCCGAAGAAGTCCCAGACCTCGACGACATTGCCCTCGGGGTCGGTCACGTAGATCGACCGGTCGCCCCCGTCGTGGCGCTCCGGGCCGCGCACCTCGGCGCCGTGCGCGCGCAGGCGCTCCGCGAGCGCGTCCAGCCCGCCCGGCGCGGCGGAGAAGGCGAAGTGCACGTGGCGGCCGCCGCGATCGCCGAACTCCTTCCGGCCTGGAGCCCAGAGCCCGAGGCGGGCGCGCGCTCCGGCAGCCAGCCAGACGCGGTCGCCCTCGCGGGCCAGCACCTCCAGTCCGAAGCCGTCCGCATAGAAGCGCTCCAGCCCCGGCAGGTCGCGGGTCTCCAGCGTCAGCTCGGCGAACCCCTCGGTCAGGCGATCCATGGTTCCGCTCGCCATACCCGCGGGTAGGCCGCCCGCATGCCCCTGACGCTCGAGATCCCGACGCCGTCCGACCCCGTCGGACCGGTCGTGCCCGAGACGCCGACCGTGCCGGCGGACCCGGTTCCCGGCCCCGTGACGCCGGATACCCCGGGCGGTCCGGACGCGCCGGAGCCGAACGACCCGCTGCCGCCGTCGCCCGATCCCGAGCCGAGCGTGCCGCCGCCGGACCCGGCACCGCAACGTGACGTCGCCGAAGGCGAAACCGATCTGGTCGCCTGGCAGGCGACACCGATCTCTCGTCCTTGACACCCGTCGCCGTCGGCACCGGCTTCGACTTCCTCGACACCTTCGACCTCGGCGTCCTCTTCGTCGGGATCGCCGTCTTCGCGGCGGTCGGCGCGCTGTCGCACCAGCACGAGCGCGCGTTCTCCGCCTCGCTGATCTACCTCGCCCTGGGCGCCGCCGGCGCGATCGCGATCGGCGGGCTGGACCTCGACTGGATCGATCCCGTCGCCGACGCGGAGCTGATCGAGCGCCTCGCCGAGGCTGCGCTCGTCATGGCGCTGTTCTCCGCGGGCCTCAAGCTCGACCGCCCGCTGACCTTCGCCGACTGGAGCAGCGTCACGCGCCTGCTGCTGCTGGCGATGCCGCTCACGATCGGCGCCGTCGCACTGCTCGGCGACGCGCTGCTCGGGCTGTCGGGCGCCGCCGCGCTGCTGCTCGGCGCCGCGCTCGCGCCGACCGACCCCGTGCTGGCGGGCGACATCGGCGTCGGGCCGCCCGGCGACGAGGAGGAGCACGAGCCGAACTTCGCGCTGACCGCCGAGGCCGGGCTGAACGACGGCCTCGCCGCGCCGTTCGTGCTCGCCGGGGTGTTCGCCGCCGAGCAGGGCGGCAGCGACTGGACGCTTGAGTGGCTGGCCGCCGACGTGGTCTACGGGATCGGCGTCGGGACGGCCATCGGCGTGGCGGCCGGCACGCTCGCGGCCTGGAGCGTCAAGCGGCTGCGCAGCCGCGAGATGCTCGCCGCCGACTTCGACGGCTTCCACGCGATCGCCAGCGCGCTCGTGATCTACGGCCTCGTCGAGCTGGCCGGCGCCTACGGGTTCCTCGGCGTGTTCGCCGGCGGGCTCGCGTTCCGCCGCTACGAGCACGACCACGAGATCAACGCCACGGTCCACGAGGGCGCCGAGCGGATGGAGAAGCTGCTCGAGCTGGCCGTGATCCTGCTGCTGGGATCGATGCTCACCACGGCCGGCCTCGCGGCGCCGGGCTGGGAGGGCTGGCTGCTGGCGGTGCTCCTGCTCGTGCTCGTCCGCCCCGCCGCCGTTCTCGCCGCGCTCGTCGGCTCGCGGATGGACCACGCCGACGAGAAGGCGTTCGTCGCCTGGTTCGGCGTGCGCGGCGTCGGCACGCTGTACTACGTCGCGCTGATCGTGACGGCGGGCGCGCTCGATGCGGCCGAGCAGGAGCTGGTGGTGTGGACGTGCGTGGCGGCGGTGCTCATCTCGATCGTCGTGCACGGCATGACCGCCGGCCCGTCGCTGCGCCGGCTGCTCGTCAGGCAGCGATCCGCTCCACGCCCGCGGACGGCTCCGGCTCGGAGATGAGCTCGAGCACCGCGCGCTCGAGCTGGGGCTGGTGGATCGGCAGCTCGCCGGGCTCGACGCCGGCGGCGACGCGCTCGAGCGCCGGGCGGATCGTCAGGCCGGCGTCGAACGCGTCGAACACGCGCGGGTCGATGTAGGAGGCGCGGCACACCGCCGGCGTGTTGCCGAGGTAGCCGGCGACCTCCTCGACCGCGCGCTTGATCGCCCGCCTGCGCGCCGTCCGGGTGGCGGCCGACGCGCCCGAGACCGCCAGTGCCACGGCGGCCAGCGCGGTGGCGTTCCAGGTGCGGAAGTCCTTGGCGGAGAAGTCGCCGCCCGTCGCCGCCTTCAGGTACGCGTTGATGTCCTCGGACCGCAGGTCGTGCCAGCGCCCGCGCTCCTTGTAGGCGAGCAGCTCCGGTCCGCCGCCACGGCGCCGCTTGAGCGCGGCCACGATCGGGGTCACGCGCTCCTCGGCGATGCCCTGGCGGCGCCGCTGCCCGCTCTTGGACGGGTAATCGAACACCATCACCCCGTCCTCGATCCGCACGTGCTCCCTGAGCAGCGTGGCGAGCCCGTAGGAGTCGTGCTCCGCCGCGTACTCCTCCGAGCCGATGCGGAAGAACCCCACCTCGAGGAGGCGGACGGAGGCCGCGAGCACGCAGCGGCGGTGCAGCTGGGCGCAGTCGCCGAGGTCGCGCTCGACCCGGCGGCGTAGCTTCGGCAGGACGCGCGCGAAGCGCACCATGTCGTCGAACTTCTCGCTGTCGCGGCGCGCGCGCCAGGCGTCGTGGTAGCGGTACTGCTTGCGGCCGGCCGCGTCGGTGCCCGTCGCCTGCAGGTGCCCGTTCGGGTACGGGCAGATCCACACGTCCTCCCAGGCGGGCGGGATCGCGAGCTCGGCGATCCGCTGCAGCACCTCCGGTTCGTCGACCCGGTTGCCCCGATGGTCGACGTAGCTGAAGCCGCGCCCGCGCCGGCGCCGGCGGATCCCCGGCCCGGAGCAGTCGGCGCGGCGGAGGCGCGTGGGCATCACTGGCGTTCTTCCCGACGCGGCGGGCTTTAGGCTTCCTGCCCGGTGCCTCGGCTCTCACTGCACACCTCGCTCGCCGGCAGGAAGGCCGTCATCGCGCTCGCGGGGGAGCTGGACATCGCCGGCGCGGCCACCCTGGAGCACGAGCTGGCCGGTCTGGAGGCGACCGCGGTCGTGATCGACCTGCGCCAGTTGGGCTTCATCGACTCCAGCGGTCTGCGCGCGCTCGCAGTGGCCGCGCAACGAGCGCAGCGCACCGGTCGCCGGTTTGCGCTGGTCCCCGGTGCGGCACAAGTGATGCGAGTGTTCGACGTCACGCGCATGCGGGAACGGCTGGATTTCGTCGCCGATCCCGGGGAGGTGACCGTCGGACCGTGAGGTACGAGGTCGACCTGGCGCGCGACCCCGACTCCCCCGCCGAGGCGCGGCGGGCGCTCGGCGAGGTGTCCGATCATCTCACCCCGCGCCGGCTGGAGGACGCACAGCTGCTCGTCTCCGAGCTGGTCACCAACGCGATCCGGCACGCGGGCCTGCACGACGACGACCTGATCAAGCTGGTCGTGGTCGCCGGCGATCGGGCGCTGCGGATCGAGGTCCGCGACCCCGGCCGCGGCTTCGAGGTGACCGAGCCGGACCCCGACCCCGCCCGGCCGTCGGGCTGGGGCCTGTATCTCGTACGCGAGCTTTCGGACCGCTGGGGCGTGGACCGCAACGCCGAGACGCGCGTCTGGTTCGAGCTCGACCGCGAAGCGGCCTAGCGCATCCGCGGCCTATCATGAGCAGTGGCTCCCCGGGAGCCATCGCATGCGTGAAGCCCGCTGACAGCCGCCACGACTGACCGCCGGTCCCCCGGGACCGGAGGCCGCGGCCGTCCCGTTGACGCTTCCCGCCTCCCGGAAAGGAGCCCGCATGCCGTCGACCCTGCTCGACGCCCGCTCGATAACCCGCCGCCACGCGGACCGCACCGTCCTCGACGCCATCGACCTGCGCGTCGACGCCGGCAGCCGCATCGCGCTCATCGGCCCCAACGGCGCCGGCAAGTCGACGCTGCTGCGGATCCTGGCCGGCCTCGAGGCGCCGGACGGCGGCACGGTCGACCGGCGCGGCAGCGTCGGCTACCTGCCGCAGCTGCGCGGCACGGGCAGCGTGCGCGACACGATCCTCGCGCAGGTCGGCGTGCGCGCGGCCACCGACGAGCTGGAGCGCCTCGCCGCCCGGCTCGTCGGCGGCGACCTGGACGCGATCGAGCCGCACGCCGCCGCGCTCGACCGCTGGCTCGCCCTCGGCGGGGCCGACGTGGAGGCGCGGCTCGGGGCGGCCGCGGCGGAGCTGGGGCTCGACACCGCGCTCTTCGACCGCCCGCTCGACGCCCTGTCCGGCGGCCAGGCGGCGCGCGCCGGGCTGGCGGCGCTGCGCGTCGCCCGCTTCGACGTGCTGCTGCTGGACGAGCCGACCAATCACCTGGACGCCGACGGGCTGGGGCGGCTGCGGGAGCTCGTGGACGCCGCGCCCGGCGCGGTCGTGCTCGTCTCTCACGACCGCGCGCTGCTCGCCGAGGTCGCCGGCGACGTCGTGGAGCTCGACGGCCGCACGGGCCGCGCGACGCGCCGCGCCGGCGGCTGGGAGGCCCACGAGCGCGAGCGGGCCGCCGCGCGCCGGCGCGAGCGTGCCGGGTACGAGCAGGCGGTGGAGCGCCGGGCGCAGCTGGCCGCCGCGGAGCAGGAGGTCCGCCGGCGCGCCGCCGCGAGCGCGAGCCGCGCCCGCGGCCGCACGCACGACAACGACAAGCACGCGCGCGAATGGGTGACGATGCGGGCGGAGGAGATGGCG
>Ga0126313_10000337_pt1 | contig 21834 bp, 20 predicted proteins | sample Plot105A_FD_89954 | JGI IMG/M metagenome (GOLD analysis project Ga0126313, IMG submission 89954) | Serpentine soil microbial communities from UC McLaughlin Reserve, CA, USA - Plot105A | ecosystem: Environmental > Terrestrial > Soil > Grasslands | place: USA: UC McLaughlin Reserve, Lake County...
GCCGTCATGAACTCTTGGTCGTCGATCCCGAACGAATAGGTGGTGTGGTTCGTGATCGTCTTGAACTCGGCCCCGATCCTGATGTGCTCGTCCATCGCTCGCTGACGCTCGTCTGGCGGCAGGGCGTACCACGGGCGCACCTTCACGAACGGGTAGACGACGAGATACGGCGATCCGCGCGGCACGATCTTCCGCGGACGCCGCGCCTGCGTGTATTGGGACGCCTTCGTCGTCGCCAGGTACGAGTACGGCGTGTGCAACCAGGCCGCGAGCGGCGTGCCATTCAGCTCCGCGCCGAGCTCGCCGAGATCGTCGTAGCGATCGGTGATCTTCCAGAGGAAGAAGTCGCAGTCGCCGCGCACGCCAGCGACCGAATAGGCGCGCAGCGCTGCCATCCGCGGCGACCAGTCCTCGACGACCTCGGCGAACGCTTCCTTGCCCGCCTCGCGCTCGTCGATCGGGAGGCGACGCCACGCCGGATCGACCTTGAAGAACGTGTAGGCGAGGTACTGCCCGGACACGCGCTGAAATCTACCCTTGACGCGATGCCCGCCCAGCTCGAAAGCAAGCTGAAGACGCTCCCTGCGAAGCCGGGCGTCTACGTGTTCAGGGACGACGAGGGCACGCCGCTCTACGTCGGGAAAGCGAAGTCGCTGCGCCCGCGCGTGCGCTCGTACTTTCAGGCCGGTCGCGGCCGCCCGACGACCATCCGAGGGCTGCCGGAGCGGGTCGCGGACGTCGAAGTGATCGTCACAGGAACGGAGGTCGAAGCGCTCCATCTCGAGCAGAACCTGATCAAGCGCTACCGCCCGCCGTTCAACATCCGGCTCCGCGACGACAAGTCGTTCCCGTACATCGCGGTCACGCTCGAGGACGACTACCCGCGCGTCATGTTCACGCGCGAGCGCCACAGGCGCGGCGTTGCCTACTTCGGGCCGTACGCGAACGCGAAGAAGGTGCGCGAGACGCTCGACGTGCTGAACCGCGTGTTCCCGTACCGGCCGTGCGAGGGGCCGACGCCGGGGCGGCACTCCGGTATCCCGTGCCTCGACTACCACATCGACCGCTGCCTCGCTCCGTGCGTCGGCTACGTGTCGAAAGAGGACTACGGCCTGATCATCGAGCAGGTGATCGAGTTCCTGTCGGGCGAGACGGCGCCGGTGCTGCGCGACCTCGAGCGCAAGATGACCGAGGCGGCGCAGGACGAGCGGTTCGAGGAGGCGGCGCGGTATCGGAACCGGTTGTTCTCCGTCCGCCATTTGGCCGAGCGGCAGGCGGCGGACAAGCGCGCCGTGGGCACGGTCGACGTGATCGGGATCGCGAGCGAGGGCGACCGCGCGGCCGTCCAGGTGTTCCCGCTTCGCGGTGGCAAGTTGGTCGATCGGTACAGCTTTCACCTCGAGAACGTCGCCGGCCGCGATCAGGCTGCGCTGATCGAAGCCTTTTGCCTCGAGTACTACGGCTCTGCGCCGAGCATCCCGCCGCAGATCGTCGTTCCGCGCGGCGTCGGAGACACCGCGGCGCTCGAGGAGTTCCTCTCGGATCGCCGAGGCTCGCGGGTGGAGGTGCGGGTGGCCGAGCGCGGTGAGAAGCGGCGACTGTCCGATCTCGCCGTCCAGAACGCGCGAATCGCGCTCGAGTCGGACGCAGTCCAGGCCGAGCAGAAGCGGCTGCGGCGCGTGGAGGCGCTCGAAGAGCTACGCGAGGCGCTGAACCTCGAGAGCCTCCCGATCCGGATCGAGTGCTTCGACATCTCGAACATCCAGACCGCAGCGGCGGTCGGGTCGATGGTCGTCTTCCAAGATGCGCTCCCGAAGAAGGGGCACTACCGGAAGTTCGGCGTTCGGAGCATCGACGGCCAGGACGACTTTGCCGCCATGGCGGAGGTGATCACGCGCCGGTTCGCGCGCAGGCGCGAAGCGACCGAGCCGGAGTACGACGACAGCTTCGCGGCGACGCCGAACCTGGTCGTGATCGACGGCGGCAAGGGCCAACTCTCGGCAGCCTTGGCGGCAATGCAGGCCTTCGACCTGCCGCGCGTCGCGGTCATCTCACTGGCGAAGCGCGAGGAGGAGGTGTTTGTCCCGGGCGAGTCGCGTCCCGTCGTGCTCGACCGTCACTCGCCGGCGCTCCAGCTGTTGCAGCGGATCCGGGACGAGGCTCACCGGTTCGCGCTCGGGTTCCACCGTCAGCGGCGCGACGCCGCCGCCCGCGAGTCGATCTTCGACACGTTGCGCGGCGTTGGGCCGGCGCGGCGGCGGGCGCTGCTCCGGCATTTCGGCTCGGCGGAGCGGTTTCTCGCGGCCTCGCAGGAGGAGCTCGAGGGGGTGCCGGAGCTGCCGGCGAAGACGGCGCGCGAGATCTACGCGCAGCTGCACAAGGCCGGCCGCGGCTAGGGGCGCGGTGCCCCGGCCTCCGCTGCGGCCGGCTGGCCGCCGCGGGCCGCCTCGGCAGCCTTGTCGGCCTCGGCCGCCTCGCGCCAGCGCAGCGTCTTCAGCATGAAAGCAATTGCGCCGAACCCGATGATCACGTTCACGATCAGCACCGTCAGCTTCATGCCGACGGCAAACGCGACGAGCGTCGACTTGTCGACGTCGGTCACGGCGTCGAGCATGAAGACCATCAGTGCCTGTTCGGTCCCGGCGCCGCCCGGCGTGAACGGGAAGATCGTCGACAGGCTCTGCGCGACCTGGACGAGCAGCGCATTGTGGAAGTTCGCCGGCACGCTGAACGCGCGCAGGAACCAGTAGATCGCGACGAAGCGTAGCGTCCAGTCGGCGGCCTGCCAGACGGCGACGCGCCGCAGGTACAAGTCGCGGTCGCGGAAGATCGCGAACCCGCGTGCGACGCGGTTCTTGAAGTCCTGGATCCGGTGCGCCGCCAGGATCAGCCCGACGATGATCGCGACAAAGAAGACGAGCAGCAGGTTTCCGAGCAGCTTGTAGTGGATGAGGAACCAGTTCGCGTCCGGGAGGCTCGGAAGGACGCTGAGCCCAGGGAGCACGCCGGCGATCGCGGCCCAGATCAGGAGCAAGCTGGCCGCGGTGAAGTCGAAGACTGTGAGCGAAACCTGCGTCGTCGCAAGCGTCGTGTAGGTGCTGTCGGGGATGCGGCGGCGCGCGATATAAAGCTTGGCGAGGTCGCCGACGCGCGCCGGAATGACCGCATTGACGCCAACCCCGGCGACGTAGGCGCCGTAGATCGAGCGCCAGCGGAAGCGCCGGTCGGGATACGAGGCGCGCAGGATGTTGAACCAGGCCCGCGAGACTGCAGCGGTACGGAGCAGGTGGCAGAGCACCGCCAGCGCGAGGTACTGCCAGTGCACGGAGGCGAGGTGGCTGAAGAACGACCCGACTCCGTGGAAGAACGCGGACATCTAGCCCGGCCTACAGCCGGAGAGAGCTAGGGCCGATCAGGCGGCCCTGAGCCATCGTGATCAGGGTCCATGAAGGGATAGCGGTGATCCGTCGGTGGAACGAACGTCTCCTTGATGGTGCGTGGTGAAACCCAGCGGATCAGGTTCCACATCGAGCCGGCCTTGTCGTTCGTCCCGGACGCGCGTGCCCCGCCGAACGGTTGCTGCCCGACCACTGCCCCCGTCGGCTTGTCATTGACGTAGAAGTTGCCGGCGGCGTACTCGAGCGCCCGCTCCGCCTGGTCGATTGCGCCGCGGTCGCGCGCGAACACTGCGCCGGTCAGGCCGTACGGCGCTCCCTTGTCCACCAACTCGAGCGTGTCGCCGTACTCGTCGTCCGGGTAGACGTACGCGGTCACGATCGGGCCGAACAGCTCCTCGCGCAGCAGGCGGAACTGAGGGTCGCGCGTCTCGATCACTGTCGGCGCGACGAAATAGCCCTCGTCGTCCGCCGTCTCGCCGCCGACGAGGACCTCCGTGTCGCCGTGCGCACGCGCCTCCTCGATCGCCTCCTTCTGGGTCCGGAACGAGTTGCCGTCGATGACGGCGCCCATGAAGTTGGCGAAGTCGGCCACGTCGCCCATCTTCAGCCGCCCAACCTCGGCGACGAGCCGCTCCTTCAGCTCGGGCCACATCCCTTGCGGTGCGTACACGCGCGAGGCCGCCGAGCACTTCTGTCCCTGATACTCGAACGAGCCGCGGACGATCGCGGTTGCGACGGCGTCCACGTCCGCGGTGGGGTGCGCGACGATGAAGTCCTTGCCGCCGGTCTCGCCGACGATCCGCGGGTAGTTCCGGTAGTGACCGACGTTGCCGCCGATCGTCTTCCACATCGAGTTGAAGACGCCCGTCGATCCGGTGAAGTGGACGCCGGCGAGGTGCGGGCTGGCGAGCGCCGCGTCGCCGATGCGCGCGCCGGGACCGTAGACGAGATTGATCACGCCGTCCGGCAGTCCCGCTTCGCGGAGGAGCTGCATCAGGAAGTGCGCCGAGTACGCGGCGGTCGAAGCCGGCTTCCAGACCACTGTGTTGCCCATCAGCGCCGGGCTCGCGGGCAGGTTGCCCGCGATCGCCGTGAAGTTGAACGGCGTGACGGCGAAGACAAAGCCCTCGAGCGGGCGGTACTCCATCCGGTTCCACTGGCCCGCGTCCGACAGCGGCTGCTCCTCGTAGATGCGGGTCATGAAGCTGGGGTTGAAGCGCCAGAAGTCGACCAGCTCGCAGGCGGCGTCGATCTCGGCCTGGTGCGCCGTCTTCGATTGCCCGAGCATCGTCGCCGCGTTCAGCGTCGACCGCCACGGCCCCGCGAGCAGCTCCGCGGCGCGGAGGAAGACTGCTGCGCGGTCCTCCCACGACGTTCTCGACCAGTCGTGCCACGCCTCGCCGGCGGCGGTGATCGCGCGCTCGACCTCGTCGGGCCCGCCCTGGTGCATCTCCGCCAGCACGTGGCTCTTGCGGTGCGGCATCACGACGTCGGTGGTGTCGCCGGTCCGGACCTCCTCGCCGCCGATGACGAGCGGGAGGTCGATCCGGTCGCTCTCGAGCTCCTTCAGGCGTGCCTGGAGCTCCGCCCGCTCGGGCGATCCTGGCGCGTAGGAGCGCACAGGCTCGTTCGCGGGCGCGGGGAGCCGGAAGATCCCTGGCGAGCTCACCCCGTGATTGTAGATTCAGCGCGTGGAGGTCATCCGCTACGAGGCCGCCGGCTGGGGTGTCGGCGAGCTCGGGTGGGAGCGCGGCCGGCTGCTGTACCACGAGCTTCCGACGCCGGCGCGTCGCGCGGACCCCAACCTCCCCCAGGGGATCCCCGAGGTCCCTGTAATCAGGGTAGCGGGCCGTGATTCACGCGTGTGTGCCGGAAGTGCGCCGGAATTCGCGCAGCGCCTCCTCGCCTACTTCGAGGGCGACGCCACGGATTTCGGCGACGTGCCGCTGGAGCTGAGCGGGTACACGATGTACCAAGCGGCGCTCGTCTCGGCGCTGCGCGAGGTGCCGCGTGGGCAGACGGTGACGTACGGCGAGCTGGCGGCGCTCGCGGGCCGGCCGAATGCGCACCGCGCGGCGGGGTCGTTTTGCGCCCACAACCGGTTCGGCGTCGTCGTGCCGTGCCACCGGGTCGTCGCTGCCGGCGGCCTCGGCTCGTACGGCTCCCTCGGCGGCTCGTACAAGCGCCGGCTGCTGCGCTTGGAGGGCGCCGATGTCCCTGTCTGACGAGCTCCGGAACGAGCTCGCGGCGATCGAGCCCCAGCGCGAGTGCGACGCGCTCGCCGAGCTGTCGGGGCTCGCGCACGTCGCGGGCGCCGTACATCTCCTCGGCGCTCGGCGCGTCGCCGTCCACTTCGACGTCGCAAGCTCCGCGGTCGCGCGGCGGGCCTTCCAGATGCTGCGCCGGTTCGGCGTCGACAGCGAGATCCGCACCTACCGGCGCCGTGCCTTCGACCAAGCGACGCGCTACCAGCTGCACGTTCCAGGCGAGGACCACGCGCTCCAGGTCCTGCACGAGGCCGGGATCCTCACCTCCCAGCTCGCGCCGCTCGAGCGGCCGCCGCGCAGGCTCTTCGCCCGCGCGTGCTGCCGCGGCGCGTACCTGCGCGGCGCGCTCCTCGGCGGCGGATCGCTGACCGGCCCGCGCGCACCACATCTCGAAATCCGCTTCAGCTCGATCGACGGCGCCCGCTTCCTCGTCGAGCTCGTGGCGCAGGACGACGTCGCGCTGCGGACGCTCGAACGCCCGCGCCACGCGCTCGCGTACGCGAAGAGCGCGGAATCGATCGCCGGCGCGCTTGCGGCCGCCGGCGCCAGCGACGTCGCCCTCGTCTTCGAGGAGCGGGCGGTCATCGCCGACACGAAGTCACGAGCGAACCGGCTCGCGAACGCCGACCACGCCAACCTCGTCCGCACGAGTCGAGCGGCCCACGCACAGCTCGACGCGATCCGGACGCTGCGGCGGGAGGGGCGGCTCGACGAGCTGCCTCCGGCCCTGCAGGAGCTGGCGGACCTGCGTGTGCGGTTCCCGAGCGCGTCCCTGCGCGAGCTCGCCGCCCGCTGCGAACGCCCCACGAGCAAGGCCGCCGCGCACCGCCGCCTGCGCAAGCTCGTCGCACTTGCACGGCCGACGGAGGGGCGGGCGGGAGGGGAAGCTCCGAGGTCGACCCCCCCTCCGCGTTAGCCACGCTCAGGACCGTGACGGCGGACGGGGTCTATATCCGCCGCCGGAGGAGCACGGACCCGCCTTAGCGACAAGTATGACGAAAGCGTTCGTTAAAGGCCAGAAAATCTTCGGCCGCTAGAATCGCGATCCCGGGATCAGGAGGAGGACGATGGCGAAACGCGTTGGGATCAACGGCTTCGGGCGGATCGGCAGGAACTTCTTCCGCGCGTACCTCGACCGCGACCCCGAGTTCGAGATCGTCGCCGTCAACGATCTTGCTGAGCCCGCCGTGCTGGCGCACCTCCTTCACTACGACTCGACGCACGGCCCGCTGCAGGCGGAGATCGCGGTCGCCGACGGTGAGCTCACGGTCGACGGGAAGTCGCTGCGGGTCCTTGCCGAGCGCGACCCGGCGGCGCTGCCGTGGCGCGACCTGGAGGTGGACGTCGTGGTCGAATCGACCGGCCTCTTCACCGACCGCGACGGCGCATCCAAGCATCTGCAGGCGGGAGCGGAGCGGGTCGTCATCTCCGCGCCGGCGACAGATCCCGATCTGACCCTCGTGCTCGGCGTGAACGACGACCGCTACGACCCCGATCAGCACCGCATCATCTCGAACGCGTCGTGCACCACGAATTCCGTCGGGCCGATGGCGAAGATCCTGCTCGACAACTTCGGGATCGAGTCGGGCTTCATGACCACGATCCACGCGTATACGACGGAGCAGCAGCTCCAGGACCAGGTCTCGATGACGCGCAAAGGGAAGCCGGACCTCCGGCGCATGCGCTCCGCGGCGTCGAACATCGTCCCCGCATCGACGGGCGCCGCCCGTGCGATCGGCGAGGTGATCCCCGAGCTGAAGGGGAAGCTCGACGGGATGGCGATGCGCGTCCCGGTTCCCGACGGCAGCGTCACCGACCTCGTCTGCGTGCTCGGTCGGGCCGTCTCGGACGACCAGGTGAACGAGGCGTACCGAACAGCGGCCGCGGGCGATGGGTGGAAGGGGATCCTCGAGTACACCGAGGACCCGATCGTGTCCTCGGACATCGTCGGCAACCCCGCCTCCTGCATCATCGACGGCCTCTCGACGATGGCGCACGGGAATCAGGTGAAGGTGATCGGCTGGTACGACAACGAGTGGGGGTACTCGTGCCGGCTGGTAGACCTGATCGACCGGCTGCTTTGAAGCTGACGCACGTCCGGCTGCTGGTGTCGGACTTCGGCGCTGCGTTCCGCTTCTACCGAGACACGCTCGGGCTCGCCTGCACCTACGGCGACGAATCCGGCCCCTATGCCGACTTCGACACGGGCGACGCCTCGCTCGCGCTCTTCACGCGCAAGCACCAGGCCGAGACGGCCCAGCTGCGCGAGCCCGGGGACGGGGCGCTGGTCGTGCTCCAGGTCGACGATGTCGACGAGACAGCCGACCGACTCCGTCTGGCGGCACCGGTCAGCCGTCCGGACTGGGGGATCCGCGTCGCGTACGTGCGCGACCCGTCCGGGAACCTCGTCGAGTTCTACTCGGCCATTCCGATGGAGGAATGAGGCGCCCGCGCTCCGTGCGCGCGGCGGACGTCGCGGGGCGCCGCGTGCTCGTCCGCGCCGACCTCAACGTTCCGCTGGAGGAGGGCGGTGTCGCCGACGACACGCGCATCCGCGCCGCGCTCCCGACGCTCGAGCTGCTCCGCGACCGCGGCGCCGGCGCGATCACCGTCTGCTCGCACCTCGGCCGGCCCAAGGGACCTGATCCGGCCTACGCGATCGCCCCCGTCGAGGCGCGGCTGACCGAGCTCTTCGACGGCGAGCTGACGGTGCTCGAGAACACGCGCTTCGATCCGGGCGAGATGACGAACGATCCCGCGTTCGCGGCCCGGCTGGCAGACGCTCAGGACGTGTTCGTCGAGGACGCCTTCGGCTCCGTCCATCGCGCGCACGCGTCGACCGTCGGCGTCGCGGAGCAGCTGCCCGCGTATGCCGGGCTGCTCCTCGAGCGCGAGCTGGAGGAGCTGGGGAAGTTGCTGGGTGAGGTCGAGCGGCCGTTCGTGCTCGTCTCGGGCGGCGCGAAGGTCGACGACAAGCTCGGCGTGCTCCGCAAGCTCGGCGGCCGGGCCGACGCCGTCCTCGTCGGCGGGAAGATGGCCGAGCAGCTGCGCGAGTCGGACGGGCTGCCGTTCCCCGTCGACCTGCCGACGGACGTGGTCGCCGCCGCCGAGTTCGCCGAAAGCGCCGAATCGCGCGTCGTCCCGTACGACGCCGTTCAGGCCGGTTGGCTCGGCCTCGACATCGGGCCGGACACGCGAGCGGCATTCGCCCGCCGGATCGAGCCCGCGCGAACGATCTTCTGGAACGGCCCGATGGGCGTGTTCGAGTGGCCGGCGTTCGCCGAGGGGACGCGCGCAGTCGCGCAGGCCGTCGCCAAGTCGCAGGGGTACTCGGTCGTCGGTGGGGCCGACTCGATCCGCGCGCTGACGGAGCTCGGCCTCGTCGATCGCGTCGACTGGGCCTCGACGGGCGGCGGCGCCGCACTCGAGCTGCTCGAGGGGAAGGAGCTGCCCGGAGTCGCGGTGATCCCGCCCGAATGACGTTCGACGTCGAGCGCGCGCGCCGCGAGACACCGGGCTGCGAGCACGTCACGCATCTGAACAACGCCGGCTCATCGCTTCCGCCGCGACGCGTCGTCGACGCCGTCGTCGAGCACCTCGAGCTCGAGGCGCGGATCGGCGGCTACGAGGCGCACGACAGGAACGAAGAGGCGATCGAGCGGTTCTACGTCGCGGCCGCCACGCTGATCGGCGCCGAGCCGGAGGAGATCGCGTTCGCCTCGAGCGCAACCCGCGCGTGGGACATGGCGTTCTACTCGTTCCGGTTCGGCCGCGGCGATCGGATCCTGACGTCCGTCGCCGACTACATCTCGAACTACCTGGCATATCTGCAGGTCGCGAATCGGACGGGAGTCGAGGTTGTGACCATCGCGAACGATGAGCACGGCCAGGTCTCCGTCGAGGCGCTCCGCCGCGAGGTCGGCGAGCGCGTCAAGCTGATCGCGATCACGCACGTGCCGACGAACGGCGGCCTCGTGAACCCGGTCGCCGAGATCGGAGCGATCGCGCGCGGCGCGGGGATCCCCTACCTCCTGGACGCGTGTCAGTCGGTCGGGCAGCTCCCGGTCGACGTGAGCGAGCTCGGCTGCGACATGCTGTCCGCGACGGGCCGGAAGTTTCTCCGCGGGCCGCGCGGCACCGGCTTCCTCTACGTCCGCCGTGGCTTGCTGGAACGCCTCGACCCGCCGCTCGTCGATATGCGCGCCGCTGAGTGGACATCAATGGATGGCTACGAGCTGCGTCCGGACGGCCGCCGCTTCGAGGAGTGGGAGCAGAGCTACGCGACGAAGGTGGGGCTGGCGACGGCGATCGACTACGCCCTGGAATGGGGGGTCGAGACGACGTGGCCGCAGGTGCGGGCGCTCGGCGAACGGCTCCGGGAGGGGCTGGAGGAGGCAGGCGCGGCGACGCACGATGCGGGTGCGGAGCGGTGCGGAATCGTCACGTTCGCCCTCGAAGGCGTGGCCGCCGCCGCCGTCCAGGAGGCGCTCGCACGGGAGTCGATCAACGTCACGCTCTCGATCCCGTCGCATTCCCAGGTCGACGCCCACGAGCGCGGGCTGCCCGAGCTCGTGCGCGCCTCTCCGCATTACTACAACACCGAGGACGAGCTCGACCGCGCCGTCGAATGCGTCAGAATCGCCGCCCGATGCTGATCGCGGGCAACTGGAAGATGAACAAGACGGCGAGCGAGACCGTCGAGTTCTGCTCCGCGCTCCGGCGGCGGATTGGCGGCATCGCCGAGGAGGTGGACGTGGCGGTGTTCCCGCCGTTCACGTCACTCGCGGCGGCCGTGCGGTTGCTCGCGACCACCGAGATCGCCGTCGGAGCGCAGAACGTGCACTGGGCGACCGAGGGTGCGTTCACCGGCGAGATCTCGGCTCCGATGCTGCGAGAGCTGGGCGTCTACGCCGTAATCGTGGGTCACTCGGAGCGGCGCCAGCTCTTCGGCGAGACGGACGAGACGGTCGTGCGGCGCGCCGCAGCGGCCCTGGAGGCCGGGCTGTTCGTGATCGCGTGCGTCGGGGAGCTCGAGGAGGAGCGCGACTGCGGCGACACCGACGCCGTGCTGCGGCGGCAGGTCTCGGCTCTGACCGAGGACGACCGGCTCGTCGTCGCCTACGAGCCGTGCTGGGCGATCGGAACGGGAAGGACGGCGACGCCTGACCAGGCGCGCGAGGCACACGACGTGATCAAGAGCCTGCTTGACGTTCCGGTGCTCTACGGAGGGTCGGTGACTCCGGGCACCGCCGAGGAGCTGCTGGCGCAGCCGGGTGTCGACGGTGCGCTCGTCGGCGGCGCGTCCCTCGACGTCGACTCGTTCGCGGCGATTTGCGAGAGCGCGATCCGTATCCGCTCGTAGCGCTCGTCGTCCTCGACGGGTGGGGCTGCGCTCCTCCGGGGCCCGGAAATGCGGTCGACCTGGCCCGGACGCCGGTGTTCGACGACCTTTGGGCGCGCTACCCACACACGACGCTCGAGGCCTCCGGCATCGCGGTCGGCCTGCCGGAGGGGCAGATGGGCAACTCCGAGGTCGGCCACCTGACGATTGGCTCCGGACGCGTCCTCTTCCAAGACCTGCAGCGCGTCAACCGCGCGATCGAGAGCGGGGCGTTCTTCGAGAACGAGGCGCTGGCACGTGCTTTCGAGCGGGCGAAGGAACGCGGGACGGACGTGCACCTTCTCGGTCTTGTCTCCTACGGCGGTGTCCATTCGCACATCGACCATCTGCGCGCGCTGCTGGAGCTGGCGCGGCGGCATGGGCTCGAGAACCGGACCTGGATTCACGCGTTCACGGACGGCCGCGACGTTTCGCCGCACGCGGCCGAGCACGATCTCGCCGAGCTGCCTGCCGAGCGGATCGCGACTGTCGCCGGCCGCTACTACGCGATGGACCGCGACGCGCGCTGGGAACGGACACAGAAAGCGTTCGAAGCAGTCACGAATCCGCAGGCATCATCCCCCCAGGGGCTCGATCCTGTCACGGAAATGCGCCGAAGCTACGCCGAGGGTGTGACCGACGAGTTCATCGTCCCGGTCGTGCTCGAGGGGGGTCCGCGCCTGCGTTGCGACGACGCAGCCATCTTCTTCAACTTCCGGCCCGACCGCGCACGGCAGCTCTCGCAGCTCCTGCTCGAAGGCGGGTTCGACCTAACCACGATGACGCGTTATCGGGACGACCTCGACTGCCCCGTCGCCTTCCCCGAGCAGGAGGTCGCCGCGACGATGGCGGAGGTCCTGTCCGAGCACGACGTACGCCAGCTGCACGCCGCCGAGACCGAAAAGTACGCGCATGTGACCTATTTCTTCAACGGCGGCCGCGAGGATGAGTGGGCCGGCGAGACGCGGATCCTCGTCCCCTCGCCCCGCGACGTCGGCACCTACGACATGAAGCCGGAGATGTCGGCGCGGGAGGTCGCCCGGCGGTTCGCGGAGGAGGTCGGAAACGGCTATCGGTTCGCGATCGTCAACTTCGCGAACCCCGACATGGTCGGCCACACCGGCCTGATCCCGGCCGTCATCCAGGCGGTGGAGACGGTGGACGAGTGCCTCGGAGAGGTCGCCACAGCAGTCGCTGAAGCGGGCGGTGTTTCCCTCGTTACAGCAGACCACGGAAACGCCGAGCACATGCTCGAAGAAGATGGGCAAAGCCCCCATACCGCGCATACGACGAACCCAGTCCCATTGCTCGTGACGGCCCCAGAAACCGCTCTGCGAAGCGGCGCAGAGCTTTCCGACCTCGTTCCGACGGCGCTCGAGCTGCTCGGAATCCCGCCGCCGCCCGAGATGACGGGACGCAGTTTGTTGAGCACGCGTGTGAACGCGTAAGGATTCGGTTTGGAAACCCGTCGCTCGCGGTAAGCGAAATCCAATCGGGTTCTTACCCCGTTATACTCACGCAACTTGCCACTGACCCAACCCGATCCCGGCGTGCTGCGGAAGGCACAACGTGGGGACGAGCGGGCGTTCTCGCTCATCGTCCGCGCGTATGAGACTCCGGTCTTCAACTACGTGCTGCGCCTGGTCGGCGACCGGTCGCTCGCAGAGGATTTGACGCAGGAGGTCTTCCTCCGCGTTTACCAGGGTCTGCCGCGGTTCTCGGCGCGGAGCCTGTTCACGACGTGGCTCTTCCAGGTGACGAAGAACCGCGTCCTCGACGAGCTCCGCGCGACGGAGCGTCGCCCGCGCGCACTGGTCACGATCGATGACATCCCGCCGCTCGAGGTCGTCGACGCACCGGTCGAGCAGATCGAGGCGATCGACGCCGTCTGGCGGGCGGTCGAGGCGCTCAACGTCGACCTGAAGATGGCGCTGTTGCTCCGCGACGTGGCCGGCCTCTCTTACACGGAGATCGCGGATTCGCTCGAGGTCACGCTCGCGACCGTCAAGTGGCGGATCTACAAGGCGCGGGAAGATGTGCAGCTCGCCCTGGCGCGCGAGGGCATCACGTTCGGCTCCGAGGTCGACGAGCCGGAGCGCGAAGTCGCCCTAGATACCGTGGGCTAGGCGTTCGGCAAGCGGCTCCGGAAGGCCGCGCTCCAGGATCTCCTCCTGCGTCCGCTCGATCGCGTACTCGACGCGTCGGAACGTCGCGAGGCTCTCGCCGAGGTCGAGCACGAGGTACGCGGCGCGAGGGTCGCCGTCTCGCGGCTGACCCACCGAGCCCGGGTTCAGCAGCACCTTCTCGTCGAGGTCGATCTCGGTGCCGTCGGGGGCGTGGCCCGCGCTCAGGTGGTTGTTCTCGATCGCCGCGACGATCGGGACGTGGCTGTGGCCGACGAGGATGATGGGACCGCTCGTCTCTTCGAGCGCCGCCCGCATCGAACCCGCGTCCAGCACGTATTCCCAGATCGGGTCGCGCGGGCTCGCGTGGTAGAGCTCGGCGCCTGCGTCCGGCATCGCCGCTTCCGGCGAGAGGCCGGCGAGGTAGGTGCGGGCGTCGTCACCGAGCACGCCCTGTGTCCACCGCGCGGCCGTCGCCGCCTCCGACGAGAACTCGTCCAGCGGCAGCGTTCCGAGGACGCCGAGGTCGTGGTTGCCGGCGAGGCAGACGGCGGCGCAGCCCGCGACCTTGGTGCAGCAAGGATTGGGCCGCGGCCCGTAGCCGACGAGGTCGCCGAGGCACCAGACCGCGTCGGGAGAGTCGTCGTCGAGCGCGCCGAGCACCGCGTCGAGCGCGTGTAGGTTCCCGTGGATGTCGGAGATGACTGCGACTCGCATGTTTGCGCGGGTCGCAACGATATCCGGGGTCGTTGCGCTTTGGCTCCTCGCGGCCTCGTTCCTCTGGCGCACGCGCGTCCCTGCGAATCTCGACCTTCCGGACCTCGATCCCAGCCGCTACTTCAGCGCGCAACAACTCGAGCGAAGCCTCGACTTCGAGCGGTTCGAGCGGATCGTGTGGGTGCTGTCGATACTCGTGGGCATCGGCGCCCTCGTGCTGCTCGTGCGGCGGGCGCCGAAGGTCGCCGCCGAGATCGGCCTCGGCCGGATCGGGACCGGGATCGTCCTCGCGATGCTGACGCTGACGACACTCTGGTTCGCCGCGCTCCCGTTCACCATCGCCTCGTCCTGGTGGGAGCGCCGCCACGGTCTCGCGCGGTCCAGCGTCGGCGAATGGGTGCTCGTGCCCTGGGTCCAGCTGATCGGCCAGGTGCTGTTCGCGCTGATCGTCGTCGCGGTGGTGCTCGCGCTAGCGGGGCGGTTCCCTCGCCGCTGGTGGATCCCCGCCGCGGGTGCCTTCACGGCCCTCGCGCTCCTGTTCTCGTTCGTGTTGCCGTACGTCGAGACGCTCGGAACGCACCGGCTACGAAAGCCCGAGCTCCGTGCGGCCGTCCGCACGCTCGAGCAGCGTGAGGGCGTCCGGGGGACGCCGGTGCTGGTGGACGACGTGTCGCATACGACGACGCAGGCGAACGCGATGTCGGAAGGCATCGGGCCGAGCCGGCGCGTCTTCCTGTGGAACACGCTCCTCGACGGGCGGTTCGGCGTGGACGAGGTCCGGGTCGTGATCGGCCACGAGCTCGCGCACACCGCGCGCCGACACATCTGGAAGGGCGTCGCTTGGTTCGGCATCTTCGCGCTGCCGATCGGGTTCGTGATCGCCGAGGTGACGCGCCGCCGCGGCGGCCTGCGTGACCCCGCGCTCGTCCCGCTCGCCGCGCTGGCGTCGACCGTCATCGGCGTCTTCGCGACGCCCGCTGAGAACGTCATCTCACGCCGCTACGAAGCCGAGGCAGATTGGATCGCGCTCCAGTCGACGCACACTCCCGCGGCTGCGCGGCGCCTATTCGCGCGGTTCGCGAGGACGAGCCTTCAGCAGCCCAATCCGCCGACGTGGGACTACGTCATGCTCGAGACGCACCCGACGATCATGCAGCGGATCGCGATGACGAAAGTGTGGCGCGCGCGGCGGCGCTGAGGCGTCACGAGTCGGAGCGCGGATCCGCTTCGGGCAGGTTCCTGATCCCCTCGGTGGTCTGGTACTTCGACCAGGAATCCTGCATCGCGTCCAGCAACTCCTTCATGAAGCGCGTCGACATGTTGACCCGCGCGACGACGACACCCGGGACGTCACCCTCCTCGACCTCGTGGTCGATGCGGGCGAAGGTGATTGTGAACTCGTACGGCGAGAAGCTGATGTTCGCGAAGTTGGAGTAGACGCCGCCGAGGTGCTCTGGGTCCAGATGGATGTTCAGATTCCGGGACTGCCCCTCGTCCACGACCCTACGATACTACGCCGTGGAGAGGGGCCTCACCGCGCCGCGCTGCGCTCGCTCTCGCTGCGGCGGCGGCCGTGCTCGCCGTTGCTCGTAGTCTGCGGGGTGACTATCTTTGCCTTTGCCGGCGCCGCGGTCGTGGAGGCGATCGCGCGCGGCGTGTTCACGGGCAGCTAGTCCGAGCGAAGGAGGCGGCGCGCGATGGAGAACTTGCGCGAGCACACGAGCGAGGAGGGGGACGTCCTCATCGGCGTCGGGACGGGCGACGAGACTCGGGCGCTCGACGATCTCTTCGCGCCCTCCGGCAATGGCCACTAACGCGCTCATCCGTCTCGCGGCGGAGCTGGGGGAGCTCGCCGGCGCGCCGGTCGAGCTCGAGCGCCCGCACGACCCGGCGCACGGCGACTACGCGACGAACGTTGCCCTCCGCCTCGCTCCGGCGCGGAAACGGGCGCCGCGCGAGCTCGCCGAGCAGCTCGCGCAGGAGGCGGTGGGGCTACCCGCGGTCGAGCGCACCGAGGCCGCCGGCCCGGGTTTTCTGAACCTTTGGCTCACGCAGGAGTGGTTCGGCGAGGCGCTCGGGGAGGTCCTCGAGGCGGGCGAGGCATACGCCGGCGGCTGGGCAGAGCGGCGCGAGCGCGTCCAGGTCGAGATGGTGTCGGCGAACCCGACCGGCCCCATTCCCGTCTCGGCGGGCCGGAACGGCGCCTACGGCGACGCCGTCGCGCGGCTGCTCGAGTTCGCCGGGCATGACGTCGAGCGCGAGTACTACTACAACGATGCAGGCCTCCAGGTAGAGCGCTTCCGGCAGTCCGTCGAGGCGCGGCGCCGCGGCGAGGAGCCGCCGCCCGACGGCTACCTCGGCGACTACGTGCGCGAGCTCGCGCAGCGCGAAGGCGATCCGGTCCCGCCGATGCTGGCGCAGATCGAGGCGACGCTGGAGCGCTTCCGCATCCACTTCGACTCGTGGGCGCTTCAGAGCGATTTCGAACAGCGACTGCTCGAGCTGATGCCTCGATTAGACACGTACGAGCAGGACGGCGCGCTCTGGGTACGCGCCTCTGCCTATGGCGACGAGCAGGACCGGGTGATCGTTCGCTCCCCGGACAAGGGCGGCACGCCGACGTACCGGGCGGCGGACATCGTCTATCTGATGGACAAGCTCGACCGCGGTCTCGACCGGGCGATCTACGTCCTCGGCTCCGACCATCACGGCACTCGCAAGTGGTACTCCGCCGTCGCTCGGATGCTCGGCTACGACCCCGAGCGCGTCGAAGTGCTCCTCTACCAGCTCGTCCACCTGGTGAGGGGGTCAGAGCTCGCGAAGGTGTCGAAGCGCCGCGGCGACCTCGTGACGCTCGACGAGCTGATGGACGAGATCGGCGTCGACGCCGCGCGCTGGTACCTCATCTCTCGCGGGCCTGACCAGACGATCGAGATCGACGTCGACCTTGCGAGCGAGAAGACGGCCAAGAATCCCGTCTACTACGTCCAGTACGTGCATGCGCGGATCGCCGGCATCTTCAGGAACGCAGGCGACGCGGGCGTGAACGCGGCGCCTCCGCCGGCGATAGCCGAGGAGGAGCGGAACCTCGTCAAGCGCCTGCTGGAGCTTCCGGGCGTCGTTGCCGAGGCGACCGAGCGGCGCGGGCCGCACGCGATCCCGAACTACGCCATCCGCGTGGCCGACGACTTCCACCGCTTCTACACCGAGCACCGCGTGCTCGAGAGCGACGCGCAGGCATTCCGGCTCGCCCTCTGCCGGGCGACGCAGACGGTGGTTGCGCGGTGCCTCCACCTGATCGGGGTGGAGGCGGCCGACCGAATGTGAAAACATTTCGGGGATGAGCCGCGTCGCAGAGCACGCCTCCGACGAGCTCGGCGTCCCGCCGCCGAACGCGCCTGACAGGAACCTCGCGCTCGAGCTCGTACGCGTCACCGAGAACGCCGCGATGGCATGTGGGCGGTGGGTCGGCCGCGGCGAGAAGGAGAGCGCCGACGAGGCCGCCGTCGACGCGATGCGCGCGATGCTCGACACGATCTCGATGGCGGGCATCGTCGTGATCGGCGAGGGGGAGAAGGACGAGGCGCCGATGCTCTTCAACGGCGAGGAAGTCGGCAACGGCAACGGGCCGGAGGTCGACGTCGCCGTCGATCCACTCGAGGGAACGCGCCTCTGCGCGCTGGGCCAGCCCAACGCGATCGCCGTGATGGCCGTCGCCGAGCGCGGGACGATGTTCTTCCCCGGCGCGGCCTTGTACATGGAGAAGATCGCCGTGGGTCCGGAGGGGATCGATGTGATCGACATCAACGCGTCGCCGACCGAGAACGTCAACGCGGTCGCCGATGCCAAAGGCGTCCGAGTGCGCGACATCGACGTCGTCGTCCTCGAGCGCGAACGCCACGAAGACCTGATCGGCGAGCTGCGCGAGGCCGGTGCGCGGGTACACCTGATCCGAGACGGCGACGTGGCTCCGTCGATCGCCGCCGGACGGGGCGGGACGGGCGTGGACATGCTCTACGGGATCGGCGGGACACCAGAGGGCGTGATCTCCGCGACCGCGCTCAAGTGCGTCGGCGGCGGGATCCAAGGGAAGCTCTGGCCCCGCAACGACGAGGAGAGGCAGGCGCTTGTCGACGCCGGTATCGACCCCGAGCGTGTCCTGAAGACGGACGACCTCGTTTCCGGCGAGGACTGCTTCGTCGCCGCCACGGGCGTCACGACGGGCGCGCTCTTGCATGGCGTCCGCTACGAGCGCGACTCGATCACGACGCACTCGATCGTGATGCGCTCCCGCTCGGGCACCGTGCGGATGATCGAGGCGCGGCACCAGCTCTCGAAGGTGCGCCGCCTGTCGGGCCGCGACCTGAGCTAGCTCTGCTGCTCGACCAGGGCGACGACGTCGTCGAACTCGAGCTCGCGCCCCTCCGCGGCCCCGTCTTCGAACTCCCCGCTGCGATCGCCGAGCAGCTCTTCGGCCTCGACGCGGTTTCGCCGCCACATGCTGTCGCCCAGCTCTTCGTCCAGTCGCTCCACGGCACCCCAGAGAACCCCGGCAACTCGCGCGTGCCCGACCCGTGCGGCCGCAATGGCCACAAAGGAGAGACAGATCAAGGTGGTAAGCCGATCTCCGATCGCATGTGCAACGTGAAGGCCGTCTCGAGCGTGCGACAACGCGGCAATGGGATCGTCTTGATTGAGCGCGATGTAGGCGAGCTGGTATGCGTCGCCCGCCACCGTCCATGCATCGCCTGCCTCGCGGGCGACCACCAGTGACTCTTCGAGGAGCTCGCGACCTAGCGACCAGTCGTCGCGCATGACCGCGGCGCTCCCGAGGACGTGGAGCGAGATCGCCAACTCGGGGCGGTTGCCGAGCTCGCGATGGATCGTGACTGCTTCCGCTGCAAAGCGCTCGGCGTCCTCGTGGCGACCCTCCTCGATCGCCGGCGGCGCCAGGCGCGCCAGCATCATCCCGATGCCCTCCCGGTCGCCGATTTCCCGATAGAGCTCCAGGCCCTCCGCGAACAGACTTTCGGCAAGCTCGCCTTCGCCGAGAAACCACGCGCAACCGCCCGCTGACTCGAGTGCCGCCGCACGCATGGCCGGCGTCAGATCCTCTCGCTCGAGCGCGCGCTCGAGCCACGCGAGCCCCTCGCGTGGCGCCCGCGTCCACCAGAACCGCCCGAGCGCCGTCGCGAGTTCGAGACCCACGTCGTGGCCGCCGCCGCCGAAGATCGTCCATTCGAGCGCAGCGCGGATGTTGTCTCGCTCGGCATCAATCCGCTCGAGCCACTCGTCTTGCTCGGCTCCGACCAGGTGCGGCTTCGCTTCCCGTGCGAGTTCGAGCATCACAACGGCGAGCCGCGCGTGCAGCTCCTCCGCATCGCCGGATGCGTCCAGCCGCTCTGACGCGAGCTGCCTGATCGTCTCCAACATCCAGAAGCGGCCCTCGTTGTGCCGGAGGAGGCTCTTGTCGACCAGCGCCTCCAGCACGTCTACGTCGGCCTCGCCCACAGCCTCGGCTGCCTCGAGCGTGCAGCCGCCGCGAAAGATCGACAGCCGTGCGAACTGCTGCTGCTCTTCCGCGTCCAGCAGCTCATAGCTCCACTCGATCGCGGCCCGGAGCGTCTGCTGGCGGGGATCGACTCCGCGTCCGGCTTTCAGCAGGTCGAGCCGCTTGGAGAGACGCTTCAGCAGCTGCTCGGGCGACAGCACACGTACCCGCGCGGCCGCCAGCTCGATCGCCAGTGGCAGGTTGTCGAGCCTCGCGCACAGCTCCGAGAGGGCCGGGGTGGGGGAGAAGGCGGGATCGGCGGCCCGTGCACGCGTGACGAACAACGCTTCCCCTTCCTGCGGCTCGAGCGGCGGCACGGGATAGGCCTGCTCCCCCGGAATGCGAAGGACTTCGCGACTGGTGACGAGCAGCTTCAGGTTCGGGCACGACTGAAGCAGCGGCACCAGCTCCTCCGCGACCTCGATCAAATGCTCGAAGTTGTCGAGCACCAGCAGCAGCCGCTTGTCGGCAAGGTGTTCGGCGAGGCCGCCGCTGGCACCCACAGCCTGCGCGGCCGAATCGACCACGAGCGCCGGATCACGAAGCGGTGCGACCGGGACCCAGAAGACGCCGTCGGGATAGCGCTCGGCCTGCTCGGCCGCAGCCTGCAGCGACAACCGCGTCTTGCCCGTCCCGCCCGGGCCGGTCAGGGTCAGCAGCCGGAGCTCGCTGCGCCCGAGCAGCGAGCCGATCTCCTCGAGCTCCCGCTTCCTGCCGAGGAACGGCGTCGCCGGCACCGGCAGGTTCGTCCGGTGCAGCGTCTTGAGCGGCGGGAACTCGCCCTCGCCGAGCTGGTAGAGCCGCTCCGGTGCCGACAGGTCCTTGAGCCGGTGCTCCCGAAGGTCAAGTAAGACAGTGTCACTAGGGTCGAGAAGCGCGGCGGTTGCGGCCGAGATGAGCACCTGGCCGCCGTGGCCGGCGGAGGCGATTCGCGCCGCCTTGTGCACGTCCGCGCCGACGTACCCCTCCGCCGTGAGCAGCGGCGTCCCGGTGTGGATGCCCATCCGCACCGGGACCGACAGCGCCTCCTGCGCCTCGCGTGCCGCCGCGAGCGCGCCAGGCGCCGTCGGAAAGGCGATGAAGAAGGCGTCACCCTGCGTGTCGACCTCGACTCCGGCGTGGCGCTCAAACGCTTCCCGCAGCACCCGACGGTGCTCGGCTAGCGCTTCCGCATAGCCGTCGGCGCCGAGCTCGTGCAGGAGTTTGGTCGAGCCCTCGACATCGGTGAAGAGGAAGGTGACGGTGCCGCTCGGAAGCTGGCGCACCACGCCATGATGCCCCGCCCGAGCCGCTAGTCCAACGTCTCGAGCACGGGGTATTGGCTGCGTGCGTCCAGGCAATCGGCGGCATACAGCACGACCCCGAGGTCGCCGGTCCACAGTGAGTAGCGGCCGCGGCCACGCGCCTTGCGGAGCCGCTGCGTCTGTTCGAGCGCGTGCACGGCGAAGCGGCGCGCCCGCTCGAGCCACTGCTCGTCCTGCGTTCGCTCGAAAGTCTTCAGGAACGCCCAGCCGCTGCCGGCGGTGCCGTGGCAGAGCGACGCGCCCTTCTCGTCGCCGTGCGGCCCTGCTCTCCACGTGAGCTCCGCGCCCGCGAGCAGGAGATCCTCGTCCAGGTATGAGGCGGCGCAGGTCACGATCCCGGGCGCGCCCTGACACCACTGCAGCGGGATCTGGCCGTCGTCGCCGAGCAGCCGGTCCCCGTAAGCACCCGGCCAGTTCGCGAGACCGTCCTCCACGACGGCTGTCTCGCGGAGAAGCGGCCCGAGATCCTCGAGCCGGAGCACGAGCTCGTTGCCGACGGCGCCGTGGAACGGCCCGAGGCCTTGGTACACCTCGCCGTGCAAGACGTTCGGCCAGAGGCCGTTCTCGTCACGTGCTTCGAGGAGCGCCTCTCTCGTCTCGGACGCGAGTTCCGCCCATCGCTCGTCTTGCGTTCGGCGCCGCAGCTCTTGCGCGATGAGCAGGGTTCCGGGAGTGCCCCACATGAGGTCGTTCGCGGGGTTCCGCAGGTTGGCCCGGACCAGTTCGAGCAGTTCGTCCGCGACCTCGTCCGCGGGGTCGAGCAGCCACAGGACGAGCAGCATGCCGCCGAGTCCCATGTACAGTGCCGGCTCCGCCGGCTCGGGCGGGGGAGGGTGGTCAGCACGCCCGGCCGCTCGCGCCACGCCTCGACTGCCCGTCGCACGACCGCTACGAGGTCGAGACGCGTCTCCGCGAAGCCGCGCTCGCGCAGCCGGTCGAGCGTCCAAGCGACGCCGGCCGCGCCCACGTACAGCGTCTTCAGCGGCTTCGGCGACTGCCACGCATCCCACTCGTCCGCCGGCCAGAGCAGCTTCGGGCGGCACGCCGCGTCGACGTCGGCGACGATCTCGGCGATCCCGTTGCGGACGAGCCGC
>Ga0126313_10000339_pt1 | contig 21773 bp, 23 predicted proteins | sample Plot105A_FD_89954 | JGI IMG/M metagenome (GOLD analysis project Ga0126313, IMG submission 89954) | Serpentine soil microbial communities from UC McLaughlin Reserve, CA, USA - Plot105A | ecosystem: Environmental > Terrestrial > Soil > Grasslands | place: USA: UC McLaughlin Reserve, Lake County...
CACCGGTCGCGATCCCTTTGCCCCAGTAGGACCGACCGATCCAGTAGGTCACCTCGCGCTCGCCGGCCTCGCCCCAGGATCCGATCGTTCCGGCGACCTCGTCGTCGACGGGTCGGCGTCAGGTGCGCGTCCACGCGAGCTCGGCAAAGGCATTGAAGGAAATCCCTTCCGACGGCTTCGTCCGCTGCTTGACCTGCCGGTCGAACTCGTGCTGCCCGCGCACGGCGAGCCGCGGATCGCGAAAAGCCTTCAAATCAGCGTTTCTTGTTGTCTGTATTGAATCGCATGTAAGGAGGGGGTCACCCGGAGACTCCCAATGTCGGCACTTTGCAGCGACTTTGACTGGGTATGGTTGGCGATCGCGCATGCTGATGCCGCCGAGCTCGCACGGACCCAAGCCTGCGGCGATGGGAGCATGAGTCGACCCTCGTCGTTCGTCGAGCGCGTACTGCGCTTAATCGAGCTGGTGCGCACGTTCCCACCCTCGTCTGGGGCCGCGAGGAGCTAAGCGATCGGGCCTGCGAAGGTTCCTGGGTGGGATTTCCTCTTCTCGACGAAGACCGATGAGTCTGCGAACTGAACCGAGTCTGACGAGTGCAGGGGCGGGGACTTCAGCGCGCCTCTGCAGACAAGAGTGACTCGACGAACCAGGACGGTGCTGAGGTGCGAATCGATTGGAGCAAGCCAGTGATGCCCGCGATCAACGCCCACCTCGCGGCAGAGCTCCTCGTCGAGCGCGAGCGCATGCCTGTGTTCGTCTGGACAATCGACCACCCTGCGGGCCGCGTGCTGGTCGACACCGGCATGATCGACTCGAGGCCCGAGGTCGACGATATGAGCCCGACGCCGCACCCCGAGAACATCCCGCGCGACGTCGCCTGTGTCATCAACACCCACCTGCATATCGACCACTGCGGCGGCAACCGCCTCTTCCCGGGCATGCCGATCCACGTCCAGGCACGCGAGCTCGCCGACGCGCGTTCGCTCGACGACTACACGATCCGTGAATGGGTCGACTTCGACGGGGCGTCGTATGTCGAGCACGAGGGCGAGGTGGAGCTGCTACCGGGAATCCGCCTGCTGCCGGCGCCGGGGCACACGGACGGGCATCAGGTGGTCATCGTCGAGACCGACGCCGGCACAAACGTGATCGGAGGCGACGTGGGCGTATGGTTCGGCGAGCTCGACAGCGGCACGACCGAGGGGCAGCGTCGCGTGCTCGCGCTCGGAGCGCCTACGTGGCTCTCCCACGCGCCGGGGCCGAAGATCCCGGAACATCGCCCGTAGGTCACGGCGCGCCGCCGATCACGCCAGTCTGCTCGCTGTCCTGATAGTCGCCAGCGTCGCCATCAAGCGGCAGCCCGAGCACATCGACGACAGCTTGCGGCTCTGCGGCGGATCAGGCGCGATGACCGCCACGTTCGGAGAGCAACTCGATCTTCACGTCGCATCCTCTTTCAGGCTGTGCGTCTTCGGGCATGCAAGCGGGTCACAAAGCGCGACGTCGCCCTCGACGTGCCGCTGGCGTGAACTGCATGCTGGGCGATTGAGGCTGGCCGATCGGCGAGGTCGCACCAGGGTCGCACCCACATGCAAAACCCGGCGAACCGCGGCTACCAACGAAGCCCGCGAACTCGCAACACTACGCGCAATCGCGAATGAGTCGGCCCCCTCCTCACGTTCATGGTAAGGAGGGGTCGACGGTTCGAGCCCGTCAGAGGGCTTCGTCGCTTTCCCAGAAACCACGCCGGATCTCGTTGGTCCGGTGTCGGGCGAGTGCCAATTGAGCGGATTTGGAAACGATTTGGAAACGCGACAGCGCTCGCTCTTCGAATGAACTCCCCTTCGCTGAGTCTTGTTTCGACCGACGGTCAACCGGCGGTCCCTCTTGACGCTCATCATCGCCTCCCAGGAGGGGAATCGGTTTCGTTACCGACGCCCGACGTGGCTGACCGACCAGCCGGCGTCCTCGGTGCAGGAGGAGCGAAAGATCGTGACCATCCTTTTCTGCGATCTCGTCGGCTTCATCGCCGCTTCAGAAGCGGCAGATCCCGAGGACGTTCGCTCCCGCATCCGTCCCTACCACGCAAGCCTGCGTCGCGAGCTCGAGGGCTACGGAGGGACGGTGGAGAAGTTCGTCGGTGACGCAGTCATGGCCGTGTTCGGCGCACCAACGCCGCACGAGGACGACGCCGAGCGCGCGGTCCGGGCTGGGCTTCGCATCCTGGAGGTGATCAAGGAGCTGAACGAGGCAGATCCCGCTCTCTCGCTGCAGGTCCGCATCGGTATCAACACGGGTGAGGCCGTCGTGGTACTGGGCGCTCGTCCGGAGGAAGGCGAGGGGATGGTCACCGGCGATGTCGTCAACATCCCCTCGCGTCTGCAAGGAGCGGCGCCGGTGAACGGGATCGCCTGCTCGGAGCAGACCTACCGACGCACCGAGCGTATCTTCGACTACGAGCGGCTCGAACCTGTGCAGGGCAAAGGAAAGGCGGAGCCCCAGTCCAGAGAATCATCGTTGTGCGGCAAGGTGCGCGCGGACCAGCAGGATGTCGTGGTCGCTGTGCGCGGCCGGCACTACCTCCGCCGAGGGCGCGCGGAGCGCGCCGCTTCCGTAAGCGTGCTGTAGCCCGGGGACCTGGCCGGCGGACATGTCGGTGCGGGTCCAGAAGCCGGCGGGGGCACAGGAGGAGCCACGGTTGACGTCACCCCCGAAGATGACGGCGCGGGTGTCCGTGCGACGCGCCAGGAGCGCCGCGAGTTCCGCGCATTGCGCATCGTTCCCGCCCACCTCGATGGTCGTGCGGGTGTTCAAGTGGGCTGTGCACACGTCGATGTCGCGTCGGGTGGTGACGCAAAGCCACCGGCGCCGCTCGATGCCGGCTTGTGCCTCGAAATCGTGGCTGTCGGCGCTCTCGATGGCTGCCCTGGTGAGCACCGCGTTACCGAACAGTCCGCGCTCGCTTGGTTGAACGCAGCGTAGGCGCTCGCCGAGGTAGATCACCCTCGAGAAGCGCAGGTGGTAACCGGTCCGTCGGGCGACCAGCGCGACGTCATTCCGGCAGGCCTCGTTGAAGGTGACCGCGTCCGGATTGGCTCCACGGATCCGCGTCACCGCCTCTTCGACCACCGCAGGGTATGCCGCCTTGCGGTAGCAGCCGGCCAGGCCCGACAGGCAGAGGTTCATCTGCATCAATGTGTACGTCGCGCCGGCGGCCGGGGGCCCTGATGCCGACGGGTCCCGCCCCAGCGCACCGCTCGCCCCGGAGGAGCGGCTGCAGCCCGTCAGCGCGAAGACGAGCACGCACCCGAGCGCCGCAAGGAGGAGGGCCGCAGGACTCCCCGAGCGCCCGGCGCAGGGTCGGACCATGAGGTCCACGATCCTTCGACAGTACATCCGTCAAGACGCCGATCTCGCCGGGTCGGGCACGGTGATCACCAGTCCAGTCCGGCCGAGGCCAGCCTCCAACCCCTGACGGGCTCGCTGTGCCCACAGCCAGAGCCTGTCCAGCCTTGACAGGCCTCGACGGGACTTCTATCTCTGTGGTTTCTCACTGCGGCCGGCGTCAGGGTCCGGCTCGGGCCAAATCAGGAAGGGAGCGGTAGTGAAGCATCGTCTCACTGTGGTGTTCGCCGTGCTCATGCTCGCGCTCGTAGGAACGAGCTCGGCGCTGGCGTTCGACTGCATCCGCGTCTCGTCATCGTTGAACGGGTTGCGGCACTCGACGAAGTCGGGGAAATGGGCGCTATTCAACCTGAGCAGCGGAGCCGCGTTCCAGCGGACGCTCGCCGCGCTCGGCGAGGACGTCACACTCAGCGTGGCCACCTGCATCAGCAACGGCTACAAGGCCGCCGGCGCCGACCTGCCGCTCTACTTCGCGCTGGGGTTAGGCGTTGCGGGACGGAACGGCGTGCTCGCCCACAACAACCCGAACGACCGGGTGCTCGGGAACCTCAAGGGCATCGACCACCTCGAGGACAGCCCGATCGGCGCTGCGCTCTTCGGGAGCGCAGAAGCCTGCGGCCTCCCGGTCGGCGGCCCGTAGCGAGAACCTGATGCGCCATGCGCCGTGCGCTTCCCCGGGGCGCGCGGCGCGCGGCGCCGCCTCGGGAGACAATCCTCTTCAATCCGAGCCTTCGTGTCCTGCGTAGGGTCCGGGCGATGGTCGTCCTTCTCCGCTCCGGGTAGAGCGGTGACCGTGCAGGCGTTCTGGCTGTGCGAGCCGGGCCGTGGAGAGATCCGGCCGGTCACGCTGCCCGAGCCGGGGCGTGGCGACGTGGTGGTGCGCACCTTGCTGTCCGCCGTCAGCCGCGGCACCGAGACGCTGGTGTTTCGGGGCGGCGTGCCGGCGGACCAGTACGCCGCGATGCGAGCACCGTTCCAGGAGGGCGACTTCCCGGGGCCGGTCAAGTACGGCTACCTCAACGTGGGCGTCGTCGAGGAGGGCCCGGCGGACCTGCGCGGCCGGACTGTCTTTTGCCTCTACCCGCACCAGACCGCGTACGTCGTCCCGGCCGAGGCCGTGACCGCCGTCCCGGACGGCGTCCCGCCCGCACGCGCCGTGCTCGCCGGCACGGTCGAGACGGCCGTCAACGCGCTCTGGGACGCAGCGCCCCTGGTGGGCGACCGGGTCGCCGTCGTCGGCGCAGGGATGGTGGGCTGCAGCGTCGCGCGGCTGCTGGCCCGGTTCCCGGCGATGGAAGTCACACTCGTGGACGTTGACGCCGGCCGGGCCGACGTCGCCGCCGCACTCGGCGTCGACTTCGCGCTGCCGGAAGACGCGCCGGACGCTCGTGATCTGGTCGTCCACACGAGCGGGACATCGGCGGGGCTGCAGCGGTCGCTCGACCTGCTCGCCCCGGAAGGCACGGTCACCGATCTCAGCTGGTACGGCGACGCCGAGGTTCGGCTCTCGCTCGGAGGCGTGTTCCATTCGCACCGGCTCGGAATCCGTGCGAGCCAGGTTGGCACGATCTCCCCGGCCCGGAGCGTGCGCCGCACGACGGCCGACCGGCTGGCGATCGCACTCGACCTGTTGCGCGACCCTGCGTTCGACGTGCTCCTCACCGGAGAGTCCCGCTTCGGCGAACTGCCCGACGTGATGGCCCGGCTCGCCGAAGGCAGCCAGCCCGCGCTTTGCCACACGATCTCTTACGGCGAGGGCTAGACGGTGTTCAGCGTCACCGTCCGCGACCACATCATGGTCGCGCACAGCCTCTCCGGCGAGGCGTTTGGGCCCGCGCAGCGGCTGCACGGCGCGACCTACGTCGTGGACGCAACCTTCCGCCGCCGGGAGCTCGACGCGGACGGCATCGTCGTCGACATCGGCCGGGCGGCAGAGGTTCTTCGCGCCGTCCTGGCCGACCTCGACTACCGCAACCTCGATGACGAGCCGGCCCTCGCGGACATGAACACCTCGACGGAGGCGCTCGCCAGGGTGATCGCGGATCGACTCGCAGAGCGAGTGCACGCCGGTGCCCTCGGCAACGGCGCCAAGGTGCTCGAAGCGTTGGCGGTCATGCTGCACGAGTCCCACGTGGCCTGGGCCGGCTACGAGCGAGAGCTGTGACGCCGGTCCACGTCGTCGTCCCGGACGGCCTCGACGATCCGGCCCGTCCGAGCGGAGGCAACGCCTACGACCGGCGGGTTTGCAGTGAGCTGGGCCGGATGGGCTGGCGGGTCCGACTCCACGAGGTGCCGGGCTCGTGGCCGCATCCCGACGCAGCGGCGCTCGCAGCGCTCGCCGGCGTCGTCGAGCGGCTTCCCGACGACGCCGTCGTGCTGCTCGACGGGCTCGTCGCCTCCACAGCCCCCGAGACGCTCGTGCCGCAGGCAGGTCGGATGCGTCTCGTCGCGCTCGTGCACATGCCGCTCGGCCACCGCCCGACACACCGCGACGCCCGCGAGCGGGAGGGCCCCGTCCTCGCGGCCGCGGCGGCCGTCGTCACGACGAGCGCCTGGAGCCGGCGAACACTACTCGAGCTGTACGGCTTGCCGGGCGACCGTGTCCACGTCGCGGAGCCCGGCGTCGACGCCGCCGCCCTCGCGCCGGGGACGGCGACTGCCGCGGCGCTCCTCTGCGTCGGGGCGGTGATCCCCGGCAAGGGCCACGACGTACTGCTCGATGCGCTCGCGACGATCGCTGACCTGCCCTGGGACTGCGTGTGCGTGGGGAGCCTCGACCGCGACCCGGCGTTCGCGAGGAGCGTCCAGCGCCGCGTCCTCGGCAACGGGCTCCGTGACCGTGTGCGCTTCCCGGGGCCGCGCGTCGCGGCGAATCTCGACCGCACCTACGTTTCCGCGGACCTGGTCGTGCTGGCGTCGCGCGTCGAGACTTACGGCATGGTGGTCACCGAGGCGCTCGCCCGGGGACTGCCGGTCGTCGCGGCAGACGTCGGCGGCGTTCGGGAGGCGCTCGGCCACGGAGCCGGCGCGGTCCGGCCGGGGATGCTCGTCCCGCCCGACGACCCCGCCGAGCTCGCCGCCGCGCTGCGCGCCTGGCTCGATGACACCGACGTGCGATTCGCGTGGCGCCGAGCCGCGCGAGAGAGGCGCGCGTCGCTCCCAGAGTGGTCGACCACGGCGTCCGTCGTCTCGGATGTCCTGGCAGGAGCGGCGCGATGACCGTCGAGGGGATCCGGGTCAGCTCGGGATGGCTCGACCTTCGCGAGCCCGCCGACGCCGCGGCACGGGCCCGCGACCTCGTCGAGCACCTCCGGCGGCGCCTGCCAGCGAACGGCCGCCGGGTGATTCACGACCTCGCCTGCGGCACCGGATCGATGGGCCGGTGGCTCGCGCCGCTCGTCCCGGGCCCGCAGCGCTGGGTCCTGCACGACCGCGACCCGGACCTCCTGGAGGTCGCCGCCGCCGACGTCCCCGAGCCGGCAGCCGACGGTGCTTCCGTCGTCGTCGAGACGCGGGTCTCCGATGTCACGCGGCTGCGTTCGGATGATCTCGCCGAAGCGACCCTCATCACCGCCTCGGCGCTGCTCGACCTGATGACCCGGGAGGAGCTCGCCGGGCTGATCGACGTCTGTTCGCGGGCGGGATGCCCGGTGCTGCTCACCCTGTCCGTCGTCGGTCGCGTCGACCTCACGCCGGCTGATCCACTCGACTCCCGCGTCGCGGCCGCGTTCGATGCCCACCAGCGCCGCCTGACCGCCGGCGGACGCCTGCTCGGGCCAGATGCCGTCGCGGCCGCCGTCGAAGGGTTTCGCGAGCTGGGCGCCGAGGTCCTCGTGCGGCCGACGCCGTGGCGGCTCGCCCCTGCCGAGGCCGAGCTCGCGGCGAGTTGGCTCGCCGGGTGGATCGGCGCAGCGTGCGAGCAGGAGCACGAGCTTGCCTCCGATGCCCGCTTGTACGAGCGCCGACGAATGGCGGAGGCCCGAGCCGGCCGGCTCGGCGTCTCCGTCGGCCACGCCGACCTCCTGGTCCTGCCGTGACGGGGGCGGTTTCTGCGAAACCAGCACGGCGTCTCGCACGTACGACGGGACGTAGCCGTTCGGCCCGGACCGGGCGGCGCAAGCGGGAGGATCTTCGATCAGATCGCACGGCAGGATGAGGGGAACCATGTGGGTGCTGCGGTCGGCCGCCACGGCCGCGACGCTCGCCGTCATCGTCTGGCACCTCGGCTTCGGCCCGTTCGTCGACGGGATCCGTGCGGTGGACGGCGCGGCGCTGGCGGCGGCAGCGGCGATCGGGGCAGTGACGACCCTCTGTTGTGCCTGGCGATGGACGATCGTCGCCCGCTGCCTCGAGCTCCGCCTCTCGCTTCCGAGTGCCGTCGCGGCGTACTACCGGTCGCTGTTCCTCAACGTCACTCTTCCGGGCGGGGTCGTGGGCGACGTCCACCGCGGGGTCAGTCACGGGCGCGACGTTGGCGCCGTCGGGGTCGCTCTGCGGGCCGTCGCGTGGGAGCGCACCGCCGGGCAGGTCGTGCAGGCGGTCCTCACCGTCGCCGTCCTCGCCGCCCTGCCATCGCCGGTGCGCTCGTCCGTCCCCGCGATCGCCATTGCGCTCGTCGCGGCGGCGATCGTCGTCCTTGTGGTCGCGCGCACCCGACCACGCGGACGCTCGCGGTGGTCAAGGGTGCGGAGTGCGATCGCCGGCGACGTCCGCGCGGCCCTCCTGGCCCGGAAGGCCTGGCCGGCGATCGTGTTCGCGTCTGCGCTCGTCGTCGCCGGTCACGCGGTCACCTTCGTGATCGCCGCACGAACCGCCGGCGCCGGTGCCCCGGTATCCGTCCTGGTGCCGCTCGCCCTGCTCGCGATGCTGGCCATGACACTCCCTAGCGTCGCAGGCTGGGGACCGCGCGAGGGTGCGACCGCCTGGGCCTTCGCTGCCGCCGGGCTCGGCGCCGCGCAAGGCGTCGCGACCGCCGTCGTGTACGGCGTCATGGTGCTCGTCGCAAGCCTGCCGGGCGCCGTCGTCCTCGTGAGCGCCTGGGTGCCTCGCACCGCGCTCGCACAGCCCGACGGGCCCGCCGATGCGTGATCGCCCCTACACCCTGCTCTCCTGCAGCGTGTCGATCGACGGCTACATCGGGAGCGCCGCGTCGCGCCTGCTGCTGTCGAACGACGCCGATTTCGACCGGGTCGACGCCGTGCGCGCCTCGTGCGACGCCATCCTCGTCGGCGCCGCGACGGTCCGGAGCGACAATCCCCGGCTCCTCGTGCGTTCGCAGGCCCGCCGCGACGAGCGGACGGCGCGCGGGCTTGCGCCGTCGCCGATGAAGGTCACCGTGACCCGCCGGGCCGAGCTCGATGCGCGCGCCGACTTCTTCACGGCCGGCAAGGCGGAGAAGCTCGTCTACTGCGCCACGTCACGCGTCCGCGACGCGTCCGAGCGACTTGGACCCGTCGCCACCGTCGTCGACGCGGGCCACACGGTGGAGATGGAGAGGCTGAGCACAGACCTCGCCGCTCGCGGCGTGGAGCGCCTGATGGTCGAGGGCGGCGCGACCGTGCACACGCAGTTCCTGACCGCGGACCTCGTCGACGAGCTCCAGCTCGTCGTCGCTCCGATCTTTGTCGGCGACTCGCAGGCTCCAAGGTTCGTGCGAGACGGCTTCTTCCCGTGGAATTCGGCCCGGCGCGCGACGCTTGCCTCCGTCCACCAGATCGGCGACGTCGTGCTGCTGCGCTATGCCCTTTCGTCCCGATTCGAGGACGACTGAGAAGAGGACGATGCGGCTGCGACTCCCTCCTGCGACGATCCGCACGCGCGTCTCCGTCCCTCTGCGGTTCGCGGACGGGTACGTCACGGAGGCGCGGGTGTTCAGCTTCGACGGTCTCATCGACGGCCGCGAGCACCTCACGTTCGCGCTGGGCGATCGGGCCGGCGACCGCCTGCGAGGCGCAGGCCGGGGCGCCCCGCTGGTCCGGCCGCACAGCGAATGCCTCACCGGCGACGTGTTCGGAAGCCAACGCTGCGACTGCGGGCCGCAGCTCCGCGAGGCCGTCGAGCGCATCGCGAACTCGGGCGGCTTCGTGCTGTACCTCCGCCAGGAGGGCCGCGGCATCGGCCTGTACGCGAAGCTCGACGCCTACGCGCTGCAGGACGCGGGCCTCGATACGTATGACGCGAACGTCGCGCTCGGCCACCGTGAGGACGAGCGCAGCTACCTGGCCGCGGCGCAGATGCTGCACGCGCTCGGGGTCTCGAGAATCGCCCTGCTGAGCAACAACCCGGACAAGGTCCGGCAGCTTCGACGCTGCGGCGTGACCATCGCCGAGCAGGTGCCGACGGGCGTGCACGTGTCCGCCGCGAACGGTCGCTACCTCGCGACGAAGGCGCAGAGAGGCGCGCACACGTTCGACCTCGGCCTCTTGGCCAGCTGACTAGCGGACAGCGGGTCGCGAGCCGAACGCCCTGAGGAAGCGGTCGCGGAAGGCGTCCATCCGCCAGACCGGCGCCTCCGGACCGGGCCGCAGGCCGGTCTCCCAACCCCACCCGGCGATCCGGTCGAGGACCGCCGGGTCGTGGGCGATGACCGAGACCGGCACGTCGTGGCTCAGACCGGCCATGGGCGATTCGGGATCCGGCCCCTTTCCCGTGACGACGGTCGAGGGCTGATGGTCGCCGAGGACGACGAGCACGAGGTCGTCGTCGCCGTAGTGCTGCACGAACGAGATGAGGGCGCTCAGCGAGTACTCGATCGACCGGCCGTACGCCGCACGTACCGCGTCCGGGTCGCTCCACAGCGCGTCCGTCGAAAGATTGCCGGCCGGCATGCCGGAGAAGACGGAGCCGTCCCCGACGTCGCGCCAACGGATCATCTTCGGGATGCGCGTCCACGGCGCGTGGCTCGACACGGTGTCGACCTCCGCGAAGAGGGGACGGCGGCGGGGTTTCCCGAGCTCGTGGCGCTGAAGCGCAAGAAGGGCGTACTGGTCGGGCATGGACGCGTAGGCGAACTTCGGGCCGACGTAGCCGAGGTTGCGCTGGTCGTAGACCTGGTCGTAGCCGTAGAAGTCCGTTGCGGGGAACCACTCGCGGTTGTTCGCCGGCACGTCGTACACCGTCCGCCACCCAGCCCGCTTGAACGCCTGGCTCAGCGTGAAGCGGTCTGAGTGGACGAGCTGGTCGTAGCGCGATTCGGTCTTGACCCAGACCCCTGACTGCAAGCTCGAGTGCGCCAGCCAGCTGGCGCCGCCGTACGTCGGGGACGTGAGGAAGGCGCTCCGGGCGCGGAAGCCCGCCGCCTGCAGACGATCCGTCCCCCTGTCGACGACTGCGTTGACGCCCGGCGAGAACGAGGTCCCCTGGACGGCTGACCTGCCGTAGCTCTCGACGAAGACGACGACGACGTCTTTGCCGCGCAGGCCTGTGAGCAGCCCGTCGCCGGGCGTGGCGCGGAAGCGGTCGTGCTCGAGCTCGTCGGCGAAGATCGCCCGGTCGAGGATGCCCGCGCGCACGGCACGCACCTCGTCGACGGCCAAGCCGACCGTGCTCGTCGAGGCGACCGGGACGCCGGAGACGAGCTGCGCGCCGAAGATCCAACAGAGCGCCCAGACGGCGCCGAGCGCCGTGACCACCCGAAGGGACGTCCGGCGATGGCCGGCCGCGACCCGCGTGACGCGAAGCACCGCAAGCGTGGTGCCGACGAGGACGGCGACGGCGAGCACGGCCACGCCCACCAGGGCCAGATCAGCCTCCCTCCGCCCGACCGAGTCGCGGAGCGTCTCGATGGCGATCCCCGTGTACCTCCAGTCGGACACGGGGTCGAACGGCCGGGCAAAGATCGTGAGGAGACCGACGTTCAGGACCTTCACGAGGACGAGCAGCGCGAGTAGCGGTCCGAGGATCCATGCGAAGGCGCGTCGACCGGTGGCGGGCAGGGCGAGGGCCAGGGCGAGAAGGACGATCCCCTCGAGCGGGAGCCGGACGAACGCGCTCGGAGTAAGGCGAGTCGGAACGTCCGGCGCGACGAGCGCACCCCAGACGACGACCACGGCGAGGATCGTGAGCGCAACGACGACGCTCCTCCGCACGCGTCCGGGCGGCGCGGCATCCCGGCGGCCCCGGAGCCACCAGACGTCACGACCGAACGACTCGCCGAGGAGCGCGAGCGCGGCGACGAGGGCGGCCGCGACCGGTGCCCGCGGCAGGACGTCTGCGGCGGCGACCGTGAGGACGATCCCAACCGTGGCAGTGACCACCTTGCGCCAGTAGCGCGGCGGTAGCGGCTCGCGCATCCACGGCAGCAACCATTCTCCCAGGAGGAACGCGTAGCGGGCGGCGCCGATCGCGAACACCCACGCGCCCACCGAACGGGCGACATACACGCTGAGGACGAGGATCAGGAACGCATCGACCTCGCCGTCGAGGCGCGCGCCCAGTGCCGACGCCCTCCTGCTCCCCCGCGCGACCGCGCCGTCGACCGCGTCCAGCACGAGCGCAACGGCCGCCAGCGTCACGAGCAGCGCGACCGGAGCCGGTCGGGCGAACGAGTCCGTGACGAGCGCCGCGATGCCGACGGCAAGCGTCGCCCGGGCGAGAGTCACCCAGTCGGCCGGGCTCAGCCGGTGCGACGGGTAGCGAGAGAGGGCGCCTGCCAGCGCAGCGCTCGCGGTCACGCCGCAGGCGACGCCGACGACCCAGCCGGCGCGGCCGAGCCCGACGGTAGCCGCGAGGGCGGCGACGAGCAGGACCTGCGCGATCAGTCCCGTCGCGGGGAAGACCCGAACCGCCTGCAGCGTGCCGTCGTACTCGTGGGCGTGTGGCGTACTCACGGGCGCTATGTGCGGTAGATACGGCGGGCGCGGCGCGCCGGTTCTCTCCGAGGCGGGTGGAAGATCGGGCCGATGATCTCCAACCGTATGTGCGCTGCAGAATCGTGAACCAGGACGACCGCGCCGCCTTCGTCTGGGCCCTGGAGCGGGCCCGCTTGTCCGCGTACGCGCCCGGCGAGTTCGTCGAGCAGGAGAGCTTCATGCGCGCGGTGGAGATCCGCGACCTGGCCCGCCGGGCCGGCATCGCCCGCGGCGTCTCGGTGCTCGACCTCTGCTGCGGTATTGCAGGGCCCGGACGGTTCGTCACGCGCGAGTTCGGTTGCGCCTACTTGGGTGTCGACTCAAGCTCGAGCGCAATCGGCATCGCACGGGAGCGGGCCGACGACCTCCCCTGCCGCTTCGAGGTCGCGCGGATTCCCCCCATCCCAACCAGCCCGTTCGACGTCGTGCTACTGCTCGAGACCATGCTCGCCTTCCCGAAAAAGGAGACGCTCCTCCGGGCGATATCCCGGGCGCTCAGGCCCGGTGGGCGGTTCGCGTTCACCCTGGAGGAGGGTCTGCCGCTCACGGACGCGGAGCGAGAGCGGATGCCCGATGCCGACACGGTCTGGCTCACCCCGCTCGAGGACATGCTCGCCTACCTGGAGAGGGCTGGGCTCATCGTCCGCTGGCAGGAGGACTGGAGCTCGCCCCACCGCGCCGTCGCGGAGTCGCTCACGGGCGCGTTCGCCGGCGACGCTGAGGCCATCGCCACGCAGATCGGGCGGAGGGCGCTCGAGGAGCTGCTGACCGCCCACCGGCTCTGGAGCGACTGGTTGCGCGACGGGCGGGTCCGCAAGATCGCCTTCGTCGCGGAGAAGAGGTAGAGCTACCGCACGACGGCGAAGTGGCTCAAGGGACGAAGCGTGGTTCACGCTCCGGCTCGGGTACCGGACGCCTGCTCGCGGTGTATTCGAGCTTCTGAACGCTCGAAATGTCCCTTTTCTTACGCCGATACGATCCGGGCCATGCGCGGGCGGATCACTCCCGCTCTCATCCTCGTCCTTGCCGTTGTAGCGGCGGTGCTGGCGGGCGGGGCGAGAGCGCCTGCCGCGCCGCAGCCCTCGAAGCATGCGGTTGCGCTCGGAACGGGCGGCGCGGTCGCGACCGTCGATCCCGATGCCACGCGCGCTGGGATCCGGATTCTCCGGCAGGGAGGCAACGCAATCGACGCCGCGGTGGCGGCCGCCGCCGCGCTCGGTGTCACCGAGCCGTACGTGGCCGGGATCGGAGGCGGCGGCTTCATGGTCGTCTACCTCGCGCACGAGCACCGCGTCGTCGCGATCGACGGCCGCGAAACGGCTCCGGCAGCGTTTCCGGAGGACGCGTTCGTCGACCCTCAGACCGGTCAGCCGATCCCGTTCTTCCCCCAGCGGGTGACGAGCGGAATGGCCGTGGGCGTACCGGGCACGCTCGCGACCTGGGCCGAGGCGGCCGGACGGTTCGGGACGATGCCGCTCTCGCGGCTGCTGCGGCCCGGCACGACGCTCGCGCGGCGGGGCTTCGTCGTCGACCAGACCTTCCACGACTTCACGACCATGAGCCTTCCGCGCCTGAACGCCTTCACGTCGTCGCGGTCGCTCTTCCTGACGCCGGGCGGCGATGCGCCCCGGGTGGGCTCCGTGCTTCGGAACCCCGAGCTCGCGCGGGCCTATCGCTTGATCGCGAAGGACGGGCCGGACGCGTTCTACAGCGGCCCGATCGCCGACGCGCTCGTCGACACAGTTCGCCATCCCCCGCTCGCACCTGACGCCGATCTCGGCTTCTCGGTGCCGTCCGGCGTGATGACGGCGGACGATCTCGCCCGGTACTCCGCGCTCCTGCGCGATCCCACCCACGTCACCTATCGTGGCTACGACGTGTACGGGATGGGGCCGCCGTCGACCGGAGGGTCGACCGTCGGCGAGGCGCTCAACATTCTCGAGGGCTTCGACATGTCGACCCCGGACCGGGCGCTCGCACTCCACCGCTACATCGAAGCGTCGAAGCTGGCCTACGCCGACAGGAATCGCTTCGTAGGCGACCCGGCGTTCGACGACGTGCCGCTCGACGAGCTGCTCTCGAAGGGATTCGCGGGCGAGCGCAGCTGCCTGATCGGACCGATCGCGCTCCCGACGCCCGTCCTGCCGGGCGACCCGACCCCGCCCTATTCGACGTGCAGCGCGCCCGTGTCGACCCCCGTGCCCGACGGGACCGAGGGGACGTCGACGAATCACCTCGTGGTCGCCGACCGTTTCGGGAACGTCGTCAGCTACACCACGACGATCGAGCAGCTCGCCGGTAGTGCGATCGCTGTGCCCGGCTACGGCTTTCTGCTCAACAACGAACTGACCGACTTCGACCCCGTCCCCGCCAGCACGACCGTGCCCGACCCAAACCTCGCGGCCGGAGGCAAGCGGCCGCGCTCGAGCATCGCACCGACGATCGTGCTCCACGACGGTCGTCCCTTCCTCGCCCTCGGCAGCCCGGGGGGCTCGATGATCATCACGACCGTGCTGCAGACGCTCCTCGACCGGCTCGACTTCGGGATGTCGCTCGAGGACGCGATCGCAGCGCCGCGGGCATCGCAACGCAACTTGACGCCAACGAATGCCGAGCCAGACTTCGTCGTCCGGTACGGGGCGGACCTCACGTCCCGCTTCGGGCAGACCATCGCATCGACAGGCTCGGCCGAGATCGGCGCCGTGACCGCGGTCGAGTTCCTGTCGAACGGCAACCTCGAAGCGGCTGCCGAGCCGGTGCGGAGAGGCGGCGGCGACGCAAGGGTCGTCTGCCCGTCCGGGCACCCGCAGCCGGCCTCGGACCGCGCGCTCTGCGCGCCGACGGCGCCGGGCTAGACCCCGCCGCCACCGGCCGTGCGCCCCGCGGCACGCCGTTCGATCAGTACCGTTGAAGCGCTATGCCACTGACGAGAGAAGGCCGTGGCACCGGACTCGCGCTGGCCGTCGACCTGGTGAACACGTGGGATCTGCTCGAAGCCGAGCCGGACCTGATCGAGGGGCTGGACGACGTTCGCGTCTGGCTCACGTGGCACCACCTCGACACCGCCGCAGCGCAGATGCGCGAGCCCGACGTCGATCGTGTTCGTGCCCTTCGCTCCCGCCTGGACGCGGTCTTCGAAGCGCCTACCGAGGCCGAGGCGGTCGAGCTCGTCAACGGGCTCTCGCGGGGCTACGGGACGCCGCCGGAGCTCGAGCGTCACGGAACGGGCTGGCGGATCAGGTCGTGGCCGGACGAGTCCGAAGGGCTCGCGTTCGTTGCCGCCTTCGCAGCCGCCGGCCTGCTCGAGGCTCTCCATACGTACGGCTGGGAGCGCTTCGGCCGCTGCGCGGGATCGCCCTGCCGGTGCGCCTTCGTGGACCGGACCCGTAACCGGAGCCGGCGCTACTGCTGCACCCTCTGCGCCGACCGCGTCGCGCAGGCCAACAGCCGTGCCCGCAGGAGGCGCGCGTCCCGCCCCATCGCGAGGCGGGACGCGCTAGGCGGAAGCTAGGAAAGTCCCTCGCAGGTGGCCGGGAACTGGCTCGGATCCTGCTGTCCGGCCGACTTCAGGATGGTGATCGGCGTCAGCGCCGGGTCGCTCGCGTCGGCGATGTAGACGAGCTTCCCGACCGCGGCGAAGATCGAGCCATCCCCGGGCGCCGTCAGGTGCCCGTCGTTCCCGTTGATGGTGACCGTGACCGTGCCGTCGCCGTTCGGCTCCACGATCACCGGCCCTGCGAGCGTCGTCGTCAGGGTCTTCCCGTTCGCCGGGTTGGTGTAGGTGACGTGGAACGAGACCGCATGCCTCACGTCGCGGCCGTCCGCGAACACCGTCTCTCGAATGATCCCCTCGGTATGGAAGGTGAACGGGAACGGGCAGAGACCCGCGGGAATCGTCCCGGTTCGGTCGAGCACCGTCACGGTCGTCGTTGGCGCGTCCGCCGTCGCCACCGGAACGATCGCCAGCACCGTCGCAACGGTCGCGATCGCGCCTAGTGCAAGCCGCTTCGCCCTCATGCCACTCTCCGTTCAATCGGATTATGTCAGTGGCTAAGACGAGTTAGAAACTGACGAGTTAGCCCGGCGCTTGACGCTCGTCGGCGCGGTACGTAGCGTCGCCGCGATGTCGGTCGAGGGCGACGCCACCCACATCGCCCAGGCTTATCCGGACCGGGTCGAGGTGCGGGGACGCGACCTCTCGCGTGACCTCATGGGCCGGGTCGGCTTCACCGAGTACTTCAGCCTCCTCCTGACAGGGAAGGAGCCGACAGAGGAGCAGCGGTTCTTCCTCGACCTTCTGCTGGTCTCGATCGCGGAGCACGGGATGATGCCCACGAACATTGCCGCCCGCATGACGCTTGCGGCCGACCCGGGCTCGCTCCAGGGCGCCGTCGCGGCAGGCATCCTCGGCTGCGGACCGGTGATCCTCGGTGCCTCGGAAGCATGCGCCGAGCTGCTCGAGCGGGCGCAGGCGAGGGTCATGGCCGGCGGCGACCCGGCCGACGTCGCCGGTGAGCTCGCGCGCGAGATCAAAGCTTCGAGAGGCAAGGTGCCCGGCTTCGGGCACCCAGTGCACACTCCGCTCGACCCTCGGGCCGAGCGGATCCTCGAGCTCGCCGATGCACGCGCCGTAAGCGGACCGCACATCGCTCTCGCACGCGCGTTCCGGGATGCGGTGGTCGAGACCTGGGGCCGGCCGCTCCCCATGAACGTTGCCATGCCGAGCGCAGCCGCGCTCCTGGACGTCGGCTTCCCCGCCAGCGTCGCGAAGGCGATCCCGATCCTCGCCCGCACGGCAGGCCTTCTCGGCCATCTCGCCGAGGAGCGCGAGCGTCCCCTCGGGCTGCTCCTGGCGGCAAAAGCCGAGGCAGGAGTTCGCTACGAGCCCGCGGCCAGCGATGACGATGTTCGATCCTGACGTCGAGACGAGATCCTCGGAGGAGCAGCTCGAGCTCGACGACGGGTCGTATCGAGCGCAACTCGCCTATCTCTTCGAGCGCTCGCAATTCTACCGCGAGAAGCTCGGCGACGCGGGGCTCGAGTCGGCGGAAGACGCAGGCGTGCTGGGGGACATCTCCTGTCTGCCGCTCACGGAGAAGGACGAGCTTCGCGCCACCTGGACGCCGGGCGACCCCTTCGGCGCACATCTCTGCGTAGCCGCAGCGGAGATCGTCCGCATCCATTCGACGAGCGGCACGACGGGCCGCCCGAGCTACATCCCGCTCACCGCTTCCGACCTCGAGTGTTGGACTACAGGCTCGGCGCGAAGCTATGCCGCCTCGGGCATCGGTCCGCGCGACCGGCTCCTGTCGACCTACAACGCCGGGCCGTTTGTCGCCGGCGCCGCGCTCGGTGCGTTGGACCGGATCGGGGTGTGCCACATTCCCGTGGGCACGGGATCGAGCGAGCGGTTCGCGCAGGCGATCGAGCTCCTACGCCCGGAGGCGATCGTCCTCACGCCGTCGTACGCGGCTTACCTCCTGGAGTGGTCTGCCGATCGTGGCGTCGACCTTGCGCGCTCGAGCGTCGAGCGGGTTCTGGTGGCCGGCGAGCCCGGCGGGGGCGAGCCCGCGTTCCGCGCGCGGCTCGAATCGGGTTGGGGCGCGAAGGTCACTGAGGCGATGGGCGTCGGCGACGTCGGCCCCTCGCTCTTCGGCGAGTGTGGGGAACAGAAGGGAATGCACCTCGGCGCACGGGGCTTCGTGCACGCCGAGCTGATCGACCCGGAAACGGGACGCGCGCTCGAGCTCGACGACGGCGTGACCGGCGAGCTCGTCCTGACGCATCTGCGCCACCAGGCTACGCCGCTGCTCCGCTTTCGCACGCACGACTGGGTCGAGGTCGGAACCGCTCGGTGTAGCTGCGGCCGCACGAGCATGCGCGTCCGCTGCCTCGGGCGGACCGACGACATGCTGATCGTCCGCGGCGTCAACGTCTTCCCGTCTGCAATCCGCGAGGTCGTGGGTGCGTTCGCGCCGGACGTGAGCGGAAACGTTCTCGTGAAGCCGACCAAGCTGGGCGTCAAGCAGGAGCCGCCGCTTCCGGTGGCCGTCGAGCTCGGGCGCGGCATCGCTGCCGATCCCGGACTCGCGGACGCGATTCGGGCGCGCCTACGGCAGGCGCTCGTCGTCCAGACCGAGGTCGAGCTTGTCCCCTGGGCGACCTTCGAGCGGAGCGATTACAAGTCGAAGCTCGTCGAGCCGGCCGGATCGTGACACCGCGCGGTCGTTCGTGAGAGGATCTGCCCCGGAGGCCCGGCGCGCAGCTAGCGAAGGAGGACGACGTGGCCGAGAACACCCTGAGCATCCTGAAGCCGAGCGTGAACAACCTCGCCGTCCGGATCTTCGTCAGGGCGGCGGAGCTCGACTTCGAGGAGGACGACGTCTGGGGCCGGAAGAGCACGCCCGAGTTCCTCGCGAAGGATCCCGCGGATCTCACACCGCTCCTCGAGGAGGCTGGTCTGCCGAACGGCGCTCTCTGGGAGAGCTGCGCGATCATGCAGTACCTGAGCAACAAGCACGGCCTCGACCGCTTCTACCCGGCCGATCCCGCCGAGCGGGCCATGGTCGACAGCGCGATGTTCTACCTCATCGGCACGATGTATCCGGTCCTCGCTCGCGCGACGTATCCGACCCTCGGCTTCCCCCAGTACGCCGGTGAGGTCGGGACGTCCGACGCCGACGACGCGACGAAGGCCAAGGCTGCGAAGGACGCGGAGGCCGCGCTCGAACAGCCGCTCGAGGCCTTCCGGTCGTTCTTCCTGAAGGGGAGGGACTTCATCGGCGGCGGCGACCACCCCTCCATCGCGGACATCCGCTTCGCAGCGACGCTCGAGTTCCTGCGGGCTATCGACTACGAGCTGCCGGCATGGGCGGAGGAGTACATGGAGCGGATGGAGGATGCGCTCGGCGATGCCTACACGGAGCCGGCGGTGGACGTTCGCGGGTATGTCGAGTCGGTCAAGGCGCCGGCCGCGTAACCGTGCGCTAGGAGTCCGGGTACTCGTCCTTCCGCCACGTGCGTGGCTCGGCGGGCTGTGCTTTCGGTGTCCGCTCGAGCAGGAAGCTGAAGTAGGGCGCGACGAACGGATCGGGCGCTGACACGGTGTAAGTGTGGTAGACCGTGCCGTTCTTGCGCGCGAACGCGATCCAGGTCGGGTTCTCGCGTAGCCCGTCTTTGAGCTCGGCCCCGATCTGGCCCGACCACTCCTGAAGCCACTCCGGCGGATTCTCGATCAGCTCCTGTAGCTCGGGGATCTGCTGCGCCTGCTCCTCGGTCAGCGCGAGGCCGAAGTCGAATGCGAAGTCGGTGCCGTGGGTCGAGACGTAGGGGAACTGCCAGCCCATCCGGCGCTTGTACGCGGTCAAGCGCTCGATTGGTGCGCGCGAGAAGCAGAGCAGCGTCACGTCTCGGTGGTTGAGATGAACGAGCGAGCCGTCGAGGCCGTCGGCCAGGCTAGTGCACCCCGGACAGGCGCCGAGCGTGTAGCCGGGACCGAACATGACGTTGTAAGCGAGCAGCTGTGAACGGCCGTCGAAGAGCTCGCCGAGGTTCTTCGTGCCCTCCTCGGTGTCGAACTCGTACTCCTTCTCGACCGGGACCCAGGGAAGCTCGAGGCGTTTCCTCCGTATCTCCTCGTTCTGCTCGGCCTGCTCCGCCTCGAGCCTTGCGAGCTCGTCTCTGGCCGCCTGCCATTCCTCGCGGCTCGCAACCTTGTGCTCGACCATCTTTCTCTCCTTCCTCTCGGAATCGAGCGCCGACGTGGGAGCGAACCGGTCACGGATCAGACATCACCGGCTCCTAAAATGAGACCCGCCGCGAAACGGAAACTCATCGCGACTGTCCTCGAGCCGGAGCTCGTCCCCTACATGGACATCGGAATCGTCAGCCACGGAACCTGGTCCGGGACGAAGACGACAGCCATTCCAAGCAGCGCAAGCGCAGCGGCTGTCGCACCGATCGCGATCACCGTCCAGGGCAGAAGCTTCTCGATCGCGACCAGGGCGGCGATCACGAGCATCCAGGGGATGCTCATCACCCCGAGGGCGAAGAGCGCGGCCATCAGCGCGCCGCTGCAGCCAACGCAAAACCCTCCCTGCTCCAGTCCCATCACGAGCGCGCCAGTGCCGCCTGGCCGTCGGCGGAGCAGGCGGGAGTCGCGACAGTGCCGCAAGCACTTCCCTTTGGCCGTCGTCAACTCGTAGAGCGCCGCACCCAGAAGCACGCCACCGACGAAGTACCGGCCCGCCCTGCTCAACGCCAGGAAATCCAGCTCGAGCGAGCGTACGCCCTCGACGAGCGCGTACGCGAGCATGCCGAACACGACCCAACACATCAGGTATCCGGCCGAGACCGCAGCGGTTCGGGAGATCGAGCGAGCCCGCCCTCCTGCACCACGTGAGCACGCGACGGCCATCGGCGAGAGGGAGGGGAGCATCATCGCGGCCATCATCGTCACCCAGACAACGGCGAACCAGCGGAGCCTGCCCAGGTCCGTGCCCGGCCCCATGTCCATGCCCTGCATCCGCTCCACCGTCACGGCCCAGCAGGCGCCGGCGATCACCACGAGGAAGAGCACCGACCAGACCGCAGAGGCCGTTGGCGCCTCAAGCGAACGGTTCTCACTCGCTGCCGTACTCATCCGGCCAGCAGACGCTCGAGGTTGTCGTTACACACTTCCCACCCGCGGTGCTGGCTCTCCCGCCGCTCGTGGGTGGGGATGCTGCTGTTGGTCATCAGCACCGTCGTCTTGCCGTCCCTTTCGGAGAAGTCGAGCTCGATCAGCTGCGGCTGTTCCGGCTCGTCGTCCCAGATCCAGGCGAAGACGAGCCTGTAAGGCGCTTCGATTGCCTTATACTCGCCGGTCGCGCCGGCCTCGGTACCGTCGGAAGGGTCGCGCATGACGATACGGATCCTGCCGCCGACCCGCAGGTCGACCTCGGCCGTCGGCGTCTCCCAGTCGGGCATGCCGTGGAGCCAGCGCCGCAGCACCTCCTCGCTCGTCCAGGCCTCGAAGACCCGCTCAACGGGCGCGTCGAAAGTCCGCTCGATCCGCAACACGCGCGCGCGATGCTCGGTCATCTCCGCTCCTCGAGATATTCGCCGACCACGTCGAACAGCTGCTCCCAGCGTGTGCGCTGACTCTCGATCCACTCAGCCGCGTCGGCGAGCGTCTCCGGCCGGAGGCCCAGCCGATGGGTGCGCCCATCGACCACCCGAGTGACGACGCCGGCCTCCTCGAGCAGCTTCAGATGCCGAGAGATGGTTGGTTTGGAAACGCCGAGTCCCCGGCTCGCCTCGCCGACGGTGGCGGCTCCGCCGCTGAGCCGCACCACGAGCTCGCGGCGGATCGGATGGGCGAGCGCGGTGAATGTATCGTTAGCCATTACGCTAACTATATTATCTCGGCTGACGGACGACCCAGGAGGAGACCGATGCCCGAACACGCGGTGGAAACGCGAGAGCTATGGCTGTCCGCCCGAAAGGAACTGCTCGAGGCGGAGAAGGAGCACGTACGC
>Ga0126313_10000340_pt1 | contig 21700 bp, 24 predicted proteins | sample Plot105A_FD_89954 | JGI IMG/M metagenome (GOLD analysis project Ga0126313, IMG submission 89954) | Serpentine soil microbial communities from UC McLaughlin Reserve, CA, USA - Plot105A | ecosystem: Environmental > Terrestrial > Soil > Grasslands | place: USA: UC McLaughlin Reserve, Lake County...
GACTCGCTCGGCGACGTCCCGGACGGGGTGCGGCTCGTGCGCCGCGCCGACGCGGCCGCCGAGGTGGCGCGTCTCGCGCGCGAGCACGAGGGCCACATCGAGATCGGCGGGCCGACCCTCGCCGCCCCGCTGTTGGATCTGATCGATGAGTTCCGTATGTGGGTCAACCCGGTCGCGGTCGGCGGCGGCAAGCCGTACTTCCCTGCCGGCGGCGAGCAGGTGCGTCTGCGGCTGCTGGAGCAACGTGCCTTCGCCTCGGGCGCGCTGTACCTGCGCTACGAGCGCCTCCGCTAGACGGCCGTCGGCTTCGCGCCGTGGATGTCCTGCCCGCCCGCGCCCTCAAGCAGCGCTCCGACCCCCTTGACACCACGCCTCACCCCCGGTTGGGTAGCGGCATGCAGTTCGCCGCGCCAGCCGAGCACTACGACCGCTTCATGGGGCGCTATCTGCCGACGCTCGCGACAGCCCTCGCCGACGCTGCCGACGTGAGGCCCGGCACGCGGGTGCTCGACGTGGGCTGCGGGCCGGGTGGACTCACGCGCGAGTTGGCGGCGCGGGTCGGCGCAGCGAACGTGGCTGCGATCGATCCGGCGTCGCAGTTCGTGGCCGCCTGTCGCGAGCGCAACCCGGACGCCGACGTCCGCGAGGGTGGCGCAGAGGAACTGCCCTGGGCCGACGGCGAGTTCGACGCCGCGCTCTCGTCGCTCGTGATCGCGTTCATGCGCGATCCCGACGCGGGCGTGGGGGAGATGGTCCGCGTGACGCGCAGCGGCGGCACGGTCGCGGCGTGCATGTGGGACATCGCCACCGGTGGCATGACGATGCTGCGGACCTTCTGGACCGCGGTGCGGGCGGTCGACCCGAGCGCCGAGGGCGAGCGGGCGATGGCCGGGACCGCCGAGGGCGACATCGTGGAGCGGTTCGAGCGCGCCGGTCTCGAGCAGGTCGTCGGCGGCGCGCTCACCGCACGGGCCGAGTACGCGGGCTTCGACGACTTCTGGGAGCCGTTCACCCTCGCGGTCGGACCGGCCGGCCAGCACCTGAGATCGCTGAGCGACGATCAGCAGGCAGCCGTGCGCGAGGCCTGCCGGGCGGCCCTGCCCGACGACGGGCCCTTCTCGCTCGACGCCCGCGCGTGGTTCGCGCGAGGCACGGTCGCCGCGCGGCCGGGCTGACAGGCGCTGGAGCCGACGAGCCACTCAAGCGTGCAGTGCGGCGCCACAGGTGCGGAGGTCATCTGACCGACAATCCGCCGCTCAACAACGCGACTATGCTGTGAGCAGCCGCGCGGATGCGATCCACGTTCGCCGGTTGGATCCATAAGCGAGGAGGCGCGGGCTCGAGAACGGGCACGGGCACGGTGCGCTAGACCCCTTCCGGGAGCTGCCATGCACGTTCGTCTGTCCGCGTCGCCGCCGGCTGCGCTGCCCTTTCCACGCTTCGCCGTCGGCGTAGACATCGACGCGGATTGCGCGCGCGTCACGCCGCGCGGCGAGCTCGATCTCGTCACTGTGCCGCCGCTCGAGTGTGCGATCGGCGAGCTCTGCGAGCAGGGAGTCACGGACGTCGTCCTCGATTTGAGCGAGCTGACGTTCTTCGACTCCACCGCCCTTTGCCTGCTGCTGCGGCTGGACGCCCGGTTGCGGGACGAGTGCCGTGGCTTCAGGATCGTCGTCGGCGAGGGAGTCCCGGCCCGCGTGCTCGCCGTCACGAGGATGCGCAACCGCTTTCGGTGTGAGGACGCCGATCGCGGGTAAGGGCGTCGAATGGAGCGGACGACATCCGACATGGCACGGGAGACGACGGGCTCCGTCTCCGTGCTGGCGCAGATCGCCAACGAGATGGTGCGGCTGTTCAAGGAGCAGTTCGGGCGCGGCCCGACGCGGGCGCGGGCGAACTGGGCCGACGACAACGTGTTGATCGTCGTGCTCGAGGACACGTTCACGCCCGCCGAGCGCAACCTCGTGCTGATGGGTGAGCATGAGCGGCTGCGCGAGATGCGCCTCTTCTTCCAGACCGCGACGGAGCGCGAGTTCTGCGAGCCGGTCGAGCGCCTCACGGGCCGCAAGGTGCGCGCGTTCATGAGCGCCGTCGACACGCTCGTCGACGGCCTCTCGACGGAGACGTTCATCTTCTATCCGATCGGTGACGAGGAGGGCAAGGCCTCGCGCGCGGAGATCGCGGTCTCCCCGCCGCGCCGCTGAGCCGGGCTCGCAGCGCCGTGGCGTGGCGGCACGCCGCCGTCGCCGCTCTCCCGCCTACGGCGTGACGATCGGGACGCCGGATCCGGGTCCTCGAGCAGGCCCAGCAGCTTACGGGCCGCTGGCCGCGGTGCGCGCGGTACAGCGCCAGCGCGGCGGCCGCCGTCTCGGTGGAGATCAGCGGGTCGATCACGAGGACGCCCTCGTCGCTCTCGACGATCGTCATGTTGGACAGGTCGAGGCCGCGCACCTGGTAGATGCCCTTGCGCCTCGTCGAAGTCGGCCGTGTCCTCGAACGGGAGTCGCATCCGCACGGCAGCGTTTGCCACGGCGATCTGCTGCGACACCCGTCGATCGGCCACCGGCTACCCGTTCGCTGAGGTCTTGCTGCGGCGCAGCAGCGTCAGCCACACGTTCGCGCCGCCGAACGCGAACGCCGCGGTCGAGAACGCGGCGCGGTCGATGCCCCTGCGGCCCAGCAGCGGTGGCAGCGCCGCGACGGTCATGTCGCTCGCGTCGATCGCGGCGTTGATGCGGAAGGCGTGGCGCAGCAGGACCGGGTCGTTGCGCACCTGCCACGTCAGGACACCGAGCGCGATGTCGCGCACGGCGAAGAGGCGGCCCATCAGTCGCGCGCTCGGGTTGTCGTGTGTCCGCGGGAAGCCGAGCAGTCGCGACGTGGGCCCGGGTGCGAGCAGCGGGGCGAGGCCGATGACGACGCGGCCGGCAGCTGCCCGTGTTGTCAGGCGCTTCAGCTCGTTGTCGCTTGCCATGGGTGCGAGTTTGACCGGCTGCGTGACGCTGCGCGCCGCCTCGGCAATTGGCGCCTTCTCGAGGTCCGACGACTACGCTCCGCGCGTGCGCTCGGCTCGCTGGCTCCTGCTGGTCACCGTCCTCGTCACAACGAGTGGGTTCGGCTCAGGCGCTGCCTCTGCACATCAGGACGGGTGTCATTCCGCTCACTCGTGTCCGTCGGACCACCACACGTACATCTGGAATGACGCTGGCGGCCAAGGTTGGAGCTGCGCTCGGCCCGGAAGCGACACCTCTAACCCGTCGACTGATACGACGCTCATCACGTACGCGGGCTTGCCGTACTACTGCTATGCGGTTGGCGCGCCGCCGCCGCCTCCGCCACCGCCACCGCCGGAGCCAGCGCCGCCAACTCCGCCGCCCCCGCCCCCGCCCGACGACTCCGGCGATGGCGATCAAGCGTCGCCGCCTGCGGTGTACGTCGGCCTCATTCCAGATGCCCTCTTCGCCCGGCCGAGCCAGAGAAGACCGCGCGAGCTTCACCCGTTTTCCGCGGACGACAACGCGTACCTGTACGCGTTGCGCTGGTCGGAGTGGGGAGGGGCGACGGCTCACGCTGACGGAAAGGCGATCGCGAACGACTGCGACCCCGACTGCGCGGACGGCACGTTCGTCAGAGCAAGAGGCGCGCACGTGACGCTGTTCCGGCGCCGCGAGGGCCGCTGCAACGGCGACCGCGCGCTCTTCTACACCCGTGCGCTGTTGCACTGGCCGAGAAAGCTGCGTATCAGAGCGTTCACGGTGAAGCTGCGAACCGGCTGTCAGGCCGGCGGCTGACGCTCAGTCCCGCCCGTCAGCCACCCTGCCCCCGCCGCAACTCCACAAAGTCCGACGGCACCCTCACCGAGTCGCGCAGCACGAAGACCCCTCTCACGACCGGCGTGGCCGTGACCGATCCGTGTGTGTGCACGAGCACGTCGCGCGTGCCCTCGGGAGCCACCCCGACGACGAGCCGGGTCGGCGCGCCTGCCGGCGCCCGTTCGGCGGGGGTGAAGGAGATCGTGGCGATCCCTTCCCTGATGGCCTGACGGGTGCTCCCGCAGACCGTTCCGGCGCCGGGCGTCCCCGGAACCACGGAAACGACGCAGATCTGGCCGGCGTCCGGCACCAGCCAGTAGCCACCCGGCAGCAGCGCCGGGATCCGCTGCGCGAGCTCCGGGTTGAAGGTGGCATCTCTCGTTCGCACGAGATCTCGCAGGCGTGCGGGAAGCCCCTCGGGCCGCGTTCGCAGCAGCGCGAAGCGCTCGCGCTGGAGGCGCGTTGGCCACTCGACCGTGTGCGGCGCCGGCCGCGACGCGGTGCTGGCGGTGCGGGTCGTCGTCGCGTCCGTGCCCGTCTCCGAGGCGCACGATGCGGCGCCGAGGGTGAGCAACAGCGCGACGAGTGAGCTGGCGCGGGTGCGCCAGCTCACGGTCGTGGAAGCGGTCATCGCTTGTCCGGAGTGGACGGCGATTGCTCGATCAGAACGTTTCGCCCCAGCCCCTCGTCGTGCTCGCGGCGTTGCCGATGATGAACGGCGAGCGGTTGGCGGCACTGCCGAGGTTCCATTCGACGTTCCTGCTCGGACCGCCGGAGCAAGGGCCTCTGTTTTCGTTGTAGCCGACGCACACGGACGTTTCGTCGCCGTGGCCCTGCACTATCGTGAAGACGCGGGCGGCGCCGAAACAGGCGCTGGCCTGGCTGATGATCCTGCCGCCGCAAAAGGGCGTCGCCGAGGCCGACGGTGCTCCAAACGCGAGTGAGAGCAACAGCGTCGCGAGCCCGGCGGTCACCAATGCCGCGAGGCGCTTCTGGGTTGAACGTGCGTGAGTCATGAGGGTGGTCCTTTCGGTCGTTGATCCGTGTTCGCCCCGCGCTGCGACGCCGATCGAACCGAGCCATGCGGAGGCCCCCTGAAGACCAGGTCCGAAGCGGGGTGGCGTGAGCGGAGCCGTCTATGGCCTCGCTCGGCGTGGAGCTCTGCGGGACGCTGCTCCCCCGCTGGTCGGGGTCTGGGCGAGCGACCCGTGGACAGTGTGCGGCGACGAGGTCGGTCCGCCAAGACCGCGGGAGGAATGTTCCCGATCGGACTATCGACAGAAAGACGGCGTTACGACTGGGGTCCTCGCGTAAAGCCGCACTTACGACCCGTCGTCATCGACGGCACGGGACAGTCGCCTTCGGCAGGGGGAGAGATGCGAACAGGAAAGACGCACCTGAATCGCGCTCGGGCACGCTCGCGTGGACTGCGCGGCGCCACGCTCGCGTTGATCGCCGAGCGCGGCGGGCACGGCTACGAGCTGGCGCATCGCCTGAATGTCCGGCTCGGCCCGACCTGGCGGGTTGGGCCCAAGCAGGTCTACCCGATCCTCGACGAGCTGGTGCGCGCCGGACTCGCGACGAGCGCCGAGGAGCCCAACCCCGAGCGCCCGCGACAGCCGCGCGTCGTCTACCACGCCACCGAGCGCGCGCCGGAGGTGCTGCGACGGTGGATGCAGAGCCCCGTCGAGAAGGAGCCGGAGCGACCCGACCTGCTCGCGCGGATCGCCTCCGCGACGCCTGCTGACGCCGTCGAGCTCACCGAGGCACTTGACGAATATGAGCGTGACCTGCAGCACCTGCTCGAGGACAACAACGCCGCGGACGTGCCCATCTCCTCGTGGCGCACACTGCTGCTCTCGGTCGTGCGCGGTCACACGGATGCGCAGCTCCAGGGGGAGCTGCTGTGGCTGGAGGAGACGCGGCAGCGCATCACCGAATTCGAACGGCTGTGACGAGCACGGCTTTACGGCGAGCGTCGCAGCCTCTCCGACGACCGGCGCTTCCACGACGAGATGATCGACATCTTCATGAGAACGACGGCCTGGACCGCGTCGACGCCTGGGTCGACGGCCGCCCGAGCGCGACGGTCGACGTGACGGACGGCGCGCACACGCTGAGGGTGCCGCTTGCGGGTTGCGGCGACGCCGGTGCTCGAGCTGCGGGGCTTCGCGGCTGGTGAGCTGTCTCGGTGCGGGTTTTCGAGATGTAGCACGATTCGCGCTACACTCGGCCCATGGCCACGCGCTCCCTGCACGTCCGTCTCGACGACAGCTCTGTCGCCGCGCTCGATGTGGTGCGTGCGAGCGGTCTGAGCGATTCCGAGGCCGTGCGGACGGCGTTGCGTGAGGCGGCGGCGCGCCGGCGCGTGCGATCGTCGATCGCGGAGGAGGTCCGTCAGCTGGCGGCCAATCCCGACGATCGCGAGGAGATGCGGTTGGTCCGGGAGCAGATGGCGGATCTCGCACCGCCGCTGCCTGAGTGATGGTCCGCGGTGAGATCTTCCGCTTGCCGTCACCGCGCGGTGCGCGGGGGCGCGAGCAGCGCGGGGCGCGCTACGCGGTTGTGGTCCAGGCGGACGAGTTCCTCGGGTTGAGCACCGTCCTCGTGGCGCCAACCTCGACGAGCGCGCACCCGGCGAGCTTCCGTCCGCTCGTGGTCTTCGGCGAGGGGGAAACCCGTGTGCTTGCGGAGCAGACAACGGTCGTTGATCCGCAGCGGCTTGGGGCGTCGGCCGGGCGGCTTGACGCCGCAGAGATCCGCGCCGTGGATGATGCGCTGAGTCTCGTGCTCGGGATTTAGCGAGCCTGCACGTTCGCGTTCGGACGTTCTACCTAAAGACTGTCGCTCACGCCTTGACCGCACCGGTGGGGCTCAGCTACAAACCCCGCCGTCGCGGGGACGGCAGGAGGCTGAACCCGGGGGACTTTAGCCACCGACACAGGGGGAACGCGTGATCTGCTCGCGCGAGGTTCGCGTGCGCCGTGGGGCGCTCGTGCTGTTCGGCGCGCTTGCGCTGCTCGTCGCTGCGGCGATGGGAGTCGGGCCGACGGTGGGCGTGGCGCATGCCGCGTCGACGTCGTGCAGCACGCTGCCGCCGAGAGAAGCGAGAACGTGGAACGGCTACAACGTCGTCTACGGGTCGGGCAGCATCGAAGGGACGCCAGCCGACGACTTCATCGTCGGCTCCTCGGGGGCTGACACGATCTCCGCGGGCTACGGCAACGACGTCGTGTGCGCCGGCGAAGGCGATGACGTGATCTACGGCGGTGGCAGCGGCGACGACCTGCACGGGCAGGGCGGCAACGACTCGATCTTCGGCGAGCTGCTCGACGACGAGCTCTACGGCGAAGCCGGTCGCGACCTGCTCGTCGGTGGGCACGGCGTCGACGACATGTTCGGCGGGGAAGGCAACGACTGGCTGCGGGGCGGCACGAACGGCGAGACGTTCGACGGCGGCACCAACTCCAACGACAACGACGTCGCGAGCTTCGCCGATGCCACGCCGAGCGCCGGCCACGTCGCCGGCTTCAACGGCGTCGCGGTCAACCTCACCGGCAGCGCGTCAGGTGGGGTCGAAGCGCATACGGCGATCGGCAACGGCGTCGACTCGGTCACGAACGTCGAGAGCGTGATCGGCTCGCCGTTCGACGACGAGATGATCGCGCCGTCCGGGGTCGCGAACCAGCACCTCTACGGCGGGATGGGCAGCGACACGTGCACGCCCGGGCCGTGCATCGAGCCGGCCGTCGCGCTGACGGCGCCGTTCGCCTACCTCGACACGTACTCGCCGTTCGCGACCACGCCGACACCAGACCTGGCGTTCGTCGTCGTGGGCGGCTCGGCGGGGGAGACGTTCGGCCTCTCCAACGGCGGCTCCAGCTTCACCGTCACGGCCGCCGTCGGGGGTACACCGGAGGCGTTGGCGACAACGGGCGAAGCGTGCACCACTCCGATGACGGGGACCGTCAGATGCTCGCTCGCAAGCACGCCCGCCGGTGGCGCCCAGACGTGGTTCGGCGGCGCCGGCGCAGACACGCTCGCGGACTCCAGCGCCGCGCCGAACGGCGTCACGACCGACCTGGACGGCGGCGACGACTCCGACACGATCACCGGCAGCTCCGGCGGCGAGCAGCTCTACTCCGGCAACTCGGGCGCCGACGTGCTGCACGGCGGCGAAGGCGCCGACGCGCTGATCGCCGAGGGCACCGGCGGCGACACGCTCGACGCGGGCCCCGGCAACGACCAGCTCGTCACGACGAACCCGTGCAACGGGCACGTCTTCAGCGGCGGAACCGGCCAGGACATCGCCGGCTTCGCGCGCACCGTCCCGGGCGAAGGCGAAGTGCCCGGCGTCGGCGACTTCGGCATCAACGCGACGCTCGGCGACCCGTCGGGCAATCCGGCCGAAGTCGGCTCGTCGTTCTACGGTCACGCCTACGTGCTCGGAGAAGGCGGCGTGGGGAACCTCTGCGCGGGCGGCCCGTTCACCTGGGTCGGCGGCGACAACGAGGTGCTCGAGGGCACGAAGAAGTGGGACGTGCTGTCCGGCAAACGAAGCGGCCAACACGATCTGGGGCCGCCAGGGCAACGACACGATCTTCGGGCTCGGCGGCAACGACCTGATCGAAGGCCACGACGGCAGCGACACCGTCTACGGCGGCAACGACGACGACATGATCAACGGCAACGCCGGCGACGACACGCTCGAAGGCAACTCCGGACTCGACACCGTCAACGGCGGTTCCGGCAACGACCTGCTGCACGGCAACGCCGGCAACGACACGCTTTCCGGCGGTGACGGAGCCGACACCGTCTGGGGCGACGAATCCGTCGACTCGCTCTTCGGCAACGCCGGCAACGACAAGCTGCGCGCCAGGGACGGCATCAGGGACACGACCGTCAACTGCGGCGAAGACGTCGACGAACCGACCCAGAAGGACGCGGTCGACCCGCTGGTCGGGTGCGAGTAACGAGTCGTCGCGCCTGCCCTCCGTGCAAGGGGAGGGCGCTCACCGAGCGAGAGAGGAGATCCGTCGTGACGGGTGCGAGAACGGGCTGGCGTGTGCCGCTCGTGGCTGTGGGCGCGATGGTGGTCATCGCCATCGGTGCGTGGATCGCTCGGTCGGGCGAGGACAGGGGCACGTCGTCGCGGCCGTCTCGGGCGGTGGCGACCGTCACCACGATCGTCGCCGCTCAGCCGGAGCAGCGGCGGGCGTTTGCGGTCCTTTCCCAGCCGGCTCAGACCCCGCCGCCCGCGAGGCGGGCGGCGATCGTGCGCGTGCTGTCGGCCTCGCGGCCGCTCGGGGTGAACCTCGCGCTGGCGCGCAGGGTCCGCACGGGGGCGGGCGAGGACGCCTGGGTTGTTCCGGGCGACGGCTCTGTCTGCGTGATTCGCGACCTTACGGCGACGGCGGGCTGCAACACGACGCGGGAGGCGATCGCGCATGGCATGGCCCTGCTGGAGCGCGACCCGCTCGCGCACGGCTACCTGCTGCTCGGGATCGTCCCGAACAGCGTCCGGCGCGTTCGCGTGCGCTCGGACCGGGGCGTGGTGGCGACCGTGCCTGTCTCGCGCAACGTCTACGCCTACCTCAGCACCGTGCCGGTCCGAGGCGAGCCGGTGCGCGGCTGAGGCCCGCGGAGGCGCAATCAATTTCGACACCCAACCAAAGGAGCGATGGAGATGCATGCAGCGAACGTTCAACGCGGAACCCGACGCGCGACCGCGGTCGCCGCACTGTTGGCGCTGGCCTTGGCGCTCGTCGTCTCGGCCGGCGGGGTTACGGCCGCGCACGCCGCCTCGAGCAACTTCTGTACGGGCTTCAGTGCCGGACCCGCCGGTGGCGGCAGCGCACGGTGCCATGAACCAACGTTCCGCAAGATCACACAGGTGACGGTCACCGCTAGCTCGTTCATCGCGTGCGCCTCGGCGCTCACCGGCGGCGGCGCGCTCAGCGGCGGCCTAGTGTGCACCGGCTCGTTCGGCGGCGGAGCGACCAACCCCAACTACAACGGCTCGACGTTCCTGCAGGGCCTCGTCAGCAACGAAGCCGGCGTCGGGCAGACGCTCAACGGGAACGAGCTGTACGTCCCGTAAATGCGCGCTTGCGTAGGCGGCGAGCGTCTCGCAGGGTGCTCGCCGCCCTCACGCCTCCGCGATCGGCCGGCCCACCGTGAGCGCGTCGCGCAGCGCAGGGTCCAGCGTCTCCGCGTAGCGCGCGTCGGGCTGTGCTCCGAGCGCGTCGAGTGCCGTGCTGAAGAAGCAGCGGGCGGCGGCTGCGGCGATCACGTCGAAGACCTCGGCGTCGGTGAGACCGAGCGCGCGAAGGCGGTCGACGTCCGCCTGGGTGACGGAGCCGGCGTCCTGCGCGACCTTGTCGGCCAGCTCCATCACGGCGACGTCGACCTCGTCGAGCCCGGCGGCCGGAGAGCGCGGGTCGGTGACGACAGCCTGGGTGGCGTCGGGGCCGAGCAGCTCCTCTTTCGCGAGCACGCTGCCGTGCGCGAGCATGCAGTAGGAGGAGCGCAGCCGCCGCGCGGCCGCGACCGTCGCCAGCTCGTAGCGGCGCAGGTCCATGTTGGCCTTGATCGCGCCGTTGAGCTGACGCCACGCGGCGTACACCTCTGGGCGATGCGAGAAGGCGCGCGCGAAGTTCGGCAGGTGCCCGAACACCTCGCGGTCGGTCGCGTACATGCGCGCCACGGACTCGGGCGCGTGGGACTCGGGCACTGGCTCGATGAAGGTCATGCCGCTCTCCTACTCACTGGTCGTCGACTCGTCGCCGGGACATCCTCGCTCACCGCGGCACGCGCCATGAGCGATCAGCGCCCGACGCGCGCGGAGGCCGCCTCGACGGCGCCGTACCCGGCGGCGTCCGCTGCGGCGCCGAAGTGCAGCACGCGGCCGCCGAAGGCGATGGCGCAGGCGGCGAACCAGGCCCAGCCGAGGGCGAGGCCGCCGAGCACGTCCGTCAGCCAGTGGACGTCGAGCAGGACGCGGCTGGCGGCGACCGCGACCGCGATGCCAACGGCGACGCCCGCGAGCGCGGGCCATGCGCGACGGCCCCACCAGCGCCCGGCCACCAGCGCGAACGCCGCCCACGCCGCCGCCGCGGTCGAGGTGTGACCGCTGGGGAACGACGGGCCGAGCGTCGCGGCGACCGGCTCGAGCGCCGGGCGGGCGCGGTCCACGAGCTGCTTGACCGACTCGGTCAGCAGCTTGTCGCCGAGGATCACCGCCAGCAGGAACGGCGCGACCCAGCGGCTGCGCGTCCGCTTCAGCTCCACGAGCGCGACGACCACGGCGACGACGACCACCGTCCACGTCTCGCCCAGGTCCGTGACGAGCGTGAGGCCGTCATGCGACCAGCCGCTCGCGTGGCGGTCGCCCCACTCGGCGGCGCTGCTGTCGAGGGACGCGAGGAGATGCGTGCTGCGCACGACGACCGCCAGCGCGGCGAGCACGAGCCCACCGCCGAGGATCGCGACGAGCGCCAGCGTCAGCGCGAGCCCCGTCGCCTTCTCGGGGTCGAGGCGCGCGGCCCGCACCGCGCGCCGCCGGCCCGCGCCGCCGCCCGCGTGGCGCCCGGCCTCGCGCGCCACCTCCACGACGGGCGGTGCGACCGTGCGCTGCGGATAGCGGCGCGTCAGCGCAGCGGCAAGGAGCCCGCAGATCAAAGCGAGGAGCAGAAGCAGGAGCAGCGGCATCGGAGGGCTTGGTATTCCCGCGATTGGGAAAGCTCGATCTCCATGACGACCGGCCATCGACTGCGGGGGACGCACGCGCCCGCAAACACGCGATCCGCAACGCCGAACGAGGCGAGCGTTCCGGCGCTCGTCGCACGACCCGGCGGGCCGGCGGAGCGGCTGGCCCGCGCCCTGCCCGATCACCATCCCGCCCTCGTCTTCTTCATCGCCCTGGTGGGCGGCTTCCTGCTGCTGGCGGCGGCCTCGATCCTGCTGGGCCTGCTCGTCGTTCACGGGCTCGCGAGCGGGAGCGGCCTCGGCCTGGCGGGCACGGACGAGAGCGTCAACGAGACGCTCGCCCGCCATCGCGACGGCACGCTCACGACCATCTCCGAGATCGGCTCGCAGGTCGGCGGCGCGCCGGTGCTGCCGATCCTCGTCGGGCTGATCGGCATCGCGTGCGCGATCGCGCGGCGCTGGCTGATCGCCGCGTTCGCCGTCTTCGTACTGGTAGCCGAGTCCGCGACCTACCGTGTCACGACGCTCGTCATTCCGCGCGACCGCCCGCACGTGCACCGCCTGGAGGGCCTGCCGGTCGACGCCAGCTACCCGTCCGGCCACACCGCCGCCTCGGTCGCGGTCTACTCCGGCCTCGTGCTGCTGCTCACGTCGCGCTTCACGAGCAGCCTCTCGAAGGCTGTCGCCTGGACGATCGCGATCCTGCTGACGACGTTCGTCGCGCTCTCGCGCATGTACCGCGGCATGCACCATCCGCTCGACGTCGCCGGCGGCGTGCTCGTCGGGATCGGCGCGATCCTGCTGCTGCTGTTCGCGTGCCGGGCTGCCGGCGCCGCCGCTGCGCAGAGGCGCTCGCGGTCATGAAGGTCGCGGTGATCGCCCATGCCGGCAAGACGTTCGGCGGCGGGCTCCCGGCACTGCGCAGCGCGCTCGAGGCGGCCGGCGTTGCCGACCCGCTGTGGATCGAGGTGCCCAAGAGCAAGCGGGCGCCGAAGGCGGTCGCGCGGGCGATCGAGGAGGGCGCCGAGCTGATCGTCGCCTGGGGCGGCGACGGGATGATGCGGCGCTGCGTCGGCGCGCTCGGGGACACGAGGATCCCGCTCGCGATCGTCCCGGCGGGCACGTCGAACCTGTTCGCGACGAACCTCGGCATCGAGCGCGACATCGTCAAGGCGGTCGAGGTCGCGCTCGAGGGCGATCGCCGCCGCCTCGACGTCGGCCGCTTCAACGGCGAGCGCTTCGCCGTGATGGCCGGCGCGGGCCTCGACGCGGCGATGATCGAGGGAGCCGACAACCTCAAGGACCGCCTCGGCCGCGCGGCCTACGTGCTCGGTGGAGCGGCCAACCTGAGGACGGAGAGCTTCGAGGCGACGATCAAGGTCGACGGCACGCGCTGGTACAAGGGGCCCGCGAGCTGCATCCTGCTGGGCAACGTGGGGGACCTCTTCGGCGGCATCGAGGTGTTCGCCGACGCGAAGCCCGACGACGGCCTGCTCGACCTCGGTGTGCTCACATCCGAGGGTCCGGTCCAGACGCTTCGCGCCGTCGCGCGCACGACCTTCGGCAACGCGCAGAAGTCGCCATTCGTGCGCGTCACGAAGGCGCGCTCGGTGCGCGTCAAGCTCGATCGCAAGATCGCCTATGAGCTCGACGGCGGCGATCGCACCAAGGTCAAGTCCTTCAAGGTCGACGTCGAGCCCGGCGCGATTACGGTCTGCGTGCCGCGTGCGGCAGGAGGAGGAGCGCGATGAGGTCGAACGTGGACATCGGCGGTGGAGGCATCGGCGGCAGGGCGAGAGGCAAGGGCGACGAGGCGGCGGACTCGCCCTGGCTCGGCTGGCTGGCGCGCGCGGGTCTCGTCGCGCGGGGGCTCGTCTACCTGATCATCGGCGTGCTCGCGCTCAAGCTCGCGCTCGGCGACGGCGGCAAGACGACCAACCAGCAGGGCGCGCTGAAGACGATCGCGGACGGGTCCTTCGGCAAGCTGCTGCTGATCCTGATGGCGATCGGCCTGGCGGGCTACGCGCTGTGGCGCCTGCTGCGGGCGGCCGTCGGCCACGGGGCCGAGCAGCGCGACAGCGCCTCGGACCGCGTCGCCGCGCTCGCCAGCGGCATCGGCTACGCGATCCTCTGCGTGACGGCGGTGAAGATCCTCGCCGACGCGAGAACCGGCTCGGGAACGCCGAAGGAGGCGACCGGCGGCGTCCTGGGGTGGTCCGGCGGCACGGTGCTCGTCGCGATCGCCGGCGCGGTGCTGATCGGCGTCGCGCTGTACCAGGCGTACAGAGGCCTCGCGCGGAAGTTCCTCGACGACGCGAAGACGGGGGAGATGAGTGAGGGCGTGCGCAAGGTCTACACCGCGCTCGGCGTCTTTGGGCTTGTCGCGCGCGCGGTCGTGTTCGCGCTGATCGGCTACGGGCTGATCAAGGCGGCGATCGACTACGACCCGAACAAGGCGGTCGGGCTCGACGGCGCCCTGCGCAAGGTGGCGGACGCGTCGTACGGCCCGGCGCTGCTGGGCCTCGTCGCGGCCGGGCTCGTCGGCTTCGCGGCCTACTCGATCATGGACGCCCGCTACCGCAAGGTGTGACGAGCTAGATTGCGCCGGTGCCGAACCTCGTCCTGGGACCGATGCTGCGCTACGTCGACGAGCGCGTGGCGACGATCTGGGTGCAGACGGATGCGGCCTGCGAGGTCGAGATCCTCGGCGCGCGGGAGCGCACGTGGTGCGTCGACGGGCTGCATTTCGCGCTCGTCGCGATCGACGGACTGACGCCGGGCGCCGACCATCCTTACGAGGTGCGGCTCGACGACGAGCCGGTCTGGCCCGAGCCGGACGCGTCCTTCCCGCCCAGCTCGATCCGCCTGCTTGAACCGGACGGCCGGCGCGAGATCATCTTCGGCTCGTGCCGGACGGCGCTCCCGCACGAGCCGCCGTACGTGCTGCGTGCCTCGCAGCACCCCAGAGGCCAGGGGATCGACGCGCTGCGGGCGTATGCCCTGCGAGCGGCGCGTGCGGGCGGTGGCGCGGCGTGTCCCGACATGCTGCTGATGCTCGGCGACCAGGTCTACGCGGACCAGCCGTCGCCGGCTCTGCAGGAGGCGCTCGCGGCTCGTGCGGACGAGCGGCCGCCGGACGCGCCGGAGGACGAGCTGGCCGACCTCGCCGACTACGCGCTGGCCTACTGGGAGGCGTGGCGCGAGCCGGCGATCCGTTGGCTGCTGTCGACGGTCCCGACGGCGATGGTGTTCGACGACCACGAGATCCACGCCGAGTGGCGCACCTCGCAGGATTGGCTGGACGAGATGAACGCGGAGCCGTGGTTCGACCGCCACATCCGCGCCGGCCTGACGGCGTACTGGATCTTCCAGCACATCGGGAACCTCTCGCCGGAGACGCTCGCCGAGGGCGGCCTGCTCGACGAGGTGCGCGCCGCCGCCGACGCCGGCGAGCTGCTTGCCGCGCAGATGGACACGGAGGGGTGCCAGACGGGTCACAGCCGCTGGAGCTACGTGCGCGACCTCGGTGACGCGCGCCTCGTGGTGATCGACTCGCGCGCCGGCCGCCAGGTCGTGCCGGGACGGCGGCAGCTGATCCACGACGAGGAGTGGGAGTGGATCGACGCGCAGGCGCGCAAGCCGGCGCGCCACCTGCTGCTGGCCAGCTCGGTGCCGGTCCTGCTCGCGCCGGGCCTGCACCACGTCGAGGCGCTCGACGAGGCGCTCACGGAGGGGGCGTGGGGACGGGTGGCGGCGTCCCTCGCCACGCGCTTCCGGCGCCTCGCGGTGATCGACCACTGGGCGTCGTTTCAGCACAGCTTCGAGCGCTTCGCGCAGCTGGTCGACGACGTCGCGCACGGTCGCGCGGGCGATGCCCCCGACTCGATCGTCCTGTTGTCAGGCGACGTGCACCACTGCTACCTCGCGGAGGTCGGGTTCCCGCTCGGCGGCGGTCCCCGCAGTCCCATCTGGCAGGCCGTCTGCTCGGCCCTGCGCAAGGAGCTGGCACCGCCCGAGCGGGCGACGATCGAGCTGGGGCACCTGCGCTGGGCGGGACGGGCGGCGCAGCGCCTCGCGCGGGCGGCCGGCGTCGCCACCCCTCCGTTCGGCTGGCGGATCGTGGACGAGCCCGCGTACGCGAACCAGATCGGGACGCTGACGCTCGACGGCGCGCACTCGCACGTCAAGGTCGAGGCGGTCGTCGACGGCAGCTGGCGCGACCCGCAGCTCGCAGAGGCGTTTGCGCGCGAGCTGACTCCCCGCGGCGCATCTACGGGCCTTTAGGTGGGTTACTACTCTGGAATTCCGATGAGTGCATTTAGAACGATCTCACCGTTGCCCGAGGCATCCGCCGCTCCGCCCGCGACGGACACGATCCACGTTGTTCTCGCCGACGACCACGAGGTCGTGCGCGAGGGTCTTGCGCTGGTGCTCGGACAAGCCGACGGGATCGACGTCGTCGGCACCGCCGGGGACGTCGAGACGACGCTGCGGATCGTCGCCACGCGGCAGCCCGACGTGCTCGTGCTCGACCTGCGCATGCCTGGCGGATCGACAATCGAGGCGCTGCCGCGCATCGCCCAACTCGCCCCGCGGACAGCGGTCGTGATCCTCACGATGCATCACCACCCCGCCGCTGCGCGCGCCGCGCTCGCCGCAGGGGCGAACGGCTATGTGCTGAAGGAGGCAGCCGGCGTCGAGCTGGTGCAGGCCGTTCGCCTGACGCACGCCGGCTCCACCTACCTCGCCCCGCAGCTCGGCGCACGCATCGCGGCAGACAGAGGCGGCGGCCCGGACGGCCTCGCGCCGCGCGAGCTGGCCGTACTGCGCCTGCTCGCGCTCGGACACACGAATCCCGAGGTCGGCGAACGGCTGCACCTCAGCCCGCGCACGGTCGAGTCCTATCGCGCGCGAATCCAGCAGAAGACCCGCCGGACCTCGCGCGCGCAGCTCGTGCGCTACGCGCTCGACCACGAGCTGTTCGACCCAGACGGCGACTGAGCCGCAGCCTGGCTCAGGCTCACGCCGCGGCCGGCTCCGTGTGGAGCCATGCGTGCACGGTCGTGCCGGCGCCCGGTCTGCTCGTGATCGCGAGCGTCCCGTTGCCGAGCTCGGCGCGCTCGTACATGCCGGAGATGCCGAAGCCCTCGCGCGGCGCGTCGGGATCGAAGCCAGCGCCGTTGTCGGTGATCGTGACGTCGACGCCGCCGTCACGCGGGTGCACGCCGATCCTCACGTGGCTCGCGCCGGCATGCTTGACGGTGTTCGTCAGCGCCTCCTGCACCACGCGGTAGATCGCCGTCTCGGTATCCGCCGCAAGTGACGTAGGGGAGCCGCCGTCGAGCGACACCTCCGTCTCGATCGCGATCCCCTGCGTGCTCGCGACCTGCTGCGCGAGGTGCTCGATCGCCGGTTGCAGCCCGTGGTCGTCGAGCACCGCCGGGCGCAGCTCGGTGATCAGCGCGCGCAACTGCTCGATCTCCCCGTCGATCCGACCGGCGAGCGTGCGCAGCGTCCGCTCGCTGCGCGCCGGATCCCCGCCGTCCAGCGCGGTGTCGATCAGCACGCGGAAGCTCGCGAGCGACTGCAGCGTCTGGTCGTGCAGCTCGTGCGCCCAGCGCTGCCGCTCACGCTCGGCGGCCGCGAGCCGCTCGCGCCCGCGCTGGCGCTCGGCTGACTGCGCGGTCGCGACCGCCGTCGCCGCTGCGGCGGAGAACGCCAGCAGCAGCACCTGCTGGTCGCCGTCGAACGTGAGCGCCTCGCCGTCGGCGCTGTCGAACGCGATCAGCACGCCGAGCTTGCGGCTGCGGAACTCGAGCGGCACGGTCAGCGCCGTGTGTGGGTCGTCGACGCCGAACTGCTTGGCGGTGACCGGCACACCGAGCCGTTCGGACGTGATCCGCAGGCGCGCGGCGACGTTGTCGCTGCGCTCCGGCTGGATGGCTTGCAGAACAGCGGCTGCGGTCGTCCCGTGGACGGGGATGCTCTGGCCGATCGCATCCGGGTCGACGTCGCCGGCGCCGGCGGCGATCCGCAGCTCGTCGCCGTCCTGCAACAAGATCAGCAGTGCGCGGGCGCCGACGAGCGCGCGCCCGCGCTTGACGATCAGCTCCAGCACGCGGTCGAGGCGCGTCTCGCTGCCGACCGCCCGCGTGATCGTCGCCGTCGCCTCGAAGTTGCGGACGGTGCGCTCGAGCCGGCTGCCGCGCTCGCGCAGTCTGCGGTAGAGGTCTGCGTGCTCGATTGCGATCGCCGCCCACGCGGCAAGCGTCGTGGCGGCCTGCTCGTCGGCTGCGTCGAAGTCGCCGTCGTGCTTGTCGGTCAGGTACAGGTTGCCCCACGCAGTTCCGCGGATCAGGATCGGCACGCCGAGGAGGCTGTGCATCGGCGGGTGCCCGCTGGGGAAGCCGTATGAGCGCGGGTCCTCGCCGACGTCGTGCATGCGCAGGGGCTTCGGGTCTCTGATCAGCAGGCCGAGGATGCCGAGCCCGCGCGGTGGATCGCCGATCGCGCGGTGGGTCGCGGGGTCGAGCCCGCGCGTGAGGAAGCGCTCGATCTCGTGGCGCTCCTCGTCGAGCACACCGAGCGCCGCGTAACGTGCGCCCGTCAGCTCCTGCGCGACCTCCAGCAGGTGCGCCAGCAGTGTGTCGAGGTCGAGCTCGGAGACGAGCGCCATGCCGGCCTCGATCAGCCGCTCCAGCCGCTCTTCCCCGGGGACGTCGCTCATGAGCTGTCCAGCATCGCGGTCCGCGCGGGCACATTCAACCATTCAGGCGCATTTCAGCGAACTGAATGGTGGATGTCGTCCAACGTGGAAGCGGGGAAAACACGGTGCACGGCCCGGCGTGGCAGCCGTACGGTCATTTACGTGCTCAGCGTTGACCAATCAGCAGACGTCCCCGCCGACGCGCTTGGGCGGCTCGTACGGCGCGCGCGCCTGCTGGCTGCCGACGCTGAGACCGCCGGCGCCGGCCTGCGCACCACCACCTCGACGAAGCTGTCGCTTCGCCTGGGCGGGGAGGTGCTGTGGGTCGCCGGGGTGGGAGCCGTGAACGGCGGCAGCGACGCCGAGCACGGCTCCGGCTCCGGCGGCGTCGGCGAGCTGGCGTGCCTGCGGCTCGCGTCGGTCCTCGTGGCGATGAGCGACGACGAGCTCGATGACGATCCGCACGCGGCGGTGCTCGCACGCGGTCGCGTCGACTCGATCGCTCGCCCCTGTCCGCCCGAGGCGCTGCTGCACGCGGTCGTGCCCGCCACGCACGTCGACGTCACGCAACCCGATGGCGTCATGGCGCTGTGCGCTGCGGCCGGTGGGGAGCGGCTCGCGCACGCGTGCTTCGGCGACGCGGCCGCGTGGATCCCCTACGAGATCGGCAGAGCGGAACTGGCACGGGAGCTGGGCCTCGCCGCGGCCGAATCGCACGTGCGAATCGCGCTGCTCGCACGCCGTGGACTGGTGACGTGGGGGGAGACGGAGCGGGAATGCCACGCGGCGACCGCCCTGGCGGCCAGGCGCGCCCGCGACTTCGTCGCCGCGGGCGCGCTCGGCCCGCGCTGCGGCGGCCCTGCGCTCGCACCGCTGGGCGAGCGTGAGCGGGCGCGGCTGCTCGCGTGTCTGCTGCCGGTGCTGCGCACCGCGCTCGGCGGTCGGGGGCCGAAGGTGCTCGAGCTCGACACGTCGCCGACTGTCCTCGACTTCGTCTGTGCACGCGAAACGCCGGTGATCGCCCAGACCGGTCCCGTCTGCCCTCAGCAGGTGCTCCACACCCAGCGTGCGCCCTTGTGGATCGACGTCGATCCACGCCACGACGACGCCAGCGACCTCGTCGAGCGGATCGTGCGCCGCGCGCGACGCCATCGCACGCACATGCGCTGGGAGGCGGCGGCGTTCGGCGGTCCCGATGGACGGCAGCTCGACGCCGATGCGCGTGTCGTGCTGATCGCAGGTGTGGGACTGGTCGCCGCGGGCGCGACACGCGCGGACGCACGCCGTGCGCGCTGCGCCTACCGCCACGCAATCGAGGCGATGGGCCCAGTGACCGTGCTTGACCGCTTCGTCGCGCCGAGTGCGCCCGAGTGCGGCGCGTTCGAGCGCGCCCTGCGCGCGCCTTGACGTAGAGCTTGGAGCCGCGCCGGTCGCTCGCGGCTTCGAGAAAACGGGAACACCGCGCAGCCCACCCGCGCGGGCTCCCGGGGGCCGCGCCGCCGACGGGGGAAATGGCGGCGCGGCCTACTGCTTCAGGCGCTCGCGAGCGCCCGGCCCGCCTCGACGCCGAGCAGCAGGCTCTCGTGCACGCCGGTGTTGGCGAAGGCCCCGTGCCGGCCGGTCGTGCGAAGGCCCTCGATGCGGCCGAACCATGCGTCGGCCTCCGCGACGGTCGCGCGGGCCGCGGGTGAGAGCACCGGCAGCACGTCGCGCCCGCGGCGCACCGCGACGTCGAGCACCGTGGCGTGCGCCGGACTGACGTCTGCCAGCGCGCGCTGTGCGATCGCCCGCAGCGCGTCCGGCGCGAGCTCCCACGTCGCATCGCCGGCCTCGCACCACAGCTCGAACGCGAGGATCGACTGCGGCGGTGGCGCCGTGCCCGCCGGCGTCCAGCCGGAGAAGCTCGTGATCCGGCTCACCGGACTGCCCGGATCGGCGAGATAGACCCACTGCCCCGCGAACGGCGGCGGGCCGTCGAGCAGGACGTATGCGATCACCGCGCTGCGGGCGGGCAGGCTGCGCAGCCGCTGCGCGAGCTCCGCCGGGACGTCGGTCAGCCGCTCGGCCAGTGCGGGCAGGGGGATCGTCGAGATGACGTGGTCGACCGGCTCCAGCCGCCCGTCGAGCTCGATGCCGCACACGCGCTGCGCGCGGATCTCCAGCCGTCCCACGTCGCTCTCGCAGGCGATGCGGCCGCCGCGTGCAACGATCGCATCCGCGAGCTTCCTGGCGAGCTCCCCGACGCCGCCATGCGGGCGCACGAGCGCGGGCTCGCGGTTGCGCCGCACCGCGCGGCCGAGGGTGCTCGCAAGGGTCGGGCGGCGCTGGAAGCCGAGCAGCGAGCCGGCCAGTGCCGCGTCGAGCTCGCGCGCGGGGCGGCCGAACAGCTTCTCCACGTAGTCGGCGGCCAGCAGCTCGAACGCCGGCCGGCCGAAGCGCTCGACGATCCACGCTTCCAGCGTCCCGCCGGCGGCGTCGCTGCGCCGGCGCCCGAGCGCACCGCCGGCACAGCGCAGGCTGCCCCGCAGGCCGAGCCCGCGCACGAGGTCGAGCGGCTCGTAGGGGTAGCGCAGCCAGCGTCCGTCGGCGAGGATCCGCGTCTGTCGCGGGACGCGGTCGTAGGCGTCGCCGAGCAGCTCCGTCCACAGCCGGTCGATGTGCGGGTCCTCGCGCAGCAGCAGGTGCGCACCCAGCTCCACGGTCTGCCCCCACAGCGCGAACGAGCGCGCGAGCCCGCCGACCTGCGGCGCACGCTCGTGCAGCGTGACCGGCAGCCCGGCAGAGGCCAGCGCGTACGCGGCGCCGAGTCCTGCGGGGCCGCCCCCGAGAACCGCGATCCGCGGTGCGCCGCTCACGTCGTGCGCACGCCGGCGGCGAAGTCCCGCCGCGCGATCTCGACCTGCTCCAACAGCTCCTCGCGGAAGCGTTGCTCCGAGAAGCGCAGCGCGTTCTCGCGGCAGGTCGCGGGGTCGAACTGCTCGCGCAGCGCCAGGAAGCGCTCGACGCCGCGCCGGACGCCCGCGGGCGACGGCTCGTCGAACAGCACGCCGGTCGGCGCCGGGGCGTGCGCCGCGTCCCGGACGATCTCGCAGGCACCGCCCGCGCCAAGCGCGACCACCGGCGTCCCGCACGCCTGCGCCTCGCCCATCGCGATCCCGAAGTCCTCGGTCGCCGCGTGCACGAAGGCGCTTGCGCCCTGCATCCGCCGGCGCACCTCGGCGTCGCTCACGTGTCCCAGCAGCTCGACGTTCGGGCCGGCGAGCGCGCGGATCTTCGGCAGGTCGGGTCCGTCGCCGAGCACGAGCAGCCGCTGGTCGGGCAGCTCGCGAAACGCCTCCACGACGGCGTCGATGCGCTTGAACGGGTTCATCCGCGAGCCAGTCAGGGAGTACGACCCGTGCGACTCCGACATCGCGAAGCGCTAGACGTCGACCGGCTGGTGCACGACCGCCGCCGCGCGGCGAGGGAACTTCGA